>Ga0307517_10000301_pt1 | contig 85521 bp, 93 predicted proteins | sample 23_EM_MG_FD_194515 | JGI IMG/M metagenome (GOLD analysis project Ga0307517, IMG submission 194515) | Populus trichocarpa ectomycorrhiza microbial communities from riparian zone in the Pacific Northwest, United States - 23_EM | ecosystem: Host-associated > Plants > Roots > Unclassified | place...
CCTGCTGAAGGGTTTGGGTCTCTCTACCTGTACGCTTCTATGTATTGTTTCCTTACGTGTCTGGGGTATATTATCTTAGGTGCTAGGCGGGGGAGACTTTTCCTATGGATTCGGGGTGTTTGATTTTGCCCATGACGAGGTGAAGCGGGCGGGAAGACGTTTGCTTATAGGTTTTTTATCTCCATAGCTAACGCTGCATGAGTGTTTTGTACCTTTAAACATAATAACGATTTGATTAAAAAAAGAAAAAGAAAAAAAAAAAAACGACCAAGAGCTAGCACGAACCATCTCTCCTCCACCTCCGGCGATTGAAATCTCAACACCACGAGAAATCATCGTCACTTTCCCCCACCCACCTCTCTTCTCCCACGATGGCTACTGCCTAGGAGTTGACGTTAAGCCAACCTCCCCCCTCTTCTGAGGCCTGTCGGCCTCCCCTCCTTGGGGTTCTCGTTCTCGTTCGTCGTTGATCAGCTCATGATGTTCAGTTCTCCCCCTTACCCCGCACTTGCTTTGCACCTCGCTTAGCATTTTGCACGGTCGGAAAGCTTCTCGCTTCGTTCACGGTCGGCGTTGCGGTGTCGGACTCTCGGTCGAAGTAGGCCTCGGCTTGCTGTGCTTGTACCTCTGATGGGGAAAGCCTCGGTTAGTAACATCTCGGACTCGCCTCGGTTTTGTCGTCGTCCCAAAAGCCTTTGCTATGGCCCGTTTGTCGGTTGTGGCTAGCCTGTTCGCGATCCTTCCTTCTCCCACCTCCTGGTTCTGTCCGCTTGCACCGTTACTGCTACAGAAGCTGGCACCTTACTGCCTCCTCATCCTTCCCGATCGTTCGTCCCCTCCTCGGTTATGCCCAGTCGTGGTATTGCACTACCTCCGTGCCTGGTGTCCAACGCCTTGGATCGATGTAATAACCGGCGCGACCGTACGTTTATGGTTACAAATGTCGGCCCACAAGTTCAGTGGTTTTCTCTCGTCACGGCGATCACTCATCCTCACTCTCGGGCCCTGTCGGGCCTTCGCGATCAATCCTTTCTTTTGTTTTTAGGGGAGCCTGCCGAAGGGTTTGGGTCTCTCTCCTGTACGTCTCTATGAATTGTTTCCTTACGTGTCTGAGGTATTATTGTCTTAGGTGCTAGTCGAGGGGGATTTTTCCTATGGATTCGGGGTGTTTGATTTTTCCCATGAGGAGGTGAAGCGGGCGGGTGTTTGGGATTAAGGTTTTCTTTACGCGATATCTTACGATGCATGCGAGTTCTTGTACCTTAACAAGTAATACATGATATAAAAAAAAAAAAGAAAAAGAAAAAAAAAAAAAAAAACCGACCAAGAGATAGGATCTTCACGCAACCATCTAAGTAATACACCACTTGGATACTGGAGCACGGGCCAAGCCCTTTGACAGTGACCTTCCCGTGGTGCAAGATATACAAACCTATTACTCTACTTCTTACGCAAACCTCTACTGCTCGAACGCGAGCACCTAGTCCTTCAGCGATTGGACTTTGTACCTTCCGGTCTTATAGCGATAAGACTACCTCCAACGAGACTATGAAGATAGTCAACGATCCCGATAGGCACTACGATTAGTCGTTCCCCGTTTAACGAGACACCGTCGGGAATGTGTTTGTTACACTACCATTAAGAGTTGAACTTAGAACCTTATAATTTATTATTCTTGGCAAATACCCCTGACCCTGATTACATAAAGCATCACATTTTGAATCCCTCACACGTGTATGTTTTATATCTTGAAACTGGCTCTCATTAAGTATTCCGAGTCGTCTTCCACATGCCTCTGTGAAGCTCATGCCTCCTGGAGCTTGGGTTGGATATATGGTCATCCTATGAAGCCATATACCTCGCTCTTAATTATTAGGTAAGCTATTCCCGCTAGGGTAATAGCTGAGGATTAGGTGGTGCATCATGTTGCGTCCGGTGCATTGTGTGGGTGGGTGATTGCGTCTTGATTCGCGATTTGCGTTCCAGCGTCAGGTGATTCAGACGCACAGAACGCACAGAACGCAGGGTAATATTTTTGCTGATGTCAGCCCTAAGCCCTCTCCTGTTTTACCATACTACTACCTAGAGGTCAAAGTATGCCTGTAGGTGGTTCCCAGGTGTTATCCAGGTGGCGCCCTAGGAGGTGGTCACCCTCACATGCCTTATATATTCTGTGAACAGCTTCTGGTCGGTTGGCCGGCGACAACTCATACTGTGTTGTGGGAGCCTTCCTATGGATTTCAATTTACTAGGAAGCTCACAACTACACAGGCGTACAGTGCTGTCGTGCCGTACAAACGCTGGGGCCACAGGGGGGTGTTAAGAATATCTCCTGCAAGTTACAGGAGGTTTGGACCACTCCTACTCCGTTAGTAACCTGTTTTGTCCCATACCAAGCGGTCCTTTGAACATTTATGAGTCTCACTATAGTTGGATAACTTTCCCCTAATTCCGCAGACGACTTTGTTGGTGAAGGTAGGGTCACTGGGGTCCCTCAGTAGGGTAACTGAGTTCTCAAGGTAGAGTAATCATTGTTCCATGTTAGGGTAACTTTATACTTTCATGCCTTTATTGCCTTCGGGGGTCTGCGCGACCACTTATAATGTTGCCCAGGAGACCTGTGCAACGTTTACGATATGTCCTTAACTTTACGTCAACATGCCCTCCGAACGTCAGCCTGCCTAGTTATTACCCTAGCCGGAATAGCTTGCATAATTATGCCCAAGGCATATGCCACCATGGGGGAGAGCATATATCCGAACCCAAGCTTCCTGAGTAGGGACTTCCTGGAGGCATCTGGGAAACTACTCAGGAACCACAAAGAGTTCACTTTTCAAGATATGGCTAACTGATAGGAACGATGATTAGAGAACCAGTTCTCTACTCTTACTAATGCATACACATTATGCATTAATAGATGAATATTGAACTTGATCACTCTATATTCATGATACTATTGGTATGTAGGCATTTAGACTGCATATTCCATTATAGTCTATCAGGAGGAAGAGATCGAAGACTGACTACTGGTGGAGTGGGGACACACTCAGAAGAAATAGCACTCGGGAGATTCTCAGAGTCAAGCTGGGCAAGATTCAGGGTCAAACAATGTTCGTACTTTGTTCTAACGAATTGAATTTCTAGAAAGATACTTCTTTACTAGAGAAGTGAAAGTAGCGTGAACATTAGTATAAATAGTAGGGCTCTCCCCGATGGTTGAGAACATCATCAAGCAATGGAGAAGAGACCTTAACAATATTATAAGTTATTACGATATTACTTTATTGAACAATTTGTCTTGAGCCTTCCTGACATATAATCCGTTGTCTTGAATATTCTCGGCCTAGTTAGCCTGGAATCCTACCGTGTTAGCTACCCCATTACACTAGTAGAGTAACTTTGGCCTACCTAGGGTACACTGTTTAACCTTATGTGACCAAGTCACTTTGTAGACACTTGTACCAACTTATGTCTACTGGTTGAATACTAAATATACTGGTCTATTCTCAATCTGGTTACCACTTGGTAACCAATATGGGCTTGAGTCTAGTCCGGTGCAGCTACCTATCTGTAGGGTCGTTACAAATCTTCTATTTGGCCCATCTCCAAGGTCTCCCCTTGTCACAAATCGTGACTAAGCAAGGCAGATTTCACATCACCAATACTTATTACTCATAAGGTATATTGGTTTTACATTATGATGTCACTTGACTCATAGTTCTCACATGACTGCGCACTTGCGAGTTATTGTTATATTATGATTGATTAGTGGTTTCCTGACTCACGATTGTGATGTTATACGATGTAATGACTTTCGCACATAACTCATGGTGTATCTCATGGGTTTCATGCATGTGACTCATTTGAGCAGATGACTTAGTTTATAGGTTATGATTGGTTAACGGTACGTTATGGAGTGACGCATATGAGTCAGCTGATGGATTTCGAGCTATGACTCAATATGAGTTCTAAAGGTTATGTTACGCAAGGTGATCAGTCATCAGGGTTGGGTTGGGGGAAGATGCCTATATAAGGGGCTTGATTCCGACCAGGAGATAGGCACACTCCGCGCCCTCTATTTTCCTGCCCCTACATTTTGAAACACCTTGTCGTATAGTGCATGATTCTGCCCTTCCCCTCACCTTTGCCCCTTGCTTTCTCTTCACATCGCTGAGCACCCACACCAGGGCTTGGCCTGGTTCGGGTCTCTCATTTGCGCCGATGGAGGACCTCCCTGTCCTCTCACTTTGGGAGGTAGGAGACTTCACCCTTGCTGAAAGCACCATCCTTCCCCTTCTCTGCTCTGTGACCCACGCTATGGCCTCCGTGCTCAAGGCAGCAGAGGAGGTCGGTTTCCAAACTAGCGGCCTTCAGGCCTCAGTAGCCAACTCCCTACCCAATTGTATCAACCACTTATCCCAACTTAACCAGATCCAGTCAAGCCTACGTGACCTGTCACATAGGATAAACCATCTCCCCCGTGCACTGGTGGTGGTACTTTCCCAAGCTCTATCATCCCACCCACGCCCCCCAACAGCCCCCGCCCCTCCAGCCCTTCACGCTAAAGGGGCTCCTTCACAACCTCCAACAGGCCCCACGCCATCGTTTGGAGCAATCGTGGGTGGCACCAGCAAGTTTGACGAAGCAGCCTGGGAGAATATAGCCGCCAAGAAGAACCTCAGGAGTAAGAAAGGTTCTACTGCCAACACCTCGGTAACAAAAGTCGCAGAGGCTAGCAAAAAGGCCCCTCCTCCGAAGGCCACACCCGGCTTGCCAGAGCTGCAAGAAGATTTTGCGCCCCTCGCTCGTCCCCTCAATCACACCCTGATGCTGCCAACATAAAGGCACACCTATCCGACCTAGTCGCCTCTGTACTCAGAAAGGGTAACTGCTCCCTCCCCGGCTCCCTCAAAGCCATCATCAACGATAGAGGCTCAGTCTCCCTAATCATTGTTGACACCTCGGTCCCAGCCGCCTCCTACGCGCCATATTTTGAGGATCTTGCAACCAAGCTCAACCAGTCCTTCCCTGTCCGCATAAACCCCTAGCTTCCTTTCTGACTCGCACTCACCACAGGACAACTTGCAATCCACTCTCGCCCGGTCAACTACATGCTCCATCAAGATAAGGACCTGTTCAGCTACCTCTCAGACTCTATCCTCAACTTCAAGGACGTCACGATCGCAGCAGCCTGGTTTCTCAACCCGACCTGTCAATCCCATATGGAAAAACATTCCTATTCGGTTGTTGTCAACGTCACACCTGATTCCGTTCAATCTATGCTCCTGCCCATCTAGCTCTACAGCAAATCAAGATCTGTCGAAAAAGCCTAATTGTCCTCTCCCATTACCCAGTGTCAAAAGTGCTGGAAATATGGCTATGTCAAGCCACTTTGTAAGGCAGAGTCTCCAATAAGTCCTCTGTCCGCCCTCCATCACACAAAAGTGGAACACCGCTGCCTCAATCCTTCGTGTCCCAGAGGGGGCAACCTCAAAGCCATACTCAACTGTTGCCTGGCCTCCCCCACCAGATGCTCCAACTGTGATGAAGCGCAGTCGGCCAGGACCAAAGAATATCGTGAACCCCCACTGTCAACGAATGTACAGGCCGCCCCGACCACACAAAAGAGCCTGGGTGGCATAGACCCTGACTGGATGGATGGCCAACCAGACGCGCTACGCAGACGCCCATGGGCCCAGTCCGCATGCGGATCCGGCACTACGCTACAAGGCCTCCAGTATCCATTTCAGGAAGAAACTCCGAGAGCCACCCACACCACGCCAGTAGCCCTATTGTCACAAATTCTGACCTAGCCAATTTGTTTTCACTTGACTAATCAGTTATTAGTCATCCCCTGTTTATATTTTACACTATGACGTTGTTTGACTCATAGTTCTCACATGACTGCACACTTGCGAGTCATCGTTATGTTATGATTAGTTGATGGTTTCATGACTCACGATTGTGACGTCATATGATGTAATGACTTTCACATATGACTCACATTATGAGTGATGAGTTTCACGCATGTGACTCACTCGAGCACATGATTTGGTTTATGAGTTTTTAAGTGGTGAAAGGATGTACGTAGTTGACTCAGGCAAGTCGGCTGATGAGTTTCGCACTATGACTCACTATGAGTCATAGAGGTTTATGTAAAGCGAGGTGATCAGTCACCAGGGTTAGGGTGGTGGGAAGATGCCTATAAAAGGAGCTTGGTTCCAACCAAGAGATAAGACACGAACCATCTCTCCTCCACCTCCGGCGATTGAAATCTCAACACCATGGGAAATCATCGTCACTTTCCCCTACCCACCTGTCGTCTCCCACGATGGCTACTCCCTAGGGGTTGACATTAAGCCTACTACCCTCCTCTCCTTGGGCTTGTCTCCCTCCCCTCCTTGGGGTTCTCGTTCTCATTCGTCGTTGACTAGCTAATGATGTTCAGTTCTCCCCCTTACCCCGCACTTGCTTTGCACCTCGCTTAGCACTTTGCGCGGTGAGAAAGCTTCTCGCTTCGCTCACGGTCAGCATTACGGTGTTGGACTCTCGGTCGAAGTAGGCCTTAGCTTCCTGGGCTTGTACCTCTGATGGGGAAAGCCTCGGTTAGTAACATCACGGTCGCGCTCGGTTTCGTCGTCGTCCCAAAAGCCGTTGCTATGGCCCGTTTGTCATTTTTGGCTAGCCCGTTCGCGATCCTTCCTCCCTCCCTCTCCCGGTTTTTTCCGCTGGTACCGTACTACTACTTTCCTTTCCCTGGCTGGCACCGTACTGCTCATTACCGGCTGGCACCCTACTGCTCCTCGTTGGCTGGCATCCCCTCTAACCGGTGGCTCCACTCGCCTCTCTATCCTCCCCGATCCTCGTACTCCTCCTCTGTTACGCCAAGTGGTCGTATCGCACTGCCACCGTGGCTGCCGCCAACGCCTTGGGGCGCCCGATATAATTACCTGCGCGACCGTTGGCTTCGGTTCGATGTCGGCCCACTGTTGGATTGTTTTCTTTTATGCGCGGTCACTATCCTCTCCCTCAGGCCCGCGTTTCGAGGCCTTAGCGAAACTTTCTTTTGTTCTGGGAAGCCTGCGGAAGGGTTTGGGTCTCTCTACCTGTACGTTTCTATGAATTGTTTCCTTACATGTCTGGGGTATTCGTATCTTAGGTGGGAGGCGAGGGGGGCTTTTCCTATAGTCTCGGGATGTTTGATTTTTTCCATGAAGAGGTGAAGTGGGCAGTTGTTGTGACTTATAGGTTTTTTTCTCTTCATATCTCGCGCTGCATAAAGCTTTTTGTACCTAAAACAACTAACGCATGATATCAAAAAAAAACATAAAAACAACCAAGAGATAGGATCTTCACCTAACCATCTAAGTAATACAACACTTGGATACTAGAGCACGGGCCAAGCCCTTGGACAGTGACCTGGGGTGCAAGATATACAACCCTACTACTCTACCTCTTACACAAACCTCTACGGCTTGAACGCAAGCCTCTTGTCCTCTAGCCATTGGACATTTTACCTTTCGGTCTTATAACGTTAAGACTTACCTCTCACAAGACTATGATGATAGTCAACGATATCGATACGGACTAAGAGTAGTTGTTCCCTGTTTAACGAAACACCAACGGGAATGTGTTTCAAGTTGTTACACCTACCAGGAATGTCAAGATCAGCCTCCATGGGCAGCCCTCACCCCCGATCAGGCTCTACCTAGTAAGATGTTGCACAACCTCAGCAAAAAACACAGGTTATATCCGGACGCACTCCGTACTCCCTGTGCGTCCGGCGTTCCAGGTGCAGAGAACGCAAACTCGTGTCCTGAGTGTGTGGTCTTTTACCGAGTGCTGGTGGACAGAGGTTCATGCCGCCCGGACACACCAGACGCAACCAAGGACTCAGAAGATACCGGACGCAAAAAGGTTCTCCGGACGCAACCCGATACCATAGTAGAATAGTGGAAGTACTCAGGTGTAACTGGGTATCATCAGATACCTCCTAAGTCAAGAACTCTACCTTGGAGCACTTTGAATGAGTTAGTGAAAACTGTGGAGAATATCCAAATACTGAGAGAGTTGTCCACAAAGGTCCACCAAGTATTACTCATGTTTACTTATTTGAGTCATTTAGATAGTAAAATAGGAATAGATTTATTAAAGCTAGTCTAGAAAACCGTAGTACTCGGTGGCTAACAATTTGAAAGTACTTGCCAGGAGAACTAAAGTACAAATGTATGGATAGCCCTTCGCCCAGCGGTCGGACAGCATTGGGGCAAGGTGCGTTGGAATCCGCCGGTTGAGGGAAATCAAATGGTATAGGTTTCGAAGCGTCCGTATGGCTATAGTGGTCAGCAGGAAGGAAAAGGCAGATATCTCAGCAGGCAGATGTGTGCCGGAGTCAGGAAGGGCCTCATTGGAGTCTGCTCGCCGAGAGGAATCGAATAGTATAGGTTTTGAATTGTCCGCATTGTTATAGATGTCAGCAGGGTGAAAAAGGGAGATACCTCAGTGGGCAGATGTCCACCAGAGTCGGGAAAGGTCTCATTGGAGTCCGCTCGGCGAGGGGAGTTGAATGGTATAGGTCCCAAAGTGTCCGCATGCCTGTAGCACTCAGTAGCTAACAATTTGAAGGCACTTACCTGAAGAACTAAAGTACAAAAGTATGGATACCCATTCTGCCACTGGTCCCACAGCTTTGGGTAACGGTGCATTGGAATCCGCTGGTCGAGGGGAATTGAATGGTATCGGTCTCGAAGTGTCTGCATGGCTATCGAGGTCAGCAGGAAGACAAATGCAGATATGTCACCAGGCACTAGCAGATCTCTGCTAGAGTCAGGAAGGGCTTTATTGGAATCCCCTTGCTTAGGGGTAATGAATGGTATCAAGCTGGATGGAAGAGCATGCCCCTCTCCCAAGATTGATAATATTCAATATTTCTACTGATTCGATCATGAAGCGTGATGCGACGTGTGAAAGCACTTAGAAACCTTTTGCGAGTGGTGTTAGTAGTGATCAAATAAGGGGTATGTTTTGGGTCATTACCGGGACAATAGATCGTTAGTCATCCTATGTTAAGATCCTTTTTCGTCTGAATAGCCTTTGCCTGGTGATGAAGTACACTGTTGTAAGTAGACGCCATCAAGGGCAGGGAGAGTTCCACAATGCAAACCCTCATAGCTTGGGTCCCTTGGTGTTCTTCGGGAGAATAGGGTGTGAAATGGACCATCCAAGTGCACTGGGCGGACAGGATGCGGGTTGTATTGCACCCAACGGACTAGGATGCAACCATTCTGCCTGGGTCCTCTGAGGGCGCGCTGGGCTGACAGGATGTTCCAGGCGGATTTCCTGCATCCGAACGCAATGCCTATTTGTCTCGAGCAAACACTCTTTTTGCTGATGCAGGCTCAGCCTGGTAAGATGTCTCACAGCAGCGAAATCTTGCCCACAGGACTGGGCCCTGGACCCTTTCTTTTCATTGTTCAGGACAACTGCCTCCCGAGCTGGGATGTGTTTGTTTCCTTATTTAACTTACTCGCTTCAGTGAAACACCCTCCGTTGATTGTTTGCTTTCAAGACCCTCCAGTCTGGAGAAATCATTTACCTTTGTATACCGGGTTTACTTTGTTTGCCCCAATTGCCAACCGCTGCCCTCAGCTAGCCTTTTACGCTTTTAGGTCACTAATAGACATGGCCACCATTATCACAATCTTTACACACAGGTCAGACCGGGCTACCCTTGAGATATCCGCTCCCTCCCTGTTCAGCGCCAAGGCCGAAACATTCCACATAGTCAACTGCTATAGTGTATGGGGCTCAACAGCCACAGAAAGGACAATTTCGGCAACCCTCGCCCTCTTAAACTTAGCTTTCCCTACTCAGGTTGTGGGAGACTTCCACATTCACCACCCCTCGGCAGACCTGATTAGATGACACAACTCCTCCGAACTCAAGGCTTCCTTCCTGTACTTCTCACCGGCCGCAGAGCATATATACACACTTCTAAACACCCCAGGGGGACACACCTGCTTCTCTCTCCAAAGACCCTCTAGACCCTCAGTCCTAGACCTTGCATTCGTGTCCTCCTCCCTAATGCCCTTCTTCAAACAGTCCTCTACTGACCTGCCTTCCTCCGGATCTGATCATGTCCCCATCACCATCACGAGAGCGTACAGGATCACAGCGCCACCGCCCCCGGCCTACCCTTGAACTGCTACTTAAAAAAGGTCAAGTTCCCGCTCCTCCAGACTTCCCTACCACACACTTAGTAGAAAACTGGTTTGATTCACACCTCAACACCCTGGCCACGCTCATAAAGCGCACACTTATCTCCGGCGCCCCTCAGTCAGGGCAAAACTATTGTGGTTTCCATTACAGACAGCTGTGCTGAAAGAGTTCCACACATCCTCCCGGAACGCCCAGGCCTCAAACAACCCACAAGACAGGGCACTGGCCAAACTCTCTGGGCAAGAATACTTTAAGTTAATTAAAGCCACAAAGGCCCAGCACAGGAACTCCTTCCTGGTGCACCCCACACCACGTACCATATGGTTGGCTAAGAAGTTCGCCGTCAGAAGAGTCACGCCCAGGTTCCCCAACCTTTCTGATGCCACGTCCCTGGAGGAGGTCAACAATGCCTTACTCGTTCACTTCTTTCCACCGAAGCCTCTCCCAATCGTTCCCTCCATCTTAAGGCCCGACAAAGCGTGTGATACTCTCCTTCCAAGGGAAATATAGACAGCCCTCCAAAAGTGCTCCTCATCCTCCGCCCATGGACCAGAAACAATCCCCTACTGCCTATGGAAGCGAGTTCATCTCACCGCACCCAGATTCCTGACTGACCTCCTAGGCCCTATCCTGAAGTTCGGCTATCATCCAGTCGTCATGAAAATGGCCAACGGTATTGTGCTAGATATGTTGGGCAAGCCTTCATATGACTCAGCTGCATCCTTCTGGGTTATCGTCCTCCTCCAGACTGTCTCTAAGATCCTGGAAAGGGTCATTGCATCCCGTTGCTCCTTAGTCGCCAGGTCACGAATGCTTGTGTATCACAACCAATGTGGCTCCTTCTCGCCCTCTCATTATTCGACCCTGCTGTTTCACTAGTAGACACAGTCAGGACCCTGCAACACCATGGTCTCAAGGTCTCCACCCTCATCCTTGACATCAAAGCAGGCTTCGATAACCTAAATGCCTCCATCCTATATTCCTCTCTCAAGAGAGCACCAGTACCTCGCTATATAGTTGCCTGGATTGGCTCTTTCCTCTCTCAGAGAACCTGCCGCCTACTGTTTCAAGGATTGCCTATGACCTTTTCCCCAGTCTAAGTAGGCACTCCGCAGGGCTCCCCAATATCCCCTCTACTATGTGTCATATATGTGCATCCCTTCACATCAACCTTCCCAAAGGACATTCCCTATCCTACGTTGATGACTTTGTGTTGTCAGCAGCATCCACATCATACAGAACGAATGTCAGAACCTTACAAAGGGCATTTGGAAAGATTACAGCCCGTGCTAAGGCTCGTGAGGTTGGCTTTAGCAACCCCAAGACTGAACACATCCATTGTAGGACTCCTCTTCAGAGAGACCCCTCTGGTGCCGCCTCCCCACCACGAATATCCCTTGATGGCCAGATTTGTCCCTCCCTTTCTTATCTCATATGGCTTGGGTACAGGTTCACTCCTAACCTAGCTTCCTCGGCACACTTCTTCAAGCGACTAAGGCTGGCCCAGAGGGCCTTCGCCAGCATCAGAAGACTCTCTTGGCCCAGCTCAGGCCTCTCTCTTTACCTCTTCCACTGCCTAGCGATATCGCTACTCCTCCCCACCCTCTTATATGGGGCTAACATCATGGTCCCCAGCAGAGGTATGCTCACCAAGATGGATGTCTACTGGCACCAAGTCCAGCGTTGCGTGTCAAACTGTTTCAGGTCACCCCTTGTACCTATATTGTCAGCAGAAGCCTGCATTCCCCCCATTCAAGCCATTATCGCTGATAAGCGTCATGTGCCTGCCCTGAGGCTGCTTTGCGTGGCACGGATGATCAACCTTGCGGCAGGCCATCTCTGCCCGACCTTTCTCTCCCTCCTTAAGCACAGGCCCCCAGACTCCCACTGAGCTCTCTTCACCCACCTTCCTCCGAATGTGATCCCACTCTCCTGAGGAACCAATCGCCCACCCTTGAAAGTCAGGTCCCACCTCCCTTTAGATGAGCTCGCCAACCTGGCATACCCCATCCTTTGATCCCACTCCTTCACCCCCCTCGCCAATACTACCCTCCTCCCGGAGCAGGCTGCCCTCCCTTCTCACGACACTATGACAAATGCCTACAGAGCTCTCAAGAGGAGAACAAGACTTCTACTTCTTGAGAAATGGAGACGCCTGACACCGCCCCCCTCTTACTAAAGCTTCCCACTATTGCTAACCCCCTACCTATTTATTGGTCTGGGAAAGTTTATTGCCGGTCACATCTACTAGATGAGAGCACCGAAGAGCTACCTCGCTGCCCACCCCTCATCATCAAAGTTAAACCAGCCCAAACACTGCCCCACATACGGTAAAGAGCAAGAAACCGTTAGCAATGCCATACTCTGCTGCCAGTCAACATCCAACTACAGGGAACGGCTCCTCCAAGGCCTCTATGATGTGAGCCCTGACTCCCCCCTCACGACCTCCAAAGCCCTGCTCCTGGGCCTGGCGGCCTTCATAAGAGCCACCACGACAATCGACCCACCCGACATTTTCCCATCCCTTCCCTCCTAACCAGCCTCAATCCTCTTCCCATCATCACCAATTTCGCGCCCCCTGGGCCTTTTTTCTTCCTCTCCAGCACGCACTATCTAGCCGTTCCCCTGTGGTGGCTGCTTGTAATTTCTGGTCATAAGTGGGAAGTTGTTATGAGTTCTTACAATTATCCTTTCATTTGTTAGCCGTGAGATGGCGATGTGTCGAGTACTTCACACAAATTGGAGATGATTTTATATTTTTACTTGATTTTTGATTTTTTGAGATTGAGGTTTTGTTTACACCATAGCTAGCGCTGCATGTGAGTTCTTGTATCGTAACAATGAATACATGATATAAAAAAATAAAAAATAAAAAATAAAAAGCAAAACTGACAAGGAGATCGGCACGAACCATCTCCTTTCCACCTCTTGCGATTGAAATCTCAACACTACGAGAAATCATCATCACTTTCCCCCACCCACCTCTCTTCTCCCATAATGGCTACTGCCCAGAAGTTGCCTTTAGGCCACATTTCCTCCTGTTCTGAGGCCCGTCTGCCTCCCCTCCTGGGGGTTCTCCTTCTTGTTCATCGTTGACACCGGCTCATGAAGTTAGGTTTTCCCGCTTACCCTGCACTCCCTTTGCACCTCACTTAGCGTTTTGCACTGTCGGAAAGCTTCTCGCTTCGTTCACTGTCGACGTTACCGTGTCCAGACTCTCAGTCGAAGTACACCTCAGTTTGCTGGGCTTGAACCTCTGATGGGGAAAGTTTCAGTCAGTAACATCTCCTTCCTGCCTTGGTTTCATCGTCATCCCAAAAGCCCTTACTATGGCCTGTTTGTTAGTTGTGGCTAGCCTGCTCGCAACCCTTCCTTCTCCCAGATCCCAGTTTCGTCCGCTTGCACCGTTACTGCTATAAGAGCTGATACCTTACTGCCTCATCATCCTCCCCAATAGTCAGACCCCTCCGGGGTTACACCTAGACGTGGTATTGCACTGGCTCATTGACTGTCGCCAACGCCTTGGACCGATGTACTGACCAGTGTGACCGTACATTTATGGTTACAAATGTCAGCCCACAAATCCACTAGTGTTCTCTTGTCTTGATCACAGAATCCACGCACCCAGGCCCTGCCAGTCCTTCGCGAATCAAGACTTTGTTTTGTTTTAGGGAAGGCTGTGGAAGAGTTTGAGTCTCTCTCGTGTACGTCTCTATGAATTGTTTCGTTCCATCTCTGGGGTATTCGTATCTTAGGTGGTAGGCGAGGGGGATTTTTCTTATGGATTCGGGGTGTTTGATTTTTCCCATGAGAAGGTGAAGAGGGCGGTTGTTTGGGATTAAGAGTTTCGTTACGCCATATCTCACAGTGCATGCGAGTTGTTATACCTTAACAAGTAATACATGATATAAAAAAATATATATAAAAAAGAAAAAAAAAGACAGACCACAAGATAGGCACCAACCATCTCCTCTCCACCTCCGGCGATTGAAAACCCGATACCACAAGAAATCATTATCACTTTCCCACACCCACCTCTCTTCTCCCACGATGGCTACTGCCTAGGAGTTGATGTTAAGCCACCTTCCGTCCTCTTCCGAGGCCTGTTTGCCTCCACTCCTCGTAGTTCTCGTTCTCATTTGTCGTTGACACACACTCATGGAGTTCCGTTCTCCCTCTTACCTAGTACACGTTTTGCACCTCACTTAGCATTTGCACAGTAGGAATGCCTCTCGCTTCGTTCACTGTCGGCGTTACGGTGTCCGGACTCAAGGTCGAAGTAGGCCTCAGGTTACTGGGCTTGTACCTCTGATGGGGAAAGCTACAGTTAGTAACATCTCGGTCCGGCCTCGGTCTCGTCGTCATCCCAAAATCCCTTCCTATGGCCCTTTTTGTCGGTTGTGGCTAGCCTGTTTGTGATCCTTCCTTCTTCCGCCTCCCAGTTCTTTCAGCTTGCACCCTTACTGCTACAGAAGCTGGCCGCTTACTGCTCCATCATCCTCTCTTATCATCACACCACTCCTCAGTCACACCTAGTCGTGGAATTGCACTACGGCCTTGCCTGGTGTCCAACGCCTTGGATCAATATAATAACCAGCATGACCATATGTCTGTGGTTATCAATGCTGGCCCACAAGTCCCGTGGTTGTCTCTTGTCATAGCCATCACACATCCCCCCCCTCCAGCCCTGTCAGGCCTTCGCAAATCAAGCCATTCTTTTGTTTTAGCGGAGCATGCGGAAGGGTTTGTGTCTCTCTCCTGTATGTCTCTATGAATTCTTTTCTTGCATGTCTGAGGTATTATTGTCTTAGGTGCTTGGCCAGGTGGACTTTTCCTATGGATTCCGGCTGTTTGATCTTTCCCATGAAGAGCTGAAGCAGGTGATCATTTGGATTAAGGTTTTCTTTACCCCATACATGCAAGTTCTTGTTCCTTAACAAGTAATACATAATATAAATAAATAAAAATTTAAAAAAAAACAACCAACCAGGAGATAGGATCTTCACGCAACTATCTACGTACTTTTCTATACTAAAAAGTTACAATATGATTCCCTTTATCTTCTACACTATTGAATACTACGAATACTCTACTGATAAGCTTTCAGAGCCTATGACTTTTATGACAGTCTGAGGAGGCGCAACAATATTATAGGACTATTAGGATAGTCCTATATCCCGACAAGACAGTCCCATACTATCTGATGAGATACTAGGGTCCGTATACGACAAGACAACTCTGTACTATCTGAAGTGATTGCAGGCACTGGGGTAAGAAAGGTCGTTACCTGTTGCAATATAACCAGCAGACAATCAGATTGTTACACCCCTTCACACTTTTACACTTTGGCAGATTTTGGAACAACTTACTATCTCATATGTTTACTTGAGCTACAGGCATGCAATCACCAAGCGGATACTTGGGTTCCATTTCCCTCATTGAGGGCATACCTCTGTGCCTTTGAACATTCTATTTGGACAATTTTGAAGGTCTCTTCTTTACACATTTACACTTGAGCGAACTTTTGAACAACTATCTCATATAGTTACGTAGACTACAGGCATGCAATCGCCAAGTGGATACCTGAGTTGCATTCCCCTTACCGAGAGCATTCTTCTAAGCCTTTGAACATCCCATTTTCACTATTTCTATCTTTCATTTACTAGTATTAATTGTAGCTTAGTTTACTGGTAGTTTAAAATACAAAAAGATAAATTGCAAATTATACAACTTGAAGGTTATAAATATGGTATAATAGTAGCATGATTAGGTAACCTGATTCAAGAATGTGACCTGAAACATGTCTCACTAGGCTTTTCTATAGGTCAAACCTAGTGACCTCACAGGGATTTGAGACTCTAGAAGGCCTTGTTGAATTTTTCCGGTATTTTTCCATTATGGATTCGGTCCTCTTAGAGAAGCTGACACTACCTCAAAGTACCCTGGGGGCTTCCTGGTGTCCCAAATGACACTCTGTGCATCTTGATCACCTTGTACTACTCCTGAATCTCCGCTCTGCTAAACTTGGACACTCTTCCCTCTAAATCCCTGATTTCTGGTATTATTGTTACTCCATCTATCAACTGGCCCTTTGTAATTTGGCCCCCCATACAAACTATACCTCATGACCTATGGGGGTCAAATGTGCACTTTGCTAATGTCCTCCAGAATCCTAAGTCTATATTGTACAAGAGGAGTGAGAAACTCCGCTTACAAGGTAGTAGAGAGAGTTGAACACCCAGTTAGTAGAATTAGCAGTACAGAGTCATTACCTGTTGCAAGTATTATACCTCAAAACTAGAATTGTGATCAAAATAGGCAATGTGTAAAGAGAACTTCTATCCCATTTACTATAAGGCAAGATCCCATGCCATTAATGAAACCAATATTCTATTGGCCTGAAGTCCTAGTGGGATAATACCATTGAACAAACAAGGAGTTTTGCCAAATTCAGGACTCCAAATGGGGAGTTTACATTCAGGACCCCGTAGTACTAATCAACAGTTTATGTTCAGACTCTTGCTAATACGTACTCAGATATTTTCGATTTTGGACCAACTTTAGGGCGCTAAACAGCTTGAGCTTGAAGCTGAAAGTGGAGCTTAGATAAACCTGGCTGATGATCTCTATAGTAAGGCAAATAAATACTCAGAGTATTCTTGATGCTACACTATGACAGGCCTTCAAGCTGGTAAGCCCAGTACTACTAAGTGCTGCCAGATTAAGGTTAACCTTATTCTTTATATCTTATTTCTTACAAAGCTTTATAAAAAGTGTAACAGAGATAATATTCATAAAAAGGAATTGGCAGCAAGGAAAAGTGTTTTGCAAGAGTAAAATGCTATCAAATCTGTGGCAGCCAGCACTAAAGGAAAGGGAAGAGGTAAGGCAATGTCTGTGGAAGGTATTGTAATACCAGGTAAACAGGATGATAAGATATACAGTAATGAGCTGAGTGAGCCAGTAAGTAAGAACTATCATATTGTTACCTATTTTGAAACTTATACCTCACATATTGTGGGAGGAAATCACATTTCTGACAATATTGGCCTAAGTACTACCCACCCCAGCCACTTCTCATGCAAAAACCTCATTTATAAAACTGCTCTAAGCTCTGGTTATAATGGAAATAGTGATTGAATCAAAGAATAGCACTTTGGGATCTTGATCATCTGGTTTTTTTCATTTCACTTTCTTTTTTTCCATGTACATTAGTAGTCAATTAAAATCCTTCAATGATTTAAATCTCAAAGTATGACAGAAAATATTGGGTTAGTGGTTCTAAGTTCAATTAATTTTTCAAGTTGGATGATGCTGACCCATAACTAGGGGTTGACACATAACTAGGTATGATCCTTTATACCTCATAGAATATAGGGTTCAAATTTCTACTTTTACTTATATGATTAGCTGTCAGTGCCCATGTAGTCAATCATTTGAAACATTTTACCATGGATGTATGCAGTCGGGTTTAGTGGCTTAGTATAGCCAAGTAGATTTGCCAATCTACTAGTACTAGCCTCAGGTAGCTTGTAGAAACAAAACTGCTACTGGGCCAGTGAGTTCTAATAGGTACTACCTCTGCAGTTTGCATGTTGGTTGGCCACTGGCATTACACCAATAGGAAGGAGTGTTCACTTCTGCAAATGTAGTTGGAGATACATGACTCAAACCACCTCCTATTTGTGGAGATAGTTAATATCCAAGTGGTCTGACTGCCTCTGGGGAACCCACCCTAGGCTGGTGAGTTGGACAGCCCGAGCTGAGCAGGGTGCTCACAAAGGTCAGAATGGGTGAGTGAACTGGGTTTTCTACGTGTTTTTCGATTCTTGGGGAAACTTGTAGAACTGTGAAAACTTCTAATGGGCGGTGGATGATAACCCCCTGATGGTTGAGGGTCAACTATCGTACCATTTCATCAATCCTTGGGCAAATGTAGGTCCGGAGATTTGATACAAAAATAAAGTAGCACAGCATAGATAGGAAGTGAGGAGGAGCAAGCTATTGACCAAATTACTTTAAGAAGCCGCCGTATGCCTCTTTTAGGCCTGTAGAGTTTGGTATTTCCCCCGAGAAAACCCCATCATCCTATTTGCCCATCATAATCCTTCTCGGTCCCCTAGCCCCAGCTCATTTCTTTTAATGTCAAGGTTGCTTAAATCGCCATTTTCCCGAGGGAGGTTCCTCGGAGGGTTTTCAGCTTTCTCGGAGGGGGGTCTTTTGGTTTCCCAAGGCCCAGGGCCCAGTTCCTTGCTGGGGGAAGAGCGCCGAATGAACCAGTGTTGGCGTGACATGTGCAAATGTCACGATGGGCTGCAGTCGGTTGCTATTGAACTTCCTAGTCTGGACCACAGGCTGGATGTAATAACACTCCCGATTTTAGAGGTTATTCACCGGATCGCAGTATCACTCGCACTTGCCCACAAAGCCATCGGTCTTGTTTGATTCGTCAGGCCAATTGTTAGAGCTTACGAGTTCACACACTACCCTGAGTAAGCCATTGGACAGCTCATGAGGCAAAGCCAACATTACGGTCATGCGCAGTCGTCCCAGACGCTCGCATGTCCTAGATACAGACAGCCCGGCTGATCGGTATTTCATATGCTTTAGGATTCCCCAAATTGCTGTTCCGGGTCACACACCCAACGCCAACCGAGCCACCCTCACAAGCCTGCAGTAGGGAAGGCCTGTGAGCTCACAGGTCCCAGCTCAGGCGTCGGTGGCTTTTTACTTCTTAGACCGCCCGAAGGTCAAAGCCTTGCTGAAATTGGAGCTGAAATCCGGTGTTCTGGCCCCATCTGCAATAGGTGATCAGACAGTGGTTAGAGCTGAGACCGTCGAGTGAGCTTTTGTGTTTCAGATTCACGCTATATGCAGAAGCAGCGGTTGCTACTGGTCCCAAACTGATGGGCCGGCGCTAATCGGTGAGAAAATGGCGTGAGTGTTCTTTAGCAACCGGGTTTTTTAATGCCGGTGCAAACTTGGATGCCAGCGATTGCGATTCGATGGTGATCGAGTACTCCGATTCTCTAATACGCTTCTCTATGCAAGGTCCGAGCCATGCTAGGATGTGGCTCCTCCTGCTGCTGGTGGCTAAATCTTAGCTGGTCTAGGGCCCCGCCCCTCGCGAGCGCTGAGGGGTCGACTCCACTTGAGCGCAGGAGTTATATATCTCAATTCGAGCTAACCAGTCTCATCGGAAGTCCAAATTATAGTAGAGTGAGCTTGTATGCATTCACTCCACCCAAGAACCCAGGCCTCACTTGAGTCTGGGGATCGGTTTTGTTCGGAAGTTTTCTCCAAACAACCCATGCAAATCCCTGGGGGATTGCATCTCCGAGGTTTGCGGACACCAGTATCCCGCTTCAATGCATAATTTAAGTGCTCGTAGCTGCAATGGGATTGTGTAACTTGACGGACTTTTTTGACTAGGATAGAGGGGCCAGTAGAAGATCTTTAGGCGAAAATCTACGATGTGGTGGCAACCCTACTGCCGGAATAGCAGCAGGGGATTTGATCGGGGGGGGTGATGCCTTGGCTCCCGGAGAAACCACATGGATGCCCATGTGAAGCCCATTGGAAGAACACACAAGCCACGGGAGAACTCCCCAGTGAGATAAGGTCTGCAGTCCCACCTCGGTTCTATGGAACTCTTTATATAAGGAAACCTCGCTATTACGAATGAACCCTCTGGGGATTTACACCCCTGCTCCCATACAAACGTGCCTCGCTATAAGTAATTTCTCGCAAAACCTCGTTATAACGAAGGGAGAATCCGGAAGCCTCGAAGTTTCCTATAAGGAGATGCGACTGTGGAGAAATTCCACACCCAAAAGCTGAAGTTCATCTGATATTACAAATGCTGTAAAGACTCATGAAATCAGCTATTCCCACCGGGCAGCACGAGCCTAGTTTGACGAGTTAGCTGATTGCGAGTGCCAATTAAGAAGGCCCAACAAATTCTGAGAGCTGAACTTATCCCGTGTCGGGCACACCCCAATCCTTCACAGAGAAGCCTTTGCCTCAGAATCCGAAGATTACAAAGTTGACAGGGATAGTGAATTTCACGAGCTTTTAAAGTGCTAGTACTCGAGATCGCTGCCGTGGCACCACACTATCCCCAATGGCCGGGGTCCGAGGAATCTGTTCGGTACAGTGGGCGACCCAGGACAACAGATGCAAAGGGACTCAGGACTCACAGGGGTTCATATGAGACAGCAAGGTGCAAGTATCTGGGCTATCGGGATCCGGGGTAGTGGGGTGTGACTCTACGTTGTTCAGTTGGATAATTTTCCTACCGGAACCTCGTGTCTGGCAGTTTTTCCGGGACAGCTACCACACAGCCAGTAGTTTCCGGTACCACACCCCGCTGCCTAATAATTCGATCCAGGAACAGAGGTGAGGGGAGGGCTGTCCCAAAACGGCATATCCGTAAATGATTCAACAGGGATTCAATTCTTGTACCCACAGAGCCGCGGTCCGATGCTTTTAATAAGCTTCTCGAATGGAGTTCAGGGAACCTCTTGGAGTTTGTTCCCAGTTTCATTGACCATGACTTTCTTTACCCTCGCTCTTAGCTTTCACCGAGGTGCCTGGGGAAGCCCCTAGTGGATTGTGCTAGACGCAGTGGATAGTAGAGAAGCAGCACCAAACAGCCTTGGGATAAGCCACCTATTTTGTCTCCCCGTTATCCTAGAGTACTGACGAGCACGCAAGTCTCCCTCCGTTGATCCCGCAAGCATCCGAGAAAGCACGGCACACCCACTTCTTTGCCTGTCTAGTCATCAGCCAGTACAAAATTAGAGCAAGGCAAGTGTATTATATCATTTGTTCTGTGAAATGTTTATCAGTGAGGGTAACTGAATGAATAAAACTTGTGGGGTTGGGGACTTATGCCCTTGCCAAATAATGTGATAGGAACACGCAGTTTATCCTGCCTTAGGGTCACCTCGAAATACAAGAAAAAAAGCACGGGCAAACCAGAGAATTAAAGTGCTAGAGTATCCATGGAAAGTGGGCGGATGAGAAACATAAAAGAGATTGGCGGTAAGAGTGGGCTAGGAGGAAGAAGTTCGGACACACTCGCAATTGAATGACCTTCGCTGACACAACCAATATTGCATGAAGCCAAGCTCTGAGAAAAAGCAGCGGAACCCTTGGCGGTATTGTGGTTTTCCGAAAGGTTGCGAAAGGAGCCCACAGCTTTCCCAGCTTTTTTTTCAGAGCTTGATTGCGCAATAGTATCCACGATGGGCCGTACTAAGAACTTCGCTCTGAAGAATCAGATATACTGCGGATTCTCGGGCTCAGTGGCTTGCCAAGTTCTAATTAAACAGAGAGCTCTGGAAAAAAAAAGGATTCGCAACCTTTTGTCCAGCGAGTTTTTCGCAACCTTTACGAAAAGCACAATAACTTATACAAGAGCAGCCGTGCTCACAAGCGTCGTTTAATCACGGGTCGGAAGCTAGCTGTAGAGAAGCCGGCAGTGCAAACGTAGGAAAAAAGGTCGCAGGGGAAAAAAATGCTGTGGGGAAGAAAAAGAAAACTAGATTGGACAAAAACCAGTCCTCCTCTGTCCGGCGGCCCTGGGTCTACCCCGTCTTTGACGACGCCAACGCCATCCTGACAGCCTTGGCACCGCCGAGCCCAATGCAGGAACCAACCTTGTTGGATGGTCTTAGGCGGTTGAACTGGACGACTCGAAGCACCATCTATCCTGCAGTTCCCATGGTGGGACCGTAAGAGGCAGGACCGTAAGAGGCACTTTCAGCGTGCGGAGGAGAGATGATTGGTGCGTTGGCTGGATTAAGATTAACGACTTCGTGCAGGGATTTAGCGTCCCAGAGAGTGCTCATAGCGGCTGACTGGAATACAGTACGTCCGGGTGGGTGTCCTTGGAGACTAATAATAATAACCTTATTCTAGAGGAACTAATGGACAGGGTATGCTCTGTGGTGATGTTAGCTGGACCACACTCAGTGCCCTGCTGGCTGGATTTGGTCACAGAATGTCACTCGGGTAGATTAGATGGCGTGCAAAATGGCGCGGGGTTAGTTGAGGTGAGATACGGTGACCCGGAGAAACATCATTGGAAAAAGCAAATATCCGCTTGGGACTGTTCATTTTGTGAGTGGTTTCGATTGTGTAATACGGTGCAAGAGTAATTGTGAAAGCGACCGTAACAGACTAACATCCCGGAGGAATTAAAATCGCCTAACCAAGACCAGTGCTTATCATCCCCGTTCCAGCCCAGGGGCAGAGCAACACGCAATGCAACCCATCCATTATTATCAAGCAAAAAGAGGAAAAGTTTCGAAGAAAAAAAATGAACTTGACGCAAAAATCCACAGCATTCACAAATCCCATCTAGAAATTAATCACACCTCTTTGCCTTTCAGCGGCTTCTGCGCAATAATGAGATAGCTACCAGCCATTAGTCCTACCCACAAAAAATCCGTAGAAAAAAAGGGCGCATACTGCAAATTATAAATATGTATCCGCTTATTCCTCAATTCCTTCCTTGCATCCTGGCAAAGCTCGAGTGCCTCCTCAGCAGACATCTCATGAACCCTAGTTAGTAATGCCAGCCCGAAAGCCTCAAAGCTCGTCTCGCAATTCAACAGCGCAAACCTTCCCAATTCCTTCATCTTCGGATCTGACGGCCAAGGTGCCCAGGGCAACTTCACCAACTTCTGGGAAGCATTCGTGAACCCAACTTCCTCCGCGATTCCCTTTAGGGTGTGCGCCACATTCATTACTCGTCCGATTTTAGCAGCCGCCGAGTTCATCAGGCGTAAATAGGTCCTAATCGCGCATTCTTTCGGGTAGCTATTGTCGTCGCTTATCACGTCGGTTGCGTATTCGCTAAGTTGCATCCAGCCACCAGGCTGAAGATTTTCGTAGACTTGCTGGATGTATTCCCGCCAGTCCGCTAGCGCGCCCGAAAGGTGGCGGGAGTGGATGAAGTCGAAGGAGTCCTTGAATTCAGGTTAGGCGTGAGTTTGGCTTCGATAGGTTGGGCATTGGGGGAAGAGAGGAAGAAACCTTTGTGAATGTCCAGGGACTTGCGGCGTCGTCAACTTCGAAGCGGCAGTTCGGCGGGACCCTGGAATAGTCACACCGTTCAGTAACTCCTTTTTCCCTTCCGTTTACATTTTTAAAGTTCTTCCTTTCATGGGGAGACGAACCATAGTGGTTGGATAGGGCTAAGGTCCGTACCAATGACCTCCGCAGAAGGATATTCGCTAGGAATGACAACTCAGCAGCCATAATGATTACCTATCACCCATCGGACGAGGGAAGAAAACCCACTTTGCAATGTCGATAGCCCAAATCCCCGTCCCAGTACCAATATCCAATATCTTTTGCGGATTGTCGCCGATAGGAGCCATGTGCAGTTTCCCATCTAGCATCATGAGGTAGATATGATGCATCATGTCCAGGCGATCTTGCTCCGTCTGTAAAACCAGAAGCTCAGGTTAGTAAAATTAGACTTTGATTTGCGATGGGAGCAGAAGGAAGGCTAACCTCATCATTTGGCATAAGATAAGAGCCCTGTCGATACCGATGATACCGTCTCCCTACAAGCAAACAAACCCCAGTCATGAGACAAACGTGTACAAACAAAGGATGGAACAGGCAAACGAACCATTCTCGTACTCGTAGTCTAGGATGCTAGAATTTAAAGATGTAGTTTCGCTCCTGGTGATGCCGTCAGCCTCTCTTTACAGGACAGGGGCCGGGAATGCTCACACGTCGTTACTAAAGTAATTCTCATCAGAGTCCTACCCTGGGTCAGTTGGGAGAAGAGGAGATCTAGGAAGTGAATGAAGGAAAAGGTCAACACACATCTTGAGAACTGGCTGCTTCGAGGGGGCTAAGTTCGGGGTGGTCTCCTGCCGCAGTGCCAGTGTTTTCTTCGCTCTGGGACATGATTGGATGAGGTTGTGTTCGCCTGTGGGAGGAGGAGGGCGTAGACGGATGGATGGCTGCTCAGTCCGATAGCTTCTAAATGGCGCAACTCAAGGTATGAAGGGAGAAGAGTGTCGCACGGTACGCGTTCAGCGATGGGGTCTTTATACTTGTGATAAGAAAAGTTTGCGCCATGAGAAAGAGGGTAAGGGAGGGTGCAACGACACACCGTTACTCAAGTACCCACATCCCGGAGTCTTACAGCAGAACAAAAGCGAGGGGGTAGAGTGCTGCGCAGCAGTGGAAAAAGGACAATCTGCCTCCTTCCCTCCCCATGAAGGACTTCCAAGAAGCGAAGAAGGAAAAAAAAGGAAAGATAGTGGAACGAAACGTAATCCCAGGGGGTACAGTACAGATCTCACGCCTTATCAATAAACTACTAACCTCCCACCACCACCTTTACCATCACCCAGCATAACCTTCCAAGCACTCGCTACTCGTACCCACCAACTTCCCACCATCACCACGACAACCACCATGACAACCACCACCACCACAATCAGTACAAGCGCGCAATTCATCATCCCTTCGTTCGTTTTCAGACCCTCGCGCTAAGTACGAGCACAGCTAGTAGTGGAAGCGATCGATGGTGAAGCAACTAAAGAGAGCAAAGTTAGGGATAATTGTGACAACTATGATGTAAGAAGCATATGATGAATATGAAGGGTGGTGCCGGTATCCCCTTCACTGCTAAGATAGCTTGTTTGGGTAATCATGATATGAAAAACTTGGTGCTTCAGAGATTGTGTAGTGCTCAGAATAGTGCTAAGTGAGTACTGCTCAGTATTGTTATGATGGAAACCATGTTTTCTGCGTAGATTTGCCCCCGGCTATGGTACGAGTACGAGTACGGTACTTCGCTCGACCTTGACCCACCTCAGTGTGCTGTCTATCGTTACCTTTCGGGCACAACCATACTTTAGCTTTGCCCTAAACGCGAACTAAAATTGATGTGTCTGGGCTTAAAAAACGGGAAAGAACGAAGGGATTAACGGGAATCGTGTCCGTCATCGTGGGCCCTTCCACAAACTACCTATGCACTTCATCTTAAAAAGAAAATACCGCAAAGAACCAGAATGATCGAACCTTATGCTAAGACTTCCATAATTCCACTCTTCGGACAAAGAGGGAGAATCACAGCCAAAAGAACTAACTTTCAGCCTTCAGCTGAGACAAATAAAAAGGAAAAATGCAACAGACCCTGCTAAGAGAAACAGCCCCAAGGTCCTAGCGTGAGGTTTAATTACCCCACTTCCTACAAGCATGGTGCTGCATAAAAAAAGCTCCACGGTTTCCAGTGAAGGAGTGTGAAGCGTATCATAGAACCTCACTCAATTAAGCCTTCCGATAGTTGTGGTTGGAGGAGGAGAGATGTCTAGGGCTGGGCTCAAGGAGCCTCCCACTAATCGGCCATTCGAATACTTCAAGCCTCACGATGAACTCCACATTACTTACTGTACTCGAGCAGGAGAGATGGATATTAATCTCGCATGCACCCTCCGATAAATTGAACACGATCTGATCCAGATGAGTTCTGGTATCCGATCCTTCCTTCAAGCGGAGAATTGTCCGGAAAGACCACGACTGGCTTACCAAGCAAGCCCCCCGCGGTGCGATACCTTACCGGCACAATGTAGGTATTGTCAATGTACAAATGAGGGTCGCACGCAAGTGTCATAGCCAATAGACTAAGAGGTTTCGCCTGGAACTTAGGCACTTTGGAGGAAGGATATGGAACGTAAGTTTTCCGCCTATACCTCGTTCATTCGCTCTCACTCTCAACTCTACTCTTCTCTACTCTCAACTAAAATCAAACTATCGGTAGAGACAAGTGTGTAAGTAAAACATAATACGACTTCCTGATCCTCCCAAGGATCACCACACCTATCTCTGTGTTTGCCGCATGTCCCTGTTCCTCCGTACACTCCCGTTATAGCAAAGAAAAGAACATTGCGGGTAAAGACTTTTATAGAACATTCTCCCGTATCCGTTCCGTCTGCATATCTCCTGACTATCCTTCCCACTCCCGTAACAAACCCAAACATATCCGTCTAACAACAGGTATTGTAGCATACCGTGTGTTGAGGGGCCGTTGTGGCCGGGACAAGCAGACCTTCATTCTAGCTTCGTAATAGTGTGTTAGTTACCTGGGGCGACTTTTTTTGAAGATTGACACCTTAATGAATATCTATGAACACTTGTTGCCAAGGAAATAAATAGCAATTAACGTGTCCTATGAGCTCCCTCCAACCAATATTTTGAATGAGCCCTGTACCCCAATATCTTGGGAAATTGAGGTATTATCATACCGCTTTCTCTCTATTGACGCGCAGAGGATCATCTGCTCTATCACATAATAGTCATAATTCTCATCAGAGTGGGGGTTGGAAATCCTTGGGCAGTTGAAGTTGGCAGTGTTCACCCGACATAGTGGTCCGGCCGCAGAGGTCACTCACCATACCAAGGAGGGCGCGAAGTTAACATATCTACAATACACGACACCATTATTTGTGGAGTGACAACGGGCATTCTGCGGGGAAGCTACTCGAGTACAGTATTATTACCGCGGACGAATGCGCCAACTAGGGAATACTTACTCTCATCAACTCCGAGACTAATCCCATGTGTTTAGTCTAGGAACTCGTGCGGTACTGTACCAGTAAGATAGTTCTAAAAACCACGCGGGGAAGAGCGATTGCGCAAATGAGCCATGCACAGGAAACCCCGCCCTATCAAGCCCCCACGACCACACAATCAGAATGAGGACTGCAGAGAAGAAAGAAAAAAGCGCAGAAACTGACAAAGGAATTGGAAGACTTCTCCTGTGCATTACCATCAACTGACTAACATCCCCTCGGTTTTCGGTGAAAATCTGCAACCTTCACTCACAAAACGGGTTATCCCTGTAAATGCTTTGCATTGGTCCGCGATAGGTATAGTCTGGCAGGTTGACAGAATTGCGAATTATCAGTTAATGTCAAACATGGTCACAGGGTTTAGGATTGTATGTGGGGAACGCGCTAATCGGGTGCAAGACCTTTTGCCTCTGAATCGCGAGATTAGCGACATGTGCTGGAATAGCGAATCGAAAAGGGCTTTTGCTGTGCCGTACAGTACTGCATTACCCGAGAAACCCTTGTGATTCGCTACCACTGTCAACCCAGATGGGGAGATGCCAGGGCTGGCCTAGTTAGGAAAGGATATACTGAATTATCCAGGATCGGTTTTGTTTTGTTTGACAGGTAAACGGAATTGCATACATAAATTAACGAGATCCAGCAGATCATGAAGAATAATTGTATATCGTAACAGGAGAAGGGAAACCCTTCCGCATGAATGTTGTCTCTGAAGCACAAACAAGAGGCGGGCCAAGCAGCCAATCACAAGGGGTTTTATCTTAGCACTAGGCTCGGGTAGACTCGTAATTTTCGGATGTTTGTGAAAACGGCTACGATACATTGCATGGCATAACAATCGTGAGGCTCCCCACCAATCCTTGACCATGTGTACTGTAATAGCACCCGTTGTTCACAAACGCCAGGGAGTTCCGAGCACATGCGTCAGCTGTGATGCCCCCGTCCTCCCACCGCAGCTAAAGGAGTGCACCACACGGCACAGAACTCGTCCAGGACGGGAGTCCGAATTATTCTAACAAAAAACTTGCGGCGAGGTTTATCCCTTAAGCTGTTGAGACCTTCAGTCGGGATTGAAATGTGTAGCACTAACCCATTTAAGCCATCGTGATAGAAAAAACCTGACGATCTGAAAGTGGTGTAGTGCTCAGAATACCTCAAAATCTGTACTGTTCAGTATGGCCATGATGGAAAAGAGCAATCGCGCGTAGATTTGCTCCCAGCTACCTAAATGAGTTAGTGCTACACATTTCAATCTGGACTGAATGTCTCAACAGCTTAAGGGATCCCTTCGTTCTTTTTCAGACCCTCGCGCTAAGTACGGGCACAGCTGGTAGTGGAAGCGATCGGTGGTGAAGCAACTAAAGAGAGCAAAGTTAGGGATAATTGTGACAACTACATGATGTAAGAAGCATATGATGAATATGAAGGTGCCAGTATCCCCTTCACTGCTGAGATAGCTTGTTTGGGTAATCGTGATATAAAAAACTTGGTGCTTCAGAGGTGGTGTAGTGCTCAGAATAGTGCTAAGTGAGTACTGCTCAGTATTGTTATGATGGAAACCATGTTTTCTGCGTAGATTTGCTCCCGACTATGGTACGAGTACTCGTACGAGTACTTCGCCCGACCTTGACCCACCTCAGTGTGCTGTCTATCGTTACCTTTCGGGCACACAACCATACTTTGACTTCGCCCTGAACGCAAACTAAAATTGATGTGTCTGGGCTTGAAAAACGGGAACGAACGAAGGGATAGTTGCAGATTTTGCTTGACCGGTGCATTCAGCAAATCGGGGTCATCGCCCCCATCAACCCACAGCTCTATCTAGTGACTGCCGACCAGCGGCTGGCATTGAAGGGATGGTCACCGGCGACAGCTTGCAATGCTGGGACATCCGCCTCAAGCAACGGAAGAAAAAGAAAGAAACCAGGGAAAAGAGGAAAAAGAAGGAAAGAAAGGAAGAAAGAAAGAAAGAAATGAATGAATGAATGAATGAATGAAAAACAAAACATCATCTACAGAACACTCAAGGCTTCCCACCATTCCTTCGAGGCGAAACGCAAAACTCACACCGCAAAATGCAAAACGGAGAACGCAAATTCCTCCCGATCTCCACACCTGCTTTCTCCCCCGTCCTCTCCAGCACCAAGAGTTCTACTATTAATGTACAGCACATGCGCCTCTTGTGCGCTTAGAGCGCCTACAACCCTGCCCACCCGAACCCTCCCAACATGTGCGCAATCCGCCATTGGACAGTCAATCGAAACGGAGATTGTGATATTGGCATACATCAATTATCGCATGCAGTAGGTAAGTAATTTGCTCGCGGGTGGGGCGGTGGGGGTGGGGGTATGGGGCACGGGGAGAAGCGTGGGCTTTCCCGCTCGCCATGCGCATAGATTTTGATGGGAGGAGAGAGGGGGGAGAGGAAGAGAAAAACTTGCGCAGTCCGAGATCAAGGGCCTGCAGGGTGGTTCGGGGGAATGGGGGAGGCCGGAGGACATTTCGGCCGGTAGGGTACAATAGGTAGTATGTGTCGACGAGCGAGCATGACGCAGGGCGAGGCTAAGAGAAGAGTCGGATATGCGCGAACTGAAAGAAGAGTGATAGCTTATGAACTGCCCCAGCTGTCTCCGATCTGGTGAACGAAAAAAAATGCCAAAATGCGGGGTGAGATACAAGGAGAGGCCAAATGTTACGTGTATAACCGATATTTAGGGTTAACCAACCAAATATATCGTTGTATGTTCAGGCTAATGGGCGCGTACCCATGTAGATGAGGCAGGTGGGTGAAAATTAACTTTAAGTCAACATGTACGGGTACCGCACTGTACCAGTAGATCTCGCTCTCTCCATAGAGCAATCAATCGCCCCCACCGAAACCCCTCATCCGATAGTTCTTCACAAGGATCCCCTTCCCTCCCATTCGGGGAGCCTTAGCCCGACCATACATCTTAGATGCTCCCATGACAGGAATGCATATTCCGCTGGGCGGTTGTATGTCGTCTTGGAGAACGAAAATCCGCCCTGCTAGGTTCCGCCGCTATTTTCCTGACCCCGCTTTTTGCCTTCTTGTTTGGAAAGGTGGTTGCGGGGTAAAACGGCAAGAAGAACTCAGGCGATCCTATCCTCCAGGTCCGAACATGGAGGTTTATAGGATTATGGAACTACATGACTAGGAGGAAAGGAGCTGGGCTAGCATTGTCCTACAACTGAACCGCCTCTTGCGAGAGTGGCATGCTTTCCGTGATGGATGTGGGATGCAAAATAGCTACGATGGAACCTTTATCTTAGGTTGATAACATAAACCTAACAGGTTGAGATAGCTTCCTCCGGAACAGATTTCAAGACTTCTACACTAATTGGCTGGCATTAAAGGAAATAAAAGGAGAGCTTTTAAAGGCTGATAATGCCTAGGGTGGCCGTAGCAAATATTAGGGGATATGAGATACAGTATGTAGACTGATTAAGGAAACCGGTCTAGGTAGAGGAGATTAAGATGATAAGGTTTGATTCCGGACAAAGAAGGATATAGGATGGAATGGGAGAGATTTGTTTTCATAATAAAAGAGATAAAGATACTATTTGAACACCAAGTAATATGTGATATATGAGCTGGATGATGGAAGGAATAAACTCCCGATTGATAAGCAACCAAGTTAGAATGAGAAAAACAATCGCTATAGTATAACAAGAAGTGAAAATGAGAGGAAAGGAAATCAAGTAGAGAGGGGAGAGGTTGAAATTAATTTACAAAATTACCTTGTAGCTTGTATTCAAACATACATCTTCAATTCTCGTACTACCTTCCGTATACTATATGTAAATTAGTAGCAGTCAAGTGACCGAAATGAAGTGAATACCTACAAGTATTGAACTATTGAAATGATTTGATAAAGATATTAGAGGAACTAAAGAGTTTCTTTAATCCAGAACGTATGGTACACATATCATCTAAATAGTGTACAAGTGGCATTTCGCAATGTAATACTATATATTATTCGGGCTAGGGTATTAAATTATCAAGAAATAATGTTTGAACATCAGTAAAGATTTATTTTGTGGACTATGTCTACCCGGGCTCACTCACGCAGTGAACCAGACCAACTAGGCGTTTATAACGTAAACTCAAGTTCTTGATGCTTCTGCACGGACTCATGGCATTTGGAAGCAGAGGGCAATGTCCAATGGGTTTGGACACTACAGGTAGCATGTTGACACCTTGGACCCCACTTCTGGTACCGCTTGCCCTCAGGAAGTCTCCCTTCTGTGCCCAGCCTTGTCTTTCCTTTGCATCTAAAGTCTCTGTTACAATGCTGCCCTTTTGTAGATGTCTTTCAACTGCAACCTCTCACATCCTAGCTTTCCAGGAACAGGACTAACCAGCTGCGGTCTTCCAATAATACACTCTCTCCTTTTATCCTCATCATTAGTCTCTTTCTGAATCTGTTTCTCATATGGAAGTCATCCAACATCATCTCGGTTGCTCCCTCACCTATTGATTCCCACAGGCTTTTCACATATGTGAGGGACGTTTTCTCGTCTATATTTTAACATTATATTTCCTCCAAATATCCAGAGTGCTTCCTCCTTCACCTTCTGATACTACACCTGATTCTCCCTTATCTGGTGGAGGTTCTGCCTTTTGCCCTACTGCTAGGCTCTCTTTTCAGCTTTCCTGATCCTATCTCGCCCAGCTTTTCCCTCTCGCTATTAGCCTCTAATACCTTCAGCTTCTTACTATCCGCTAGCAGGCCCCCACTATCATCACTGGCTTCTAATAGTCTTTCAGACACATTCCTATTCGTCTTAACCCACAATAGCCTGCTATACTAGCCCAAGTTATCCAAGCTTCGATAGTTTAAAACTACAAGCTACCTTCCCACTATTATTTCCAAAAGTTCAAATTGCTCTTTTTACAACACTATATAATTATTTCGAGTTATCTGCATAATATGACCTGTCAGGTTACATGAATTATGTATGAACACCCATCTGCCCCTTAATAGTAAGGAGCGACAACAGTTCAAAAAAGGGGTACAAATATCAGCAAAAAAACCCATTTCAGCGGATGTATCAAGCCCGCGTCCTGACAAAGCCAGTCCACTCTTTGACTCCTGTCCTTCTGGATCTCCCGAGCCCTCATTCCCTTTCATATCTTGCGTCTGGTGCGCTAAGACGCCCCACTTTCCCTTCAAAGCGTCCGACGGGCTCCTTGCGACCTGCAATAATCCTATTGTGAATCAGGGATGCAACAGGCAACGACAGTCGTATCTTAAGTAAGCGAGTCTCTCAATTGTCCACTAGGGCGTAGGGAAGTACTATCTCTTCCGATAGTACGGAACTGGCTTGCTTGTCTTGAGTGATCCGGCGAAGGATACTATCTTGTCAGATAGTAAGATGGGTGGATTGTCGTACTTGATAGAACTATCACAATAGTCCTATGTTCGGGCGGCCCGTCGAGACTATCACAATACTCTCTGGGTTCTTAGAGTGTAGGCTCTTGTGGAGGAGGAATGTAGGTAAAGAGAGTAAATAGTAATCGTATTGCAATATCTTGAGTATAGAAAAGTTCTTAGATGGTTGCGTGAAGATACTATCCCTTGGTCAGTTTTTTTTTTTTTTGTAATCATGTGTTCATTGTTTTAGGTACAAAAAGCGTCATGTAGCGTGAGCTATGAAGAGAACAAAACCTATAAATCCAAACAAAAATACAAAAGAAAGTTACGGCACTAGTAAATATCCACACTCACGGGAGTTGTCCTCCGTGGGGCTGAAGGCCACTCTAACGGTTAAGGAAAGTAAAGTCATACAACTCATACGAAAGGAAAGCCTACATAAGCTACAGGAAAGAAACCACAACTCGCTAATCTCTAAGCCTCGGCCAAGGAAAATACGCAGAACACGGGGGATGGCGGGTTGGGGGAAGAGAGGGGGAAGGGAGGGGAGGAAGGAGGAGTGGTCGGCGGGCACACCGTCGGAGAGAAGCCCGTGGAGGTGACGCTGATGTAGGTAGCAAGCCTTTTGAGTGGGAGGAGAGAGGACCAGAGGGGGGCCTGATGACTGACATCCGCGACGCCGTGGAGGAGACGTGCGCGGGCGCCCTGTCTGGAGGGGCAGGAAAGGTTGGCGTGCTTGAACGATTCATGTTCTGGACCGAAGCGGGGGCAGGATGTATCGGCCTCTGGGGCCCTCCAGGAGGGGTGTGCTGCCAGGTAGCTCTTCCTGGCTCTCATTTGGTGGATTCTCCTAGCCATGAACTTGCCCAGCCCCATGAAGGAGCGAGGGTGTAGGGCCGGTGCGTGGTGGTAGTAGGCAGGAGGGGGGAATGGTTGTGACTAGGCCTCGATGAGGGCTTCCCTAACCCTCTTCTTTAGGGCGGAGTACGTGCTGGTCATCAGGGATTGCGGGGGGCGGACGGCTGAGACCTAGGGAACCAGGTGAGCATTTATCATGGCCACCCTGTACAGGCCGCCGGTGAAAGCTATAGTCCTGTGGGCCACTGCGTCTATCGGGAGGTGGTTCCGGAGAGGGGGAGAGGGGCGGGGGTCTTCCAGCTCAGGGGGATCCTATCCCTTGGTTGTTTTTTTTTTGTAATCATGCGTTATTTGTTTCTAGATACAACAAACCTTATGCAGCGCTAGCTATGAAGAGAAAAAAACTTATAAATGCAAACCCACTACCCGCTTCACCTCTTCATGTGAAAAATCAAACACCCCGAATCCATCGGAATGACCCCCCTCGCCTAGCACCTAAGATAATATACCCCAGACATGTAAGGAGAGAATTCATAGAGACCTACAGGAGAGAGACCCAAACCCTTCCGCAGGCTCCCATAAAACAAAAGAAACGACCGCGGCTCTAAGGCCCTTTCAGGGCCCGGGGGAGAGGATAGTGTGACTGGGACAAGGGAAAACCACGGAAATTATGGGCCAGCAGCAGATCATACGGTCGCGCCGGTTAATTACATCGATTCAAGGCGTTGGCGGCAGCCGTGGGGGCAGTGCAATACCACAACTGAGCGTAACAGAGGAGGGGTCCAACGATCGGGGAGGGTAGATAGGCGAGTGGAGCCACCGGGCAGAGGGGATGCCAGCCAATGATGATGAGCAGTAGGGTGCCAGCCGGTGAGTAGCAGTAGGGTGCCAGCCGATGGGGAGCAGTAGGGTGTCACCCAGGGAGGAGTTTTTAGCAGTAAGGTGCCAGCTAAAGGGGCAGTATGGTGCCAGCGGACGGAACCGGGAGGGGGAAGAAGAAAGATCGCGAGCGGGCTAGCCACAACCGACTAACGGGCCATAGCAAGGGCTTTTGGGCCGACGACGAAACCGAGCCGGACCGTGATGTTATTAACCAAGGCTGTCCCCATCAGAGGTACAAGCCCAGCAAGCCAAGGTCTACTGCGACCGAGAGTCCGACACCGTAACGCTAACTGTGACCGAAGCGAGAAGGTTTCCTACCATGCAAAATCCTAAGCGAAGTGCACCGAAGTGCTGGGTAAGGGGGAGAACCGAACTTGATGAGCGGGTGTTAACGATGAACGGGAACAAGAACCCCAAGGAGGGGAGGCAGGCCTGCCTCAGGAGAGGAGGGAAGATGGCTTAACGTCAACCCCTAGGCAGTAGCCATCGTAGGACAAGAGAGGTGGGTGGGGGAAAGTGACGATGATTTCCCGTAGTGTTGAGATTTCAATCACTGGAGGTGGAGGAGAGATGGTTCGTGTCCTATCCCTTGGTCAGTTTTTTTTCTTCTTTTTTTCTTTTTTGTAATAATGCCTGATTTGTTTTAAGGTACAAACAGCCTCATGCAGCGCTAGCTATGGAGAGAAAAAAACCTATAAACAATAGCCACGACCCGCTTCACCTCTTCATGGGAAAAGTCAAGCACCCCGAATCCATAGGAAAAGTCCTCTCCGCGTAGCACCTAAGATAGCAACCTCAGACACGTAAGGAAACAATACATAGAGACGTACAGGTAGAGAGACCCAAACCCTTCCGCAGGCTTACCAAAACAAAAGGAAAGACTCTAACAGCCAGAAACGCTGCCCGTGGGGAGAGGACTGTAGATCGGCGACATAGGAAAACTCCAGTTGAGGGCCCACCGAAACCGTGATGTACAGCCAGGCAGGTCATTACATCGACCCAAGGCGTTGGACAATAGCCACGAAGCAGTGCTATACCACGACTAGGCGTAACCGAGGAAGGGTCAACCAATCGGAGGAGGAGCAGTAGGGTGCCAGCCGGTGGGGAGCAGTAGGGTGCCAGCCAGGGAGTGGTGTAGCAGTAAGGGGCTAGCTTATGGGGCAGTACGGTGCCAGCGGACGGAACTGGGAGGGGGGTGGAGGAAGGATTGCGAGCGGGCTAGCCACAACCGACAAACGGGCCATAGCAAGGGCTTTTGGGATGACAGCGAAACTGAGCGGGACCGTGATGTTACTAACCGAAGCTTTCCCCATCAGAGGTACAAGCCCAGCAGAACCGAAGCCTACTTCGACCGAGAGTCCGGACCCCATATCGCCGACCGTGAAAGAAGCAAGAAGCTTTCCGACCGTGCAAAATGCGACGCGAGGTGCAAAGCAAGTACGGGGTAAGGGGGAGAACCGAACTTCATGAGCGGGTGTCAACGACGAACGGGAACAAGAACCCCAAGGAGGGGAGGCAGACATTCCTCAGGAGAGGAGGGAAGATGGCTTAACGTCAACCCCTAGGCAGTTGCCATGGTGGGAGAAGAGAGGTGGGTGGGGGAAAGTCGCGATGATTTCTCATGGTGTTGAGATTTCAATCGCTGGAGGTGTTGTTGCGATGGTTCGTGGTCCTATCCCTTGGTCGTTTTTTTTTCTTTTTTTTTGTAATTATGTGTTATTTGTTTTAGGTACAAAAAGCCTTATGCAGCGCTAGCTATGAAGAGAAAAAAACCTATAAGCCCAATAACAACCGCCCGCTTCACCTCATCATAGGAAAAATCAAACCCCCCGAGACCATAGAAGAAACTTCCCCCGCCTAGCACCTAAGACTCGCACCTCAGACATGTAGGGAAACAACTCATAGAAACATACAGGAGAGAGACTCAAACCCTTCAGCAAGCCCCCTGGTAACACTAGGAAAAGAATCAAAGAAATGACGAGATGTAACTACTATTGCCAATATGACTAACCAAAAGTCCCCGCGGCTAGTCGCCGCAATGGACAGGCCGGTTCACGGTGGGGACTGACCAGAAGATGGCGACGGGTCGGCGTTTAGGAGAGACCAAGGAGGCAGTGCAATACCATGATCAACCGTAACCTAAGCGAGGTTTGCGACCGTAGAGTAAATCGCAGGAGGGAGAGAGGTAGCTGGGCAAGCGGAGCCACCGGGCAGAGGGGATGCCAGCCAACGACGATGAGCAGTAGGGTGCCAGCCGGTGGGTAGCAGTAGGGTGCCAGCCAGTGGAGGGAGCAGTAGGGTGTCAGCCGGGGGAGGATTTTTAGCAGTAAGGTGCCAGCTTATGGGGCAGTACGGTGCCAGCGGAAGGAACCGGGAGGGGGGTAGAGGAAGGATCGCGAACGGGATAGCCACAACCGACTAACGGGCCATAGCAAGGGCTTTTGGAGCGACAGCGAAACCGAGCGGGACCGTGATGTTACTAACCGAAGCTTTCGCCATCAGAGGTACAAGCCCAGCAGAACCGAAGCCTTACTTCGACCGAGAGTCCGGACGCCATATCGCCGACCGTGAACGAAGCAAGAAGCTTTCCGACCGTGCAAAATGCTAAGCGAAGTGCAAAGCAAGTGCGGGGTGAGGGGGAGAACCGAACTTCATGAGCGGGGGTCAACGAAGAACGAGAACAAGAACCCCAAGGAGGGGAGGCATGCGTGCCTCAGGAGAGGAGGGGAGATGGCTTAACGTCAACCCCTAGGCAGTAGCCATGATAGGGGAAGAGAGGTGGGTGGGGGAAAGTGACGATGATTTCCCGTGGTGTTGAGAATTCAATCGCCGGAGGTGGAGGAGAGATGGTTCGTGTCCTATCCCTTGGTCCTTTTTTTTTTCTTTTTTCTTTTTTTTTTAATCATGCGTTATTTGTTTCTAGGTACAAAAAGCCTTATGCAGCGCTAGCTATGAAGAGAAAAAAACCTATAAATGCAAACCCACCGCCTGCTTCACCTCTTCATGGGAAAAATCAAACACCCCGAGTCCATAGGAAAAGTCCCCCCTGCCTAGCACCTAAGATAATATACCCCAGACACGTAAGAAAACAATACATAGAAACGTACAGGTAGAAAGACCCAAACCCTTCCGCAGGCTCCCCAAAACAAAAGAAATGACGGCTGCGCTAAGGCCCTTTCGGGGCCTGATAGAGAGGATTGATGATCGGCGACATAGGAAAACTCCAGTAGAGGGCCCACCGCAACCATGATGTACGGTCAGGCAGGTCATTACATCGATCCAAGGCATTGGACAAAGCCACGGAGGCAGTGCTATACCACAACTAGGCGTAACCGAGGAGGGGCCAACCGATCGGAAGGGTAGACGGCGAGCGGAGCCACCGGGCAGAGGGGATGCCAGCCAACGACGATGAGCAGTAGGGTGCCAGCCGGAGAGTAGCAGTAGGGTGCCAGCCGGTGATGAGCAGTAGGGTGCCAGCTGGGGAGAGGACGGTAGCAGTACGGTGCAAGCGGACAGAACCGGGAGGAGGAGAGAGGAAGGATCGCGAACAAGCTAGCCGCAGTGGACAAACGGGCAATAGCAACGGCTTTTGGGACTACAACGAAACCGAGCGAGACCACGATATTACTAACTGAGGCTTTCCCCATCAGAGGTACAAGCCCAGCAAGCCGAGGCCTACTTCGACCGAGAGTCCGGCACCGTGACGCCGACCGTGAACGAAGCGAGAAGCTTTCCGACCATGCAAAATGCTAAGCGAGGTGCAAAGCAAGTGTGGGGTAAGGGGGAGAACCGAAGTTCATGAGCGGGTGTCAACGAAGAACGGGAACAAGAACCCCAAGGAGGGGAGGCATGCGTGCCTCAGGAGAGGAGGGTAGATGGCTTAACGTCAACCCCTAGGCAGTAGCCATCGTGGGGGAAGAGAGGTGGGTGGGGGAAAGTGACGATGATTTCTCGTGGTGTTGAGATTTCAATCGCTGGAGGTGTTGTTGCAATGGTTCATGGTCGTATCCCTTGGTGGGAACCAAGCGCAATATATAGGCATCTTCTCGCAACCCTAACCCAGGTGACTCATCACTTCGTATTAGATAAATCCGATGACTCATAATGAGTCATAGCGTGAAATCCATCAGATGACTCGTATGAGTCACTGCGCAACATCCGTTAACCAATTATAACATATAAACCAACTCATGTGCTCAAATGAGTCACATGCGTAAAACCCATGACTCATAATGTGAGTCATGTGCGAAAGTCATTACATCATATGACGTCACAATCGTGAGTCATGAAACAATCAACCAATCATAATATAACAATTACTCGCAAGTGCGAAGTCATGCCAGAACTATGAGTCAAATGACTCCATTGCGTGAAATCCCACATACCTTATGACTAATAGTATTAGCCATGGGAAATTTGCCTTGCTTAGTCATGATTTGTGACAGTAGCTTCCGTCTCCACCTAGTATCGGTCCCACGATGCTACTTGCCCAGATCTACCAATCTCTGCCCAGCTCCTCTGAGCTCCTGTCGGAGGCTGTGGTTTCTGTGCTCGAGCTCCTTGTTTGCTCGCCTCCTGTTGTCCACTTCGTTCCTCAACCTTGCTAGGCTGAAACCAGATCCCGTGACCGTTCTGCGAAGTCCTTGAACCTCTTCACCCATTCGGCTTATCCTGGCTTTCTGGTCTGTTAGATTCTGTCCGTATTGGTCCTCGATTTTTAGGAATTTGTCCTTTTCATTCAATAGTTCCTGGACTTGCCTCTGTAGGGCTCCGACGTCTGGTTGAGTTTTGTCACTCCCCTCCCTCTCCTGCCGTGTCCTCACGGCACCAAACTTCCTTCGTTGCTCTGGCTCGGGGTGTCTCCGGTGCCATCTCTACCGAGTTTTTCTTTCGCCATTTTCCTTGGGGTAATATACTCCGTTTATCTTTTCTTGGACATAGACAAAGCATTTGTCCCCATAGCATTTGTCCCAGGCAGTGTTGTTCTGGTGGCGATCCTCTGTTGTTTCTTGTTTCGGTGTGATATTGGTACTGATGGCGCAGACCGAGATCGGTCTTCAGGAAACCATCCTGAGGCTTCGTTGTCTCGAAAGATGGTCTGGCACCTGTCGTCGTAACATGCGGTCCATGACAGCTGGTTGTGCTCCTGGCGAGCTCGTTCTTTCCTTTCCGCTTCTTCCCACTCGTGTAGGGTTCGGTATGAGGGGCTCGTTGGTAGTCCAACGGTGGTTACCAATCCATCCTGTGCGGTCTTGGATGTCGGTGGTCTTGGTGGCATCATTCTTGAAGGTGGTGATGGTGGTGCGAGTTGCGCTGTTGGTGATATTGAGACCCGTGACTCTCCGTTTTCTTGTTCTTCGATCTTGCTTGTGAGAGGGTTTCCTTGGGTACTGTTGGTGGAACTGTTGCTGTGCGATGTCTGCATTTTCGAAGTCGTCGTAGCTGTACCAGACTTTGTCGTGTTTGGAAGGATAACCTGTCCACTTGGCTCGGTATTGTAGTTTTCCGTACTGTAGACGTGAGTCGATTATCTCCTCGAGTTCGTATTCTGGTTCTCCTTCCATCATAATTGGAGGTGGTAGTTGTATTCGTTGCGAGGGGAACTTATCGTCGTGGTAAAGTTCAAGAAGAGAGATATCGAATGTATTGTGGATCCTCATCGTGGGTGGAAGATCGAGCTTATAAGCGCTTCCTCCTATTTTTGCCAAGATTTTGAATAGTCCAATTTTCTTGTAGTCCAGCTTCTTTCATGGCCGTGTGGTGCGTATGTTTCTTGGCAACAACCAGACCATATCTCCTGATTGTAAATTTGGATCGGGTTTTCTTCCCCTATCGTAGTATTCTTTGTGTCTTAATTGCGCTTCCATCATTTCCGCCTGTAATATGTCGTGTAATTGACTTATGTTTTCTGGTGGCGTGATTTGTTCTTGTATTAGGTGTCCTATGGTCTGATGTTCGGGGTTGATTCCATAGTTCGCACAGAATGGTGTGTATTTGATGCTTTCTTGATATCCATTGTTCTATGCGAATTCAGCCATTGGTAGGAGCTCCGTCCAGTTATCCTCCTGATAGTTGATCTATGCTCGGAGGTCTTGTTCCAAAGTGGAATTAGTCCGTTCTGTTTGTCTGTCTGTCTGCGGATGCAACGCAGTACTCAATCTCCGTTCGATTCCCAGCCTTTTTGTTGTTTCTTTCCATATATCGGCAGTGAATATAGATCCTCTATCCATTATAATATCCTTGGGAAGTCCGTGCAGTCGAAATATTTCCCTCATGAAGAGTTCGGAAAATTGCCGTGCATTCATTTCCTTTGTGCATGATAGGAAATGAGCCATTTTTGTGAGCCGATCAATGACAATAAGGATTGCGTCATCTCCTTTCGAGTTGGGTAGGTCCGTGATGAAGTCCATTGATATTGATTTCCACAGTCGATCAGGGGCTTCATTTGGCTTCATCAGACCATAAGGTGCATGTGGTATTACTTTTGTTCGTGGGCAGGTGTCGCAGTACTTGACGTATTGTTTTATCGTATCTCGCATTCGAGGCCAGTAATATTTGCGCTGTAGGAGGTCTGTTGTTTGTTCCGTTCCTCCGTGTCCTGCTTGAGGGATATCGTGGTGTTTTCGTATAAGGTGGGTCCTTATTTCTTCTTCGTTAGGGACACAAATATTTCCTTTGTGCCAGAGGTATCCACCTTTGCATTGACAGAGTCATAAAGCCACGCCCTTCATTTCTTTTTCCCCTTTATCCAAAGCCTTTCTTATTGCTTGGATTTCGTCGTTCCTTGCTGATTCTTTGCTGAGTTCTTCGTCATGTTTTCCTTCAAACTCCATTGTTTCCATCTCTTGAATACTTGTCTCGAAGTATTTTTCTTTTGGCAAGGTAATTCTTTCTTTCTGTGTGAGACTTTCGTCCCCTTCCTGGGGCATGTCTGCCTTTCGTCCCCTTCCTGGGGCATGTTTGCCTTTCGTCTGGTCAAGGCATCCGGCTTGCCTCCTTCTTTTCATGGTCGGAATTCGATTTTGAAGTCGAAGCCGCTCAGGACTTCGCTCCATCGTATTTGTTGGTTGGTCAATTCTTTTGTTGTTGTAAACCTTATTAGGCTTTTGTGGTCGGTTCTAACCTTGAAGTCGGGTCCACTTCCTCTGAGGTATCGTCTCCATTCCTTGAGTGCTTGAACTATGGCTAATAGTTCTTTGTTGTATACGTCGTAGTTGCTTTCGGCAGGTGTCATGGTTTTTGATCGATACAGTATTGGCCTCCTTTTTCCGTCTTTTTCATGTTGAGATAATATGCCTGAAGAGACATATTTCGAGGCGTCGGTTTCGACAAGGAGTGGTCTTCCTGGTTTGAAGTATGTCAACACTAGGGTTGAGCATAGCTTCTGTCGTAACTTGTCAAATGCTGCTTGTTCCTTGTCTCCCCATTCCCATTTGACATCTCTCTTGGTTCTGTCGTATAGGGGTTTGGCTGTCCTGCTGAACCCTTCGATCAATCGTCGATAGAAATTGCAGAATCCCATGAATTCTTGGATTCCTTTTTTGCTGGTAGGTATTACCCTAGCAGGAATAGCTTGCATAATTATGCGCGAGGTATATGCTACCATGGGGGAGAGCATATATCCAAACCCAAGCTTCCTAAGTAGGGACTACCCGGAGGCATCTGGGAGACTACTCAGGAACCACAAAGAGTTCACGTTTCAAGATATGGCTAACTGATTGGAACGATGATTAGAGAATCAGTTCTCTATTCTTACTAATGCATACACATTATGCATTGATAGATGAATATCGGACTTGATCACTCCATATTCATGATACCATTGGTATGAGGCATTTAGACTGCATATTCCATTATGGTCTATCAGGACGAAGAGATGGAAGACTGACTACTGGTGGAGTGGGGACACCCTCAGAAGAACTAGCAGTCGGGAGATTCTCAGAGTCAAGCTGGGCGAGATTCAGGGTCAAACATTGTTCGCACTTTGTTCTGACGAACTGAATTTCTAGAAAGATACTTCTTTACTAGAGAAGTCGAAGTAGCGTGAACATTAGTATAAATAGTAGGGCTCTCCCCGATGGTTGAGAACATCATCAAGCAATGGAGAAGAGACCGTAACAATATTATAAGTTATTACATTATTCTTTTATCACTTTATCGAATAATTCTTCACGAGCCTTCCTGACCTATAATCCATTGTCTCGAATATCCCCGGCCTAGTTAGCCCAGAATCCTACCATGTTAGCTACCCCGTAACAGTAGGTGGTTTCCAATCTCATCTAGCTGCGGTTTTGATTGCGTTGACTTTAACTCCCTCGTTGTTGATAATAAACCCTAGGTATTCGGTTTCTCATTGGTGAAACTCGCACTTTGATGGTTTGAGTTTTATTCCTTGCTTCCGTATGGCTTGGATGATGGCTGCCACATCTTTTTGGTGTTGTTCCAGATTGTCTGAATATATGAGGACGTCATCCAGATATACTATACATCATATGTCGATATATGACTGCAGGGTCCTGTTGATCCATCTTTGGAACGCCGCTGGTGCATTAGTTAGCCCAAAGGGCATAACCAAGTATTCGTATGTGCCATATTTCGTGGTGAAAGTTGTTTTCCATTCATCTCCTTCCTTGATTCTGACGTTGTGGTAGGCATCCTTGATGTCCAGCTTCGTGTAGTACTTGACTGTTTATAGCCTGTCTAAGGCTTCCCCTATGAGAGGTAGGGGAAACTGGTCTTTTTTGGTGACGTAGTTGAGTGCCCTATAGTCGACCCATAGTCGAAGCCTTCTGTCTTTCTTTTTGACGAACATGATCAGAGATCCTCTGTCCGAGTAGGTTTCTCTTATCCATCCTCGTTCTTCGTTTTGCTTAATGTAATTCCAGAGTTCTTCCAGTTCGTCCAGGGATAGTACGTAAATCTTTTTGACTGGCAGTCCTTGCCCTTCTTCCAGTTTGATGTCCAGGTCGACTCCTGGTCGGTGAGGCGGTAGTTTTGTTTTTTCTTCTTCCTAAAATACGTCCAAGTATGCAGGGAATTCTTGAGGCACCATATCCTCGAGCTTCCTGTTCTTCTGGTATTTTCCACTTTTGATGGCTAGCTCGGTGCTAATGTTGACCAATTCAAGGCTTATTGGTCCTTCTCTGTTGTTGTATTTGAGGATCCCTGTGGTCGTGTCGGGTTGTCAGTAAAACTTTCCAAATGCTTGACTGCTGATTTCGCCGATCTGTGCTTTGGAAGTTCCCGTGCTCCCGAATCCTTGTTGACCTCTCGTGGTTTTTTCCAACTTGGGAACTTAGTAACAGTCGCTTTCGACTACTTTTTTCCACAATGAGTGGTGCTATTCGATCGCCTTTTTGGATTTGGTAGTTTTGGTCGCTCATATTGGCTAGTACCACTTTGATTTCGCCCGTATAGTCAGAGTCTATCACACCCGCATTGACAGCAATCTGATATTGAACTGCCATGCCGCTTCGTGGTGCTATCCGTCCATAGGTTCCTTTTGGTGATATGATTGATATTCCGGTTGTGACAACTTCTTGTCCGTGGGCTGGAATAATCCTTGCTTCATTTGCGTACAGGTCGTGTCCTGCCGCCTTTGCCGATCCTCAAGTCGGTAATATTGCTTGAGGGTCGAGTAACCTGACTCGTATTCTTCGAGCTTTGTTCCATCTAGTCACGCCGAACTCGACTTTCATGATCTCTTCTCGTGCTTCTTCCTGTATCGTGTATACCGTTGGTGATTCTTTTAAATACCATGTTGTACACTTCTCACTCTCGAAGGTGATCTTGCCTTGGCCCCAGTCGATTCAGGGCCTGTGTTGCTTTAACCATGGCATCCCGAGGATAACCTCATGGTTGGGTAGTTTAGCCACTTGGAAGGTTGCCAATTCCGTATGGCTACCAATGTCCATAGTAGGTACTTTCGCTGTATGGGGAATTGGTCTCATAGCGCTGGGTCGACCGTCCGCCAGATGAACTTCTCTTATTGTCTTTGCTTGTGTGGTTCTGATCCTGTATTTGCTGCAGAACCCTTTATCGATAAAGTCTTCAGTCGCGCCCAAGTCGATCATCGCATAGATCGTCACTTGTCTTGTAGTGCCGTGTAGTCGTATTTGGACTATAATATGGTCATTTTCATTGTTCAGTGTTTCTGTGTGGTTTAATGCCGCGTAAAGGTTCCTCATCTCAATGGGCTTTGGTTTGGTCCTGTCCCTCAGACCATTGCTTACTGGGGACTTTCGTTGTTTCCCGACTCTTCTCCCACCTCCTTTGCTACCTCCATTTCTCTTGCTCTAGCTGGTGGTCTCCATTGCTTTTTGTTGTAGCTTCTTGGTTCCCAGGTTGCTCCTTCTTTGCTGTTGGCCTGGCTTCGGCATGCTGCTGCTAGGTGTTCAGGTTTAGCACATTTGAGGCATAAATTGCTTCTCATTCTTCGTTGGTATTCTTTGGCCGAGATGTTGAACCCAGGCCTTCTCCGAGTAGCATCCAACTCCATTGGATTGCCCTGATTGTCGTTCAGAGGTCGAAAGGTTCCATTTTGATTCCTTGGGGTTCCTGGAGATGTGGTTTTTTCTTTGCTGGTTGTCCCGTGACGCATGTGTTTGATGGCTGTCATCTTTGTCTCCTTTTTGATGGCCCAGTTGGCTACGAATTGAGGGTCTTGCGAGTCTGATCCGTCCATTCCCCATGCCTCTTGGAGTTCTGTTTTAAATCCCCTCATCAGGTGGTAAGTCATGGTTGCATCGTCCATTCCGGTCTGACTGGCGATGAGTCTATATCCCTTCTAGTATTCCGTAGCTCCTTTCGATTCTTGAACCATCCTCATGAATTTTGCTCTTGCTGCTCCTTGTTCGTCGATTTTGCTAAACTGTCCTTGCAATGCATTTTTAAAGTTGTCCTAGCCACTCTAGGTTAGATCTTGTCGTCTTTCGATGTACGGAGTCGCCCATTTCAGTGCGTCATCTCTTAAGAGGCTGAGGGCGTAGACGATTTTGTCGTTGTTGTATTTGTGTTCCCATTCTACAGCTTCAAAGTATACGGATAGCTGGGCTACCCATCCCCTGAGTTGGTCTCGTTCTCCGTAACATGTGCTGGGTTCCTTCATCTTTGGTTTCTTTGTGTTCCCAACTCCTCCGGTTAAGGCTCTAATCATTTGTGGTATCTGTTCTGGCGTGAGGTTGGTTGGTGGAGGTGGGGCGGCTTCTTTGCCTCTCTTGTCTGGATTAGGCGTAGATGTGGACGCCATCGTGTTTCTCCTGGTAGGTACGGCGTCTGTCTCGTCTGAGTCTGAGTCTTCTTCTGCGGGACTGTCTGTCGCAGGGCTTGCTGCTTGCAAATGTTGAATGCTCTCGGATAGAGTGTCTCCTAATCCTTCTAGGCTGATTTCTTCTTCTTCAGTATGGTCGATCTCGTGATTGACCAGTTGATGGGCGGTGTTGTCGTTGGGTGTTGTGGCTAGACACAACCAAATGTAACAATCCTATTGTTAATCAGGAATGCAACAGGCAACGATAGTCGTATCTTAAGTAAGGGAGTCTCTCTATTTTCCACTAGGGCGTAGGGAAGTACTATCTCTTGAGATAGTACAGAACTGGCTTGCTTGTCTTGAGTGATCTGGCGAAGGATACTCATCAGCAAAAAGTTTATTCCACTTCCGGTGCGTCAGACACACAGGACGCACAGGACGTAAACTCCCATTCTGGATGCGACGTCGATCCGACGCCACGTCCAGACGATTCGCTCAACATCCCATTGCGTCCTGACAACGTCCTAAAATGCACCCTACGTCCTGTGCGTCCTGACGCCTTCCGACGCTAGCCTATCATGTCCAGACGTCTTCCGACGCTTGGGTATCATGTCCTGACGCCTTCTGACGCTAGGCCATCGTGTCCTGACGCCTTCCGACGCTAGGTCATCGTGTCCTGACGCCATCCTAGCGTCTGTTGTATGCGCCTTCCCCGTCCCGATACCTATACCCTCCGCACTATTTACCTGATCCTTCCAGACGCCGGTTACTTCTTGTCGCGCCTTCCAGACTCCCGATACTCCCTCCCTCCATCCGCACGCTCTGATCACATAGCCACTATTCTGGACCTCTTCCTCACACTCTCCCATGTTCTAGATTCAAGTTCGTTTTCCCAAAATTATCGTGATATTGCTCATAATTTATTGCAGTCATCCCGACGCTCTATATTACAGTATCTACTATGATACTATGTCACTATTGCATATGACCTTTATTACCCCCGCTTCTGCGCGTCCCATCACTAGAAAAAAAATTAAATCTACCTACACGTACCACCTCCCCTTAAGCACCCTGCGTGGTATTCGCACGATCCTGCCGGCCACTGGTTTCCTCCAGCGCCCCCGACGCCCCCGGCCCAGCTTCTCCGCTCTGAGAATCCTCCAGGCTGAACGATAAGCGATTGCTCATTTGAGAGTCGACGGCCGCCCCTGCATTGTCAAGACTCCCATGATTCGACCCATCCGAATCCAGAAACGTTAGCTCCCAGTCAATCGACGTTTGACTGAGATCCAGTGATGTTTCCATCTCCTGCGACCCATTTTGACTATCCTCGAGCCCCCCCAGACCGCCGATGTGGGTGTCAATCGGCATCTGTCTCAGTAGGGCAGGATCTCCCGGAGTCTGGTTGGCTAGCTGACGCTTCAGCTCTGCATAAACGGCGTCATTATCGTCCAAGAAGCCCTCTCTCCTCTCCTGCTGGATGCTATGCTGTTTCTCGAGCCGCGGTGCGATCTTCTGACAAAGGTTTAATATAAACATGTCCTGCGTCGCCCGGGCGAACCCCCACGACGTGTTCTTCTGCCGGATAAAAAGATCTTGCGTTTTTCACGATTAGTGGACTCAGTTATCAAAAAACAGGCAATGATTCAGACTCTCCCACCTCCAACTACTTCAGGATTGAAGTTGGGGGGTTTCTTATATACCCTGGTTTGCAATGCCCGTAGTGAATCGCACAGTATTGCACATGTCAGACAGACCATCGTACGGTTTATGCGCTTCAGAAACTTAGGGTCCAGCATGCCTTGCATTTTGATTTCGTCGAAATACTTGCCGTATATAGCGTCCGCAATCTGGGGGGCAAGGAACCTGAAGGTTAAGTCCTACATGCGTTCCGCGATTAGTCATGTCCGCCCAAGTCCAATGGCTGGAACCAACCTCATATCCATGGGGTGGGCACATGAACCTGTCCCGTTCTAGCAGATAATCAACCCTGCGCGCCATGGCGGTAGGATTATCTGGCGGCAGATCGTATAGCTGTCTGATATTATGCTTCACATGATACAAGAATTGCGCTCTCACTGCAGTATGTTTTTGACGGAGCTGTCACAGTCAGTGAACTTCTCTACGTCGTATCACCTCCGGCTGAGTCAACTTACCTGCTTCACACTCTCCTCCGATGGCTCAATATTCCCAGCATCCGATATCGTCTCCAGCGCCTTTCCCCATACTGTGTATATCTGAGATGTCAAAGCAACCGGGTTCGGCAGTGGGTTATCAAAAAGTGTGTACCGGAGCATCAGCGCCATCGCCTGCTCTAATATGGTCCCCTCAGCCCCTGTAACGGTATTTCGCCGTGAATCTGTCGCCGGCCTGGGCCGCCCCGGTCGTGGGATACCCGGTTCACCTACCGGACTCGAGGATCTGACACCAGATGTAGTACCACTATGGGTGGCTAGCGGAGACGAATATCCCACGCTTGATGACAGAAAGGTCGGCGGACTGTAGGCTCTACCACGGATTATGCGTCCACGATTTGCTGGTGTCCGTCTAACGAGAGGTACCTCCTGTGATCCGGAGGTGGTTGAGATTCGCACCATGGGTCGTTCACCCTTTCCCTGTCTGCGAGACGCCTGCGACCTATGACGCCGTCCGGATGTTGTTCCCTCGGAAATGTCGGAGGCGTCAACATCGATCTCAGTCTCCGATCCAGTTTCATCTGCATTGCATGGGTTTTGGTACTCATCACTGCTATTGTCGCTTAAATGAACAGTTTCCAAATGCCCTTGCCCGTCGGGCTCCGCCTCGGGTTCAATATTCGCCCTGGTTTGTATTGTCGTTCTTCGCGGACGCTGGGGCGGTCTTGCTAGAACCCCGGTCTCACCCGGACCTGGTGATTGGCTTCGACGCGACGGCTGGTGGGTTAAGAGCGTCTGGGAGCTGCCAGATTCGTCCGCCTGCATTCCCGATCCGGATCCAATAGGGTCGGGTACAACGTCGCGCCTACGCCCGTTCATATTCAAGTTGCCAACTCGAGGTGCTGGCTGACTGGATGCCATGGTATCCGGTACGACGTTGCGTCTACGCCCATTCAGATTACCAACTCGAGGTGTTGGCTCACTGGATGCCATGGTATCCGGTACGACGTCGCGTCTACGCCCATTCAGATTACCAACTCGAGGTGTTGGCTGACTGGATCCCATGGTTTCTGGTACGACGTCGCGTCTACGCTCGATCCGATTGCCTGCTCCATTCGTCGGCTGACTGCGTGAATTTGTCTGTCGTTGCCGATGCATCGTAGAATACTGGATAATCAGATGTTAGCCAAAATATAACTCTGATTTTTGGGAGGGAAGAAAATAGTTCAACCTATATCGAGTCTTGTGAAGAGGAGGAGTTTGCGTGGTTTTCTTGTTTTCGATAGGACGCGTTAGATCTTATACGCTAGGACTTAGGGGGGGGGTGCATCATACACTATCACTCGGTATTGAACGCAGATATGCTCTTGGGAAAAATGGTTTTCTGAATATTCAACATTGTGTCCGTGGTCCTACTACTCTCAGCACTCCGAGACTTCAAGACTCCAGGCTTAAAGATTTGGACGAAATGGGGGCGTTCCTAAGGCGGGGTACTAGCCACAAAAGGTATCGGTTAGCGACAATAATTCTAGCGAGACATCGGCCACACCTAAAGCGGACGATAAATATGGAACCTCATCTCCAGCCGACCAATCAACACACATGAATGTAGAACGCACTGTAGTCGCTCGATGACCGCCCCCAGCGCCTGGACAGTTCTGGTTTGATAAAGCGATATGGGCCGAATCTAGTAAAGGTTAAACTTCAGCTAAGGCGAGGCTGGGAGTCTAAGATGCAAGGGGAAAAGGGGATCAGGCACAAGAGATTGAAATAGCTAGTCATACAAGATGCTAACGCAAGGGCGCTCAATGGTATGATTAATATCCTATGCTAGCCAAGAAAATCCCAGGGTGAAAATTCAACATCTAAACTATGAAGCTTGCACAATCAGACAGGTAATGAAAAAGTAAAAGAAAATCCACAGAACAAAGAATCAGTTGCCGGCAACCCTGGTGCTTCGTCGATGGCCCTTTGGCGGTGTTTGGGTGTTTTGGCCCGTGGCTGTAGGGGCATCATGAGTGTTAGGAGCTGGGGATGGAGGAGGCCCAGGGGAGGTCATGATATCCTGAGCTAGCGCAGGGGCCGGGGTTTGCGGTGCCGGCGGACCAGTCTCTGCATTTGGCGTACTGTGAGCCAATGGGATAAACTCAGCATTTGGTGTGATGGGAGCCAGCTCAATTGTCTCAGCATCAGGGATCGTGGGATGTGGCGCAACTGTGGGGCTGACGGGAGTGGGAGCGCTGACCGGACGCTGATCAAGCGTCCAAGTGAGTCCAGCAGGAGGACTATCGTGGGCGCCATCGTATGCATCACGGTCGCTTCCTCTCCGGTTGGGATTTCTCAGCCAACCAGCCATCCATGGCGTCCCCTGGATCTGCTGTAGAACGGTTCTCTGCTGCTCAGAATCTGACGGTGCCGACCGCTTCAAGCGCGACGATGGAACGGTGGGATTAGAGCTCGATGCCTCCTCCTCCACGTCCAATGGGAGAAACCTGGTGGCGCTGGATTGCCTCAAGGGGCCAGGGGCGCCTAAATTGTGGTCCTATTCAGGCGGTTTAGTTATTGAGTCTGGTATTCTTCTAGATAGCTGAAACACAATAAACTTACTTGATAACAATTGTCTGCCGCTCCTGGGGCATCTGAGATTCCCATTCGCCCTCCGCCACATCCTCCTCACTGTCGTCCTCCTCGCTCTCCGCCCCCTCGTCGTTCTCGTCGTCGTCCATATCTTCCATTTCATCCCAGCGCTCTCCCGATTGCTGCCTCATAGGCCTATTTCTCACCACGATGTGGTCGTCCTCGTCCTGGTCGTCCTGGTCGTCCTGGTCGTCCTGGTCGTCCTGGTCGTCCCATTGGATGCCCCCCACTATATCTTCTGCCTGCCCGGAATGATCCCAGACCTTGTGGTCGAAAAATGGGTTTCTGCCTCCGACGGGCTCCGGCGTTGATCTGTCATCCCCTGCTTCCTCGAGGCGTGACTGCATAACCATGAGATTCAGAGGATGTTTGCTATCATTAGAAAGGAGCCACGCCCGAAGGTCATCATCTTTGTGGAGGCAGATGAGGCCTCGGAGGGGGACTGGGGCTGTAGGATCCAGACTTAGTGCGTTGCTACCCTCACAAGTTGGGCCGATGAGATATCGAGGGCACAGAATCGCCTCCTCAGCGCGTTGCACCTTTATCACGTGGGGCAGATTTTTTATGCTTGGCGACTGGAGGACTCCCCAGGCTATTCCCTGATCGGAGCCATTCTGCCACCAGGGATAGCCAATGAACGCATGCTCACCTTGAGGCGCACCTGTTCGATGAACAATGTGGATCCTCATTGCCCGTGGGGAATATGCGGAAGTCGAATTCGGCGATGACACTGAAGATATCTATTACTATGGGGGACCGCAGAACTTAGCCTGGATTGATCACTTACTCGGAGGTCTAGCAACCTCATCATTAGCCTGCTCTGCGTAGTCATACTCCATTGCCGTCCGTAGTTTCTTAGCCGTGTCCTTGACCAAAATCCTCAGTGGACGACTGACCTCCCGGACGTCGTCAGCCCAGTAGTTTTTTTTTAAAAATTTGATCTGCGATTTGACAGGTGGAAGAGAACTGGCAAAGTCAAGGATCACCGTTAATTGATCGTCGGTTAGCCGTCCTGGATCAAACGAGCGGGACTTGATATAGCCCTTAACATCGCGACGCCATACGTCGTAGGCTCTAGTTTTGGTTTGAGCATTCTTGAATTCACACCAGCTTTTTGCATATGCTATGTCGCCATAGCGCCCACTGATTCATGTGTTAGTTTAAAGGGTTCTTGGATATATGGGTAGGTTGTTGTTGACGTACCCAGAATCCTCAAAGGCCAGAACGAAATAGCGATTTTCACGGTATCCCGATGGCCCACTATGACATGAATGACAACTATCAGCCTCACATCGGAACATGTTTGAAGAATAATGGTGTCAATGAATCATGGGTTACCTTCTCTCTGCACTCCGTCTGTGGGCGGCAGCACGCACGGGAGCCCTGCATTTACCGCCCCTGGCTTCCCTTTCGTCGTGCAGGACTGCCGGACGTCTACAACCAATCGTAATATTAATATCGAGCGCAGGTCAATGGTGTCACGGCGCGAACTTACTTTCCTAGGCTCACGGAGCTTGCTTGTTTATTCTTTGTCACTGGTACGCCAGGCTGCCTGAAGTAATGCGATATTAGTATTGCCCACGATTAAACGATTGGACGAAGGGTACATACGCTGCCCTTTTGCCCTGGGCTCTTCGGGCGCTCTCGCAGGGCATTTCAACTATGAGAAGTGATGAAGGCAGGTGGGGGGTGAACAATGTGAAGGAGGTGTGAAGGAAGTGAAGGAGGGCAGATAACAACCTTTATAGACGTCAGGAACGCTCGTGGTGCATCGCAAAAAAAACCCCCCAGACGTCTGAGTTGTGTAAACATTAAACCCTACGATGTGATCACCCCGTAGGGTTTGCACGACTCTGACAATCTCGCACCCACCATTCAAACGAAGACCTATGTTTGTAAGCTCTAAATTTAGCTCTATAGATAATTCAAATTGATGCTTATCGTGTGTCTTCATTGACATATGAAATAAGCTTTTAAAGCTCTCCAGGGTCTGGACGCCAGGAGGTTGTTCTTCTGTAGATGCCAAGAGAGGTCGTTGCCCAGGCTACAAGATATTGATGTCAATATCTTTGCAGAAGACCCCAGTATCATGCGCCTTAAAAGATAAGATGCGATCATCCGCGAAGATCAAGCGCTGACTCAGTTGTTCATGCCTGAGGCTGACATCAGCCCTCATCGACACTCACCGATACTCAGCGACTCTCATCGAGACTCAGCGACTCTCAGCGACACTTCGACGTTGAGGAGGCCGCCATTACCACCATATTTCCCTGAAGAGTTGATCTATCTAATCTATAAGCTTAAAATTCCAATCCTGCATACATGAAAGACTACGATAAACAAAACTAATAAAACAATGAATCTATTTAGACACCACAAGCAATCGCCCCACCGTCTCATCCATTACGTTTTGTGAACCCCCCCCGGCCATTGAACCGCAGCGAAGTCTCTTCGATATCGGTGTCTCACAATTGTCGCCCTTCGGATCCTCGCCAATACGTACCTCTACGCCTTTCATAGACTCACGCTCCGACGCTCCTAAGCATGTTTTCTTAAATTTACGAACGTCCAAATTTTCATCATCTGGAGCACCGCGCTTGAGAGTCTCGCTCCCGCGTATTAGACGCCCAAGTAGGTCAGAAGACATTGGGACATTCAGTCGGTTCAAAGATTTGACAGCGAGCGGGGTACGAGCTATGGCGGATTCAACAGTGTTGCCGACAGGGGGTGGCGGCATCCCGGGGCTGTCCTGACCCTTACGCCTGGAGTCCGCAACATCAGATAAGCAGCCGGATGATTTAGGAAGGGAAACACTTGGGGCGTCTCCATCTTGGTGATCCCCTGATCAATTGGCTTTTCCGTAATCAAATCTGGGCGGTACATATGGAGCCCGGTAATGCATGTTCCTCATATGTCCTGCTGCGGAATCAGCCCAATCGGCGACCGCATCCTCATGGAGATATTGGAGTGCCCTTAACGATGGTGTCGCCGGTCGTGTGTCGCCCTCGTCGCGGTAACAATAGATCATGAGATCGAGTGGGTCATCGAGAACTGGATTCGACAGGAGCCAGGCTCTTACTGTTTCATCGCTATCGATGAAAACATAATCAATGCAAGATACCGATTCGGAAGGAACCCTGCGGAGTCTTCGGCGGCCTTCTCTAGTGGCACCAAGTATATAGCGAATTGTGTCATTTGGTACATTTCTCGAAATCATAGCTGACTGCCCCCGGAGGTTATAGGAATCTAATTCGGCGAACGGGACTCCATTTATATGGGAGTGATGCCAATGCAGCATGTTATAGTCAGGCCTAACATTTAAGTTCACCCTCAGTTCTGGTGTCTGACCCTGGCCGCGTCGGGAAGGCCAGGTCCAAACACTACGCACACCACGGGGCCTCCCGAGTAGAGCACTCCAATCTAATAATCATCAGTCAGCAAGTAAAAACACAAAAGGGCCTAATTGTGATCAAAGAAACTAGCCTGTTGGCATCGGGTCGGGAGCCGCGTAATTCCCACCCCTAGGAAGCACCCTTGGAGTCGGGGCCTTGCTCCTTACCAGAGACGGAGTCGATATCTCTGTCGATGGGTCTGGCGTGCACATCTGATAAATCGCAGGCACATCTGGTGCGTTTGCGGCATTCTGAGCGTAATAGGTCAGAGGAGGAGCATGTCCTAATGGATTAGGAAGAGCGTTATCGGCGGGAAGGGCAGATGCCTTTTGACCCGGAAGAGCGTAATTCGCAGGAAGGCCTGGTATGTTTTGACCAGCAGGAGGGTACATCGCAGGATGAGGAGGTACGTTTTGCCCCAGAGGGGGGTAATTCCCGTGATGATCAGGTACGTTTTGCGCCAGTACGCCTTGCGCCGCTACACCTTGCACCGCTATACCTTGCGCCGCAGGGAGGTAATTCCCATGATGAGCAGGTACGCCTTGCGCCGGTACGCCTTGCGCCAGTACGCCTTGCGCCGGTACGCCTTGCGCCAGTACGCCTTGCGCCGGTACGCCTTGCGCCGGTATGCCTTGCGCCACTACATCTTGCGCCACTAAACCTTGCGCCAGCGGGAGGTAATTCCCATGATAAGCAGGCACGTTTTGTGCCTGAGGGGGGTAAGCCGGTGGAAAGCTTTGGGGAACGGGACCTGGGTTTGGTACAGTAGTTGCGGGAGCTCACTGGTCTGGGGCGTTGGGGCGTAGTAACCGATCGCTTAGCATGATCTGATCATAGAAGAGTCCATTCTGGCCCAGTGGTGCCAGGCCTGTAGCACAATTCTTCACGGTGGTTCTCAACTTCACACCAGAGTCCTTAACAAGTTGAACTACAGCCTCATCGATCTGGCGTATAACAGCCCTGTTATTTTCAGCTGCAGCTGTGACAAGGCTGTCGCAGGCAGGGCGCAGTGTCCTCATACCCGCGACGATTTGCTGGAAATGGTGGTCAGGGAATGTACGGATTTTCCTAAAGCCCCTTGCAAGCATCTGATCCGTTACCGCCTCCCGCCATTCGCCATACAAGTGGTTGTCGTCGGGTATGCCCATTGATAACTTGTGATCAACAATCTTTCGATAATTGGAGCGTCTTGAACTTATATATCCTCTCAGAGATACCGGCCGAAGGTGATAGGTTTGGCCCGCCGGAGCCTGCAGGTTTCCCGCATTGGGCATATAGACGTACTCTACGTTATTAGGTGCCATATCGCTAGACCTTTGGGTGTATAGGTTGCCGCCGGGGTGACAATAGCCTGCGGTGTGAATTCGGTGGATATCGTGGACGTTGTGAGTGTGAGTTAGTTCTGGGTATGAATTGTGTGGATTTCGTTGAAGTTGTAAATGTGAGCTGATTCCGGGTATGAATTCATTCGATCAGGATCAATGCTGATTATATATACAACTCTCAGTGGTTTGGCGCTTTAAATGCCTCTTGATTCTTTTCATGAATTTGTAGTTCTGACACTAGCATAGCCAGGGCTTTATTGATTCATGTTTATGTTAGAAATGAAACATCCCCTCTGAAACATGACCATCATGAAACATGAAGTTCGCCGAGCCGGTTCATGAAAGAAACCATAGCTGATACCACGTGACGTCTACAGCTAGGGCGCTAAACCAGATTGATCTCTATTTGCAGTTTAACGTTCAAAGCGTGCACGCCTCTTGAACCTATGTGCGATCCACACACGTTAGGATCAACACTAAGCACTCCTGCGATGCCTAGCAAATGTCCATTCTGTCGACAAAAATACACCCAAGCAGCAGCATATGAGAAACATTTACGAACTACCCATGCCAATGTGAACATTATCCTCGCCTCCACTACTATACGATATCCATCATCGGCCAGCAATGTTCTTGACACGCAAACTGACGTCGCGGGGGAACGTCCGGATTGTGACTATGAATCCGATCCCGAGCCTACTGGACGCGAGCACGACGTATTGAGTGGTGATGTTGTGTACATGTTTGATACTGAAGTGCTTAACAACACTGCCTGTTTTTCGGGCGGCCAACAAACACATTTTCCGGGAGCTGGAGAGGCAATTGGGGACGTGAACGGGTTTAAGCAAGAAATCAGTAATCTGTGCGACGACCGATGGGCACCATTCCCCAGCGGGCAAGGGTTCAGGCTAGCCTCTTGGCTCCTTGAGAGTAAAGTACCGAAGTCACGAATCAACGAATACTTCACGAGTGGCCTAGGCAATTCTGAGTCTGTCGGCTATGGCTCTATGCACACGCTCGAGAAGCGCCACCTGGAATTGGATCCCTACAGTCGATATCTACAACGGTTTGAAGGACAGGTAGAGGACGGAAAGAGAACTTTATCATTCTTCTATCGCAACGTCCTAGATTGTATCAGATATCTCCTTCGCCAGATAGCCTACCAAGATGACTTTGTTTACGCGCCACGGCGTGAATACGATCATACTGGACAACGGGTATATGCTGAGATGCATACAGCAGACTGGTGGTGGAACATTCAAGTAGAGTTTCTCGATCTCTTTCCTGGGAGCGCTGACTAACTGATTATAGGAGACACTTCCGTCTGGCGCAACTGTTGTTCCAATTATTGGGATGTCGGATCAGAGTGAGCTGAGCAACCTTTCAGGTGACAAGAAGGCATGGCCGGTCTATTTGACTCACGGAAATCTTCCAGCAACCCGGTATAAGAAACCCGGATCCTTTGCAGTTCTCCTTCTTGCGCTATTGCCAGGTCCCCCCAAACTTAGAAAGTCCTCCGCTGACCACTTGCACAGGAAATTTAATGCCGACACACTGCGAGGCCTCTTCGAACTCATGTTTGAGCCCTTGCAGAACCCAGCGCTGGAGGGCGTCAATATTGACTGTGCCGACGGGAAAGTGCGGAGATGCTTTCCAATATTGTCCGCGTGGATTGCTGACAATATGGAAAAGGTTGCCCTTCACGGGATAAAATCGAATGTTTGTCGTAAATGCGAGGTGCCTCCAGGAGAATTAGGAACCGACACCAACGGCCACCGGGCCTGGGATTATGCAAGATATGAACGTTGGGAGCGTGAATCTGCCAGTGACGACTCCCGAACCATGTTTGAAACTCTTGGAATCGACCTTGAGAAAAACGTGTTTAACGGACTTCACCGGGTTTCAGCGCCTGGTCTGCACAAGCCAGATTTGCTTCATACAGTTTATCTTGGGTTATTCAAGCACTTGATGGACTGGATTTCGGGCTTTCTGAAGAAACACGCCCAGCTCCAGGCCTTTGACGATACCTGGAAGGCGCTACCGGCATACCCGTGGTTTTTTGTGCCCAAAAAGGGCTATCGCGAGGTCACGTAGTGGCAAGGAAAAGAGATGAGTAACCTTGGGCGGTGTCCTTTGGGGGTTCTCGCCGTAGCACTGCGCCAGCCTGACAGCCGGCAAGTAATACCTTTCAAACATGCTCTAGACTGTGTCCGGGCACTGGTCGACTTCAATATGATGCCGCAATACCGAAGCCACACCCCCAAGACGATAGCCTATATGGAGGAATATCTCGACCAGTTTCACAGGATGAAAGATATCTTCTTGGAGTTTCGAGTTTCTAAACAAACACGGGCCAAGGTTGAGAAGCAGCGAAAGGAGCTACGACATCAGCGAGCCCAGAGCAACATGCGAGTGGCACCCTCCAAGCGGCGCCAGCGCCTCAAAGATGATCGGGATGAGGAGAACGAGCTCCGTATGGACATGATCCATACGGAATCCCATTTCAACTTTGTTAAGATGCATCTGCTAAGTCACTTCTCTGATCATATACGCCAGTTTGGCAATACTCCAATGTATTCCACCGAGTTCGGAGAGCTCAGGCATAAGGAACAGATCAAGGACGGATGGAGACGCTCAAATAAGAACGATGTCAAGCGACAAATTCTTCACAGCTACGGTCGTCAGCATGCAATCTGAATGAGACTTTTAAACCTGAATTCGCTCCAACGTCTCGGAGCCAATCTTGGTGACAACGTCCTGGGCTATTTAGATAAAACAACGAGTACGGTATCCACGCCGGCCCCGCCTGGAAGGATCTTGAAAGGTCATCGTGATGACGTGTCTGACGTACTTGATTTTTGCAAGGTGTTAGGAATCTCTCTTGACCGGATCTGGTTGGAATTGATTCGATACAGTCGAAAAAACCTGGCCCCTGAACGCCGCCTTCCCGAAGAACCAGCAATACTCGAACTACTTCCTGTTGAACTACTAACCCAACTCGAAATCCCGGTTTTGGCATTCCAGGAAACCGATGTTTACAACATCCATCGGGCACGATGCACAGGAACTCACCGATTTCGGAATCAAAAAAGTCAGAATGATTGGGTTTGGGTACAGGCCGGAAGCAAGGAGATGTATGGTGCGCTGAGGGGTCGTCTCCCAGCAAAGCTCGTGGCGCTCGTGAAAATCAGGGACTGCAACCAAGACACTGTGCCGCGGTTGGCAGCCGTTCAGATGTTGAGCCCTGTGAACTCAGGGCGGCCCTCTGATATACACAGTCTTGTTACGGTTCAGCTGACAGAAGATGCGCGAGAGTTTACATTGGTTGACCTAGGGACAATTCTCGGCCTGGCTCATCTCATTCCAGAGGGAGACCGGCGCTGGCTCGTCAACAGCCGTATTGACTTGAGGACGTTTAACGAGATTTATTAGTTATACAAACAGGGGTATGATGGATATGTGCGAAGGCGTGTATCGGGTGCCATGGCAAGCTGTATATATAGTGTGTACTAGTATGAAGAAAATATATAATTAATACATGAGTTAAACGTGCCAGTGATGACTGCTCTCGAGAGACGCCACAGGACGTTGGCGGGCGCAGGGCTTGCACAGGGTTCACGCCAGGAGACTAGGGGTAGGAGTATGATAATCCTGATGGCTTCCGGAAGGGGCTGGCGAATTGAAAGAGTCAGGACGATGGGATAAGGAGACCACGGGGGACTTCAAGTCCGGATGCCAGGGAGTGTTGCTGCGCAACTCAGGACGCAATAGTGGCGTGTGGGGGTTGGGGACAGACACAGAACGCACGGGAAGCTTACGGACGCTGGAACTGAACTCAGGATGCACAGGACGCACAGGACGCAGCAACGATGTGGCTGGTGTCAGGACGCAGTGACGGCCCATCAGATGCCTGTGTTTGTTTTGCTGATGCTATCTCGTCAGATAGTAAGATGGGTGGATTGTCATGCTTGATAGACCTATCACAATAGTCCTATGTTCGGGCGGCCCGTCGAGACTATCACAATAGTCCCTGGGTTCTTAGAGCGTAGGCTCTCATGGAGGAGAAGTGTAGGTAAAGAGAGTGAATAGTAATCGTATTGCAATATCTTGAGTATAAACAATACTTAGATGGTTGCATGAAGATCCTATCCCTTGGTCGTCTTTTTTCTCTTTTTTTCTTCTTAATATCATACATTATTTGTTTTAAGTACAAAAAGCCTCATGCAGCGCAAGCTATAAAGAGAAAAAAACCTATAAGTCACAACAAACCCCCGCTTCACCTCTTTGTGGGAAAAATCCAACACCCCGAAACCATAGGAAAAGCCCCCCTCGCCTAGCACCTAAGATACTAATACCCCAGACACATGAGGAAACAATTCATAGAAATGTACAGGTAGACAGACACAAACCCTTTCACAGGCTTCCCAGAACAAAACAATGTTTCACTAAGGCCTCGAAGCACGGGCCTGAGGGAGAGGATGGTGATTGTGCGTTTAAAGGAAAACTAGGGGACAGAGGGCCGACAGTGCACCGTAAACAGTAGACGTGCCGGTAATTACATCGTTCGACCAAGGCGTTGGTGGCAGCCACGGACGTAGTGCAATACCACGACTGGGCGTATCCGAGGAGGAGCGCGACGATCTGAGAGGATAGAGAGGCGAGTGGACCCACCGTGCAGTCGGGTGCCAGCCGGTGAGTAGCAGTAGGGTGCTAGCCGGGAGGGAGGTAACCAGTAAGGTGTCAGCTAACGGGGCAGTACGGTGCCAGCAGACGGAACCTGGAGGAGGGAGGAGGAAGGATCACAAGCGTGCTAGCCACAACCGACAAACAGGCCATAGCAAGGGCTTTTGGGACGACGGCACTACCGAGGCGGGACCGAGATGTTACTAACCGTGGCTTTCCCCATCAGAGGTACAAGCCCAGCAAGCCAAGGCCTACTTCGACCAAGAGTCCGATACCGTAACGCCGACCGTAAACGAAGCGAGAAGCTTTCCGACCAGGCAAAATGCTAAGCGAGGGGCAAAGCAAGTGCGGGGTAATGGGGAAAACAGAACATCATTGAGCTAGTCAACGATGAACGGGAACAAGAACCCCAAGGAGGAGAGGCCAAAGGGCCCCAGGAGAGGAGGGAAGATGGCTTAACGTCAACCCCTAGACAGTAGCTATCGTGAGAGAGGAGAGGTGGGTGGGGGGAAGTGGTGATGATTTCCCATGGTGTTGCGATTTCAATGGCCGGAGGTGGAGGAGAGATGGTTCGTGTCCTATCCCTTGGTCGGTTTTTTTTTCTCTTTTGTTGTTCTTTTTCTTTTTCTTTTAAATCATGTATTACTTGGTAAGATACAAGAACTCGCATCCATCGTGAGATATGGCGTAAAGAAAACCTTAATCCCAACAACCGCCCACTTCACCTCTTCATGGGAACAATCAAACACCCCGAATCCATAGGAAGAATCCCCCTCGCCTAGCACCTAGGACAATAATACCTCAGAAACGTAAGGAAACAATTCATAGAGACATACAGGAGAGAGACCCAAACCCTTCCGCAGGCTCCGATAAAGACAAAAGAAAGGATTGGTTCGCGAAGGCCCGACAGGGCCCGTGGGGGAGGATGTGTGATCGCCATTATGAGAGAAAACCACTGGATTTGTGGGCCGACATTTGTAACCATAAACGTACAGCAGCGCCGGTAATTACATCAATCCAAGGCGTTGGACCCCAGGCACGAAGGTAGTGCAATACCACGACTGGGCGTAACCGAGAAGTGGACGAAGGATCGGGGAGGATGAGGAGGTAGTAAGGTGCCAGCTGCTGTAGCAGTAACGGTGCAAGCGGACAGAACCGGGAGGAGGGAGAAGGAAGGATCGCGAGCAGGGTAGCCACAACCGACAAACAGGCCATAGCCAGGGCTTTTGGGACGACGGCACTACCGAAGCGGAACTCAGATGTTACTAACCGTGGCTTTCTTCATCAGAGGTACAAGCCCAGCAAGCTGTGGCCTACTTCGACCAAGAGTCCGGACACCGTAACGCCGACGGTGGATGACGCGAGAAGCGTTCCGACCGCCCAAACGCTAAGTGAGGTGCATAACGCGTGCAGGGTAGGGGGGAGAATCGAACTTCATGAGCGAGTCAACTATGAACGGGAACGAGAACCCCAAGGAGGGGAGGCCAACAGGCCTCAGAAGAGGAGGAAAGGTGGCTTAACGTCAACTCCTAGGCAGTAGCCATCATGGGAGAAGAGAGGTGGGTGGGGAAATATGAGGATGATTTCTCGCCGTGTTGAGATTTCAATCGCCGGAGGTGAAGAGGAGATGGTTCGTGTTTGGGAAGAGGAGATGGTTCATGCTATCCCTTGGTCGGAACCAAGCGCCTTATATAGCGATCTTCTCTTACCCTTGTGACTCATCACCTCACGCTACATAAATCTCTATGACTCGTGGTGAGTTATAGAGCGAAATCCATTCATGCCTCACTTGAGTCATTGCGCAACACTCCTTTAACCAATCAAAACTCATAAACCAAATCATGTGCTCAAGTGAGTCACATGTGTGAAACCCATGACTCATAATGTGAGTCATGTGCGAAAGTCATTACGTCATATGACGTCACAAATGTGAGTCATAAAACAATCAACTAATTATAATATAACGATGACTCGCAAGTGCGCAGTCATGTGAGAACTATGAGTCAAGTGACGTCATAATGTGAAATCCAACATACGTTATGACTAATAAGTATTCGTCATGTGCAATTTACCTTGCTTAGTCACGATTTGTGACACATCCGCTAGCCGTGACTTTGTCAACAAGCGACACAGTTCCATTTGTGATATTTGGAAACTTTTATCTCTATACGGAGGAATATCATAAGAGTTGGAAGGAGTGGTGGCAAGGCACACCAGGGTATATAGCCTATACTGCGAAATATACTGGCAAGAAAAAGATATGGAGGAACTCGGATCTTCGAGGCATAGAGGTGTGGCAATACTTTCAACAATGTGCCGACCGTTTAGGTAGTGCTATTGGCACGCCGCGAGTAATGTGCATTATGTGCAGAAAGGTCCTAGCTCACCCACGTGGCATGGGGACTAGCTCGATGCATGACCATAACAGGTCCTCTGCTTCTCTCAAATCGAGAAAGATGAACAGATATGATGGGCTGGCTGGAAGCCCGCTTGGTATAGACGTTCTTACGCTATTGCAAAAAGGGACTAAAACTGGAAATAGGCGTAGGATTATCGATCTGGCCATACCAGCAGGATTCAAGCAGCATGATTTCGAAGAATACTTTCTAAAAGTGTTTTTAGCAACAAATCTCGCCTTTAATTGCTCAAACAACCTTGCCTTTCGTCGTGTCTTCAAGTACATGCGTCCTGGAGTCGAAATCCCCAGCCCAACGACATTAACATGGCATTTGAAATGGCAGGGAAAATCTACCGTAGATGATATTCAAAAATGTCTACCTGCTGCACGAAAGATTTCTCTGGCTGCCGATACATGGACTTCATCGAACAAACTTGCTTTTTTAGCAATTATTGCTTATTGGATCTCGGATAGCTGGCAGATGGAGGAGGTGCTGATTGGGTTTGAGGAAATCACGGGTTCTCATATGGAGGCTAATATCGCAGGGATAATTAATGATGTTCTAGCCAGATACGGGATTCAGGATGGAATTCTGGGTTTCACCACCGATAGTGCCAGGAATAACCGAACGCTCACTGAAGCCTTAAACAATGCTTGGAGTTTACTATCGGTTGAATGGTGTCAATTGGAAAATCATGTTCCATGTATGGCCCATGTTGTTCAGCTTATCCTCGGTGCATTTATGAGTTCGATCAAGGTGAAATCACGGGATGGTCATATGCCGTCTGGCTTTAAGGCAGGCTATATCGAGAAGGTTATGACATTGGATAATGGCTTTCACAAAACAGTAGAAAAGGTAATGTGTCTAAGATCTCCTACCTAGCACCTATATTACAAATGCATACATACAAATTCATACGCACCAGGGTATATGCATAAATTCATTATTCCAAATTGAATGCGCGCCAATGTGAAAGTAGAACCAAGTGTTTTCCCCATTGTTCTCACCCAACCTACCTTTAGTCAGAGATAATGCTAATAATAGTTTATAGCATCGGAAAATGAGTATTGCGATTGATGCTTCACCTCAACGGCGTCAACACTTCATCGAGATACAGAATAACCGGGTTAAGATCCCTAGTACACTACTTTATGATGTCAAAACACAGTGGAACACAACCCTAAATATGTAGGAGAGTTCTGTACGGCTACGGGAATTCCAAGGACAGGTTACAAACCTATGCCGAGTTTCCCCCTCCCTGGTCAACCCCGGAAGAGTGGAGGCAGATTGAATACATCTTGAAGGTAGTTCAACCGATAAGATTTTGGACTTTGTGGATGTCAAAAACACGTGGCGTCACCATTGATCGAGTGTTTCAAGTGTATCAAGATATCTTTGAACATTTGGAAATGCAAATTGCCAAGTTAGAACGGAAGCGGATGCAATGGAAGGTTGATATTTGTGAGGGCCTAGTGAAGCTAAATTGAAGGCCGCCTCTTACTATGGTAAAACGGAAAGTCTAAGAGGTCTTGTGTTCGGCATTGGAACTACTTGCCTAAATCCCGCTTGCAAACTCAACCTTTTTTGAGAATGGGATCTTGATGCCAGTGGGGAGACTGAGTATGAGAAGTCATATAAAAAGGGGTTCATAGTGTATTATGATCTGTACTATGCACCAATAAATAATCAGGCACCTGATATATCGATTCCACGGAGTGGTCTGAACAGTCGAACCAAAGACCTTTACTCTTCAAGACACAGAGCAGTTATCCTGAGTGAGGCACTAGCGTATATCGAAACCGATTCTGAGATTGCGCCGCCCGAGCCAGATGCTGAGGCTACGGATCCCACATGTGAGGCCAGCCCAGCTGGGATTTTTTACGAGGCAAATATACTGGAGTGGTGGAAGCTTAATGCGGGAAGATTCCCGAATTTATCTCGGATGGCTAGGGATATTCTCGCTGTTCAAGGGGGTAGTGTTGGAGTAGAGCGAGTGTTTAGCATGGCAAGAGATGTGATTCCCTATCGGCACTCACGACTCAAAAGTAGTACAATTCGATCTTCAATGCTGGTGAAATCCTACGAGAACGAAAAATTACGAAGAGAGCTAGCAGGTCACGATCGTGAACGGGAGGCAGAAAAACTCGAAGAAATGGCTGCTGCAGAGGATTATCGTTATTGGGCTGATAGGAAGGAAGAAAGTATAGAGAACGATAATGGCTGTATCTCCGATAATGACAAATCACACAAGAAGGACACCGAATGGTCTTTAGTTGATCAGGATGGCAGGCGAGCATTTGGAAGAGAGCCAAAGGCTATACTACCTGAGCGGAGACTGGTTGAATCTCAATATGCACGGCCTAGACCACTTCGAAACCAAGGTGTAGATTACTTGGAAGGCTTCGAGAAATCAGATCCTGAAGAAAGAATCTGGGATAGTACAGTCAACATGTATGTTGCATCCGACACTGATGAGGAGGAAGGATCACAAGAGAGTGAGGCGGAGATTCCGGGTGAAGGACTGAGCGATCTTGAAAGTATCGACCAACATGGTGACTAAAATTCCGGCTGCATAGCAGGCTTAACGGGCCACCTGGAAGAGGATTGTTTGGAGGAGGAGGCTCTATCGGGAACCACTAATTCACTACCGGTTATACATGTAACCCAGGGAAGAGACCAGACAGGAACTGATACCATGATTCGAGTTCCACCCAGGGAGTGTGCCAGAACTGGGGGGACAGAAAAGAAAAGATCCCATTTCCACTAAGTTAATTTCGTTTAAAATAATTATAAACTCAGAGAATTTGACTGAGTAATTGAGAAGGCATTCTTACTATCCCCTAAGTTATCCTAGTGGCCAAGACATGCCGAGGAGGTGTCAGTCAACAATATATACCGTAGTGAATGACAAGCCGCCATGGATTGATTGGAAAATGCCTCATATAATGGGGGGAGTGTATGTGGAATCGGCTGGACAGGTCTATTTTCTGACCCTCATCTGCCCGATCAGACGTGCACCCCCCCAAGTAAATGTAAGAGTGAGTAGAAGCATTCTATGTTTTCAGAGGCGGAAATTCAAGAAGTCTGAATACATTGTCCATTTATTCGAGTTCTTACGATAAGCTACAGGAACAAGAGCATTGTCATGGGAATCATACGCACAGAAAAATCATACGCACACAAATCATATGCTCAGAAAAAATCATACTCCCAGAAAGATCATACACACACAAATCATACACAGACAAAATCATACGCTCAGAAAAATCATACACCCAAAATAATCCACTAGTAATGGTGTCGTAGATAATACGCACTAGTGCAAAGGCTAGTTGCATTGGCTCTAGTTAGTCGAGTTTGTCAGGTCATAGCATGATTTGTCTTCCCCTATATTCTTTCTGATTCCCCTTTTCTCCTATAGATACAGAAACCATTCGCCCCGCCGCCCTCTAAATCTATGTCCCGCGCTACGCCCTCTTGAACCCAAGTTCCTCCTTGCCCGAGTTCCTCCCGCCCAAGTCTCTCCTTACCCGCCATGCGCTCGAGCACATGTGGATACCTTTATCCTGGCTCTATACCAACCGCACTTCATTCTATCCTGCTTTGAGGTGGGAGGGAAGCTTTCTTCGAGCGAGTTTGTGTGGCTGCGGAAGACTACGAGAGGGCTATCAAAAATGAGGAAACGAGATGCGGAGAAGTGCAAGCAGCAGCTCGAACGAAGAAAAGCTGCCAATCTCTTCCACAACTCTGAACATGGGAGTGAAGATATTGCAAATTCTACCATGGATGCCAAAGGTGTCTTATTCTCTGCTATTTAACCGATCTCTCTGCATGGGCTTGAAATTAGCAATTGTTGTATTTAGCTTTCAACTCAGTCGCATATCTGTATTTAGGGCATATACTAATCTCCTGGTCGCTTGTATTAGATTCGGGGGAACCATGTCTACGGCTGGATATGGATAAGGTTTATTCAATGAAAAGGAATATTTCCCACATGTTCAAAACCCCCGATCATTGACACGTCAGATACCACCAATGTGGCAATTTTGCCATTCTGGACTCAATCCTTTCGCGACCTAAATGGCAGCCGGATAGCAACTTGAAGGAGGGTTTCGAAGAGGAAAATGAGCCCCAATTACACCGGATCACCGGTGACATTGTTATAATAAAGAACAAGTAAGTAATTCATCCGTTGGGCTAAGACTAGGCTTATATACTAAACTATCCTTAAGCAAGGCGTCCCATGTGTAATCAAAGTTGGGAATAGCAAAGCATGTTGGCTATTACCGCAAGTTGAACTGGCGGTACACAAATATGTTGCGTCACAGAATATAGCGGCAGATCATACCCAACATGGTGCAAGCGGTATGTGGAAGCGCTATAGGCCAAGTGAGATGGAACGCGCTCAAATGACTCATAAGACTGCAAGTGATAGTATGAATAATGCTACAACCCTGAGTTCTCCTGCAGGAAACGGGAGCAGCGAACATAACCCAAACCGTACTTTGAGAACAAATGGCTGTGTCATTGGGCACCGTGCCTTCGTTCCACGAATGGGATCACGAACGCAGAATATTGAACTTGGACCCGGGCCAGCCCACTCATATAACACGAAATCAGCAATTCATGCACTAACAGACTTCGGCCAACAGCTTCTACCATTGACTCAAACGGTTGAGGCCCTATTTCAGACTTTCCTCTCGGAGGAGCATTCCACATATACAGCAGTCTATTAGACCATTTACGATAGGAACGCTGACAATGTTGACGAGGCATTTGGGATATCGACCTCCCGCTCATTTGTCATCAACGCGAATACCAATAACCATAAGGATCTGGAGGACATATGCCATAGGTGGTGTGCCATAGTAGTATTCAGAGACTTTGATGGCGGCGATGCCTGCTTTCCTGAGCTTTGGAGTCAAGATTGATTGTACCCCTGGTATGTAGAGACTCCAGCCCATCTTATCCAATTCCAATAAGTGACTAAGATATATTCTCTAGGCTCCATTATTTTCATGCGTTCCTATGCAGTGGAATATTATTTTGGCTCTTTTGTGGGAAATTGGTGTAGTGTTGTCCACTTTACATATCAAGCAGTGCACGATACATGTGTGGAGAAGACGGGGAAGCCATTGTGGGAGTTCAATAAGATGCCTAAATGGGGGCAGAAGTTGCGCATGGATCTGAATGTATAATAATGTTCCTAATCATGGATTTTTCTATTTAGTATGGGTATATACTTTTGAGCTTGGCCTGCCCTTGTTTGCAAGGCTGTGCCCCCAAAATCATACGTCGAAAACTATATGCCCAAAGCCATATGTTCAAACTCATACGCCCATAACCGTGACCATACACCCAAAACCAGAGGCCCAAAGCCAAACCATACGCCCAAACCCATACGCCCAAAACCATGCGCCCAAAACCATGCGCCTAAAAGCCATACGCCCAAAGCCAAACCATACATCCAACTTGAAAGCCTTACACTTAAAACCCTGCGCCTAAAACCATACGCCCAAAAGCCATACGCTCAAAGCCAAACCATACGCCCAAAGCCATACACCCAAAACCATACGCCCAAAATCATACGCCAAAGAGAGTCATCTAAAACCATAGCTTTTTATGCACCATAGTGAGCGCCCAGTTTAACAAACTATCTGCAAGTTTAGGGTAAGTGATTGCCTGAACCTCAGACCAGATTTAAATATTGGCTAGTATTTGGGTGCATGGCTTGCAAGGCATGTGAGACATGACGCCTAAACCAATAGGCTTAGAATGAAAAGCCCAAAACTGAATGCCCAAAGCCATAAGCCCAAAGCCATACACCCTGAATGAGATCACGAAATGATAAGCCGGAGACCATATCCTCAGGAAGATAGGAATCGTGCATGCACCACTATACAACTATATGCTTAGCGTTATGTACCCAGAATCATATGCTTAGAAGTACTTAAAAATATACCTAGATTATACGCTGACCATCATATACTGAGAGCGATTTCCAAACCCTATTTATCACAAACTAGAAGCCCAAATCATAATGATAATGTGAGCACTATATTCAAATTCTATCTTTTGAGATAGTTGCCGGATTGCTATATGGAATATCCAAATAGTGGAGTCATCATACTAGACATACAAAATAATTAGGGGGTGTTTGGCCAGCCAATTCTGATCTCAAATTGTGATTTCAGATCAGAATTGAGAGGCCAAACACCACTTAGATTTCAACCTGCCATTTGTTTAGTCACAGAATATCACTTGTAGGAATAAGTGGAGCCCCGCACAGGGGCAAGAGTGGGGGACGAGAAGACAGGGGTCCGTCTAGACCATCAGCGAGGAAAGTAAAATACCCGCCCCGCCCCATAGGCCGGCCAGGGCCCGGTGTCATACAGGGCACGGAGGAATGGCAAAGAGTTGACCCGGGCCGGAGTAACGGCGGGGTCACAAAGTGAAAACCCGCCCCGCCCCGCCCCGCCCCGCCCCGTAACGAACATTAGTTGGCTGAAGAAATTCGGCTTTCAGTCGACGCAAGTTAGAAAGAGTGCCTATATTGATGGTCATGAGAAGCCAGATGTAGTCTTCTATCTGGAGGAGTCCTTTCTGCCTAAGTCGAAAGAGTTGGAACCATGAATGCGAAAATGGTCTCCTTTAGGTCACTTAGACTAGGCTCCATTGCCCGTGGGTGAACGTCTCCCAATTCCTTGTAGACATGACGAATGCACCTTTCACTCAAACAATGAAGTGCATCATGGTTGTGTTCATAAGAATAAACATCTCATGAGAAAGATGTCCAAAGGCCAGGGTCTTATGGTTTCTGATGTTATTCTTCATTGCCATTGGCTTGAAATGCTATTAAGGGTTCTGCTTGCTTAGATACTCTCTGATCGAGATCTCGAGCCAGTGCCGGGTCTTAAGATGAATCCTTGACAAGCCACGGAATCCATCAAACTAGGCAATGGATCCTGGTGGAATGGTGATAATCTGGTTCCGAGTCACCATGTACTTAATATAGCAATCCCAATATTTGAAGCTGCATTTCCTAATGCACAAGCGGTTTTCCTCTTCGATCATGTAACCTCCCATACAGCCGATGCACCTGATGCACTTCGAGCATCCCATATGAATATGGAACCTCGTGGCAAGCAACCTCCTTTGCGCAATGAATGGTTTTATGAATTAAACGGGGTTACCCTCCATTCTCAGCTAATAACCGTTAATGACAATGATCAATCTGTACCAGAAAAATGGAGAGGTAAGCCCAATGGATGTAAGAGAGTTTTGCAAGAACACGGTTTATGGCCATAGGGTGGATTAAGACGTGACTGTAAGAGCAGGAAACATAAGAAGGAAAAAGGTCATACTAGCAGTTCGTGTTGTGCTAGACAACTACTCTCTGTACAGCCTGACTTTCTGGAGAAAAAGTCCTGCCTTAAGGAGGAGATTGAGAACCGAGGTCACTTTTGTTTATTTTTTCCAAAATTTCATTGCGAACTCAATTGAATTGAGTACAGATAGGGAAGAGCAAAGTGGTATACCAGAAAGAATTGTCAATACAATTGGCCTTCATTGGTCAAGACAGTCCCAAAGGCCTTAGAGGAAATACCTTCACATTTACTTCTCAAATATTGGTGGAAGAGTACACAGATCATGGATGCCTACTATGCTGGCCTACGGTATGGGACTGATCAGTTTACAAATATTGTATATAAAAGTCATAGAGGTGTTCCTGTTGCTTGAGGCACCTCTTAGCTATTTTTTCTTTTTATTTAAATATTCTTTTACAATACTGAAAGTATGAAGTTCTATTTCCCGTTAAACAGCCTCCACAATCTCCGCATTTAAGGCTATTAGGACTTCGCAATACATTAGACCTTATGGGATCCTTGCAGATACGAGTGCCAATATCATTGCATATTACTCATCATGTCTTGGCAATTCTTGGCTAAATCCTGATCAGTTGCCACCAAATTGCTGTTTCACCAAAGAGCCAGCCTTTAGGCACTTTCCACGGTATGTGATACGAGGTGATGAAGCACCAGGGTTAGAGTTGGGGGAAGATGCCTATATACGGAGCTTGGTTCTGACCAAGAGGTAACCACGAGCCATCTCCTCTCCACCTCCGGCGATTGAAATCTCAATACTACGAGAAATCATCGTCATATTTCCCCATCCACCTCTCTTCTCCCACGATGGCTACTGCCTAAGAGTTGACGTTAAGCCACCTTCCCTCCTCTTCTGAGGCCTGTCAGCCTTCCCTCATTAGGGTTCTTGTTCCCGTTCATCGTTCACACCAGCTCATGATGTTCGGTTCTCCCCCTTACCCCGCATTTGCTTGCACCTCACTTAGCATCTTGGATGGTCGGAAAGCTTCTTGCTTTGTTCCCGGTCGGCGTGACAGTGTCGGACTCTCAGTCGAAGTAGGCCACGGCTTGCTGAGCTTGTACATCTAATGGGGAGAGCCTCGGTTAGTAACATCTTGGTCCCACCTCGGTTTTGTCGTCGTCCCAAAAGCCTTTTAGTTGCTATGGCCTGTTTGTCGGTTGTGGCTAGCCCGTTCGTGATCCTTCCTTCCTCCACCTCCTGGTTCTGTCCACTGGCACCGTTAGTACTGCTCTAGCAGCTGGCATCTTAGTGCCCCTTCATCCTCCCCGATTGTCGCACCCCCTCCTCGGTTACACCCAGTCGTGGTATTCCACTGTCTGCCTGACTGTCATCAACACCTTGGATCGAGGTAATTAACGGCGCGACCGTATGCTTATGATTACTAATGTCGGCCCACAAGTCCAGTAGTTTTCTCCCCGCTCCAAGATCACTCTATCCTCCCCTGTGGGCCCAGTCGGGCCTTCGGCACTCAATCCCTTCTTTTGTGTTAAGGGAGCCTACGGAAGGGTTTGGGTCTCTCTCCTGTACCTCTCTATGAATTGTTTCCTTACGTGTCTGGGGTATGTTATCTTAAGTGCTAGGCGAGGGGGATTTTTCCTATGGATTGTGGGTGTTTCATTTTTCCCATGAAGAGATGAAGCGTGCAGTTGTTTGGGATTGAAGGTTTTCTTTACGCTATAGCTAGTGCTGCATGTGAGTTCTTGTACCATAAACAATGAATACATCATATAAAAAAAGAAAGATATAAAAAAAAAGAAAAAAAAAGACCGACCAAGAGGTAACACGCTCCATGACCTCTGTTTTCCTGCCCCTACGTTTACAAACACCTTGTCGTATAGTGCACGATTGCCCCCTTTGCCTTAAATTCACACCTCGCTTAGACCTCGTGTCCCTAAGCACCCCACCATGGTGCAGCCTGGGGCTTCTCACTCCTTGACTCTAAAGGAAGTCCTCCCCTCCGCTTCTGCTTCAGTTGCTGAATTTAAGGTAGAAGTTCGTCAACTCCACAACTTCCTCCGGAAAACTAGTGAGCTCACCTGCCTCCCCTCCAGGCAACTACGTGTCCCCTTCCTCAAATGCCATGACTACTTTACTATTGGTGAGGCTATCATCCTACCCATCCTGTGCTCCATTGTTCAAGCCATATCTGCTGTGGGCCTGGCAGTGGGGGCGCTCTGGTTACAGACCTGCAATCTTCAGTCGCGCCTGGCCAACTCCTTCCCTGAAGGATCTGACCACACAAACCAACTCAACCAGATCCAATCAAGTTTACGCGACCTCTCACATAGGGTGGCAAACCTCCCAGCTCCGGCAGCGGCCCCACCCAAGGTGGTCCATCAGCAAAAAAAGTGTTTGCTCTGGACGGATAGACATTGGGTCTGGACGCAGGAAATCTACTAGCAGTATCATGTTCGCCCAGCCTCCTCTCAAATGGCCCTAGCAGAATGGTTGCATCCTAGTCCGTTGGATGCAATACAACCATAACTCATCCTGTCCGCCCAGTCCACCCGCATCGTCCATTTCACACCTGAATCTCGCAATGAACATCAAGGTAAGCGACCCATAGGGGTCTGCATTGGAGAACTCTCCCTGCCCTGGAAGGCATCTACTTACAATGGACTACTTGATCACCAGGTAAAGGCTGTTCAGACAAAAAAGGATCTTAACATAGGATGACTAACCATCTATTGTCCCGGTAACGACCCAAAACAGACCCCTGATTTGATCACTGCTAACAACATTCGCAAAAGGTTCCTATGTTCTTTCACACCTTGAATCAGGCTTCATGATCGAATCTCTGGAAATATTCAATATTATCAACCTTTGGAGAGGGGCATGCTCTACCATCCAGGTTGACACTATTCATTACCCCTAAGCGAGCAGATTCCAATGAGGCCCTTCTGGACCGTAGCGGCCATCTGCCAGTACCTGGTGAGGTATGTGTCTTTTTCTTCCTGCTGACCTCTATAGCCATGCGGACGCTTCGAGAGGTATAACATTCAATTTCCCTCTGCGAGGGGACTCCAATGAGACCCTTCCCAACCCTGGCGGAGATCTGTCTCCCGCGATATCTGCCTTGTTCGTCCTGCTGACCTTTATAGTCATGCGGACAAACCGAGACCCACACCATTCAATTCCCCACGACTGGTGGATTCCAAGGCACCCTGTTCTAGTGCTGTCCCACCACGGGCCAAATGGGTATCGATACTTTTGTACTTTAGTTCTCTGGGGAAGTACCTTCAAATTTTTAGCTTCTGAGTGCTACATGCATGGGGGCACTTCAAGACCTATACCATTCAATTCACCTCGCCGAGCGGATTCCAATGAGACCCGTCCTGACTGTGGCGGACATCTTCCTCCTGAGGTATCTCCCTTTCTCTTCCTGCTGACTGCTCTAGGTATGCGGACGCTTCGAGACCCTTACCATTCGATTCCCCTCGGCGAGCGGACTCCAATGAGACCCTTCCTGACTCTGGCGGACATCTGGCCCCTGAGATATCAGCCTTTTTCATCCTGCTGACCACTATAGCCATGCCGATGCTTGGAAACCTATACAATGCGAGTCCCCTCAACCGGCCGATTCTAACGCATGCTGTCCAGATGCTGTCCGACCACTGGCTGAAAGGCTATGGATACCTTTCTACTTCTGTTCTCTGGGTAACTACATTCAAATTGTTGGCTACTGAGTGCTACAGGCATGTGGACACTTCGAGATCTATACCATTCAATTCCCCTAGCCGAGCGGAATCCAAGGCACTCTCACCCGACGCTGTCCGACCACTGGCTGAAGGGTTATCCATTCTTTTATACTTTAGTTCCACGGGCAAGTATTTTCAAATTGTTGGCTACTGGGGGCTACAGCCATGCGGACACATCGAGATCTATACGAATCAATTCTCCTCGGCGAGTGGACTCGAATGAGAGCCTTCCCGACTCTGGCGTACATCTACCCGCTGAGGTATCTGCCTTTGTCTCCCTTCTGATCTCTACAGCGATGCCCAGGCTTCGAAACATACAGCATTCGAATCCCCTTGAACGGCGGATTCCAACGCCGCCTGTCCCGATGCTGTCCGGCAGCTCATTGAAGGGTTATCCATACCTTTGTACTTGAGTTCCCCGTGCAAGTCCTTTCAAATTGGTGGCTACTGAGTGTAACAGGCATGCGGACACTTCATAACCTCTACCATTCCATTCCCCAGGGCCAGCGGACTCCAATGAGACCCTTCCTGACTCTGGCGAACATCTGCCTACTAAGGTATCTTTGTTTTTCTCCCTGCTCACCTCTATAGCTATATGGACGCTTCGAGACCTATACCATGCAATCCCCCTCCCCAAGGTGCATCCAACCTACTCTGTCTGGACACTGTCGGACTATTGGTTTAAGGGTTATCCATACTTTTGTACTTTAGTTCTACGGGCAAGTACTTTCAAATTCTTAGCTACCAAGTCCCATGGTTTTCTTGACTGGATTTAATCAATATATTCCTATTTTAGTATCTAAATGACTCAAATAGGTAAAGATGAGTAATACTGAATAGACCTTTCCGGACAATTTGAATATTCTCCACAATTTTCACTAACTCATTCAAAGTCCTCGAAGGTAGAGTTGTTCACTTAGGAGTTATCCAATGATAGCGAGTTACACCTGTGTACTTCCACTATTCTACTATGGTATCAGGTTGCATCCGGAGTACCTTTCTCCGTCTAGAGTGCCTTTCCGCGTCCTGTACTTGGTTGCGGCCTTGGTTGCGTCCGGTGTGTCCAGGCGGCATAGACCCCTGTCCACCAGCACCCAGTAAAAGACCGCACACCCAGGATGCAAGTTTACGTTCTATGCCCCTGGACTGCTGGATGCATATGGAGCACTTGGTGTGTCCGGATGTACGCTATTCTTTGTGCTGATGAGTATCTGATTACCACCCCTATACTGAATATTTGCATGTCTCACACATTGACCCGCCTGCCGACTCGAATATGTCCGCTTGCAATGTGAAATCTGCCACTATTGACTGGATCCGGATTGAGTATGCAAACCAATCCCCACTGAAGAACAGCTCCCAACCCACTTGAGAATATTTCTTATCTGGAAAAGTGATAGCAACCGTGCAATCAGCCATCCCGATAAGTGTCTACAGGTCGCTTCCCCTCTAGTCTGGACCAATACCCAAAGGGTTCTGGGGCGACCTTTACGTAATGCGTTTGTCCTTGGAATAGGGGCGCTCGGTAGGAAGACGGATTCTAAGATTGCGGCCGTACGGAAGACTCAAAGTAGAAGTAAGTATCAAAATAAAGATAAAATAATTTAAAGTAGAATCAAGGGGTAAACTTAATATCGTTAAGCCTGATAGCTTCACTCAATAAGTTCTCTCGAGGATCGTTGGTTATCAGAATAGGGTATCTCTTGGTTTCGTTAAGTAGAATTATGTAAAGCCCGAGGACCTCCGTCAACGATTCTGACCTTTCGCGAGCACCCTGCTGAGCTCAGGGTTGCCCAACTCACCTCCGTAGAGCGAGCTAACACTCGGAGGCAGTCGGACTGCGCGGATATTAACTATCTCCACAAATAGGAAGTGCTCCCGGTATGTCTCTCCAACTATATCTGGATGAGCGAGAACTCTTTCCTATCGGTAGCATGTCAGTGGCCCACTGACATGCCCACCGTAGAGATAATATCCATTGGGATTCACTGGCCCAGCAGTGGTTTCGTCTATACAAGCTACGCAGTCCATCGGCAAATCTACTTGACTATACTAAGGTTCTAAACCTGACTGCATGCTCTCACGATAAGACGTCTCCTGCTGCTTGACTGCATGGACGCTACCAACAGTCAACCATGCGGGACTCTCTTAAATCGTGATAAGACTTACACCTCTAGAGTCTACTAATGACCCATGGTAATGCTACAGGTCACGGGGTAGCCTGGGACCCGGTTTGTGGTAGTTGTCCTGGAAGCCTTGCAGCTTTCCTGGTCAGCCCCACGCTCTCTACTCTTAACCATACAACTACCCGGAGGTCACAGTATGCCCACAGGTGGTCCCTTGGTGTTATCCAGGTGGCGCCCCATGAGGCTGTCACCCTCACACGCCTTATATATCCTGCGAACAGCTTCTGGTCGGTTGGACGGCCACAACTCATATGGTGTTGTCGTCGCGTTCCTATGGATCTCACTTTACTAGAAAGCACACAACCATAGAGCCGCACAGTGCGGTTGCGCCGTACCAACCCTGGGGCCACACGGGGGTGTTAGGAATATCACCTGAAAGTTATAGGAGGTTCAGACCACCTCTGCTCCGTCCGTAGCCCGGGTCATGCCATACAAAGCGTCTCTTTGAATATCTAAGAACCTCACTATAGTCGGATCACTCTCCTCTAACTCCTCAGACGACTTTGTCGGTGAAGATAGGGTAACTGGGGTACCTTAGTAGGGTAACTGGGTCCCCAAGGTAGGGTAATCATGTTTCCAAGGTAGGGTAACTTCACCGTGTTATGCCTTTATTCCCTTTGCGAGTTCGCGCAACTACATATAATGTTGCCCCGGCGACCCGTGCAACGTTTACTATGTTTCCTTAGCTCTACGCGAACATGCTCTTTGACGGTTACCCTGTTTAACCCTATGTCACCAAGTCCCTTTGTAGACACTTGTATCAACTCATGTCTACTGCTAGTATACTAAGTATACTGGTCTATCCTCATGCTGGTTACCTCTTGGTATACCATATAGGCTTCAGTCTAGTCCACTGTAGCTACCTATCTATTGGGTCTTTACACGTGAGTAAGGCTAACTTAATACTACTATATTAGGAGCGGACTTATCATACTATCTCTACCCAACCCGGTATGAGACAAACAACCAGAAGGCAGCAGCAGAGGGCCAGCTCCGGCCGGGATGGAAGCGGGAAAAGGCTGTGGTGGAGAGGTTTAATCTTACACCGCTGGGGATTACAGATACCCAAGCACCTCGGGAGCTGAAGGAGAGAGGCATGGATAGGAAGGGGGGGAATGATTGGTTCACTATCGTAAATGCATTCAGCTTCCTCTTCTGGATCCTTTTGCTCTTGCTGCTGCTGCAGTACAAAGGCCGGGGATTGTGATAATGGATGATAATGCCCCCGCGTATATTCACTATTATTACAGAATATGCTGGCAGAAGCAGGGAATACAGAAGTTTGTCTGGCCTGCCAACTGCGCAGATCTCAATCCGATCAAAACGATTTGGATGAAGATCCATGATCAGGTTAAAGAGAGGCTTGGGATTCAGATGACCGCCAGTGGAATACGGAGGATCGTGGAGTCTAAATGGCAGAATTATCCTGTGGAAAGGATAAACCGCCATATTCTTTCCATGCCAGAATATATGAAAGCTTGAATCGCAGATGGGGGAGGAAATTGTTTTAATTTTTAAACCCTTTTTCAATTTTTTTATTTCTCAGTTTCTAAATACAATTTAAGCAGCCGAGTGACAGGCCTTTGATCCTCAATTTCCTCTACTCAAAGTTACTCCCAACTCTATTCTTTATTCAAGCCTTTGCCATTCAAATTTTTGTTATTGTTGAGCTACCCACGAGATTCAGCATCTCCCTTTTCTCTGAAATCTACTTCCTGCAGGTCTCATGCACCTCCTCTTGGGTGCATATACGGACTCAGTTGTGTTTGCAAACGTCAGAAAATTACGAGTACTGAGCTCAGGGGTAGTGGTAAATCCTGTTGTGCAATGGTGTTCAGGTTGGATTCTGGATGGATGGGAGGCAGGGTTGCTTAGTTGTGTGTGTCCGAACGGAACCCGGTACTGAGCAGGGTTTCCAGACGCACTAGACGCAATCAGATGTGGTGCCTGAGTAGAGGACGCACAGGAGGTACAGGACACAGAGTTCACACTACAAAAGTCAGGACGCAACACCATGGTATCTGACGCAGGATGGCTTTTTGCTGATGTTAACTATCTGAAGCTTCTCGGCACCAGTGCCGAACCAGGAAGCAGAGGAAATCTGAAGAATTGCTACATTGGACCTTTCTGTATAAATAGGGTAATGGAGGCCATGTCAATCAACGAAACAAAAACATAAAAGGCCACTTTGGGTCGCCAGTGAGGAATCATGGAGGCAAATGAGGCAAAGCCCGCAAAGGAAGGCAAACGCTTTCTCCACACTGGGGGCGTGTTGGAGGCAAACAATAGAAAGAGGGTTCTTGGCAGATCCAAGCGAATTAAACAAGGAAAGAAACACAGCCCAGCTCCGGAAGCAGTTGTGTTGTACAATAGAAAGAATGTGACAAGGGTCCGTCCCTGGAGGGAGCTCAGTTTGGTTGTGCCACATCTTATGAAGCAGAGCCTGAAGGGGCACAAGTGTCTGGGGTGGGGCTAGCTTCACCGCGGAGAGGAGGGAGGGAGCCCTTGGAGGCTGATCTTGATATCGCCGGCGCTGCTGTCGGCTTTGGGCATCGAGCCCTTGGTGTTTGTTCCTCAACGGGTGGGAGTAGTTCTTGCGGGGGGGTCTTGGAACCGGGAGCGGCTGAAGGGAGTGGCTGGTGGGGGGGGGGTGTCTGGGAGGTCATCCATCCTGTCTGTGTCTCGTAGAGCCTGGGTCCCTTCAGGGGTTGATTCCCTTCTAGGCATGGTCCCGGGTGGGCGCTCAGGATAGTCCCTGCTCCTCACCGGGTGAGGCTCCCTGGAGTTGGGGCATTTTGCTAGCAACGTCAGACAACAGTTGAGTAGGGGCTTGAGGTTGCCTTTCTTGGGGCAGGAGGGGTTGGGGCACCGGTGTTCGGCTTTGGTATGTTGGAGGGAGCAAAGCGGGCTGGTAAAATGATCTGCTTTGCACGGTGGCTTGACTTGTCCGAACTTCCAACACTTTTGAGACTGCGATAAGGGGGAGGAAGAATAAGCCATCTCGACAACCCAAGAGTTGCCAGAGAGGTCGATGGACGAAAGCATAGCTTGGACGGAATCACGGTCAACTTTTGACGACCACGAAGTAAGTGTATTTTGTGACACAGACCGGATGGTTCGGGTGGACAAAGCGGGCCGCAGAGATGGAGACATCCTTGGAATTGAGGATTGAATCAGAAAGGTAGGCATATAGGTTCTGGTCTCCGTGTGGCATAAAATCCTCTGGGAGCGAATGGATCGCAAGCTGGACAGTAGTGGGAGTGAGTCTGAAATAGGCTTCGTTATGGGGCCCCGTTTCCGAGGAGGGGGGACAAAGTAACATAGGTTATTCTGATTAACTGGGTGAAAGAATGATCCAAATCGGACAAGAACTGACTGAGATAGTGCTCATTGAAGTTAGACAACTTCACAGAGGTCTATCTTACTCAGTTTTGGTCCGATTTGGACAATTCCTTTTTTAATATGCAGTTAATAACCTGCTCTTGACACCCCGTCTTTCAGAAACAGGGCCCCATAACGAACACTAGTCTGAAAGGAAGCCACGGGTTTTCGCCAACAGTGTAGGATTGGTTGAGTTTGGTGGTAACAGCTTCGAAGTAGGGGTCAGAGGAAGCGGCAGGGACAGAGGTGTCGGTTATGACTAGGGTGACAGAACCTTTGTCATTTACAAGTGCTTTAAGGGAATGGGGAAGAGAGCAGTTGGCTTCTCGAAGGACTGAGGCAGCAAGGTAAGGGAAGTGTGCTGTAATTTCAGCGACATCGGGGTTGAGGGCCGGGGATGAGTGAGGGGCCAAGAAGAACCTTCTGCCGGAGTAGTCTAGGGGTGGAGGAGGACACGGGCAAGCAGACTCCTTATTTGTGGCTGTGACTTCTGTAGCTCAGGTCTTAGGTGGGGGGTCATCCTTCATTCCTTAATGTTTGCCACGGGTAGCAAACACCTCGCGTGTGCCCTGGGCAACCTTACTCATATCACCTACAATGGTGGCATATTATTAGGTGGCCTTGGCAAAGGGAAAGACTGGGCTTCTTTCGAGTGGGAAGCCTGGCTTGGCTTATTGGCAGGGGGTGGGCGCTTGGCCACATCAGCCAAGAAGGAAAGTGACAACTGGACGCAGCCCGTACTCGCTGGGCCGCTAGCGGTCTAGGCACATAGAATGTAAACTGGTGGCCTGGGTGTAAGGTCTTGTACCGGGTGCTAGTGGACAGGGCCCATGCCAGTACGACGCATCAGAGGCAACCAAAGTCCGAGTCTCAGAATGCACTGAACGCAGAAAGGTTCTCCGGATGTAACCCGATGCCATAGTAGAATAGTGGAAGTACTCAGGTATACCTGGCTCTCATCGGATACCTCCTAAGTGAACAAGTCTCCCTTCGAGGACTTTGAATGAGTTAGAGAAAACTGTGGAGAATATCCAAATTGTCCAGAAAGGGCCATCAAGTATTACTCATATTTACTTATTTGAGTCATTTAGATACAAAAATAGGAATATATTTTTTAAATCTAGTCTGGAAAAGCGTAGCACTCGGTAGCGAATTTGAAAGGACTTACACAGAGAACTAAAGTACAAAAGTATGGATAACACTTAAACCAGTGGTTGGACAGCGTCCGGACAGAGTGCGTTGGATTCCCCTCGGCAAGGAGAATTGAATCGTACAGGTCTCGAAGCGTCCACATGGCTATAAAGGTCAGCAGGAAGAAAAAGGAAGATATCCGTAGGGGCAGATGTCCGCCAGAGTCGGGAAGGGTTTCATTGGAGTCTGCTCGTCAAGGGGAATCGAATGGTATTGGTCTCAAAGCGTCCGCATGGCTATCGGGGTCAGCAGGAAGAAAAGTGCAGATACATCAGTGGGCAGATGTCTGCCAGGGTCGGGAAGGGTCTCATTGGAGTCCGCTCGGCAAGGGAAAGTGAATGGTCTAGGTCTCGAAGTGTCCGCATGCCTGTAGGACCCAGTAGCCAACAATTTGAAAGTCCTTGCACGGGGAACTAAAGTACAAAAGAATGGATAACCTTTGAACCAGTGGTCGGACAGCTTCGGGACACAGTGCGTTGGATTCCGCTTGACTAGTGGAATTGAATGCTATTGGTTTCGAAGTGTCCGCATAGCTAAACAGGTCAGGAGGGAGAGAAAGGCAGATACCTTAGCAGGAAGATATCCGCTAGAGTCAGGAAGGGTCTCATTAGAATCCGCTTGGTGAGGCGAATTGAATGATATGGGTCCCGAAGTCTCCGCATGCCTGTAGCACTCAGTAGCCAACAATTTAAAGGTACTTATCACGAGAACAAAAGCACACAAGTATGGATAGCCATACAGACAGGGGTCGAACAGCCTCGGGACAGTGTGCGTTGGATTCCACTCCGGGAGGGGAATTGAATGGTATAGGTCTCAAAGTGTCGTCATTCCTTTAGCACTCAGCAGGCAACGATTTGAAAGTACTTTCTCGGGGGACTCAAGTACAAAAGTGTGGATAACCCTTCAACCAGCGGTCAGACAGTAACAGGACTAGGTGTGTGGGAATCCCCTGGTTGAGGTGAATCGAATAGTGTACATTTCGGAGCGTGTGCATAGCTATAGATGTCAGCAGGGAGAAAAAGGGAGATACCTCACCAGGTAGATGTCCAGCAGAGTCGGAAAGGGTCTGATTGGAGTCCACTCCCCAAGAAGGACCAAATACTATAGGCCTCGAAGCGTCCGTATGCCTGTACCACTCAGTAGCCAACAATTCAAAACTACTTGCCCGAGGAACACGAGTACAACAGTATAGATAGCCCGTCAACGAGCTGTTGCCCAGCATCGGGACAGGGTGCATTGGAATCCGCTGGTTGAGGGGAATCTAATGGTGTAGGTTTCGAGAAGTCAACATGGCTATAGATGTCGTCAGGGAGAAAGAGGGCAATAACTCAGTATGAAGATGTACCCGAGTGGCGGGAACGTCTCATTGGAATCCGCTTACCAAGGGGAATTGAATCGTATACGTCTTGAAGTGCCCTGCAACGACCCTATAGATGGGGAGCTACAGTGGACAAGACTCAAGCCCATATGGTATACCAAGAGGTAATCAAATTGAGGATAGACCAGTATACTTAGTATACTACCGCTAGAGATGAGTTAGTACAAGTGTCTACAAAGTGACTGGTGACTCGGACATAGGGTTGTAACGGGGGCACTCTGTAGGAAGACCGATCCTAAGATTGCGACCGGACCGAAGACTCAAAGTTGAAGTAAGGATCAAAATAAAGATAAAGATAATTCAAAGTAGAATCAAGTGGTAAAACTTAATATCGTTAAGCCTGAAAGCTTCACTCAATAAGTTCTCTCGAGGATCGTTGGTTATCAGAATAGGGTGTCTCTCCTGTAGTTAAGTAGAATAATGTAAAGCCTAAAGCCAGAGGACACCCGTCAACCATTCTGACCTTTCGCGAGCACCCGGCTCGGCTCAGGGCTGTCCAACTCACGCGGCTAGAGTGAGCTAACACTCGGAGGCAGACGAACCGTTCGGATAATAACTATCTGCACTAATAGGGAGCGCCTCCGGTGATGTCTCTCCAACTACATCTGCAGAAGCGAAAACTCTTTCCTATCGGTAGCATCTCAGTGGCCGACCGACATGCCCACCATAGAGATAATATCCATTGGGACTCACTGGCCCAGCGGTGGTTTCGTCTATACAAGCTACGCAGTCCATCGGCAAATCTACTTGGCTATACTAGGCTTCTAAACCTGAGTGCATGCTCCCACAATAAGAAATATCCTGCCACTTGAATGCATGGGCACTACCCACAGTCAACAGTGCGGGACCCGCTTAAATGGTGACAAGACTCACACCTCTAGAGTCCACTAATAACCTATGGTCATGCTACAGTTCACGGGGTAGCCCGGGACTTGCTTTGGGGTGGTTGTCCTAGAAGCCTTGGAGCTTCCCTGTCAGCCCCAAGCCCTCTACTATTAACCATACAACTACCCGGAGGTCAAAGTAGGCCCGTAGGTGGTTCCAAGGTGTTATCCAGGTGGCGCCCCAGGAGGCGGTCACCCTCACACCCCTTATATATCCTGCGAACAGCTTCTGGTCGGTTCGACGGCCACAACTCATATCGTGTTGTGGGAGCGTTCCTATGGATCTCACTTTACTAGGAAGCACACAACTACACAGCCGTACCGTGCTGTCGCGCCGTACCAAAGCTGGGGCCGCAGAGGGGTGTTAGGAATATCCCCTGAAAGTTACAGGAGGTTCAGACCACTCCTGCTCCGTCAGTAGCCCGTTTCGTGCCCTACGAAGCGGCTCGTTGAACATGTAAGAGCCCCACGATCGTGGGATAACTTCCCCCTAAGTCCGCAGATGACTTTTTCGGTGAAGGTAGGGTAACTGGGGTACCTCAGTAGGGTAACTGGGGTACCTCAGTAGGGTAACTGGGTTTCCAAGGTAGGGTAACTTTACCCTATTATACCTTTATTCCCTTCGGGAGTCCGTGCAATCACATATAATGTTACCCTGGAGTGTGCAATGTTTACCATGTTTCCTTAACTTTACGCGAACATGACCTCCGAAGGTTACCCTGCCTAGCAGGGTAACTTTGGCCTACCTAGGTTATCCTGTCTAACCCGATGTCACCAAGTCACTTTGTAGACACTTGTACCAACTCATGTCTACCGTTAGTATACTAAGTATACTGGTCTATCCTCAATCTTGTTACCTCTTGGTATACCATATGGGCTTGAGTTTAGTCCACTGTAGCTACCTATCTATAGGGTCTTTACAAGGGTTAGCCTGTGTAACCTAGGTAGGCAAAAGTTACCCTACTGGGCAGGTTACCCTTCGGAGGGTGTGATTGTGTAAAGTTAAAGACACATAGTAATCATTGCACGGGTCTCTGGGGCAACATTATATGTGGTAGCACGGACCCCAGAAGGCAATAAAGGCATGAAAGGGTAAAGTTACCCTACCTTGGAAACATGATTACCCTACCTTGGGGACTCAGTTACCCTCCTGAGGAACCCCAGTTACCCTACCTTTACCGACAAAGTCATCAAAGGACTTAGGGGGAAGTGATCCCAGAATAGGAGGGCTCTTAGATGTTCCCACAGCTGCTTCATATGGCATGAAATCGGCTACTGACGGAGCAGGAGTTGTCCGAACCTTCTGTTACCTTCAGGGGATATTTCTGACACCCCCCTAAGGCCACAGCGTTGGTACGGCACCACAGCACGGTACAGCTGTGTAGTTGTGTGCTTCCTAGTAAAGTGAGATCCATAGGAACGGTCCCACAACACGTATAAGTTGTGGCTATCCAACTGACCCCAAGCTGTTTGCAGGATATATACGGGGTGTGAGGGTGACCGCCTCCCGGGGATTCCCTGCTACCTGGTCTCCTGGGTCTCGTCCTTCCTTGGGGAACGAAGCTGCACCTTGGTCTTTCAAGGGGCCCCAGGGACCCCAGCCCCGGTAAATGTCGGAGCCCCTCAAGGCTCACCAATCTCGACTCTCCTTTTCCTCCTCTAGGTCTCGCCCTTCCATTTCAGAGTCCCTCGGGGTCTGATGATTTCATACGTTGATGACTTCGCTCTCACTGCCACCTCCCCTTCGTACAGGGTCAACATCCACCGCCTCCACGAACTCTTCGAGAAGCTTGAAGCTAAGGCCCTCCACATAGGGGTCTCCTTCTCGGTTACCAAAACGCAACTCATACACTGGACGACCCCCAGCCAGAGGAACTCACCAAAGTGCCTCTCCCCCATTGAGATGAAAGGAGAGCCGTTCCGGCCTCGCGACTCACTTAGGTCGCTCGGGTACTGGTTCACTCCTGCTCTTGACTCCTCCTCCCACTTTTCGAACCGACTGGCCCTCGCCCAGGGGGCCTTCCCCCTTATCAGGCGCCTCAGCCCCCCCGGGGCAGGCCTATCCCCATACCTGTGCCATAGGCTCGCAACGTCCTTGGTAGCCCCCATCCTACTGTATGGGGCAGACCTCCTCTCACCTAGCGCAGGCGCCATGGCGTGCCTAAACACATTTTGGCACAAAGTCCAGAGATGGACTACGAACTGCTTTTCAGCCACCCCCACTGGGATCCTCGCGGTGGAATCTTGCCTCCCCCTGGTTGCCCTCCTGATCTCCCAACAACAACGACTGGCGGCGCTTCGGGTTGTTTGCTCCGTGCCGGAGATTATCCCAGTGACAGCGCGCCTCCACGCATCCTTCCCCTCCTTTTCTTCCCACTGAGCACACGACGCCTCAAGGGCCCTGATGAGGGGTCTCTCGTCCATGTACCTCCCCCTCCACTGGAAGTCCCCGAGGCCTGTCCCCCCTATAAGGAACTACCTGCTGATAGACACGGTGGCTCATAAGACCATCCCCTTTACCCACGGGCTGTCAAGGATGTGCATGATCAATTCGCACCTCGTCTCGCCAGCCCCCAACACCCCTCCACGATCCGTGATGGATAACAGCTACTCCGCCCTGAAGAAGAGGTTTAGAGAGGCCCTCCTCGCAGAATGGCCCGGTCTCCTCCCGACACCAGGGTATTACCACCACCTCCCCGCCTTGAACCCACGACCCTGCATGGGTTTGGGTAAGTTCATAGCCGGGAGGATCCACTAGATGATTGCCGGCAAAAGCTACCTGGCCGCCCACCCAACCTGGAGGTCCTCCGATGCTGACACCTCCTACCCCCGCTGCGGTCTTGAACCTGAGACGTTCGAACACGCCATCCTAACTTGCCCCTTCAGACAGGACGCTCGCTCACGCCTGCTCCACGGTGTCTCGAGCGTTGGTCTGGACGCTCCTCTCTGGTCCTCCCTTCCGCCGCTCAAAAGGCTCGCCACCTGCTGTAACGGGGGCACTCTGTAGGAAGACGGATCCTAAGATTGCGACCGCACCGAAGACTCAAAGTAGAAGTAAGGATCAAAATAAAGATAAAGATAATTCAAAATAGAATCAAGCGGTAAAACTTAATATCGTTAAGCCTGAAAGCTTCACTCAATAAGTTCTCTCGAGGATCGTTGGTTATCAGAATAGGGTGTCTCTCGCTTTAGTTAAGTAGAATAATGTAAAGCCAGAGGACACCCGTCAACCATTCTGACCTTTCGCGAGCACCCTGCTCAGCTCAGGGTTGTCCAACTCACCCGCCTAGAGTGGGCTAACACTCGGAGGCAGTCGGACCGCTCGGATATTAACTATCTCCACAAATAGGAAGTGCCTCCGGTGATGTCTCTCCAACTACATGTGCATGAGCGAAAGCCCTTTCCTATCGGTAGCATATCAGTGGCCGACTGACATGCCCACCATAGAGATAATATCCATTGGGACTCACTGGCCCAGCGGTGGTTTCGTCTATACAAGCTACGCAGTCTATCGGCAAATCTACTTGGCTATACTAAGCTTCTAAACCTGACTGCATGCTCCCACGATAAGAAATCTCCTGCTGCCTGACTGCATGGGCGCTACCCACAGTCAACCATGCGGGACCCTCTTAAATCG
>Ga0307517_10000302_pt1:0-7500 | contig 85379 bp, 67 predicted proteins | sample 23_EM_MG_FD_194515 | JGI IMG/M metagenome (GOLD analysis project Ga0307517, IMG submission 194515) | Populus trichocarpa ectomycorrhiza microbial communities from riparian zone in the Pacific Northwest, United States - 23_EM | ecosystem: Host-associated > Plants > Roots > Unclassified...
TTTATATTTCTTTTTATATTTTATTCAATTTTAAGAGTAAGAATTAAGATTAAGAGTAAGAGGTAAAGTAAACCCTATGATAAAGAAGAGAAAAAAGAACCCATATGAAGCATCCGCTTCAGGGTTCATGGGCGAATGACGGGAATTGAACCCGCGCATGGTGGATTCACAATCCACTGCCTTGATCCACTTGGCTACATCCGCCCCTAATACTCTATTTACAAATTACCAAGATTTGAATTTCTAACATTTAACATTCAATTTGACCTTTTTTATTTTTTATAAGTCTTATAAGAAAGAAATACAAAAGTAAAAAAAAAAAGAAAATTTATTTTAGGAGCAATGCCAACCCTCTTGATAGAACAAGAAATTGGCGATTGCTCCTTTTTTTTTTCAAAAGCTCGTACACACTAAGAAAAAAGCCTTATCCATTTACAAAAGTCTTATCCATTTGTAGATGGAACTTCGACAGCAGCTAGGTCTAGAGGGAAATTATGAGCATTACGTTCATGCATAACTTCCATACCAAGGTTAGCACGGTTAATAATATCAGCCCAGGTATTAATTACACGACCTTGACTATCAACTACAGATTGGTTGAAATTGAAACCATTTAGATTGAAAGCCATAGTGCTAATACCTAAAGCAGTGAACCAGATACCTACTACAGGCCAAGCAGCTAAGAAGAAATGTAAAGAGCGAGAGTTGTTAAAACTAGCATATTGGAAGATCAATCGGCCAAAATAACCATGAGCGGCTACGATATTATAAGTTTCTTCCTCTTGACCAAATCTGTAACCTTCATTAGCAGATTCATTTTCTGTGGTTTCCCTGATCAAACTAGAGGTTACCAAAGAACCATGCATAGCACTGAATAGGGAGCCGCCGAATACACCAGCTACGCCTAACATGTGAAATGGGTGCATAAGGATGTTGTGCTCAGCCTGGAATACAATCATAAAGTTAAAAGTACCAGAGATTCCTAGAGGCATCCCATCCGAAAAACTTCCTTGACCGATTGGATAAATCAAGAAAACAGCAGTAGCCGCCGCAACAGGAGCTGAATATGCAACAGCAATCCAAGGACGCATACCCAGACGGAAACTAAGTTCCCACTCACGCCCCATGTAACAAGCTACACCAAGTAAGAAGTGTAGAACAATTAGCTCATAAGGACCGCCGTTGTATAACCATTCATCAACGGATGCCGCTTCCCATATTGGGTAAAAGTGCAACCCTATAGCCGCAGAAGTAGGAATAATGGCACCAGAAATGATATTGTTTCCATAAAGTAGAGATCCAGAAACAGGTTCACGAATACCATCAATGTCTACTGGAGGGGCAGCAATGAAAGCGATAATAAATACAGAAGTTGCGGTCAATAAAGTAGGAATCATCAAAACACCAAACCATCCAATATAAAGACGGTTTTCAGTGCTGGTTATCCAATTACAGAAGCGACCCCAAAGGCTTTCGCTTTCGCGTCTCTCTAAAATTGCAGTCATGGTAAAATCTTGGTTTATTTAATCATCAGGGACTCCCAAGCACACGAATTCTCTATAAATAGAAATAGATAATTGAGGGCTTGTTATTCAACAGTATAACATGACTTCTATACCCATGTCAACCAATATCAACATCTATGAATATATCTTTATGATCTTATCTATTTAGATTCATCAGCATTTTTTTGAATGAATGAAATTGAAGTGAGTTAAAAATTAGAATTCAGATTTCTATTTCTATGGATAGAAATAGCATATAGAATTTCATATGATTTCAATATACTAGTTATAATGGTTATAATGGGTTGCCCGGGACTCGAACCCGGAACTAGTCGGATGGAGTAGAGAATTTCTTTGTTAAAAAATAGTTTAAAAACCCTCCCCAAACCGTGCTTGCATTTTTCATTGCACACGGCTTTCCCTATGTATACATCTAAAACTCAGTTCCCTCCCCAGACGGAACCCCTATGAAAGATAAATACTCATTTACTCAATCTTTACTCGTATATTGCATGAGCATTTCATAATGGAAATGGATGATTTCTTTTGTTATCCCTATTTAGTTTAGGGATATTTTCGATTTCCATGTTTTCATAACCAATTATTCATGATTGGACAGCTCGTTGATACAAATAATATCCAAATACCAAACCCGCCCCCTATATAACTTTTGTGAAATAGAAGAAGCTCTTGGAAAGATCAAAAAAAGAATTTGCTCTTCCTCCGTAAAAAACTCTTCCAATAATTCTGAACCTAATCTTTTCAAAAAAATCCGTACAGTACTTTTGTGTTTACGAGCCAACGTTTTAACACAAGAAAGTCGAAGTATATATTTTATTCGATACAAACTCTTTTTTCTTGAGGATCCGCTATAATAATGAGAAAGATTTCTGCATATACGGACAAATCGGTCGATAATATCAGAATCCGAAAAATCGGCCCAGGTCGGTTTACTAATGGGATGTCCTACTGCGTTACAAAATTTCATTTTTGCTAATGATCCAATCAAAGGAATAATTGAAACTGTTGTATCGAGTTTATTCATAATATTATCCATTAGAAATGCATTTTCTAGCATTTGACTCCGTACCACTGAAAGGTTTAGTCGTACACTTGAACTTGAAAGATAACCTAATAAGGCGAAAGAATGCTTGTATAATGAAAATGGGTTTATATGGATCTTTTGGGGTTGAAAGCACACATCAAAATGACATTGACATAAATTGACAAGGTAATATTTCCATTTTTTCATCAGAAGAGGCGTATCCTTTGAGACAAAAATGGATTTTCCTTGATATCTAATATAATGTATGAAAGGATCCTTGAGCAAGCATAGGCTGTCCCCCCAATCCTTAGTAAAGACTTCTACAAAATGTTCTATTTTTCCATAGAAATATATTCGCTCAAGAAAGACCTGATAAAATGTTAATCGGAAATGAAAGGATTGCTTACAAAGAAAAAAGAAAACGGACTCGTATTCATATACATGAGAATTATATAAGAACAAGAAGAATCTTTGATTCTTTTTTACAAAAAAGGAAATAGATTTCTTTGGAATAATAAGACTGTTCAAATTCCAATACTCGTGAAGAAAGAGTCGTAATAAATGCAAAGAGGAGGGATCTTTCACCCAATAGCGAAGGATTTGAACCAATTTTTCTAGATGGATGGGGTACGGTATTAGTCCCTCTGACAGATAATTTAAATGTGGGAATTTGCCCTCTAAAAAAGGAAATATTGAATGAATTGATCGTAAATTATGAGATTTTACTATTTCTGAGCTTTCTAAAGAGGATACTAATCGTAAGGAAAATGGAATTTCCACAATAACTGCAAACCCCTCCGATATCATTTGAAAATACAAATTTTTGTTATACCTAAAAAATGTATTTTGGTTAGAATCATTAGCAGAAATAATCAAATGATTCTGTTGATACATTCGAGTAATTAAACGTTTTACGATTAGTAAACTATATTTATTGTCATAACCTACATTTTCTAACAAAATAGATCTATTTAAGTCACGATCATGAGCAAATGTATAAATATACTCCCGAAAGATAAGTGGGTATAGGAAGTCATTTTTTCGAGATCTATCTATTTCTAAATTTCTTTGAGATTTCTCTATTTTCATTTTTAATTCGATTTGATTGAAGCAAAGATAGGGAGTTTATTGGGTTATTAAATGATACATAGTGCGATACCATAAAAACAAAATAGTATAATATAAAAAGAATAGATACCTCGGAAATAGTTAAACTCACCAACGGACCCTCTATCCTCTCTTTTTTCCATCTAATTGGTTTATGTTCATTTCTAATTGGTTTATGTTCATTTATAGGGTAATAGGTGACTAGAAATCCTTTACTTTTTCAAGTCAATCACTCTTTTTTGATTTTGGAAAAAAAAATTGCTTTATCAATATACTTTTTCTTCTACACATTCAACTCCCCTTCATAGTGGAGAATAGCTAATAGTTAGGACTCATTAAAAAAATCGAAAATCCACTCAAGAAAAAGCTTTTCCCGCACTAGGCACTAATCTATTTTTAACGTCTAATTAGATCGGAAAATCATTCAAATTAAGAACGGGAGCTCGTTGCTTTTTTATTTCCCTATAATTGGAGCCGCGGAGCTCTGTCCATTTATTAACTCGACCCAACCCCAACTTTGAATTTGAATTCATTTGTTTTTATGTTACGCACCAAGAATTCAAACAAGGTTTGTTTGGAGCCGATCCGGTAAGAATCAAATATTCTCAGAATTCTCCATTGATACGACATGCTGTTTTTTCCATTCATTCCTTTCAGGATCAGTCGTGGTCTTACAAATAATACCGATGGTATGGACGAATCCCTTTCTTCGTACAAATGTGTAAAAGCTGTTAGCCGCACTTAAAAGCCGAGTACTCTACCATTGAGTTAGCAACCCAAATACAAATAATTAGGTTATGTAGATAGAATCAGAATCAAAAATCAAAATAAATCAAAGAGAATAAATAAAGAGATTGAATCGTACGACACAATCAAAACATTAAACTAACAAGAAATGAACACGAAATTAAATAGAAAAATTTCTAATTGATTCGGATAAAAAAATAGATAAAGTTAAATTTAAATAAAGTATAGATAAAGTTTAATAAAGTCAAAATTTATAGATTATCTATTGTCTCTTATGCTATCTATTCTTATATTTAAAATTGAAAATAATTTAAAAAATGGAAATATTCATTTTTATACATTTTTCTAATATAACAATACATTCAATACATTTCCATTTTTTTTTTCAATCAAAAAAAGACTTTTGTATCACAGCAAATCCAATAAACCTATCATTTCATTTGAATGAAGAAAAAAAAAAAAAAAACCAAACCACTGGAATAGATATAAATAAATCTACAGATAAGATCTAATTACCCAGATCGGATTATATTTATTTGATACACTGTTGTCAATATGAATGTAAATCTGTTAATAAAAAAATACACAATGAAGAAAACAAAAGAATTAATTCAAATTAACCCCATATTTTATTGATATTTTATTGAATCATATAAATATTTTTTGATTTCCAATACGAATATTAGCAAACCAATAAGATAAGACGAAGAAATAAGTAGTTCTCTTCGAATCTTCATCTTCAAGTGACTCGATAGGACCGAGTCGTGAATCCCACACTTCTTCAAGTACCAAGGACTCATAAAAAATCATTAAATTAAAAGAATTTAATTATTTAATTAAAAAATAGCTTATCCCGATATCATTATTTGAATAACGTTTTATAGTTTATAGTAAGGACTCCGTTTTATCATCATAAAAGAGATAAATCCCATATTCAGATTCAGATTAAACCATCAATGATTTAAAATAAAACAAATGAATAGGTCGAAAAAGAAATGTGTAACATATGTATTTTCTTTGTTTGTTAATGAGATTCGAACAGACATTGAAAATGATCATGGGGTGTGGGATAATGAATGAGAAATCAAATTCAAATAAAGAACGATTCCATCTTATTGGATGCTAGACTCTCTTTTTATAGGTACAAAGCCAAAGAGGTTCAGATGAATTCATTGTTTCCTTTTTTTTTTTACCCTAAACCAGCCCGAGGATAAAGATATAATGAAAAAACCCGTCTTACTTTTGTTGTTCAAAAAAACAATCTTTATTTTGATATATATAATTTTGATATAGAAAATAAATATGCTCTGGGACGGAAGGATTCGAACCTCCGAATGGCGGGATCAAAACCCGTTGCCTTACCGCTTGGCCACGCCCCATTTCTATTTTGATTCAAAACTAATAAAACTAATATTGGTATTGGTTCTTTGTCAATTCCCGTCCCCAAAAATATCTATGAACTGGATTAGCTTGTTGTTCGTATTTTGATATGTGTAGATATAGAATTAAACTGAATTTATTGATCATAATATAGAATTCCATTAAGATATTGTATGAAAATATGATTTCTTTTATTCTTTTTTTAGCTGATAATTGAAAGATTTTTGATTGGCTGAGTTTAAAGTTTTTTGTCTACCTTAACTCTATTTTATATTAATATTAATTTATATCCATTTTTATATGAATATTAATAACTCAGTCAAAATACAATTATCTTCAAGAACAAAATGTTTGTTATGCTTAATATTTTAAATTTGATTTGTATCTGTCTTAATTTTGCCCTTTATTCAAGCAGTTTTTTCTTCACAAAATTGCCTGAAGCCTACGCTTTTTTGAATCCAATCGTAGATGTTATGCCAGTAATCCCTCTGTTCTTTTTTCTATTAGCCTTTGTTTGGCAAGCTGCTGTAAGTTTTCGATGAGATTTTGAATACTGTCCTAGAATAATTCATGATTTATTCAAGATAAAAAATTCTAATAATTGATAAGATCAGATAAGTCTTATAGTATAGGCCCTTGATTCAAACATTGAAGTTATTGTATAAACGTGAAAAATATAGATTACCTACCCCATGCTCCTCTTTTTTCCATTCTATTAAAAGAAACCTATTCGGTTAGAGCCCCTCGAAATATCTAATTTTCGGTATGAAAGAAAATTTTTGGCACGAAAGACTCGACTCTTATTACAAATGAATTTAGAAAAATGCTTTTCTATTTCGAAAAATTTCTAGAAGCCACTTCATTTCTTGGTGTCAAAATAGGATATATAGTATAAAAATAGAGAATCTATTTTCTTTTTTTCCAAACAAAAAAAAAAAAAGATCTTGGAGATTGTCTAATGCTTACTCTCAAACTCTTTGTTTACACAGTAGTAATATTCTTTGTTTCCCTTTTCATCTTTGGATTTTTATCTAATGATCCAGGGCGTAATCCTGGACGTGAAGAATAAAAAAAAAAATAAGGCTTTTTCCTTACTTGATTTTTATTTTTATTATTTTTATTAAATGTTCTTAGAATTTTATCTATTCTACATCTTTAACTATTAGAAAATAAATAAAGAAAAAGACTTGAAAAAAAAATACCAAGTCATCAACGGAACCGGAAAGAGAGGGATTCGAACCCTCGGTACGAATAACTCGTACAACGGATTAGCAATCCGGCGCTTTAGTCCACTCAGCCATCTCTCCCAATTGAGAAAAGATAATTCCTATGTTACATTACACAACAATACACAACAAGTAGGGCTTGAAAAAAAAAAGTCCTTCTTCTATACTTTCTTTTTTTTTTTACCTTTTTTATTACTTTATATTACTATATTATTATTATATTACTCTTAATATATTAGTATTCTAATTAGTATTATTTAGTATTATAGTAATTTACTATTTAATTACTATTAATTAATTAATTACTATTAATTAATTAATTACTATTAAATTAATATTATATTATTAATATTATATTAATAATATATTATTCTATTAATTATTATAATTATTAATATTTGAATTTTAATAGAATATTCTAATTTTAATATTAGAAATTAGAATTCTATATTTTTTTTTAATCTATTCTTTATTTTTATTTTTTCATTTC
>Ga0307517_10000302_pt1:12500-22500 | contig 85379 bp, 67 predicted proteins | sample 23_EM_MG_FD_194515 | JGI IMG/M metagenome (GOLD analysis project Ga0307517, IMG submission 194515) | Populus trichocarpa ectomycorrhiza microbial communities from riparian zone in the Pacific Northwest, United States - 23_EM | ecosystem: Host-associated > Plants > Roots >...
TTGACCAACCCCAGGTCCAATAGAAGCAAGCCCAACGGCCAACCCAGCAGCAATAACGGAAGCGGCAGAAATCAATGGATTCATGATAAGTTCCTCGCACCAAAAAAAAGAAATGGTTAATGATACAATCAACCAATAAATTATGACTTAATTATTCCATCGATAAGATTTTCATCTAGTCAAAGTAACGCAACTAAGAGCTCCCAATTGAAGTAGTAATATTATTGAATCATCAGAACTACTTCGATATCTATTTTATAGTTACTATCCACAGAGTTTTTGTGAATTCATAGAATTCATACAACTTTTTGTTTTTCCATTTCTTTCTTTGTTCCGAACCATTCTTTGAATTCGAACTCTTCGTTCTTTTTCTTGATTGAATTTCTTTATTCAATATTGAATTGAATTCACAGTTACAAATGAAACAGAAGGACTTTTATTGGAATCCCTACCCCAATTCTCAGTAATAGGAGGGCGGATTAGATATATCTTTTAGCTCATATATAACTAGCCTACTATTACATATACATGTCTTTATTCCATAACGTAAACCAACTATTTGTATCTTGGATTCAGTCGTATTTTAAAAACATTTTTCGAAACATCTATAAAGGAAAGTTGGCTTATAGCGATTATATATATTACATATACCTAGTTTGATCCCACTCTTCTAACGAAACCATTTTCTCTTGAATCTCATTTTTTGTAAACCCCTATCTTCCTTTTATTTAATTTAGAATTTAGCATTATCCCACATGGATACAATCAATCTAAATGGGCGAATTTCTTAGTCTAAATCATTGCATAGAAATATAAGTCTTTGGTTGATCTAAGTTCATGTAATTTATTCTTTATTAATATTTTCTTTTGGTCAATCTTTGAATTGAATAAAACCGACTGAAATGGGAATCGCTCTATAGAACCTAATTTTTTTTTTACAATTCCCTAATATCGTAATCTTTTTTACTATTCTTCTAGATCTTATAGACTTTTTTGTCTATTTATGTGTATATTTATGTTCACGAAGAAGATTATCTCGAGCAAGGCATAGATTACCTTGCACTAAGCTAAAAAAGACTATTTCGAAACTTAGTCAATGGTGTCCCTCCATGGATTCACCTATATAAGCCGCAGCTAAAGTTGCAAAAATAAGAGCTTGAATACCACTTGTAAATAATCCAAGGAACATGACAGGTATAGGAACCACTGAAGGTACTAAAGAAACAAGAACAACAACTACTAATTCATCCGCTAATATATTTCCAAAAAGTCGAAAGCTAAGTGATAAAGGTTTTGTGAAATCTTCTAAAATGTTAATGGGTAAAAGGATTGGAGTTGGTTGTATGTATTTACCGAAATAACCTAATCCTTTTTTGCTAAGGCCCGCATAAAAATATGCTATTGACGTAAGTAAAGCTAAAGCAACGGTAGTATTTATATCATTCGTGGGTGCGGCTAACTCCCCATGAGGTAACTCTATGATTTTCCAAGGTAAAAGCGCCCCTGACCAATTAGAAACAAAAATAAATAGAAACAAAGTTCCAATAAAGGGAACCCATGGACCATATTCCTCTCCAATCTGGGTTTTGCTCACATCTCGAATAAATTCAAGGATATATTCGAAGAAATTCTGACCGTCAGTAGGAATGGTTTGTGGATTCCGAACAGTTACAATGGCTGAACCTAATAAGATAACAATTACAACCCAAGAAGTAATAAGTACTTGGGCATGGACTTGGAAACCGCCTATTTTCCAATAGAAATGCTGGCCTACTTCCACACCAGATATTTCATATAACCCTTTTAATGTGTTAATGGAATATGATAGAACATTCATATTGTCCTCTGAAAGAAAGAAAACTTTACAAGAAATTATTTTGATTCAACCGTCTTTTTTTCGACTTGCTCACTTGAATTGTATATTTTAGATACCAACTAATCACATAATATCCCCAGTTTTTTATCTCTTTTATGAGATTCAGAAATAGTAACGGATTCCGTCAATCTATGGAATTCAAAAAAGAATTTATTTATCTTATTATTAATCAGGGATTTCGTATATAGCTAGAACGCCCTTCACAAATCGCAAATACTAATTTGTTAAGAATTAATCGGATTGAAGCTATAGCGTCATCATTCGCTGGAATCGAAATATCTGTGAGATCCGGGTCACAGTTTGTATCAATTAAACAAATTGTTGGAATTCCCAAAGTGATACATTCTTGAAGAGCCATATATTCTTCTTGCTGATCAACGATTATTACAATATCGGGTAACCCTGTCATATATTTAATCCCGCCCAAATATGTTTGCAAGTGAAATAACTGTCTCTTTAATCGAGCCGCATCCCCTTTCGGAAGGCGGTGGATTCCCCCTGTCTTTTGTTCCATTCTCAAGTCCCTGAACTTTTGAAGTCTCATTTCTGTAGTGGACCAATTCGTTAAAAGGCCGCCTAGCCATTTTTTATTAACATAATGACACCGAGCTCTTATTGCAGCCCGCGCTACTGGATCAGCTGCTTTATTTTTGGTACCAACAATTAAGAATTGTTTTCTCCTACTTGCTGCATCAAAAACCAAATCACACGCTTCTGATAAAAAACGAGCAGTTCTAGTAAGATTTGTAATATGAATACCCTTACGCTTTGCAGAGATATAAGGTGCCATTTTCGGATTCCATTTTCTAGTAGCATGACCAAAATGAACTCCTGTTTCCAACATCTCTTTCAAATTAATGTTCCAATATCTTCTTATCATTTCTCTCCACACTTCCTCTCTTTTTTTTTTCTTTGAAAAAAAAAAGAAACGAGATACCCTGAAATAAATAATTGTTCCGATGGAACCTTTTCTTTTCCCGTAATTGGACGTTGATACACGATCCAAGCGATTAATTTCTTTCTATTCCTTATTATCTTTATATTATCTTTATTTCTTACTATATATTATCTTTATTTATTACTTTTATTTATTACTATTAACAAATAACAAATATTAACAAATCACATGTAAATGTAAGAAATCACGGGACCACCGACAGTTAAAAGGACGAATCCACTCTTAGGAATCGTTAAATCCTATAAATGATTGTTCTGATATATTATAGAAATTTTTTGAAATGCAAGAATCAAATAACTCTCTGTGGTGAAACAAAATATCTCTCATTTCCCCCTCGAATAAATTCTTCTTTTTGGTTTTGAAAGGAATGATCTTATGTTGGCTTGAGCGGTGCGCTAATCCTTTGAATCCGGTACCAACGGGTATCATACCACCTAGAACGACGTTTTCTTTCAGGCCTTTCAGCCAATCGATACGACCGCGGAGAGCAGCTTTTGCTAAAACGCGAGCAGTTTCTTGAAAACTCGCTTCGGATATGAAACTTTGAGTACTCAGAGATGCTCTCGTTATTCCCAAGAATACGGTTCGGTAACAGATCGCTTCTTCCAAAGCGCGCATCGCTCGTTCCGCCCGCAACAATCCAATTAGTTCTCCGGGTGAAAAAACATTAGACATTCCATCTTCTGAAACCAGGACTTTTGATGTTATTTGGCGTACAATAATTTCTATATGCCTATTATGGATCTGTACCCCCTGGGATCGATAAACCTTTTGGATCTTATTAACCAAGGAAATACGACTTTGCACTATAGTTAGCTCAGCACCAATCAAGAATCCCCAAGGAATTCCAACAATTCTTGTTATACACTCGTTCCAATTCTCCACTCTCTTTTCTAGGTTTATCGATATTGAATCAATTGAGCGCACTTCTAACACCTGTTCCACTTTTGGAAGACCCTGCGTTATATCACCAGATCTCGATTTTTCATATATAAATGTAACTAATGTATCTCCTTCATAAAGGATTTCCCCATAATGGCCATGAACAGTTGCTCCTGGAGTGGCCAAATAGGGCTTAGCCAATCTTAGTATTACAGAGTCGGCGTGAACAATTAGAACTTGACCTGATTTTAGGCGTGGTCCGTTTTTTGTCATACATACATTTTCACAAATAAACTGTCCCAGGTTAATTATTGTGAATGTTTCTTCACAATAATTATGATGATAATTATGATGGAGAAAATACCAATTCAATTTGAATGGATTCAAAACGTTGTTACTGTACGGATCGTGATTAACAATTCTACCGTTCTCATCCATTAAATAATATTTTAGTACTTTTGAAGTCTGTTTTAATTTTAAATTGTCAAGTTTCAAATATTTAATTACCGAGATCTGATTATGAGTTAGTAAATGGTAAAATGAATAAAAATTCGCAATTTGAAGGGCTGTTCCTAAAGGGCCCAACAAATTCCTAATTGGAATTATAGGATCTCTTTTAGTTGATTCTTTTATTACATTATAAGATTTTACACCGTTGGATGGATCCATTCGAAAACAATTAGATGATGACAAAATTATCAAAGATTGACATTCCATATTTCTATTCAACAACGTACTAATACTAATAGTTCCTTGATTTTGTTTAAGTGATTGTGGAATCCTTGTCTTGGAATAAATGGAATAAAACGGATTAATATTGGTGCGATCTGGCCCATTATCAGAGATCAATCCCAAACCTGATGGATCGTTCCTTTTTCTGCTGATATAGGAAATGCGTGATTTCCCTAAGTGGATTCTTAGGAAATCACGAATCAGACCATTTATACTTACTTCAACAAAATAAACACGAGCCTCTTCGATAGAAGAACTTTTTTTGTCTTGGTTCCAATTCAACACTAAACAAGTACGAACTAATTGAATACTTGTGTTAGAAATTCCCTGAATTGGTTTACCATTTCCATAAAGAATATAATTGACAATTCGAAGTTTCAGATTCTCTTTTTCCTGCAATAAATCCGGCGGAAAAAGTCTTTCTAAATTTATACCGTCCCCTCTTTCATATATGAGTACTGGTCGAACCAAAACAAAAGACTTTTTCTTGGTAGGTGTGATCCGTTGGACATAGATCCAATTTTTCACCTTTTTCGACTCCTTAGAATTTGTTTTTACTGTTCCTGGTGGTATCAAGATACCACTGTATCGGGATATCTTATCTGTCGCCCTCGGAAAATGGATATCTCCAGAAAAGATTTTAAGTTCCATTTTTTTTTTTTTTCTCTCTATTCGGATCAACCCCCCTACTCGACTTTTTGTATTTAAAGTGATTTGTGTATCGACTCCAATGATACTATTGTTCCGTACCATTAGGGAAGAAGATTCGGGTAAAATATACACTTCCTCGGGAATGAAAAAAAAGCGATCTACTTTCATTTGGTATTTTGGCTGAAATTCTTTGACTCCTCGATACTCAACTAAATCCTCTTTTTTGACAATTGAATGCACCCCTATAGCCACATATTTAGTAATTCCTGAACTCTTTCTTCGGTATTGGGGATCGTCAAAATAAGCAAAAATACTATTTCTACGGAAAATGCCATTTATAGGTATTTCAATCAAGATATCGGAATGGGACATTAGTTCTTTTTCTTGAATCGATTGGAATGGGATGATAAATCTATTTTTTCGCCTCTTTGCCAATAAATCAGAATTCTCGTGGAGAATAGTAGGATATATGAAACCAGTACATATCATTCGATTAAGGTCTGAATAATCAAGAATCCTACTTTTTTTTTTACTTTTACTCGAAAGATATGAACTAAAGAATTTGTGTTTAACTTTATCATTATTTACTGAAGGGTTAGAAATATATCCTCTTTCGACAGAAAGAGAATGAACGTTTATTTGATCTTGATCCTTGTGTAGTGAAAACGGGACTATACTGGATCTGCACGAACCCCCTGACAATATCCATAAATGGCTTGTTTTTGGTAAAAGATGGACATTACTATATGTAAATTCAGATGCATGGTATACATCAGTACTCCAGTGCATTTCTCCTTCTGAATCGGAATAAATATGTTTTCGAACCCTCTCTGTAAAATTCAAAGTGTATGTTCCCGAGCGAATTTCAGCAATCACTTGTTCTGATTCTACATATTGATCATTTTGAACTAAAAGAAAACTTTTTGGTGGAATAGTCACGTTGTGTATAATATCTTGACTCTCAATAGTTACATATAAGTCCATAGAACAGAGAAAAGCAGGATGCCCATGACGTGTACGTGTGGGATGAACCAAACCCTTATTAAATTTGATTTTTCCATTAGAGGGGGCTCGTACATGTTCGGCAGTACCCCCTGTGAATACTCCGCCGGTATGAAACGTTCTTAATGTTAGTTGAGTACCCGGCTCTCCAATGGATTGACCCGCAATAATACCTACAGCTTCTCCCAATTCCACCAGGTCGCCATGAGTAGGACTTCGACCATAACATAATCGACAGATCCAGGACGTACTTCTACAAGTAAAAGGAGTTCGAATAGATATTGGTTGTGTTCGAAAGGTGATGAATCGATTGACAAGTCCAATCCCAATATCTTGATTTCGAGTGGCAATGCATCGTAGACCCATATATATATTGTCTGCTAATACACGACCTATTAATGTTTGAATAAAAATTCTTTCCGGTATCATTCCATTTCGAGAACTCACAGAAATCCCTCGGGTGGTGCCACAGTCTGTTCTACGTACAACAATGTGTTGAACTACTTCAACAAGTCTGCGCGTAAGATATCCAGCATCTGATGTTCGTACAGCAGTATCCACAACTCCTTTTCGGGCTCCATAGCAAGAAATGATATATTCTGTTAAAGACAATCCTTCCCGTAGATTGCTTTGAATGGGTAAATCAATCATTTGTCCTTGTGGATCCGACATTAATCCTCTCATACCTACTAATTGGTGTACTTGAGATGCATTTCCCCTAGCTCCCGAAAAGGACATTATATGGACTGGATTAAAGGGTTCCGTCATCCTAAAATTCGGATTCATTTCTTGTCGCAAATATTCACTTGTAGCATACCATATCTCAATGGATTGACGTAATTTTTCTATCGCGTGTACATTTCCATAATGATGGTGTTTTTCCAAAATCAAACTTTGTTGTTCAGCATCTTGGACTAGCCATCCTTTCGAAGGTATTGTTAAAAGATCATCAATTCCTAATGAAATAGATGTAGCAGTGGCTTGATGGAAACCCAGAGTCTTTACTTGATCCAGGATGTGTGATGTATATGCCATTCCGAAGTGATCTATGAATCGACTAATAATTCGTTTAATGGCAGTTCCATCTATCACTTTATTGTGAAAGAAGAGATTGGCCCGTTCGGCCATAAATACCTCCATATTCCGATGAATAGGGCTCGGCAATAGATTTGAGTTAATGCTTGGAAAACTTCCTTTTCTCAATCTTGATTCGCGTAGAAATTCAGGAACTATAGTCCTAGTTGCACCAAAGAGATCTGAATTCAGACCAATGTCATAAAATCACTTAGCTTAGATCCCTATGATTAGATTAGGTACCGTCTGAGCAGGCTTGGCAAAACCCTTGTATAGCTTCTTCGATTTCTCGATAAAGATAAATATGACCAACAGTGGTTCGAATGTATATAGAAAGAATTTTTTTTTTTATACTTCTTACTATTAGATAGTGTCCATAAATCTCATGATAGGTACCTAAAGATCCAAAGTGACCTTCGATGGGAGCTTCTCTTGAAGCAATAAGGCCTTGATCTAGTTGCCACCGAAGCCACAAGGGGCTCTCTAAATTGATTCTTTTCTGGCGATAAGCTCCAATTGCATCATAGGAATTACAAAAAAAGGGTTCTTTTATATACTTATCCTTATTAGCATTAGCGTCAATTTTTTCATTTTGAAAATTTCTGCAATTAAACGGATTATACCTATTTGCGCAAATACCTCGACGATTCCCGCTTGTTAATACATAGAGCCCCATAAGCATATCTTGAGTTGGTACGGAAATGGGATCTCCGATAGCTGGAGACAAGAGATTCATATGAGAAAACATAAGTAAACGAGCCTCCGCTTGAGCCTCCAACGATAAAGGTACATGAACAGCCATTTGATCCCCATCAAAATCTGCATTGAATCCCTTACGAACTAATGGATGTAAACAAATAGCACGTCCTTCCACTAAAATGGGTTGGAATGCCTGTATGCCTAATCTATGCAGAGTAGGCGCTCTATTCAGCAATATAGGATGTCCGCGCATAACCTCCTGAAGTATTCCCCATACAATTGGCTCTTTTTCTCGAATTTTACTCTTAGCAACTCCTATGTTTGAAGCAAGATGTTGCCTAATTAGACCACGAATTACAAATGTCTGGAAAAGCTCTATTGCTATTTCGCGAGGCAATCCACATCGATGTAATGAAAGTGAGGGTCCTACGACAATGACAGAACGCCCCGAATAATCAACCCGTTTGCCAAGCATAGTCTCACGAAACCTTCCCTCTTTGCCTTCAATTACATCTGAAAACGACTTGTAAACCTTATTATGACCGTCTCTCATTGGTTGTCCGCGGATTCCATTATCAAGAAGTGTATCTACGGCTTCTTGTACCAATTTCTCCTGACACATTACTAATTCCCCTGGCGTAGATCTACTTGTTGTTAATAGATCCGTAAGAGTATTGTTCCGATAAATAACTCTTCTATAGAGTTCATTAATATCTGAACTCATTAGTTTACCTCCATCTATCTGAATGATGGGTCTCAATTCGGGAGGAAGAACTGGTAATAGACATAAAACCATCCATTCTGGTTCTATATTTGTTCGAATAAAATGCTTAGCTAATTCCACGCGTCTAACTAAAAAATCCTTTCTTCTTCCAACTTTTCGATCTTCCCATTCATTCCCGGTGGGTCCTTCTTCCCCTAATTCTTTCCATTCTAACGACGAATAATCTAGAATAATTCGCAAATCCAGATCGGCTAATAGTTCTCGGATAGCACCAGCTCCAGTAGAAATTTCTCGATTTCGAAATGTATCGAACCCTTGGGTAGTAAAAAAAAGCGGAATACTGTATTTCCAAGATTGTATTTCATATTCGAACGAACCTCGTAATCGTAAGAAAGTAGGTTTTTTGGCTATGGGCCTAGCAAAAGAAAAATTGGGATAGGATCCTATAGGATCTCCCCCCGTCAAAATCGGACGTGAAAGTTTCCTTTCATCCGGCTCAAGTAGTTACACCAAATAAAGATAAAATAAAGGGTTCCTGCTTTCAAAATGGATAAAACCCCAAAAAAAAAAGGAGCCACTCCTTACTCAAGTTCCCAATGAAGACCAAGCAACATTTCATTGATTCATTCTTCTTTTCTGTTTTTTTTTTTAGAATTTCTAAATTCTTTATTCAATTATCACAATTACGACCTAAATGCAATGCGAAATTCTTGAGTAGTCTACTTCCCTTCGAATGATGAATTCCAAAATACTGGGAATTCAAGGGATTTACTTGTCTATGTCTTCTTCCATTCGATCTTTTAGGTCCCGAACTCGACTTGACCTCGACGGTTATGCTATGATGCTATTAAAGCCTATATGCGATGTATAGACTCTCGCAACCATGACATATTTACTTACTTGAGTATAAACATAATTTTTTTCTAAAATAAAAAGAAAGGAAATGATTAATTCCACAAAAGAAAAAAAAAAAAAAAAAGAAAGAAGTCCGTTTTCACGAGGTACAACTAGAAATTCCTACTTATTTGTTACTGAATCGACCATAGACCAATTCCACTTTTATTGGGGAGTATTTAATACATCCATAATTCTGAGCTTCATGTTACTCCTCCTAAGAGACATGTCAGACCCAAGGCATCCCAATTCGATTAAATGAGATGACAGTTTCTCATTCCAAAACTGTAAAATCAGAATTTCGATCAAATCACACATCGCAGTATACTAAGCCTTCTAATTGTTTAAGAGGTTTATCTAAAAGATTGGCGATATAACTAGGAAGACGTTTCAAATACCACACATGAGTTACTGGGCATGCCAGTTTGATGTAGCCCATTTGATATCTTCGTATCCGAGAATCAACAAATTCGACCCCGCATTGTTCACAAAATTTTGGTTCTTCTTT
>Ga0307517_10000302_pt1:25000-32500 | contig 85379 bp, 67 predicted proteins | sample 23_EM_MG_FD_194515 | JGI IMG/M metagenome (GOLD analysis project Ga0307517, IMG submission 194515) | Populus trichocarpa ectomycorrhiza microbial communities from riparian zone in the Pacific Northwest, United States - 23_EM | ecosystem: Host-associated > Plants > Roots >...
ATCCGAATTGATCTTGTAAGAGATCCGCTACAGAACGAATACGCTTATTTTTTAAATGATTCATGTCATCAAGTGTACCCATTCCAAATTTCATTCCAATCAAATGATCCGCGGCTGCCAATATATCTCGCGGTAACAAAAATGTATTGTTATGAGGTATATCAAGATTCAGTCTCTGGTTCATATTTAGTCGACCAATCCTTCCTAATTCACATCTTTGTTGAAAAAATTTCTTTTGTAATTCCTTACATAAGGATTCAGAAAATACTGGACCTCCGCCTACACAAGTAAATTGTTGATAAAACTCCAAAATGGCATTTTCCCTTGACCCAATTTTTTTTTTTTCCTTATCGCTCAGGAAAGACAAGAAAATCTCGGGGTAGCACACATTCTCTAGAATTTCTCTTAGATTCAAACCCATAGCTGATGATAGAACTAAAATAGATATTTTCTGTTTCCTACTCACACGAGCCCATATCCTTGCTTTTTTATCAATCTCTAATTCTACTCTTCCCCCCCAATCTGATATTATAGTGCCGGTATAGACCGAAATTCCGTTATGGTTCAATTCTGACCGGTAATAGATACCAGGACTTTGCAATATTTGATTGATCACAATTCTGTATATTCCATTTACTATAGAAGTTCCCAGGGAATTCATTAGAGGAATGTTTCCAATAAAAATTGTTTGTTCTTGCATATCCCTACTGTTTTTCCAAATTAATCCCCCGGATACATATAATTCAGAAGAATATGTAAGTGATTCATATACAGCATCTCTTTCTTTTATCGATGGTTCTACTAATTGATATGTTTCCACAAATAATTGAAATTCAATTTCTTGATCTCTATCTTCAATTTTTGGAAACTTATAAAGTTCTTCTGCTAAGCCCTGATCAATGAATCTACAAAATCCTTCAAATTGTATCTGATTAAATCCAGGTATTGTAGACATTCCCCCATTTCCATCCCCAAGCATTTTAAATTTCCCATTTATTGAAAAAAAAAATCCCATTATTGGATCGTTTTTCATCCAATTATATGGATCGATCAGCACTGATGGAATTGCTATTCTGTTTACAGAATCACATAAAATTTTATCTAACTCCATATATGAATATGGAATGTCTGAAATACGTATGAACGGAGGAATAAAGAGAATTTTGATTTTCTACTCAAATTGGAATTTGCAACAGATACAACTGGAAAAGAATTGAGAAATTCCACTTAACTTAGACTTATGGAATTTTATATAGAATAACAAAAAGTGATTCAATTTCTACTATTATTTATGATATTACATATTCCAATACAAGTGAAATAAATAATTCGGGATTTGATCTCTTCGATGAGATAAAAACCCAATAGTTAGAAACAATATAAAGTTGTTTTTTTAGCACTTAGCTTTTTTCCTTTTTTTCGTGGATTTCCTTGTTCAGTTCAAAAAAAAAAAAAAGGATTCGCACCGAACAGACGAGATATTTTTTTTTATCTATTTTTTTTTTATTTTAATAGAGTTTGTTGAAGCGCAGACGAAAGCTTTATTAAGCATACGCGGATAGAACTATAGCTATCTATATATACGTCTTTCCTTTTATTGCGGGTCTATTCTGTACAGCGCATGGCGTGCTCTATCAAAATATCGATTTTCTATAGGAATCATAAACAGATAAGATATCTGATTAGAGGTATACGTGTAATAATTTATGTTCTGGGGTTTACATATACTCATAATTGTTGTTATAATTGAAATGGAGAAGGCTTTTTTTTATTGAAAAGAATCAATACTAGATAGTTAGATATCCATTTTTATTTTCTTATATCATTCGGGAAATACAATTTTAGATTCAAATTTAGATTCAAATTCGAGAATCGTTCATGAATTTTCAGTCAATAGTTAACGGTTCCAATTTGTCCTGAATTTCGGCTTTTGTGACTGAAAATTCACATTTTGTTTTTCCTTTCAATAGAAAGGAGAAAGAATTCAGATAGTGCGTGTTTTGACATTTGACATACTATACAAAATTAATCAAAGAGATAGATCCAATCCAAAAAAGGAAGGATTTCTTTTAGGAAAGGGATTCAGATTAAGAAAAATGGGATTCAAGATACAAGTACAAAAGTACAAAAAAAAAGAAGTTTAGTAATAAAAAAAGGGGGGGGGGTATTTTCGTCTATTTTTTATTTCTATTGCCTTGGCGACATGGCCGAGTGGTAAGGCGGGGGACTGCAAATCCTTTTTCCCCAGTTCAAATCCGGGTGTCGCCTGATCAACAAAAGACGCGAAATACCTTATTCTGTTTTGCTGATATATTGTCCCCAATAGAAAGAGCGGAGGAAAAAGACTCGTGATATTGATATTTCCAAGAGCACTGCTGCTTATTTTGTTTGCGCTTAATCTTTCCCGATTCTACTAGCAATCATACAAGAACTTCTTATAATTAATTGGTTCTAATTAATTGAATTGGATTTTTTGGATTGTTTCATCAATGGTATTGGACAAAATCTTTTTTTTTTTTTACTCTGCACCAGCGATACTAATATTATTAGTAGTGACTAATATTATTATTAGTGACTATTATTAGTGAAAAATAATGGAAAAAAGTGAACAATACTAGCAAAATTTCTTCATATTCATAGAGATAGGGGACATAATTCACATGGATATAGTAAGTCTCGCTTGGGCTGCTTTGATGGTAGTCTTTACATTTTCCCTTTCACTCGTAGTATGGGGAAGAAGTGGACTCTAGGGATACTACTAATTGAGTTGAGAAATGAAACTCTATAAATTCTTTTATAGATCGTTCTGCAAAGACTTTTTAATTTAACTATTTTAAATTGAACTATTTATATTGAAATTGAATTCAATAATTGAATTCAATTTCAAAATTCTATTCGATTCGAGTGGAGTAATTTATTCTATGAATAATATTTGAATAATACCCTTTTAATCATAATCAAATAAATATTTTAATGATTCCAGTGTTCATATTTCAAAAGTAAAAAGAATACAAATGATAGGAAAGTTATTCCAACCGAATTCTTCCTAAATTCTTTATTATGATAAACCGGCTCTTATCAGAGTTATATATGGACAATAAGGAGCAGCGGAACCTTTTTTACTTTTTATTTGTTTGCCTTTTTCCGGTTCAAAGACAAAAGAAAGTAGTTCTTTTTTTAGTTATTTAAAAGTTATTAAATTAAGTGATTTTCTACGGGAAATAAAATAGACATAGTGATTCTCTAACGGGATACTCCGCATACTAAGATATTTTCTTGGAGAAGTCACATATTGCGTACTTAGTACTTAGTTTAGTATTTTTTTTTATTATTTTCGTTTTATAAATTCGATTTATGCTATACTTTATTGACTTGACTCATTTCATATTATGATTCAAAGATTTAAAATCGGCGGGGTTTACTAATCCTTTTCTTTTCGTCGAAATCTGAAAAAGTTTTTATAAAACTCCTTTCCTTGGATGTGTTCAATTAATTACTTCTTTGGAATGCTAAAAAAAGATTTCTTGATTTTCTTTTATTTTTATTAATACATACCCCAACTATTCTTTTTTTTTTTCTTTTCATTGATTTGATTATTTCAATGGATTCTGGGATTCATATTGAAAATAATCAGAAATCCAAGAATTGGAATCATAAGAGTAAGAGGCGCCTTTCAACTATTCCAGATTAATTGGAACCAACACAAATCAAACATATGAAGAAAAGAAATCAAATTTGAACCTTATGTACATTCCATATAGATAATTAATATCTATTGTCTATATATCTATCTATATATGAATATGAAGATGACATTCTAGATTGATCCATATTAAGCCCAGATCTTTCTACAGTACAACTTTATATACTAGAATAACAAAAATAGATAGTATGGTAGTAAATATATTACTTTCTACCATACTATCGGATCTCATAGAATCCTGCTGATTCTAGTTCGCTCATTTCAGCTAAAACGCAAAATTGGAATTCTTTTCATTTTATTTCGTTAATTCTTGATATTGATAAGAACTAAGAAGTCAAGTTTCATTCAAATTAATCACTTTGACTAACAGTTTTTACATATATTATAAGTAAAAAAGCAGTAGGAACTAGAATGAACAGTGCAGTAGCAATAAATGCGAGAATATTTACTTCCATAATCTCATCGTTTCGTTTTTCTTTACTTCACAATAATTCGGGATTTAATCCCATAAGAGATGAGAAATCTTTCGCCTCTAAATTCAATGGGATGAATTCCATCTCGATGATATCGAATCAGATCAATATCATGAATAACAATATCTGAACTCTCAAATCGATTTATCGTCGAGAATTGAATAGTATAACATAGAAAGATCATTTATTCATACCAAATCCAAAAATGGATTCCTGATCCAATCGAAAATTTCCTTACTTTGTTACTTTATTTATCATTCTTTTCCATTCTTTCTTTTCTATAAAACTATCTCCTTCCTTGTACAATCATCTGACTAAGTATCATCTAATCGTCTTTAAACTTACATAAGTTACAAACAAAACAAAAACAAACCCAAACAAACAATAGAAGCGAAATGGGAAAGGGGGAGTTATGTTCTAAACTCCTTTTTTGAATGATCTAATCTTATTGGATTGGAAAACAAAAAAAAAAGTGTGATAAAGATAAGTCCTAGTACAGTATAAAAAAAATCGAATATTCTACCAAATTCACTTTTTTTTTTAGAGTTTGTTTTTTCTTCGGCATAAACCCTTAAAAAAGATTATCCATTCCCTCTCTCTCTAAGAGAGGCAGAGTCCTTATTTGATTTTTATTTTATTAATATACTCTTTACTTGATTGAATTAGGAATGGGAGCCATATAATATATCAAAACTTCAGTGTACAATTTGAATGAGATAGATTGTTTCAAATAATTGAGGTTACACAAAATCGGAGCGAAAAAAGAAGAGACTTTTCCGATTAAAAGGATTTTATCAAAGAAATTAAAGTCATTTTGTATCGTACAAATAAGAATTCTATTTGTGTATGTGCTACCGGGAAAGATAGGGTACTCGATTCGATTTCATTATACGGATCGGGAGGAATCGAAAAGGCCAAATTCAGTGAGGTCTCTCTTAGAATCCTGAATATGACGCTACCAATAATTGTACTAATCCACATGTGTCTTTATCCATCTCCATCGATACTAGTTGAAGAAATGAAAATGACCATATTTGTATTTGCTTTGATGAAAAACGAAAATAAAGAAAATAAATAAAAAATCTATAAATAATATAAAATAATAATAAGGATCCCCTTTGGGAACGAAATTCTGCTATTTGTACCCCTTTTACAGAAAATGAAGAGATGAATTGATGTATTTTTTTTTATTGGATTATTGTTTATTGGATTTGTCGGGACTGACGGGGCTCGAACCCGCAGCTTCCGCCTTGACAGGGCGGTGCTCTGACCAATTGAACTACAATCCCAGGGAAACGAAATACAGCATACATATTCTTCTGATTTCATTCAAACACTTTCTGTTTAGATTTTAAATTGGAATCGCCTCGTTGTAACAGAGTGCGAGTGGTAGGTAATATTGATATCCACGCGCATATATATTTTGCGCATATATATTTTAGTGATACTGGCACAAATTATTAGTTATCTTTTCGTTATTTCAAATAAAAATCTCAAAATCAATTGATAATCAACCTTTCAATGAAAAAAAAAAAGACTCTTTTTTCTTTCTATTACTTTTTTTTCTTAGACTTTCTACTTACAAATCCTGATATGAATCTAGATCGTCAGAAAGATCATAATTTGTGGTAAAAAAAGAAAGCAAATCAAATAAATAACAAGTAGAGCAGAAATTTTTACTTCTTTTTTTTTTTATCAGACATTTCGAAAGAACAAAGGGGTTATATCATTTCATGGTGGATCAGTGAATTATTGGGCCGAGCTGGATTTGAACCAGCGTAGGCATATTGCCAACGAATTTACAGTCCGTCCCCATTAACCGCTCGGGCATCGACCCAGGAAGAAAAAATTCCAGACTTCTTAAGAATCCCCCATCAACTTCCTTTCGTAATACCCTACCCCCAGGGGAAGTCGAATCCCCGCTGCCTCCTTGAAAGAGAGATGTCCTGAACCACTAGACGATGGGGGCACATTTGCCCGATCGTCAGCATATTATACTCATAGTATGAACAGTTTTTTGAAATTGTCAATAGAATGAATTTCATTAGATTTTTCTATATTATTATATTCTAATAATATAGATAATATAGAAAAAAAAATATAAAAAATTATATAGAATCTATTTACTTTACATAGATTTGATGTAGAATCTATTTCTCTAGATATGGATTATCCGCATGCTGGCTCATTTCGGAATTGAATCAAATGGGCCCTTTTAACTCAGTGGTAGAGTAACGCCATGGTAAGGCGTAAGTCATCGGTTCAAATCCGATAAGGGGCTTTGTCCTTTTTTCATAAAACTCCCGCGGGAGTATTTCTATTTGAAGGGAGATTCCATTTGAAGGGGGAATAGAGATATTGTTAATATTTGCAATAAATAAGGTAAGAAACTCTATATTTCTAATAAATAGAATAAATAAAATTCTTCTAAATTCTAAATTAAATTAGAAGGTTAACATTATAATGATTTATACTCGAATTTAGAGTATACTAATATAGTAATTATAGTTATAAAATTGAACATTTGTTTATTATATTAAAATGAATAATGATAAGTTGGCTCTTAAATCGTCAAACTTTCCTATTTTATAGGAGTCCAATCAAATCAATTGTAAAGATTAGATTAGAAATCAACAAAAGAAAAAGTAAGTGGACCTAACCCATTGAATCATGACTATATCCACTATTCTGATAGTCAAATTCGATATAGATGAAATTGGAACAGTAGATCCGCTTTTTTCTTTCATTTTCATATTTCTTTGGACTCCGAAAAAAAAAATCTGTCGATATTTCTGATTCAATCTTTTTGTTCCTAGTTATCTAGTTATTCTATAGGAATAAATTACTATTTCCTTCCTCCATTCCACAGAAAAGTTTATTCGAAGTCACAACATAAAACATATTAAGGGAATTAAAAATATCTTTCTTTGATTCCAGAACACAATTTATATTGATATTTATATCTATATAATATATAAGATTAATAGGTGCGATAAAAAGACTTTCGTTTCATTTCAAATTTCCTATTATTTATTTAATATTGTATTGAATTTAATAATAGAAAAATTCATTCTCCTTTTTCTTTTCTGACAGATAACAGATATAAAATAAAGTAAATAGAAAAAAAGGTTCGAAGTGTCTTTCGCGCTTTGACCTGTGAAAGGGCGTATTCTGGGGTTTTATCTTCATCTGAAGAAAAAAGAAATATAAGAAAGACGACATTAAAATGAAAGAATACTAAAATGAAAGAATAAAGTATAAAATAAGAAAAGTATATGATATGGTAGTAGTTTAATGCACATAGAAATTAGAAGAGTACATAAA
>Ga0307517_10000302_pt1:42500-52500 | contig 85379 bp, 67 predicted proteins | sample 23_EM_MG_FD_194515 | JGI IMG/M metagenome (GOLD analysis project Ga0307517, IMG submission 194515) | Populus trichocarpa ectomycorrhiza microbial communities from riparian zone in the Pacific Northwest, United States - 23_EM | ecosystem: Host-associated > Plants > Roots >...
TAAGAGTAAGAGAAAATAAAATATAAAATCTAGAAAATATATATTTTCTACTGTCTGTATCTGTGTATCATTTATTCTATTCCTATGAAATACCAGATAAAAAGTAAGGATCTTAGAAGGGAAGGGGTATAATGAAATTCATGAAATTCTTCGATTGTGTCTTCCCACAGAAATGATCCGTTTTATTTGACTGATGGAGACAACAAATAATTAGTTATAACAAATTAATATAATTATAAGAAAATAATTATAAGAAATAAAAATATAACAAATACTAAATAATAAAAGAAAAGAGCATGCTCTTATCTTATTCGAATATTTTATTCGAAACGCCTTGTGATCTTCAACCAATTCTGCGCTTCAATATAATTTCCAGGAGTAAGCGCTATAGCTTGTTTCCAATACTCCGCGGCTTGGTCGAACCAAGCCTCCGCAATTTCAGAATCTCCCTGCCGAATGGCCTGTTCTCCTCGGTCGGAATAGGCGAGTAAATTCCTTCCCTTAGAACCGTACTTGAGAGTTTCCTAACTCATACGGCTCGACAGTCAATTCTTTTGATGTCCCATTTTTTTTTCGAGTTAATCAAAAGAGGTTAATTACATGAGTTTCAAACTTGAAGTTTGATTTTATTAATTATTAATAATAATAATTAATAATATTAATAATAATAATAATTAATAATATTAATAATTAATAATAATAATCCGTTTTGTTTTATCTTTTCTCCCACCTTCAAAAGAATAAAGCGTAGGTGTTCTACTATCATTACAATTTTCTGAAAGGTAACTATCTCGGTTTCATATAGAAATTTCTATTTATATAGAATCTTTGAAAAAGACCTTCTCTCATAAGAAAGAAAAGGCTTACTATCTTTGGGATCTGATGCTACACCGCTGCTCAATACTTTAGGGGGTCGACTCCATTACATAAGTGGATTCCTAGCTTTTGTCTCATATTATGACATTAAGTAAGCAGTTCTTATTGTATCGGCAAAAATTTCGCTAATTGATCTTTACGGTGCTTCCTCTATCAATTAGATCCTTTATCCATAGAATAAAGTATCTAGGCATATTTCTTTTTTCATATTTCGATTTCTATGAAGTTTCTTTCTTTGCTACAGCTGATAAAAATCGTTGTTTTGGACGATGCCATATGTAGAAAGCCTATTTTTTTTTTACTAGTAGATTTTTGATTTTGCTCTTTCTTTCCTTTTTCTTTCTATAGTGTAGATAGTCGCACGTAATGACAGATTACGGCCATATTATTAAAAGCTTGTGGTAAGAAAGGGTTTCGTTCTAATGCCCGAAAATAATATTCCAAAGCTTTTGTGTGTTCTCCATTACTTGTGTGAATAAGGCCTATATTATAGAGTATATAACTTCTATCATAGGGATCGATTTCTAGTCGCATAGCTTCATAATAATTCTGTAAAGCTTCCGCATAATTTCCTTCGGATTGAGCAGACATCCGTTACGGTCGTTATTCGATTCAAAGAATCTCCGTTCCAGAACCGTACGTGAGGTTTTCATCTCATACGGCTCCTCCCTTAATGTGCATAATAAGCCTAATACATAGAATCAAAAAGGAGTGAAATATTCTCATTATGAACTGAGCGGGGCTAGTGTTTTTACAAGAAATCTCTAGCCAACCTTCCTGCAAAAGATCGTTTCTTAACATCCAAGATGTTGGTACTATATAAAAATAGAAAAATGTTACGTTAACTCCAACAATTTCTTTGTCCTCAACATCCCTTAATTTCTAGGAATTAGTCACTTCAACAGTCTTCGATGGTTATATGGGTATCCAAAGCACGAATGAGATGGATATTTGTTGTCCCAACCATTCTTCTTAGTCCCGATCCCAATAAGGAAAAGGGAAAATTTATAGCAAAGTTTTCGTGTTGTTGATTCCTAAGCGTAGTGCTTCTTCCTCTATGCCGCCTAGTGGTACTAGTGGAGCAGGATTAACCTGCAATACATAACCCATAGCCATAGGTGTAACCTTTTCGCTCAATGCTAGAATCGACAATTGAAACATCTGAGGCTGCATTAATCGGGGATACACGACAGAAGGAATTTTTTTTTTAGAAACTTCACCTTCAATAAACGTAGAGTTTTTTTCAAATCTTTCTATCCCGGCTAATGTGTCTTTCTCCTAAGACTCGAAGCGGTAAATAAAAAAAATCAAATCACACCATCTCTGTAATAAGTAAATGCCTCTTTTTCTCCTGAAGTTGTCGGAATTATTCGTAATAAGATATTGGCTACAATTGAAAAGGTCTTATCAATCAAATTTCCAGTTATCCGGGATCTAGGCATAGGTAGCAATCCATTTTAAAATTTCTTTTAATTACCTCTCGTGAGAAAACGATCCTACAAAAAAAGTAATTATACAGTACGAAATAACATAAAAACAGCCTTAACTCATAAAAAAAGATAGACCGAGTGTTCGAGTCGTTCCAATCCCGTGATTTTAGCCGGTATAGATATCAGAAAAAGACGGGAACGTCATCTTCGCAAACAGCAAACATAAATAGTAAATAGATATATATCTTTATTGTTTTTAATAAAAAGTTTTTCACAAAAACAAAAAAATAATTGCTTTATCCCCCAGCCCCGAAGGAAAGGTCTTTCTTTGATTAAATGATTAAAAGTTTTCTATTTTTCTATTCTATTTTTTATAGTTACAATTAATTGTATGTACCGTACCTATCCAACATCTAATCTAATATATATGATACTAAATTATATATGATACTAAATACAATTGGAATAATTACATCAATAGTTGCATTGACAGTTATCTTCATTCTCAAATCGGGATTGACTCGCGATTCACTCGCTTTCGGGGCCATAATCATTATCCTAATCATTATGTAGGAGAGATGGCCGAGTGGTTGAAGGCGTAGCATTGGAACTGCTATGTAGGCTTTTGTTTACCGAGGGTTCGAATCCCTCTCTTTCCGCACCTTCACCTAATTTATCAATGTTACTGAAATGCTATTGACCGCAATATATCAAATCACATAACAATGGATACCTTTATTCCAAGAGTTCGATCTTTCTTTGATATAGATTCTCTATTCCTAATTTCTGTGGAACAGAAAATACGAGTGGACAAGGAATGAAAATGCCCCTATCATTCTAGGATATATCAATGGGAGAAAAATCCCCCAAGCAAACCCATACCTTTGGTCTCTTTATTTAGGCGACAGGGGAGAAAATTGTTCGAACCCTTGTTATTTTAGTTAGGTTTAAGTCTGACGAGAATAATATTCTACAACTAACAATTCATTTATTTTCAAGCCAATCCATTTACTATCTATTATGTGATTGACCAATCCTTTATATTGGAATGGGTGAAGAGTCAAATGTTTTGGCAATTCCTCCTGGGGGAATGAATCAAGAGAATTTTGAATCATAACTCTAGATTTTTGTTCATCCTTCGCTGTAATAATATCTCGGGGTTTGCAGCGATAACTTGGTATATCTACTATACGACCATTAACTAAAATATGTCTATGGTTAACTAATTGGCGGGCTCGAGGAATAGTTGACGCCATACCTAATCGAAAAAGGATGTTATCCAAACGCATTTCAAGTAATTGTAGTAAAACCTGACCTGTTGACCCTTTGGCTTTTGCGGCGATACGAACGTATTTAAGCAATTGTCGTTCTGTAAGACCATAATGAAAACGCAATTTTTGTTTTTCTTCTAAACGAATACGATATTGAGATTTTTTACCGGCGCGCGATTGATTTCTAAGATCGCTCCCGGCTCTAGGCCTTTTACTAGTTAGTCCCGGTAAAGCCCCCAGACGGCGTATTTTTTTGAAACGAGGCCCTCGGTAACGTGACATAAAGACTCCTTATTTTCTTTATTTTATTGAAATTTCATAAACCTAAATTAAAACTGAACTAAAGGATAAATATGATAAATGAGGCAAAATCTACTGAAGTATTATACTACAAAAAATACTGATATACTACAAATGAGATGGATTCTATCAATATCCGGACCTTAATTGTATATACACAAAGAATGTATATAGAATATAGAAAAAAAAATAGAAAAAAAAAAAAAAAGCCAGCTATCGGAATCGAACCGATGACCATCGCATTACAAATGCGATGCTCTAACCTCTGAGCTAAGCGGGCTCACATAACAGAAATTGTACATGCACAGGAATTTAGTAAACTACTGGAACCTTAGCTATTCACTTTTCATTCGTAGTAATTCATAATTAAATTAAATGAATATAGAAAAATGAATTGAATATAAAAAAAAAAAGAAAAGAATTGACCGTTCGAGTATTCAAAATTGCACAAGAAAAATGATTCGAAGAAAAACATATAGAATAAATGTGGTATATATGCATCTATATTGAATTGCGGATACAGAAATGATAGAATGATTTCTGATTAGACCAAATAGGGGTCCAAAATAGATATGAAAGAGGCTAGACAAGAAATCAAATAAAATATTAAAATATAGAGGAAACACTTTTCTAGGAATATAGGAATCGGTATCTAATGACTTTAACAGTTCCAGTAGAATAGAAATGAAAGAAAAAAGGGAATGACATAATAACATAATAATAAGATCTGAATCTCAAAACACAAAACAAAGAGGGGATATGGCGAAATTGGTAGACGCTACGGACTTAATTGGATTGAGCCTTGGTATGGAAACTTACTAAGTGATAACTTTCAAATTCAGAGAAACCCCGGAAAAAAAAGGGGCAATCCTGAGCCAAATCCTATTTTTCGAAAACAAACAAAAAAACAAACAAAGGTTCATAAAGACAGAATAAGAATACAAAAGGATAGGTGCAGAGACTCAATGGAAGTTGTTCTAACAAATAGAGTTGACTGCGTTGCATTAGTCAAGTAAAGGAATCCTTCTGTTAAAGTTAAAATTCCAGAAAAAAGAAAGTTAAAGTAAAGTATAACCCTATAAACATAATACATAGGAAACATAATACATAGGCATACGTACTGAAATACTATCTCAAATGATTAATGACAACCGACTCGAATCTGTATTTTATTCTATTTATATGAAAAATTAAATAATTAATAATTCAAATAATAATAAAAAAAAAATTGCTTTGATTTGAATCGATTCCAAGTTGACGAGAGGATCGAATATTCATTGATCAGATCATTCACCCCAGAGTCTGCTGATTAATTGGACGAGAGTAAAGATAGAGTCCCATTCTACATGTCAATATCGACAACAAAGAAATTTATAGTAAAAGGAAAATCCGTCGACTTTATAAATCGTGAGGGTTCAAGTCCCTCTATCCCCAAAAAAGGGCCCGCTCGACTCCCTAATTATTTATCTTATTCTCTCTTTTCGTTAACGGTTCAAAATTCGTTATCTTTCTCATTCATTCGATTTTTTCACAAATGTATCTGGGCTGCATTTTTTTTTTCTTTTCACAAGTCTTGTGATAGATAGGATAGACATCCAAACGAACTTCTTTGAGTAAAACAAGGAATCCCTTTTGAAAATTGGAATGATTAACAATGATAAGACTTTAGAATACCTTTTTGTCTTTTTTTTTTTTTTAATTGACCAAGTCATTTAGTAAAATTAGGAAGACGGCGCGTCGGAAATGGTCGGGATAGCTCAGCAGGTAGAGCAGAGGACTGAAAATCCTCGTGTCACCAGTTCAAATCTGGTTCCTGACACATAATGAATTTGTCTAGAAGTATCTATTCTACAACTTAATTAAATTAATTGATATAGATGGTATAGATCGACATACATATTAATAATATAGTTAATAATATAGACCATGATACATACTTATCTAGGTGTCTGGAGATATAGCCTTTTTAGATTTTTAGATGAGTAGTTAAAGTATAAAAAAAAAGTATATTAATATAAATAAAAAGTATTAAGGGTATGTAAAAGAAAAAAGAATTCGACTATCTTTCCTCTTTTTTTTTTTTTTTGTCCATAATGCGTGTCCTCTCGGTCAAAAAATGAATACTTGATATAGATTTAAAAGGGTAAATTAATTGCGTAAAATACTTAAAAGAAAAGTCTAGTCTAGAGAAGTTGAAGGGTGGGAATATACAAGATTCATCTCGGATACAGTACAAATAGAATCTGATCTCCTTTGATTTCTTTGTTTTTGTTTTTTCTTTCATATTATATTTCTTTATTGACTTTATATAGCTCATCTAAGGGATGTGCGCAGTACAAAGTTCATGATGCAGAATTCGCTTAGTTCGTCCTATTAGCTCGGCTCGCCCGAAATAAATATCTTCAAAATTGGAGAATCCGACGAATCCCTAATTGTATTGTCTTTTTTTTTTAGTCTATATATCCATAATAATATGAATGAGACTTCAATGACTCTCTGGATCTATAAGAGAACGAACAAATATTCCTTGAATATCTGGAATTGTAACACTGAAATGAGTTTCTTATTATTCAATGAGCATCTTGTATTTCATAAAAATTGGGAGCAATATAATCTTTACGTAAAGGCCACCCTATCCAACTTTCCGGCATTAAGATACGTTTCAGACGTGGATGATTATCATAAGAGATTCCCAACATATCATAAGATTCTCTTTCTTGAAAATCCGCACTTTTCCAAACCCAGAAAACAGATGGAATTCTAGGATTCTTCCTAGGAGCAAATACTTTTATACATACTTCTTCAGGTTGATCTAGAATACCATATTCTATTCTCGTAAGATGATATATACTAGCTAACAGCCCGCCCGGTGCTACATCATAGGCACATTGGGAACGCAGATAGTTGTAACCATATACATATAGAATGACAGCAATGGAATGCCAATCCTCGGGCTTTATTTGTAAAGTCTCTATTCCTTGGTAATCAAAGCCCAAAGATCTATGAACTAGCCCATGTTTGACCAGCCAAGCAGACAGAGGACCCCGCATATTTTTTTTCTCTCCCCCATTTTTATTTGTATAAGTATTTCCTATTTCCGATGAAATTTAGGAAGATTGATTTGCCTTTTGTTATTCTGTACAAAGGAGTCCTTCCTCTAATTTACTAATTCAGGGGACGATACTGACTTTTTGTATTTGAAAAAGGCTTCAGGAGCTATTTTTGAAGTAGACGGCGGTTGATAGAGTAATCCTTGATCATAATTTCCAGTATTAGTAGTACGTCCAATATGAAACTTGTGATTGGTAGTAAAACACCGATTCCCCTGTTGAGACCTAATTCGATCTTCATAAATCTCTCGAGATATTTTTTTACGAAGTTTTGTTATAGCATCTATAATCGCCTCCGGTTTAGGAGGGCAGCCCGGCAAATAGACATCTACAGGAATTAGCTTATCGACTCCCCGAACAGTACTATAAGAATCCGTACTGAACATTCCCCCTGTAATTGTACATGCTCCCATAGCAATAACATATTTTTGTTCCGGCATTTGTTCATATAATCTCACTAAAGAAGGAGCCATTTTCATGGTTACTGTGCCGGCTGTTAAAATCAGGTCCGCTTGTCTAGGACTAGATCTTGGTACTAGCCCATAACGATCAAAGTCGAATCGTGAGCCTATTAATGAAGCAAATTCAATGAAGCAACAACTGGTACCATAGAGAAGCGGCCATAAACTGGAGAGTCTTGACCAATTTGAAAGATCATTTGATGTAGTTGAAATAACTGAAATTGGGGTTGTTCGATCAAGTAAGGGAAACTCAATGGAATTCATAACTGTCTCAATGTTCTTTTTTTTTTTGTTTTCATTATTATTGTCGGAATATTCAAGAGCTAAGACCATTCTAATGCTCCTTTTCGCCATGCATAAACTAAACCAACAATTAGGATAAGCACGAAAATTAAAGCTTCTATAAATACGGATACCCCCAATACATCGAAACTCATTGCCCATGGATAAAGAAAAACCGTTTCAACATCAAAAACAACAAAAACTAGAGCAAACATATAATAACGGATTCGAAATTGTAACCAAGCATCGCCCATTGGTTCTATACCGGATTCATAACTAGAAAGTTTCTCTGGTCCTTTTCTAATTGGGGATAAAAGGCCCGAAATTAGAAATGCCAAAATAGGAATAACACTTGATATTATTAGAAATGCCCAGAAAATATCATATTCGTAAAGCAGAAACATGGGTGCACTCCTATGAATGTAGAAAATATACTAGATTATTCGAGTCGAATTGAAATTAATTGTCAACTCATTCATAACTGTTTAGTCAAAATAACAATTTATTTTGATTGAACTGCTTAGTTTTGTTTGCTTTTGTACATGTCTCATTTCAAGATTCATCGACTCGAATTGTTCCATTTACTTCAATTTTATTTCGATATCAATTATCAATTATAAATATATATTGCTATTTCTCTTATAGCTTATACAAATAAGACTTTTTTCTCGATTTTTCATCTCACTTCGGATTCTCTATAAAAATTTATAAAAATAAAAAAAAAAAAAAGAATTTAAAATAGAATTATAGAATTTTTAATAAAATACTAATCTATATAAAAATAGAAAATACTATACCTATATTCTATATGTAATAGAGTACCTCTACCTATATAATATGGAATATAAATATTATTCTAAATTTAATAATAAATATAATAAATAATATTAAACATTAATAGAATAGGATCTTATATTAACTATTAACTAAATTATAGTTCTATTCTATTATACTTATATTCTATATTAATTTCGAATTATACTTCTATATTCATTTAGAAATTAATATAAATATATTAATATATTAATTAAATTTAGTAATTGAATGTTAGGGCAAGAAAAGACTCCTTTATTTTTTTCTTTTATTGCTATACCTTACCTGGTATAGCAATAAAAGAAAAAAGAAGAGCCCGTTTTACAATGTTAATAATGAAAGTTAATAAAGATCCTCATTTTTCCAACTCCAGCTTGTCCATAAATAGAGTAAGTCATTTTTAAATCCGTGTAACTTACTAGTAGATTTGATTTTTGTTGAGTTAGGTTGGAATTTGTTTTTAAATGAGTTCGTGTCATGATTTTGACTCCAAAAATTCATTAGGCTTCGGCAGGTATCCCAAAGACAAAGAAAAGAAGTATCACTAACTCTTTTTGATTGCGGATAGAAAAGGGGAAAAATTCATATGTAATTGACTTAGGAAGAGTAATGAAGAAAATTGGGTTTGTTTAGCCAAGACAAGATAAAAAAAAAAAAAAATAAATAAAAATAGCGATTGGGTCTATTGAAGTGCACTTTTTTTTTTTATTTCGGCTTTATACTCTATCCTGAATGATTCCTGCGAGCAAGCTTATGAAAATGCTTTTTTTTTTTCGTTTTTCGATAAACCAAGCAATTGCAAGCGACTAGTTACAAACAACAAACAATACAATAATGAAGAAATAAAAACTATACAATTTTTGTTTTTGTATTTGAATTTTATTTCATTTTTTTTTTAGGGCTATACGGACTCGAACCGTAGACCTTCTCGGTAAAACAGATCAAACTGATTATTCTCAAAATGATTCGAACTGTTTCAAAGACCCAACATGCATTTTTTTGCATTGGGCTCTTCCATTAACTGATATAAATAATCAGTTAGTCTACCATAATTCTCTTGACAAGAAGATAAGAAGATGGCTCCATGTGCTCTGATTTCTTATTTGGATTCCGATCTGAGAGCACTACCGAAGTGTTTCAAAGAAGGTTATCCTGACGTAGGTTTGCTTTTGGCTTAGATCAACCTAAGTTAAATGAAGTCTCCATCGCCCCCTTCTTACTTAAATAATCCAATATGAAACTTCATACACCTTAAAGTTCATAAGATAGGACGAAAAAAGAATTTTTTGAGGTCTTTATACTCATTATGCCTAGCATTGAATAGAGTGAGTATTCCCCTTATCAATATCTTAAATCAATAATGGGTTCTATTGGTTGCCTAAAATCTAAAAATCGAAAAGGGGCACCTAAATTGGACCGAATCTTTTGTCAGGCTATTGTTCTCTTGTTCCCTAAAA
>Ga0307517_10000302_pt1:57500-75000 | contig 85379 bp, 67 predicted proteins | sample 23_EM_MG_FD_194515 | JGI IMG/M metagenome (GOLD analysis project Ga0307517, IMG submission 194515) | Populus trichocarpa ectomycorrhiza microbial communities from riparian zone in the Pacific Northwest, United States - 23_EM | ecosystem: Host-associated > Plants > Roots >...
ATATCTCGCAGTTTCGGGTCATGGGTCGGGCCAAGTATCACAACTTCTTCTACCCATCCTGTATATTGTCCTTTTCGTTCTATGTTGGAATAGAAAGTTATTAATAGACGAGATTTTACGAAAAAGGTTCTTCCTAATATTCCTAGTAGAAAAGAAATCTTTCTTTTCTCGATGCGAATTTGACACAACATGATAAAGTCCTATTTTATTTATAAATTTATAATTATTTTATTTTTCATTTTTCAATATCCACTCTTTATTACTTAATAATCCTAGTGATTGGATTAGATGCTTATTCGATATATATGCTTATTCTGAGAGGAAATGAAATATTCAAATGATTTTTCATCGAATGACTATACATCTATTTATTTTGATGTAAATAGCGGCAAGAAAGCTCTATGAAAAAATGTTGGTTCCATTCGATGTTATCCAATGTGGAGTTAGAATACAGGTGTAGGCTAAGTAAATCAATGGATAATCTTGGTCCTCTTGAAAATACCAGTGTAAGTGAAGACCCGATTCTAAATGATACAGAAAAAAACACCTATAATTGGAGTCATAGTGACAGTAGTAATGTTGATCATTTAGTCGGCGTTAGGGACATTCGGAATTTAAACGTGGATGACACTTTTTTAGTTTTAGGTAGGGATAATAAAAAAGACGGTTATTCCATATATTTTGATATTGAAAATCAAGTTTTTGGGATTGACAATAATCATTCTTTTTTGAGTGAATTAGAAAAAGAATTTTCTAGTTATTGGAATTCTAGTTATTTAAATAAGGGGTCTAGGAGTGACGATTCCCACTATGATTATTCTATGTATGATAATAAATATAGTTGGAATAATTACATCAATAGTTGCATTGACAGTTATCTTCGTTCTCAAATCGGGATTGCTAGTTCTATTTTAAGTGGTAGTGAAAGTTACAGCGAAAGTTACATTTCTACTTACATTTTGGGTGAAAGTAGAAATAGTAGTGAAACCGGGAATTCCAGGCTAAGAACTAGCACGAACGGCAGCGATTTCGCTCTAAGAGAAAATTCTAATGATCTCGGCGTAACTCAAAAATACAAGCATTTGTGGGTTCAATGTGAAATTTGTTATGGATTAAATTATAAGAAATTTTTTAAATCAAAAATGAATATTTGTGAACAATGTGGATATCATTTGAAAATGAGTAGTTCAGATAGAATTGAACTTTCGATTGATCCAGGCACTTGGGATCCTATGGATGAGGAGATGTTCTCTCTGGATCCCATTGACTTTCATTCAGAGGAGGAACCTTATAAAGATCGTATTGATTCTTATCAAAAAAAGACAGGATTAACCGAGGCCATTCAAACCGGCATAGGTCAACTAAACGGCATTCCCGTAGCAATTGGGGTTATGGATTTTCAGTTTATGGGGGGTAGTATGGGATCGGTAGTAGGCGAGAAAATTACTCGTTTAATCGAGTATGCTACCAATCAATTTTTACCTCTTATTCTAGTGTGTGCTTCCGGAGGAGCACGCATGCAAGAAGGAAGTTTGAGCTTGATGCAAATGGCTAAAATTTCTTCCGCTTTATATGATTATCAATCGAATAAAAAGTTAGTTTATGTATCAATCCTTACATCTCCTACGACTGGTGGGGTGACAGCTAGTTTTGGTATGTTGGGGGATATCATTATTGCTGAACCCAACGCCTACATTGCATTTGCAGGTAAAAGAGTAATTGAACAAACATTGAATAAGACAGTACCTGAAGGTTCACAAGCGGCTGAATTTTTATTCCATAAGGGCTTATTCGATCCAATCGTACCACGTAATCTGTTAAAGGGCGTTCTGAGTGAGTTATTTCAGCTCCACGCTTTCTTTCCTTTGAATCATAACTTAAGTAGAACCTTAACTTAAGTTAATAGTTAATTAAATTGAATTCCTTAAATTATTTTCTTTCTGGCGAATAACTATTTAGAATAAGTATTTATTTATCGGAATCAAAGGAAAAATCCGAAGAATGGATTTTTTTTGGTGACATAAGAGGAAATTATGGAAAGAATCATACAGATAATTTTTTTTTTACCGATATCCCTGATTCCTAATTAGGAAACCTCTATGAACAAGATAAAAGAGCGAATTCTTTTTCCGCGAAATTCAATTGGGCAGGGTACAGGGTAGTAAATTAAATAATAAATAAAACGAATTTCATGTTCTTTTCTTCCTATGTTCTTTTCTTCCTTTCGTATTATATTATAACTATAAACTATAACGAATTTTGGAATAATTTATAAGGGGAAGAAACTCTTTATTAAATTCAAATTATTAAATTCAAATTATAAGACAAGAAAAAGATAATAGAAGAATAACAAACAAGTGGATTATCATACATGTATTTCATGTAGAAAAATGAATAAGTCCATTTAGTTAGTTCTATATTCCTTGCACTTTCTTATATATACTCACTTAGATATACTTAGTATAATTATATAGGAATTCTAATAATTTTAAGAGATCCTTCTATTTAAGATATCTTTCTAACAATATAATATAGTGATAATAGGTAAAAAGATTAATATAACAATAAATAAATAACAGGTACAAATATTAAATCGAGGTGCCCATTCTATGACAATTCTCAACAACTTACCCTCTATTTTTGTGCCTTTAGTGGGCTTAGTATTTCCGGCAATTGCAATGGCTTCTTTATCTCTTCATGTTCAAAAAAACAAGATTTTTTAGATCTGATGGGGACAAATTTCATCTATTTTTTTTTTTCAAGACTTAGACTTGGATCATAACACAGATATCTATTCAGTATAATATGGTATAACTTGTGGCTTCTTTCAAACAGAAAAGAAAGGGCAGGCGTAAACGTAAATATGATATATGAGTAAACGAGCTATTTGTTGAAAATAAGTCGCGATTGGGGCGGATGCCTGAAATAAATGCAAAGCCCATGTAGCTATATATGTGTAGTATGTGTAGATAGGGGATCATATGAGGGGGCTCCTATTATTTTACTTTTAGATCTAACGAATTGCTTCGAAAGATTCACATCAGAATAGTGCAAGTTGATGAAAGTTCCTTCGGAAACAAAAAAACGTAAAGTAAAATTCATTTTGGCCGGTCTCCCACTTCCAATAAAATGCAACTAGATCTAGTATGAGTTGGCGATCAGAACATATATGGATAGAACTTATAGCGGGGTCTCGAAAAATAAGTAATTTCTGCTGGGCCATTATACTTTTTTTAGGTTCATTGGGGTTTTTATTGATTGGAATTTCCAGTTATCTTGACAGAAATTTGATATCTTTATTCCCGTCTCAGCAAATCCTTTTTTTTCCACAAGGGATCGTGATGTCTTTCTATGGGCTCGCCGGTCTGTTTATTAGCTCTTATTTGTGGTGCACAATTTCGTGGAATGTAGGTAGTGGTTATGATCGATTCGATAGAAAAGAAGGAATAGTGTGTATTTTTCGTTGGGGATTTCCAGGAAAAAATCGTCGCATCTTACTACGACTCTTTATGAAAGATATTCAGTCTATCAGAATAGAAGTTAAAGAGGGTTTTTATGCTCGGCGTGTCCTTTATATGGAAATCAGAGGCCAGGGGGCCATTCCTTTGACTCGTACTGATGAGAATTTGACTCCACGAGAAATTGAGCAAAAAGCAGCGGAATTGGCCTATTTTTTGCGTGTACCAATTGAAGTATTTTGAAATAAACCGAAGCACTTTTCTTAGCAGGAGGTAAAAAACCAAAAAATCCTCTTTTTTTTTTTTTCTATAACATAACTTAACTTAAATTTATTCATAATACTGATGAACCAAAGAAGACGTATATTATATATACGGAATATATACGGAAAACGGAAAAATTCGAAAACGGAACTTTTTTTTATGCGTATGTAAATTCACAAAATTCAAGGACTAACCACTGACTCACAAATAAAAAAGAGGGAATAGATTCGCGGGTTCGAAGCTTTCTATTCTAAATTCTAATATCTAATATTAGAATAGAACTTATGCTTGATAGAAATATTAGATCGTATAGAGTTGACGAATGAAGCGGATTCATTAAAAATTCACAGACGAAAAAATGGAAAAAAAAGCATTCATTCCCCTTCTATATCTTACGTCTATAGTATTTTTGCCCTGGTGGGTCTCTTTTTCATTTAATAAAAGTCTGGGATCTTGGATTATTAATTGGTGGAATACTAGTAAATCCGAAACTTTTTTAAATGATATTCAAGAAAAGAGTATTCTAGAAAAATTAATAGAATTTGAGGAACTCTTCCTGTTGGACGAAATGATAAAGGAATACCCCGAAACACATCTACAAAAGTTTCGTATCGGAATCCACAAAGAAACGATCCAATTGATCAAGATGCACAACGCAGATCGTATAGATACGATTTTGCACTTCTCGACAAATATAATCTGTTTCGTTATTCTAAGTGGTTATTCTTTTTTAGTTAATGAAGAACTTTTTATTCTTAATTCTTGGGTTCAAGAATTCATATATAACTTAAGCGACACGATAAAAGCCCTTTCTATTCTTTTATTAACCGACTTATGTATAGGATTCCATTCACCCCACGGTTGGGAACTAATGATTAGCTCTTTCTACAAGGATTTTGGATTTGCTCATAATGATCAAATTATATCTGGACTTGTTTCCACCTTTCCAGTAATTTTCGATACAATTTTTAAATATTGGATCTTCCGTTATTTAAATCGTGTATCTCCGTCACTTGTAGTGATTTATCATTCAATGAATGACTGAAAAATGATCCACCGATCCAATTAGAATTTTGTTATTTTGTCCATAAGTAAAATAAAATATTCAAAATCTTACTTTTTTTTTTATACACTTATTTTTTCTATACATCCAAGAGATTCGGATTCCTCCTATATTTTAGTATTTTAGTAAAAATTTTTCAGTAACTAGCAGCATCGTGGATAGGGAACTATCCTAGCGACCTACCTAATTTTATTGTAGAAATTTTCTGGATCAACGACTGGACCATGCAAACTAGAAAGACCCTCTCTTGGATAAAGGAAGAGATTACTCGCTCCATTTCCGTATCGCTCATGATATATATAATAACTGGGGCATACATTTCAAATGCATATCCCATTTTTGCACAGCAGGGTTATGAAAATCCGCGCGAAGCAACTGGTCGTATTGTATGCGCGAATTGTCATTTAGCTAATAAGCCCGTGGGTATTGAGGTTCCACAAGCGGTACTTCCTGATACTGTATTTGAAGCAGTTGTTCGAATTCCTTATGATATGCAACTAAAACAAGTTCTTGCTAATGGTAAAAAGGGAGCTTTGAATGTGGGGGCTGTTCTTATTTTACCTGAGGGGTTTGAATTAGCCCCTCCTGATCGTATTTCGCCAGAGATGAAAGAAAAGATAGGTAATCTCTCTTTTCAGAGTTATCGCCCCGCTAAAAAAAATATTCTTGTGATAGGTCCCGTTCCTGGTCAAAAATATAGTGAAATCACCTTTCCTATTCTTTCTCCGGACCCTGCTGCTAAGAAGGATGCTCACTTCTTAAAATATCCCATATACGTAGGCGGGAACAGGGGAAGGGGTCAGATTTATCCCGACGGGAGCAAGAGTAACAATACGGTTTATAATGCTACAGCAGCGGGTATAGTAAGCAAAATCATACGAAAAGAAAAAGGGGGGTACGAAATAACTATAACAGATGCGCCAGAGGGGCGTCAAGTGATTGATAGTATCCCCCCAGGACCAGAACTTCTTGTTTCAGAAGGCGAATCCATCAAACTCGATCAACCATTAACAAGTAATCCTAATGTGGGCGGATTTGGTCAGGGAGACGCAGAAATAGTACTTCAAGACCCATTACGTGTCCAAGGCCTTTTGTTCTTCTTGGCATCCGTTATTTTGGCACAAATCTTTTTGGTTCTTAAAAAGAAACAGTTTGAGAAGGTTCAATTGTCCGAAATGAATTTCTAGATTGCGAATTTATCAACATCAAGTTCTTATCTTTTCTTAATTTCTTAAAAAGAACAAAATTTTTGTTGGAAATTCTGTATGATAAAAAAAAAAAAAAATTGCGAAAAGACTTTTGTTTTGCTTTTGTTTATATTTTTTTTTTATACCGAATTAGGGGAATTACTTGTACCACATTTCTATATTTAGTATGTATATTGGTAAGAAGACTATTTGACTTTATCCCCTCTTTTCCAATCTAAATTGGAGTGGTGCGATTATGTCACTATTCACAGATTTAGCTGTGATACAATGTATCCATAGCTTTTTTCTATTCTAATAGAATCAAATTCGACTAAATACTGATACTAAGCATAAGATAACTAAGCGGAAAAGAAAAGGTTAAATGAGGTAAACAAAATATTATAGGGGATATTCTTCTATTTGTCTTTTTATTCTTCGACACAAGCAAAGGAATTTTCCACCCCCCCCCCTTTGCTTGTGTCGAAATAATAATGATTCTTAATACCATTCATCAAAGATTCCTATTCTTCAAAGAAAGGAAAATTTTTTGAGCAAATAGAACTTCATATCGGATCGACAGAAAACAAAAAAAAATATAAATATATAATATATATATATATTATATGTGATCCAGGAAAAGAAAATTTAGCAATTCCTTCTTTCTTCTAACAGTATTGATAGATAAGATACTATCGAGGAAAAAATATTCTGAATCAATCAATGAAGTTACTTTTTTACAAGCACCACCCAGAAAAAAGTGTAATGGAATTTTTTGAAATATTTAAAATATCAGAAGAATGTAATTCATAAAATGGAATTCATTTTGTCATTTATACGAATAAAGTATTATGATTATTAAGAACTCAGCAGCGCCCCCTTTTTTCTGTCTGATTCGACGGGGATGCCGTTGAGTTCTTACGCTTTCATGTCTACAACTCAGTTCATCCTATTACTACAGGGATGAACCCAAGCCGGAATAGGAGCCATAAAAGAAAATACCTATTAAACCGATCACAGGAATACCAGTTACAGTACCTATTATCCAAAGAGGAATCCTTCCAGTAGTATCGGCCATTTATCCCACTTCCCTCCACATTTAATCAAGTGGTCCTGCTAGAGACATGAACAGTCATAGATAATTATGTGATGATATCCTTCCGACGAGATAAGAGAATTTCTGCTCTTATTTATTATTCTAATACTCTCTTTTCCTTTTTTAATTAATATTTAATTATTAATTAAATATTAATTAAAGAATATTAATTTAAAGAAATAAATTTAATATTAATTAAAGAAATAATTAGAAAATAAAACAGCAAGTACAAAAATGAGTAATAACCCCCAGTAAAGACTGGTACGATTCAATTCAACGTTTTGTTCGTTCGGGTTTGATTGTGTCATAGCTTTATAATTAATATTAATTCAGATTAGGTTTATCGTTGGATGAACTGCATTGCTGATATTGACCCCAAAAAAGAAACGGTAGGTACAGCTAGTCCGTGAACAGCAAGCCATCGCACTGTAAAAATTGGATAGGTTCGATCTATAGTCATTGGGCCCTCCTAACCTAAAAAGATCTACTAAATTCATCAAGTTGTTCCAAAGGATCAAAACGGCCAGTTATTAAGGGAATTCCTTGTCGGCTCTCTGTAAAATATTCATTTGGACGAGGGCTTCCAAATACATCATAAGCTAAACCTGTGCTGACGAATAACCAACCTGCAATGAATAGGGAAGGTATAGTAATGCTATGAATGACCCAATATCGAATACTGGTAATAATATCAGCAAAAGAACGTTCTCCTGTGCTTCCAGACATGCGAGCTCCACATATTCTTGTACAGTCAAAAGGGGATCGATTCCGTAAAAGACGAGATCAGTAAATGAAAATTCACTGAAATTCAATCTTTGTGAGATCGTCAATATCGTACCGAGGGTTTCTTTAAAGTATACCAAATCAGTATAGCTATCCTTCTTCTGACGCAGCAACGCAACTCCAATCAGTCTCGAAACGAAGTCCTATATAATTTCTTTAGTCTTTTCTTTTTCTTGTCACTGTAGAACCGTGTACCATAGATTAGAGAAAAATGTGAATTTGACGGGTTGTTTTCTAATAATTAATAATAAAAATTCATAAATAAAAATTCATAAAAGAGATTAGCCTATTCCCCGAATTCACAATTCAATTAGATGCGAAATCTAACCCCCTCCCCTTCGTACTTGTAGAATAAGAGTTTTTTGTTGAAATCCTTTTTTCATTTTAAGGAATTGCTTAGTTGTCCAGAAACAAGTACTGGCAGTAGAGAATATTCGAGAGAACAGCGAAAAAATAATTGTAAGAATCAATATTCTGAATGTGTGTATTCTTGTTCTTGTATTCGATGCAAAAGGTTTTTCTTGATTTTCTTGATACTTAATTAAACTACAAAGAGGTTTTTTTTTTTATTTTAATATGGAAAGAAAAAAAAAAGTAAAAGATATTATAAAGAAAAATAGAGGGTTACTTTTCGTTCTAAAATCTAAAAAAAAAATGGATTCGATACAAATAAATAAATAAACTAAAAGAAGTGATCAACATAGAAATGATTTTCCAATTTTATTCCGTAGCGATTTCCATAGTGATTTGATTCAAAGACAGTTTCTTTGAATGAAGTTATACAACACAGTTTTTCTAATATATTATTATTTTAATATTTCTTTAATATTTCAATTTAGTTTGTTCTTTTATTTCTCAAGAGTTGTCCAATGAATCTTTTGATTCGGAGATAGGATAGGTAGATTTTTAGATGATGAGTTGATTTCTTTTTCTACTTATATCGCTCTTTTTTTTTTGAGTGTTGTCTATAATCTATAATGATAATGATTGATAAATGATTAATAAATAAAAAACTTTCAATTGGTATTTTTGCTTATCTTCGTATCTTTAAAAAATTGAATTTAGGAAAGTATTTTACAAATATATGGATAAAAAAAAAATAGTTTATTTAGCTCCTTCATGCCCACTCTAACTAGTTATTTTGGTTTTCTGTTAGTAGCTTTAACTATAACTTTAGTTCTATTTATTAGTCTGAGCAAGATACGACTTATTTGAAATTAATTGAATGAACAATTCATAAAAAAAAAAAAAAGAATTTTTTTTTTTTGCAGTATTCCATTTTCTAGTTCCTTACCGTGTCAATTTCCAATTCTTGGTTATTGAGATTTATGGGCAATATGCATTAATATTTAAGGATAGATATTACCTCCTTTTTCCTCTTTTCAAACAAATTGAAATGATTGAAGTTTTTCTATTTGGAATCGTCTTAGGTCTAATTCCTATTACTTTGGCTGGATTATTCGTAACTGCTTATTTACAATACAGACGTGGTGACCAGTTGGATCTTTGATTAATTAATACCCTTTTTTTTTTGACCTCCTCCTTTTTTTAATCCACAGGAGGTCAAATTAAGATTGATGTTCAAGCTTTTCCCTAAAATTTTTGACTTAACAAAACAAGAATGGACTCACGCTCTGTAGGATTTGAACCTACGACATTGGGTTTTGGAGACCCATGTTCTACCGAACTGAACTAAGAGCGCTTTTTTATTACAAAAAAGAAAGCTGTAAGTAAAAAGATTCTTTTTTTTTACTCCACTACATCTTGAATGCCTATACTATCTCATATATAAACTATATTATATATAAATATAATAAATAATAATATGATATTAAAGAATATCATATTAATTTATGATTAGGTATGCCCAATTTTAATTGATCTCAATTGATCCCTTGTTATTGTATTGCTCAGAGGCGAAGTAATAAGTAGGGATGACAGGATTTGAACCCGTGACATTTTGTACCCAAAACAAACGCGCTACCAAGCTGCGCTACATCCCTTTCAATTGGTCTACAATGTCATTGTAGAGAATCCCTGTCTTGTTTTCCACATACTTATTTCATTTCATTTTCTCCATTGAGATACATAACTTATCTTGCCATTTCTTCTTTTTTTTTTGTCTCATATCATATAACATATAATACATATAATAATAAACTTATATACATATGAAAAAAAAAATAGGAAACCCGCCGTAAATTTCGTGAATGCCCAGACGGAAAGAGACGTATTTTGTTCTTTTAAGAAAAGAAGAGGAAAATCTTATCTATCAAATTATTGTACATTTCTCAATTTGAATTAAGAATTCCGCGTACAAAACAAATGCGAGTGTCCTTTAATTTAACTACATATATACATCTGATCATATATGTATTGCCGTTATGTATTACAATAAAGAATACAGAAGGAGGATTTTTTATGCGAGATCTAAAAACATATCTATCCGTAGCGCCAGTAATAAGTACTCTATGGTTCGGGTCTTTAGCAGGTCTATTGATAGAGATCAATCGTTTTTTCCCGGATGCTTTGACATTCCCTTTTTTTTCATTCTAGTTATTAACACGGGGGGGTGAAGAAACTTAGAGACACAATTAAATATCTCTGACTACTACCCCCTTTTTTCTAATTCGAATAAGTTAGAAAAGAGAAAGAATAAAAGTGGATTCAACCTCAGCCAAACACGGAACTGGGTTCAAACTTCAAGTAAATTTACTTTAATTAAATCCTTAATTAAATTAAGAGAACAGAAGTGGAAATGCGGTTAGGGCAACAGTATCATACAAGAAGTTGAAATAAAATAGAAAGACTGTACTTCTATTCTAATCTAAACTTCTAATCTAAATATACTTCTAATGTAAATATAATTTTTAATCATTGTATTACTTATTTTTACTATTACTATATTGGCGGCAACAAAATCTTTCATAATTTGATTTCGAGTTAGTAACTTGTATTTTTTCCTTCTTTTCTTCTTCGTTTCGGATAGGAAAATAGAAGAGTTGAGTGAATAAAAACCAAAAGGAGGTTCATGGCCAATGGTAAAGACGTCCGAATAAGGGTTATTTTAGAATGTACCAGTTGTGTTCGAAAGAGTGTTAATAAGAAATCAATAGGCATTTCTAGATATATTACTCAAAAGAATCGACACAATAGGCCTAGTCGATTGGAGTTGAGAAAATTCTGTCCCTATTGTTACAAACATACAATTCACGGGGAGATAAAGAAATAGATGGAATCGATCAACTGCGTGTGACTTTTACAAGGAAGATGAAAAATGACATATTGACATATCATATATTAGCATATCATATGTTAATATATATATTTAAATAGAAATAAGCAAAATCCTATTTCTTAATTCGAAATCATTAGCATTTTTGATCCGATCAAAGGAAATAGGATTCTCGAAAAAAGGAATAAAATAAACAAGCCATGGATAAATCCAAGCGACTTTTTCTTAAGCCCAAGCGATCTCTTCGTAGGCGTCTGCCCCCGATTGGATCGGGGGATCGAATTGATTATAGAAACATGAGTTTAATTAGTCGATTTATTAGTGAACAAGGAAAAATATTATCTAGACGGGTGAATAGATTGACTTTAAAACAACAACGATTAATTACCATTGCTATAAAACAAGCTCGTATTTTATCTTCATTACCCTTTCTTAATAATGAAAGACAATTTGAAAAAAACGAGTTGGTCGCTCGAACTACGGGTCTTAGAACCAGAAAAAAATAGGCTTACTCTTTAATTGAATCAAAATTTCAATCCGAACTTAAACGTCGGTTGATGTTTTGTTCGAGAAAAATCCAGGAATACAGATTTTATTGTCGTGTCGTAAAAAAAAAACGAATTGGGTAAAGTAAATAAAAAAATAAATATTTTTTTATTGAATGTTTTTGTTCAGTTTGACTACTTGATCATATTATGATCATATTTTATCATACTTATTTCTATTCTACCTTCCCGGAATTCATTTTCCAAGTAATTCCATGTCAAAGTCAAACATTCCGAAGGATTCCTTCCAATCTCCTTATTTTATCATGTCATTGGAAATCAGATAAAGGCAATTCCTATTTAATATAGCTAGTTGTGCAAGTATTTTACGATTAAGAAGCAACTGTCTCTTGTACAGATTGTTTATTAATGTACTATAACTATAGGATACTCCATTCTCTCGAATTGCTGCATTTATACGAGTGACCCATAAACACCGAAAATTTCTTTTGTGCCTATCTCTATCCCGATAGGCCGAAAACAAAGCTTTTATTTTTTGTTGAATCATAGTTCGAGTAAGTCTTGAATGAGCCCCACGAAAGCTTGATGTGAATAAACGAATTTTTGTTCTACGCCTCCGAGCTATATATCCTCGTCTAATTCTGGTCATTGAATAAACGAAACTTTGATAAATAACTAATTGATTTCCTTTCTTTCAGTTATTCTTTTTCCCTTTTCTAGAATAACAAAACGGATTCTTCCAATGTATAAAATAATAATTCCAACGGCTTTTGCTACTCTAACCTTCCCAACCACTATTTTTTCTTTTTTTTTTTATAAGCATTTCGCCTTGAAATAAGAAATCTTATTGGTACTAGGTATCAAACAAAAATAACAAAAATATAGTAAATAAAAATAAGTAGTAATTAAGTAGTAAATAGAAATGGATAAATAAATAGTGGGTTCCATCGTTTCTATGGTTATTTCTTAAACGGCGAGGTCCTCTCTATACACCGGAGCCCCTTACTTGATCGAATCAATGCTATTGTTAACTTGTACAGTTTACACTTTTTGGCTCTACCCATGAATTCCCCAGTAGTAGGTCTTTCACAACGAGATCCGTTTTTACAGTAACGGTATTTAATTATGTGGATTAGCTGATTAGCTGACCTTGTTAGTCCGTTCTTGCAAGAGTAGAGGCATCCATTTTCGGCTTTTTAATTTAAATAAGATTTGCCCTGCTTAACAGATAATCATTTGCTACCAATGGGGAATTCTTTCGCATTTTCAATTGAAAATTGAGGTAATTGAATTTGCACCAATAGAAACCATAAATTTGATACACAATAGAAGCATATTCTAGATCTTTTTTTTTTCATTTTAGATAGTCAAGGGGAGTCTTCCATTCTATCCTATTCATCGGTACTGATCACGGATAGTGGAAAAATTCTTTCTTTTGTCCCAACCCACAATCTGAAATCTGAACGAGTCGCACATACACCCTAGTACATGTCCCTCGGCGCTGAGGGCATCCCCCGAGAGCGGGGGATTTGGTGACATTTCTGATTGGCTGTCTTGTGTTTCTAATAAGTTGTTTAATAGTTGGCATGTTGAATCGTATGCATAATGGGCTGGTTTAGATCGATCCTAACCGGATGATTATGAATTCTTTCTATATTCATATTCTATTTTAATATTTTATTTAATATTTTATTAAAATTAATAAAATTCAAATTAATAGAATATGAAACCTCGGTAAGAAACTAAAATCTCAAATCGCGATTTGTGTGAAATTCCTGCTATTTTTTATGCAACTGCTACAAGATCAACAATTCCATGAACTTGGGCTTCTGCTGCTGACATAAAAACATCCCTTTCCATGTCTTCAGATACAACCCATAAGGGTTTGCCTGTTCTTTGTGCATAAACCCTTGTGAGGATTTCGCGCAGTTTCAGTAGTTCTTCCGCTTCCAGGACAAATTCTCCTATTTGTGCTTCATAAAAAGCAGCAAAAGGTTGATGGATCATTACCCTGATGATATAAGATAATAAAGGGTTACTTTATCTCGCATAAGAAGGTCACGAGAAGAGATAAAGAATAAAAAAAAAAGATAGAATTGAACAACCGTACAGGCATTGCTTACGCATTGCATACGGCTCTACAAGAGAATTCACTTTTACCGAAGAAAAATAGAGAGTCTACAAAGCCTAGGTCGGTAAATGATACAATGACCACCCTTTCCTTGGGAGGAATTAAGAAAAACAAAATACTATGGTGGCTCCGTTGCTTTATTTCATCGGTGATTTAGCAATCCCAAAGTTTCTTTTTTTTTTCAAATAAAAAAAAAAAGAAAAAAGAATATAATCTTTTTTTTTTTTTTGTCCTCTTTCATAATTCATAATAATATAAATAGCATTAAGAACCTTCTGGTGTGAAAACAAAAAAAAAGTTTGCGACACTGAAATAGGCTCCCGATAAAATCGGAACTACCCTTAATATCTCATACTACTCTTTCAATACATAATCTAATGTTAAAACGAAATAAAAAAATTTCTTATATTGAATTCGAAATGCCATGCTATTATTACTTAATATTCATATTTCATATGGCGAAGGCATAGTTTTCTTTTTTCTTTCAAATAAAATAAAAACTCATTGGCGCCAAGCGTGAGGGAATGCTAGACGTTTGGTAATTTTTCCTCCGACCAGGATAAAAGATCCCATTGAAGCGGCTAATCCCATGCATACTGTTTGTACATCTGGTCGCACAAATTGCATAGTATCATAAATAGCTATTCCGGGTATTACCCATCCGCCAGGAGAGTTGATAAACAAATACAAATCTTTGATCTCACTTTCTGTACTGAGATATACCATAAGACCGATAAGTTGATTCGAGATCTCACTATCAATATCTTGACCTAAAAAAAGTAATCTTTCTCGATAAAGTCGGTTGATTAGGATCAAATTCTATCCCTTAGGAACCGTACATGCACCTTTTGATGCATACGGTTCATCAAAAATCGCGAAAAAAAGAATCAATATGTAGATCCCATTTAACGAATAACGAAGGGGTTTTTCCTCCATTTTTCAAGAAAGATGGTTTTTTTACCCGTTTACCTTTTTTTACCCGTTTACCTTTTTTTACCCGTTTACCTATAAATAAAAAAAAAATTCATTAAACTTATCAAACTAACTTCTCATTGATGTATTCTTTCATCGGGATCCAATTCAAATCACGATAACATTCTCTTGTTCCTGAGTGGGCTTCTTTAATTCTTTTAGGTTTGTGCTCTACTCCGAGTAAAGATCTGCCCGATTTGGATTTGCACATATAGGGCAAATGCCCCCAATACCGTGTCTTTTTGCTACAACTTCCTTTTTTTTTCAATTTATTTCACGTCTTCCACAAAATATTTGACGTATTTATCAAATTATTCGATTGATTATGATTAGTAGTTTTAAATTACTCCTATTTCTAATTTATAAAATTTATAAATAGAATATGATACAAATAGTAATCATGGATATAGTACTAATTGGGTTTTTCTAAGCGGAGCCTGGATACTTCATTTTCTTGGTCCAAACAAGCTAACCATAAATTATTCTAATTGATAATATTAATCTGAATACCTCCAAAGCATAGATCTAATTGCACTTTATTGCCACTTCACGCTCTAATTTTTGGATGATTTAATCAATCCTTCTTTGGTGAAACAGAGGATATCTCGATCGGGGTAGAGAACGGGGAAATCCCATAATGACCCAATGTCTCTGACAAGTCGCACTATACGTCAATCCAATTTGAACTATCCTCTCCGGGATTTCGAAAAGGGACTTTTGGAACACCAATAGGCATTAAATGAAATAAAAAAAAATGAAGTACTCTATTTCACTTTGATGTGAAAGCGTAACAATGAATTTATTGTCTTAATAATATTATATGAATTTATTGTCTTAATAATATTATATTGGATATTGGCTTTTATTTTATTATTTTTTCTATTTTCTTTATTTTTTTGTTTTATTTTATTTGTTATTTGCGCAGATTCGATAAGTTCATAACATAAAAAAAAAAGAAGACAAAATGAATTAAAGTCAAATTCTTACGAATAGGCTCTTTGAATGATGAACAAATCCGTATGCATTCGCTCATCTAAAATGGAGTCAACCTCCCATTGCGTATTGGTACTTATCTGGTATAGAATAGATCTGCTTCTCTTTGTTCCTACAAACAGAATTGTGACATTCTGACTAAAATACTAAAAAAAAAATGGAATCCTTTCTCCGAGATAATCCACTGAAAAAGGGAGGTCCATAACATAGTTTTTTCCAGTGCAATAAAGTTACATAGTGTCTATCTTTCGTTGATAAGGGGGTATTCCATGGGTTTGCCTTGGTATCGTGTTCATACCGTCGTATTGAATGATCCCGGTCGTTTGCTGGCTGTCCATATAATGCATACAGCTTTGGTTGCTGGTTGGGCCGGCTCGATGGCTCTATATGAATTAGCAGTTTTTGATCCTTCTGACCCCGTTCTCGATCCAATGTGGAGACAAGGTATGTTCGTTATACCCTTCATGACTCGTTTAGGAATAACCAATTCATGGGGTGGTTGGAGTATTACAGGAGGAACTATAACGAATCCGGGTATTTGGAGTTATGAAGGTGTGGCTGGGGCGCATATTGTGTTTTCTGGCTTGTGCTTCTTGGCAGCTATCTGGCATTGGGTGTATTGGGATCTAGAAATCTTTTGTGATGAACGTACAGGAAAACCTTCTTTAGATTTGCCCAAGATCTTTGGAATTCATTTATTTCTCTCAGGAGTGGCTTGTTTTGGGTTTGGTGCTTTTCATGTAACAGGATTGTATGGTCCTGGAATATGGGTGTCTGATCCTTATGGGCTAACCGGAAAAGTACAATCTGTAAATCCAGCGTGGGGTGTGGAAGGTTTTGATCCTTTTGTTCCGGGAGGAATAGCCTCTCATCATATTGCAGCAGGGACATTGGGCATATTGGCGGGCCTATTCCATCTTAGTGTCCGCCCGCCCCAACGTCTATACAAAGGATTACGTATGGGAAATATTGAAACCGTGCTTTCCAGTAGTATCGCTGCTGTCTTTTTTGCAGCTTTTGTTGTTGCTGGAACTATGTGGTATGGTTCAGCAACTACCCCCATTGAATTATTTGGTCCCACTCGTTATCAATGGGATCAAGGATACTTCCAGCAAGAAATATATCGAAGAGTTGGTACTGGGCTGGCTGAAAATCAAAGCTTATCCGAAGCTTGGTCTAAAATTCCTGAAAAATTAGCTTTTTATGATTACATCGGAAATAATCCGGCAAAGGGTGGATTGTTCAGAGCAGGTTCAATGGATAACGGGGATGGAATAGCTATTGGGTGGTTAGGACATCCTCTATTTAGAGATAAAGAAGGGCGTGAGCTTTTTGTACGTCGTATGCCTACTTTTTTTGAAACATTTCCGGTTGTTTTGGTAGACGGAGACGGAATTGTTAGAGCCGATGTTCCTTTTCGAAGGGCAGAATCGAAGTATAGTGTTGAACAAGTAGGTGTAACTGTTGAGTTCTATGGTGGTGAACTAAATGGAGTCAGTTATAGTGATCCTGCTACTGTGAAAAAATATGCTAGACGCGCACAATTGGGTGAAATTTTTGAATTAGATCGTGCTACTTTGAAATCCGATGGTGTTTTTCGTAGTAGTCCAAGGGGTTGGTTTACTTTTGGACATGCTTCGTTTGCCCTGCTCTTCTTCTTCGGACACATTTGGCATGGCTCTCGAACCTTGTTCAGAGATGTTTTTGCTGGTATTGATCCAGATTTAGACGCTCAGGTGGAATTTGGAGCATTCCAAAAACTTGGAGATCCAACTACAAGAAGACAAGTAGTTTGATACAACATTAATCTCTGAT
>Ga0307517_10000302_pt1:80000-85379 | contig 85379 bp, 67 predicted proteins | sample 23_EM_MG_FD_194515 | JGI IMG/M metagenome (GOLD analysis project Ga0307517, IMG submission 194515) | Populus trichocarpa ectomycorrhiza microbial communities from riparian zone in the Pacific Northwest, United States - 23_EM | ecosystem: Host-associated > Plants > Roots >...
CCATAATAAAGACGCTTACTGTCAGCTCTTGATTCAACACACTTCCACTGTAGTGTCCGAGTAGATATTCTTACTTTCTCTCGAACCATAATAATATTCTTTTTTTTGATCAAATCATTGAATTATTTATTTCTCTTGAAATTTCTTCAATGTTTATTCTTACACACGTCTTTTTTTAGGAGGCCTGCAGCCATTATGTGGCATAGGGGTTACATCCCGGACGAAACTTAATAGTATACCACTTCTACGAATAGCTCTTAATGCCGCATCTCTTCCTAGACCAGGACCCTTTATCATGACTTCTGCTCGTTGCATACCTTGATCCACTACGGTCCGAATAGCATTTCCTGCTGCAGTTTGAGCAGCAAATGGCGTCCCTCTTCTTGTGCCCCTGAATCCACAAGCGCCTGCGGAGGACCAAGAGATCACCCGACCTCGTACATCTGTAACGGTCACAATAGTATTGTTGAAACTTGCTTGGACATGAATAACTCCCTTAGGAATTTTACGTGCATTTTTACGTGAACTAATACGTCCATTCTTGCGGGAACCAATTCTTGGTAAAAGTTTTGCCATATTTTATCATCTCAAAAATGAAGTCTGAGGTCTATGGATATATCCATTTCGTGTCAAAATAGATTATTTGTATATCGGATCCTTTAGAGAGTCTCCGCTTAGAAAAATTATCCTTGTCTTTGTTTATGTCTCGGGTTGGAGCAAATTATTAGAATTCGTCCCCGTCGACGTATTAGTCGACATTTTTCACAAATTTTACGAGCGGAAGCCCTTATCTTCATATTTTTCATTCCTTAATTTTGAATATACATACTTTTTGTGAAGAAAAAAAGTTTCGTTAAATTTTGAAATCGTAAATTGTATTCCTATAAAATATAAAAAATAAAAGAAATGTTGAAGTTGAAAAAATTACCTAATCATTCGAATTTTTGTTGGGGAGTCTATAAATTAGACGTTTTCTGGTCGAATCATAAGCACTTACTTCTATTTTGACTCTATCTCCTGATGGTATACGTATAAAATCGCGTCAGGCCTTTTCTGAAGCATAATCTAAAACCATATCTTCATTATCTAATCTAAACGAATCCCTAACATATTATTGGAAAGTTATTAAGAAATTAAACCTTTCTGAATCCCTTTTTTTTTTCTATCTAAAAGCCTCTTGAAATATCAGCTAATCTAATGTAGGAGGAATGATATTAGAAATCTGTTCTTTACTTTTTTTTTTCACAAATAGGGGAAGTTCGGATACAATTTGGATATCGAAAAGATTACCATATATAACACAAAATTTCTCCACCGATTCTTTCTAGTCGAGCCTCTCGGTCTGTCATTATACCCCGAGAAGTAGAAAGAATTACAATCCCCATTCCACCTAAAATTCTCGGAATTTGTTGATAGTTAGAATAGATTCGTAGACCAGGGCGACTGATGCGTTTTAAATTTAGACTCGTTCGACATGGTCCTTTCCTATTTCTTCTATGTCGTAGGGTTAAAGCAAAAAAAAAAAAATTGCCTTCCTGGTGTTTCCTCACATTTTCAATAAAACCTTCTCGTAAAAGTATTTTAATAATGTTTTCGGTGATGTTAGTAGATGGTATTCGAACGGTTCCTTTTCTATCCATGTCCGCATTTCGTATAGAGGTTATTATGTCAGCAAGAGTGTCCCTACCCATGATAAACTAAAATTTTTGTTGCCTCGTAATTTTGATATAATCAACATACTTTGTTTTCATTTTTTTTTTTTTATGAATTAATTATTTTATTTTTATTAAATATTCATTTTTATTAAAGGTATATGCGTGAAACACAATCTACTAATTAATTTTAATTTAATTGATTTCGTTCAAATATCAAATATTATAAATTATGGTTTATATCTCATCTTATATCTTATAATGTTCTTATAATGCTTTATTTTATAATACTTCAGGTGCTAATGAAACTATTTTAGTGAAATTTAACTGTCTCAATTCCCGAGCGATTGCACCAAAAATTCGAGTTCCCTTTGGATTTCCTTCTTGATCAATTACAACTGCAGCGTTGTCATCATATCGTATTATCATACCGTTGTCGCGTTTGAGTTCTTTAGAAGTACGCACAATTACAGCTCTGATCACTTCAGATCTTTCTAGAGGTGAATTGGGGACTGCTTCCTTGATCACAGCAATAATAATGTCGCCGATATGAGCATATCGGCGATTACTAGTTCCTATGATTCGAATACACATCAATTCTCGAGCTCCGCTATTATCTGCTACATTCAAATGGGTCTGAGATTGGATCATATTCTTTTTTTAATCTGTTATTTCAATGGAAAGGGGCAAAAAAAAGAAATATTGTTTGTCCAAAACAAAAAAAAAAAAAGAAACTTGCGAATTTTTTCCTAACAAAGGCCTTTTTCTTTTAGTTCTGTATTCCTATCTCAAAATAATGAATTGAGTTCGTATAGGCATTTTGGACGCTGCTATTGAAATAGCCTTTCTGGCTATATTTTCTGCTACCCCGCCCATTTCATAAATCATTCTACCCGGTTTAACGACAGCTACCCAATATTCGGGAGATCCCTTCCCCGAACCCATACGTGTTTCCGAGGGTCTTAGGGTAACTGGTTTGTCGGGAAAGATACGTACCCATATTTTTCCACCGCGGCGTACATTTCGTGTCATTGCCCGACGCCCTGCTTCTATTTGTCTAGACGTAATCCAAGCGGGTTCAAGTGCCTGAAGAGCATATCTACCGAAACAAATACGATTGCCTCGAGAAGATATTCCTTTCATTCTTCCTCTATGTTGTTTACGGAATCTGGTTCTTTTGGGGTTATAGTTGATGGTTGTTTCGCAATTCCATCTCTACTGCAGAACCGGACATGAGAGTTTCTTCTCATCCAGCTCCTCGCGAATGAAATGATTATGATTGATTATGATTAAAAAGAAAATATACATAGATATTGATATTTCACTTAATCTATTTATTAGATTAGAAATTTGTATATTTTTTATTTGTCTATCTTATATAGATAATTATGTACTTATATAGATAATTATGTATTCTATTTCTATATAGTATATAGAAATTCATAGAGAATTCTAAATTTATAGATAATTATTTCTATTTTTAGTTTTAGTCTATTTTTAGATAATGTTCTTTTAATCTTATAACAAGTCTGTATTTATTATGATTATTAGATCAGATCGCTTAAAATTTAGAAATCAAATAATATAAAATAAAAATCTTCGCGGGCGAATATTTACTCTTTCAATATTTACTTCATTTGTAGGGTTAACCCATGACCTCTCAGAATAAATGGATTGTCTCTTGGTTCGTTTCGCCATCCTACCCAATAAATCATTAAGATTCATTTTCAATAAAATCTTATATATTCATAGGTTCCATCGTTCCCATCGCTTTTCGATTAATGGTTAGGTCTTAATTATACAATGGAGCCCCTCCCTAATGAATTTGTTTTTGAGTCAATGTTCTTAGTCTTTATTGGCCCGAGGCTCTTGATTTTTTTGTTCTATGAATGGGATTCATTTAATTATGAATCAATCGATATTGATGCTTTATTACATTGGCTTTTATGATATGACCTATAGACCTTACACATATTGGAATCCTATATCATTGATATTCTTTTTCTCTCTTTCTCTCATCCTTCCATTTATCTGCATAATTTTTTATTTTGCTTTACAATTCATAATCAGATTGGTTTTTAGTTTATTTATGCAAAAAAAGATTTCAATTGCTACAATGAAATGACCAATAGATTCTATCTTGACTTTGACTACTTTTTTTGATCCAGATCCAGATAATGTGAAGCGATGAGTTGGTTATAAATTCTATATTTATACTTATTAATTCATTAGTTCATAGTATGCATTGGTCTGTTTTTTTTTTTATTTTGACCTTTGAAAAACCAACGAGTCACACACTAAGCATAGCATATTAAATAATCAATCGAATTTTTTATTTTATTCAACCTTATAGAATTAGACTTATAGAATTAGAATTCTTTCATTCTTTTTTTTTTTTTTGTTTTTTTTTTTGGCCAAAAAAAAAAGAATGAAAGAATTTGTCATTTTTTGTTCTATCAATGAATAGAATGTAAAGACAAGTTAAGTAAGGGTTTACTATTCCTCGTCTACAAATATCCAAATTTTTATACCTAAGACCCCATAAATAGTTCTAACTGTATAAGAACAATAATTAATTTTAGCTCGAAGAGTTTGTAGAGGAACCCTGCCCTCTCTAACCCATTCGGCGCGTGCAATTTCTTTTCCATCAAGACGCCCTGCAATTTGTACTTGAATTCCTTTTGTATTGCTCTGCTCAGTTAATTCAATAGCCTTTTTCATTGCTTTGCGAAATGAAACTCGATTCTTTAATTGTCCGGCTATAAATTCTGCAAGAACATTCGGGTGCATGTAAGGGTTTTCAATTCTTGTAATAGAAATGTTGAGTTTTCGGTTCATACAATTAAGTTCTTTTTGTACATTTATCTGTAATTCTTTGATCCTTTTAGGTTTACCTTCTGTTAAAAATTTTGGGAATCCTAAGTAGATTATAACTTGAATCACATCGATTCGTTTTTGAATCTCTATATGTCCAATTCCTTCAACACCAGAAGAAATTTTCATATTTTTTTGTACATAATTTTTGATACAATTTCTTATTTTTTGATCTTCTTGCAGACCCTCAAAAAAATTTTTTGGTTGTGCAAACCAAAGAGAATAATGATCTTGGGTTGTACCAAGTCTGAAACCAAGTGGATTTATTTTTTGTCCCATAATCCCCCACTAGTATATATATCATCAAATGTCATATGTGTGTACTTAGTTTTATTTATCCTTATACGTCTCGGTTTTTTTAAGTATATGTTATATTTTTCATATTCTTCGTAGAAAATCTTCTTCATATTCTTCATATGATATATCCTCCAATACAATACTTATATGGCAAGTCTGTCTTTTTATCAGATAACTTCGTCCTCGAGCCCGAGGTTTAAATTTTTTCATAGTAGCACCTTCGTTGACTTCGGCTTTGCTAATGACTAAACTGGCTTCGTTCAAACCCATATTGTGACTAGCATTGGCTGCTGCGGAATAAACCAATTTAAAAATGGGATAACATGCTCGATAAGGCATTAGTTCGAGTATCATAAGTGTTTCCTCATAGGAACGTCCACGAATCTGATCAATTATTCTTCGCGCTTTGTGAGCAGACATAGATATATAGAACCCTGAAGCGGATGCTTCATATGGGTTCTTTTTTCTCTTCTTTATCATAGGGTTTACTTTACCTCTTACTCTTAATCTTAATTCTTACTCTTAAAATTGAATAAAATATAAAAAGAAATATAAA
>Ga0307517_10000303_pt1 | contig 85217 bp, 62 predicted proteins | sample 23_EM_MG_FD_194515 | JGI IMG/M metagenome (GOLD analysis project Ga0307517, IMG submission 194515) | Populus trichocarpa ectomycorrhiza microbial communities from riparian zone in the Pacific Northwest, United States - 23_EM | ecosystem: Host-associated > Plants > Roots > Unclassified | place...
GCAATTTTCTCACCCCCCCCCCCCCCCCCCCCCAAGCCTCGGCGCCCAATTACCCCGCGGTACTTAATGCGTCATCTCAACAGTTTATTCGCACCCGCAACCCATAGCTCAACGCAGCTAGCTTCTGCCTTCCGTCTGGCTTCCGGCGAGCAATACGATACTACAGTAGACGCAACGTTCAGGCACATAAAATAATCAGATAACAGTGATATATATGCCATCACAGCTCCGGCGACGATTCCCAGTTAACAGCCTAAAAAAAACTTACCGTTTCACACCATTCATAACTCACCTGCATAACTAACCCCACCACCCACGACAGACCCCAGCACAACCCCTCACTCGTCCTATTTCCCAACGTTTCCCAACAGTTCCACTACTAACATTAGCAAGGATACTCATATACCACCCACCAGCCGGCCCAGCCGAGCAAAGAAAAGAAAAAAAATTCCTACTGCACAAGCGAACGATCTAACCAAAAAGCAAGGAGGTGGCATAAACGGGAAACCAATATAATGAAAAAGAAATAAAACGATCGCGGGAAGACTCGAACTCCCAATCTCTGGTGCCGAAAACCAGCGCCTTAACCATTAGGCCACGCGACCATATATGGTCAAAGAGGGCAATTTTTAGCACTTGATTAGCAGCACTGCGACATCTCAGAAGGAGAGCTGGATTTGCGATCGCCACTCCACCAAGAGTAGCTAGACAAAAGTTTTCACTACCGTACTTCTTACTGTATTATTCGCAGCCACCTGTTCCATGCGTTCCTGCGTGACGAATCTGGGAAACTTAGACCTCGCTGCCGGTTCACTACTAACCTAGCCTCGCGAGGAAAATACTACGGTACCAACACTCCCGGAAATATTCGTCATCCTTACCGTCGGCACCTTTCCCAACACGGTAAACTCGGCCCGTCAGCATCCATCCATCCCTTCATTTGATCATTACTCTCGCAATCTGATCCAATCCAACCTACCGCAAACACTGTGAATAATACCCCTCAATAGTGCACATCACACATCATAATAATATTATGGTAATACGATCGATCAGTTTAATCACATTCAGTTCACTCCCATTCAAGCATCCAAATGATAAAAAAAAGCCCCCATCATAACAGTATACGCACGATCCCTAACAACCATCCGTAAACCTAACCAGGCTAAAATAACTAAACTAACCTACCTCCTGTAGCACCGCTAAACCCCGCCCTCGAACGTAAGTATGATAGAAAGAAAAAAACAAGCATGACCGCTATATCCCGTTTCCCATACGCGTTGCAGAGAAAAATAAAGACAAAAAGAAAGTACAAAAACCCGATAAGCACCGACCGTTCCTGGAAGCAAAATTGAGAAATCGTCTTACAAGTAGGCAATCACAGCAAGAAAAGCAAAAGGGAAGATCTGTAGGGATACATGAAGTAGCTTATGCTAAACCACATAAGGAAAAAAGAGGTATTTGTGATGACGAGATAACAAAAGAAAAAAGCTCATCCGTCCAGTCGGTTTTTTCGTTTTAAAAGAAAATCCCCGTACCCGTCTACAAGGTTATTATAGTTTCTGTTCCGAGAAAATAAAAGGTGTAATTGAAAACAAGAACCAAAAACGTTTTTTAAAAAATCGACGAGAACAAAAGAAAAAATCATACAACAGGCGCTATCCTAGGCTCCAGAAATCCGCCTGCCACAGCCACACCCGATGCCATTGCGACCATACTCTCCTTAATGCTAGAAGGGTCCTCGAATACCGCTTTCACAAACGAGACGATAACCTTCAACGCGTACCAAACCGCTGGGCCGTAGCTCATTGCCATGGCGATGAGGATTAGTATCAACACGGGGAGCTGTTGGCCATTGGTTAGTAACGTGCTATTGAAAGTTGATGGAAGGAGGCTTTAGCTTACCCAGAAAAAGTACAGACGACGATCGCTCTCAATCTTCTTGATCTTCCTAGCGTGTGCGCGGTACTCATCTTGTTGCTCCTTCGTCATGTCCTGCACGCCTCTTGCGATACGGTATCTCAGCTCATTGACGTCGAGTGAAGATGCAGAGCTCGAAGATCCGGAAGATCCAGGTGGTACAAGTTCTTCTGGTAACTTTGGGTTGTCCACTGCTGAACCTCTCTCCAAGACAATGTCCCCTGGAGGACCACGCGAACCGCTAGGTTGGTGTGGAAACAGTTCGTCGTATGCTGGAGGCGCCTGAGGAGCACTGAAGAGTTCCCACCAGGTGTATTGACCCTTCTTGATCTCTGAACTGTCAACTACATCCCTATCTTGTGTAAATGGCGATGGTGGCATTAATGCATGAAACCTAGCCATAGGGTTCTGCAGGGCAGCCATAGGATTCTGGAAGATATGCTGGTAATCGGCAGCAGTTGGCATTGTTGGGAGATTCCAATGAAGATTTTGCAGGTTTTGAATGCTAGCAGCAATCTGCTCCCTCCAGGCCGTTACAGCAGCCGCTGGACCAAGTCCTTCAGCAGGAGGGGCCATGACGCCAGGCACAGGCGGAACCCGGTCTGTGGCAAGAACATTATCGCCAAGTGCGGCGTTGGCCGCGGTAGCCTCATGACGGCTACCTCTCCTGGAGTGCTTCCAGGGACCGTCGGCACTATCATCACCATCACCGCTACTGCTTTCGTCCGTAGCACCAAAGAAATCATCGACCCCAACATACTTTTGGCGCCCAGTCTCCATACCGCTTGGGTCCCACATAGCGCTGAGAGATGCCGAACTGCCTGCTCTGCTTCGGGCTCCAAAGCGATTTTCAGATGAAGTTGAGCTGGCACGGCTCTGGTGTCGGGAATGAGTAGCATGTTGCGATCTCCCCCTCGAAGACCCCTGTTTGAAGGCAAGATCTATCGCAGTATCTCCATTTCTAGTCTGTAAGTTGGGGTTCGCATTGTGACGCAAAAGCCTTCTATAAATCTCAAGGTGACGATGTAGTGCTGCGAAATGTAAAGGTGTGTACCCATTAGCATCAGTAGCTTGGGCCGACGCTCCCCTCGCTAGGAGGGCAGCAGCAAACCGCCCCATATCAAGCATTGACGCCAAGTGAAGCATGGTTTGGCCTGCCTTGTTTGTCAGATCGAGGCGGAAGGGATAAGGGCTCTCGTCGAGATCCATTGCGTCCAAGAATTTCAGTAGAGTCCCCTCAAGTCCGTGGCGCCCAAAGCCACTCTCACCCGCTAGGCGTCGGAGATATTGTTGATGTTGTTGGGAGCCGCTAGTCCCATCCTGCGAGGCGCGTGGGGATCCCTGGCTGAATGCGGACCCCGTATCACCTTCGATGATACTCCGCGCAATATCCTGGGGATTAGACATTGTCCCCCGCATTTTCATCCCAACAATTTGTAGAGCAAGCTCCATCAAAGACTTATCAGCATCATTAATGTATGTGAAAAATCGAACCTTGTCTGCACCTGTCCCAAGCTGAACATTTCTGATTGATACAACGACTGGCCCGGGAGAAGCATTGGGAGGCAATAAGCAGACCATAGTTGTTGGGCTAAAGAAAAAGTTGTAACTTGCTGGTGTCCCACCAAAAAGGACTGTTAACCCTGGCACAAAACTCCGCCCAAGTACAGTCACTTCGATTCCACCTCTACATGTCCCCTCCTGGGGGACCAGTCGGCTAATTTCTGGAATTTGGCTTGCCTCAGACTCTGGAGGAGCGGCCTGAAAATTATGTGTTTGGACATGCCTCACTTGACCCTGCGGATGCACAGGAATTCGAGGTGTAGCCTGCTGAGCCCGCAGGAAGGCTTCTTGGGGAGATGGGCTAGGGGCACGACTGGGGCGGGCAGATTGAGGTGAAGCAAATTGACTTCTGTTATCAAGTCCATTGAAATTGGTATTGGGGGTTGAATCAAACGGGAATCCCGCATGATCACTCATCCCAGAAGGAGTCATAGGCTCGTCAGTCCAAAATGCTTGAGGAGATTGGGCTGCTGAGAAAGGGTTGAGCGCAGGTGCTTGAAGTTGGGAGGGCTGGTTCATGATCGGGGGCCCATTCTGTTGTTGAAATGAAGGGCGCGGGTTGTCCATTCGAGTCATAGTCAAACCAGCTGGCACCTTAGGGCCAGAGTTTATCCTCCTCTTCTTGGTAGAGGGGTTTCCATTGGGTAACTGAGGTGGAGGCGACTGCTGACGTGATCCGGTAGATGCCATAGGAGACGCGGGAGACATATTGCGGCCAAAGGGAGGGGGAGGGGAAAACGAGTTCTGAGAGAAAGGTGGTGATTGAGGTATTGGCCCATGAGCCCCAGAGCCCATGGCATTGAAGCTTTGTTGGCTGTCGTGTGGCAGAATACTGCCTACGGGAGCGCCGAAAATATTTGGAAGTGGTTGATTCTGGGGGGGCTGATACCCAGTTCCTACAAGTTTGATATCCTGAGATCCACCATTTATCGCAGGAGCCGCGGCACTGGATTTATGGTCATCTGTAATCAGTATGGAGCTAGTGATCTGCTGTGCAATCACCACATCTTCATGGTTCTTGATAGTAAAAATAACCCTTCAAAGGGGTGTCAGTACCTTCTCCGGCTGGGCTACAACGATATGTACGATCTCACCTAAATCCCTCCTTTTCACCCTGGTGCCGACAATAGCAGGCAAGCCTCATATGAAGTTCCATAATCATGCCATCTTCCCACGAGCCCAACACACCACTTCCGTCCATGCCACCATTAAGAGATTGCATCCCAGAGGTTGGTAACCATTCTCGGACCTCATGGTTATTGAAGACTACAGCCCTCTTCGGCTCGTCCATCATCCATTCCTCTTCCTCTTTGATCTGCTTGGGCTTCTTCCTTGCGGCCCGTTTCCTCTCCCTTGAAATACACCCCACACATATCTTCACTTCACCACCCATCAGAGGACTCTCCTCGTCTGGTGGAGATTTGTCAGACTTTGATAATGAGTCCTTGTTATCAGAATCCTCCCCACTTGACCCTTCGGCTCCTTCGGCCCGTTGAGATTCCGTCTTAAGTGATTGTGATCCTTCTCCGCGAGCCCGGGCCAAGGCTCTCTGCAACAATTCCGGCTTCCTCATAGCACTAGCACAAACTAGGCTCGCATGTAGCTCCAACATGTCTGGTGACTTTTTCACAGGTGGCTTTGCATATAACTTCGGCTTCGAGATGCAATGGCGGGGAAGGTGTAGTTTAGTCACTGATTTCGGGAAAGGAGACAGATGTAGCTTAACGAGAATCTGAGTCTCGACACGAGACTTTGCAGGAATTTGATCGACACTGAGGGTCAACGGTAGCTGAACCTGCTGTACTCCGAAAGGCTGAAGAGGTTCAAATGAAATTCCAGCTTGCTGGGAAAGTCCGAGATACCCAAAATTTGTAAAACCAAAGGATCCTGAAGCTGGACTAGCTGCCATCTTTCTCTGTCTTAAACGTCAGCCCTCCGAAAATGCTCAAAAATCAAAATCAAAAAAATCATTTGATGCCCCCATTATCCTATCGATCAGGCATCAAAGAAACTGCAGCACAAGTGTACCACATACCACTGGGGGTGAGATGTTGGCAGGCCTGGATCCTTCATCCGACGTATCTTGGGAATTATCAAAGCTTCCCCCCGCAAGAGCTCGTTTCCTCCTATTAACCCCATTCAGTGAAGGTCGCGCTGGAGTGACCCCATTACTGTTGTTATCAAGCCCACCGTCACCCGCATAACGCATCCCCGCACACCAGTTTGTGATAGACTGCGCACCTGCTGAGAAGGTATGCTGAAAAGGCTGCGGCTGTGGACTGAGACTTCCGTGAAGTGAAGGTTGGAATTTTGAATTTGGGTCGGGCGAAACCAATTGACTCGTAGTGTTAAGGGGTGAACTAGCCGCGCTCTCAAAATCAAAAAATTCCGTCATCGCCTTCCCAAACTGCTGACCCCCTTCCCCAAATCCCTGAGTTGCCATTTCGTTCGAAAATCCCATAAAATCTATTCCTGGTTCATCTTTAGTATTAGCAGCACCATCCAATTCAATGTCCATCATTTTGACATCCCCTTCAGGAAAAATAGCTTCGGGGGTTGGTATGCTGGATCCCGGTGATGGCCCGTCGGGCTCCTGACTCCCTCCTGAAAGTCCGGGAGGAGATTTGTGCAGTGCGGGCGAGGGTTCAGCCCTTGGGGGTGTGGGGGGCTGTCGGATACCAGGAGTCTCGAAAGAATGGGCGGAGTTCGGGCCTGGCTGTCCAGCAGAATGTATAGAATTCTGGTAATCTAGATATAACTCGCCGGGGTCCAAAGATTCTGGGGGCGGTGTTAAGCCGTGCGGGAAATCGTTGGCCCAGAGAGGCTCCAACGGCACGAGTGAATGTTTGAAAGTAGGGGAGGCAGGTTGATCAGACGAAGGCGAGTCACAATGGGAGTATGCGAAAGGAGTGGTGGATTCGGTGTCGTCCCTCATCACCGACAACAGCGCAGGGGAAAGGGAGGGTTGTTTTTGATCGGGGGTTAATTTTTTTTTTGTTTACCAGCGGAAAATAGATGTGGAACGAAGGCCTAGGGAGGTCCTTTTCTTAAAGCTAGCTACAAGCACAATCAGATATTTGCCTGTCAGCAACCAATGTGCCCGCGTGATTTCAACAACACCGAAGAGATCTCTCGCCCCTGTAGGCCAGCAATGAGGCAGATCAGATTCCTCACCTTGAGAAAAACAAGAGCTAGCCTCGTTCTATCGCCTTCTGTAGTTTGGAAAGTAAGGGACAACCGAGATTAACTTGCAGTTGTTGCGTAAAGAATCAAAGCTATTGGCGAGAAGGGAGGAAATCTATCGTATGAATTGAATTGAGAAGAGGTACGGGTGGTGTCGGATGAGAATTTTTGGATGGAGAAGGAGGGCAAGAACGGGAGCAGGGCACGTCACGGCAGAAAAAGAGATGTTCTGCGAGTATTTCTTCCCTGTTGGCAGCGGTGGCTATCAATGACCTGTACTTGAACCAGAAGCCAAAAAGGCTGAGAAAAGAAACAATCAGTGAAATTTGCCGTGCACTTTTGGTGACCCAAGGGAGCTCAACCCTCAAAGAATCAGCACGCACTGGTCTATCCCCTTGTATTTTTTTTATCGCGGTGGAATGGGATTGAAGATGGCAGATGGGCGGGTTACTCTGCCGTATCTTTTTTTTTTCTGCCTGGGCTGACCGACGGACAACAGAGAACTAATAACCTTTGGATCCTCAGGGCGGGCTCTGATTTGGCGGGATGGAGTGGAAACGGGGGGAATAAAAGATTCCAAGAGGCTGCTTGGTATTGCTCTCTGCAGTAGTTATCCCCTTACCCCTACCCCGGTTGTGATGCAAAGGCGAGTGAAGCACGAACACAATTACTCGATTGATGGGAGGATGATGCTTTAGAGCCTCGAACTAGTAGTTAGGGGCCACAAAGAGACTCTCAAGTGAGGGTTTTTGCTCTCTCCAGAAAACTCAGTAAATGTTCCGCATGCCCTTCACACAAGCCACAGCCCCCGCAAAAGTTATCATAACCTCTTGCACAGAACTGATGTAAGGTACTCGCGCGTCTTCGCCAAGAAGCCTCTGTGAGCCGAATATTTGGTGAGGAGCCCAGCGATATCCCGTATAGCTGGCAGATGCCTTCTTGGCAGAAATGCGCGAGCACCTTTCCACCAGCTTCTCTCACACTCTCTAAAAACACAAAATCTCCATCCTCTTTCCTTGTATGATACAGAGCCAGCATAGGTTATAGACAATTTTCGCACCAAGCCAGGTGCCCCTATGAAACTTTCAAAAGCCCGCAACTGCAAACCCTTTTCTTGACAATACACGAAGCGAGTAGGTTATGATCTTCCCTAAATCTACAATCTGTGTAGAACTGCCAAAATTTAAAGTTGTACAACTGTCAGTATAAACCTAAAGCATATGGGATATCTACCAAGTTAGTAAAACTTCCAGAAATCCTACAGACTCAGAACTGACAGGAATCTAAACAGAGCCAACATAAGTTGCAGATCCCATTTACAAAGTTGGTTTAATATGTTCTAGTCCTGCGCCCATACTGCCTCCTCCTCCTCCTCCTCAGCTTCCGTTATCACTAGAATTTGCCTATCGCCTAATTGCGTGCACTCTGATGCTTCACAACTCTTCTATTTTTCCCATTTATCTCCTCCGTCGGATATACATAGGACAACCCAGGCTTCCTTTATGTTTACTTAGTAATACACGTTTCCTTATGTGGGGAAAATAACTAGTTTTGATCAGGAAATTTCAATAAGGCTTTGTTGTTTTATTCCTTCCATTTGTTTTGTTGGTAGGCTCTTCCCTTGATAGCTTGTAGTTGACTACAATAAATACCTATTAGGCTCTGGGTAGTGAAACAATAGCTTTCTAAAGAAACTAGAGTCTCCTAGGGTACTTCTAAGAGGCACCCAAGGCACTACTTTCGCACCTCTATCGTAAGACACCATTTGAAGGAGAGCCGAGGGCTTGCCATAGTGCGTCTGCTAATCGTGCACCTGTTCTGTAGCGTACACCTTCCTTTAGCGTACTGTACGATAGTCGGTCAGCCATGCTCCCGTAGCTTAGCTATGGTCGAATGATATAGCAGAGTACAGCACACCCTCTACCCCCCCATATCCTATGCTCAAGGTGCACAATCTGTCTTGCCCACCGTACTCGTACAGTATGCCTTCTCAAATCCACGCCCAATAAAGTATCCGACGATCTCAGCTTACCGTATCGTATCGAAGCCAGTGGATCATCATATTTCGTGGTAGAAGTCTAACCACTGGTGCTGCCGCAGCAATAGGGTCCCCGCCTGCGTACTTTTTAGTCTAAGAAAATACGAATGCCCGTACGCACGGCTCTTCCCGACGTAAGCGTTACCAGGAAGGCGAGGAAAAAGGGAGTTGAGGTGCACCACCACCACCAGCAATGCACACACATTCAAAAAAATAAATAAACGTTTCCGAGGGCCAGCCAGGACTTCTCGGCTACCGTAGTAAGAAGCATCCGCTCGCATGCATACTTGGCCCAAGCGAGGCGAAAACCCCCAAAGATAGGCACATATGATACTGCCCGGACTTCCTTCTTGATAAGGCATGTCTTCTTCCTCCTGCCCTTCCCCTTCATCCAGCTAACTTTACATACGAATCACCATAGTGCTGGATTACTGTTTGCCTAAAAAAAGCCTCCCGGTCAGAATGGGGAGGTGGAACAAGAGGTGGCCGTGCTCAGATATACGCCTACATTCGCCAATCCCTGTCCCACTAAGGAGGGGTTGGTGGAAATCACCGCAATGTGTGGTGAGGGGCATATGTTGTGGGAGGGCTTTGCTAATCGAGCGCTACCCACTTCAGTATCAAAGGGGTTTCAACCATCCATCCAATGAGAGAATTATGGCTCTATTGGAATTGGATGACCCGAGGGGTAGTTGTCCACACATAAACAGAGAGAAAGTAGAAAAACATCTCAAGTCTGCAGAGTGATGTTGAGACTCAAAGGTTGGCCAAATTCGGTAGGAGGCAGGCAATATCCAGAATATGTCAACCACTATTAACTTCTTTGGAAACAGCAGTGATGGACACTTGCTAAGTTATACGCATAGGTTACAACTGGGATAAATATACGGTATGATGTTGGACGAATGCCCGCCTGTCCCGGCTACAAAGGTCCCTCGTCATAACTTTCTACACTACGAGTAGTGTGGGCCTTGAATACCCTTGAAAAACCTGTTTATAGAAATTAGAGAGATCCCGCAATCCTGAACGGCACCATCTGAAGATAAAAACGGGTCCTTATCATATCTGATACACAAAAAAAAATCTCGGACGCTACGGTACTTGGGCTATGGCGGGCTTTGGATAAGGAAAGGCGTGGCCAAGATACTGTCGTATCTTGGAAACTCTTGTTCGTTCGTGCTCTACACGCAGATACCGGCAGACGTTGAAACACTCGCAACGGAACGGTAGATCCCGCTAGCTGGGGAGGCTTCGGTCGTGCGGGCCAAGCTACAGTAAATATTATTTCTTATCATTCTTAACTTCCGCTAACCTCATGGCTTTTTGCTTCTTCCTTTGAAGCGGTCTGGCGAACGACATGAGGGGCCCGCGGCCCATAAGTGTTGAAGTGATAGGCTAACTTTTTGTTATTTATTTTTTCCACGGCACAGGCAAGCTCAATCATATTGATCTACCGTCCCCTTCACACCAAGGTCCACCAGGAAGTTATGGAACTGTTATTAAAGGTTAACCTGCCGGATATATCCCTGTCTGTTCCGGTTAATAGGTTCCTGCCATTGTCCTCGGGGTGTTAAGTCGGGTGACACCTAGGATAGAGCGGTAAGCCAAGACTTTTTGTGACACCGCGCCCGACTACACGATAAACTCCCACGATTCAATTCACTTATTTCATTTGTATGATATCTACTAAGGAGCGGCCGCCAATCCAGGCATATGTGCAACCCACGGCATTGTAATCCAAGGGAAAGCCAAGCCAACCCCTATGGGCAATCCCAAGCAGTCCATAAAAGAGAACCACGAGAACTGGCTAAAACACGGCAATCTTCGAAATCAAAATCAAAACCAAACACTAATGCGGGCAATCCCACCTCGCAGTCCTCCACCCAAACATAAACCCATAAACCCCCTATAAGCTATGATATCCCGTACCACAAAAATCCCTACAAATACAGGCAAATCCAACTCAGTCTATGAATCCCACCTTCCAGCCATTCAACATATTCGTCCCAAGCTCTGTCAAAGCATCCGTCCTCTCTGATTATTCGAAAGTGCACGACCATCATCGCCCTACTCTTATAGGTTTACCCGCACCAGCAGGTCAAGTTCGGTATCTTCCTCTCCATAGCCCACCGGATCGCCAGCATGTTTCTGAGATCTGGGTCCGCATGGGAGTTATAACCCAGGCTTTACTCAGTAGGTGATCTAAATTAAATAGTATCAATTGGTGAATAACAGATAGTACATTCACAGAATTTTATCTAGCAGCACTCCCCTGCCACCTCGCTAGTTTAAAGTCAGGCTTAGTGCTCTTAATTCTGACCTCTAGTTCCCTAAATTTGGAGTTCATTCCACCAAAACCCTTCTCAATCGTTCTCGCGAGTTCACCAATAGACTCATACACATTGTTCTTCAAGCCTCCATGGTCCTACTGCACCACACCTTATCAATTATTATAAAGTAATAATAGGTATGAGTTGTACCTTGCCAAAACTAGCGAGACGGTTGCCCGGGATGCAGTGTAGAGGTGGTCCCACCATCTAATGGTTCATTAGTTGAATTATAAGCAATATCTACGGAGAACCACTTACTAAGTTGTCACCACCTGTACTGGAAACTTGCCTGGCCTTTGGCCCAACATTCTCACTTGCACTGGGCTCAGACTTATCGCTCGGTTCCAAGTCCTCCCCGTCCACCGCTCTACGGTAGGAATTCGAATAAACGGATCTTGTGCGAGGACGCTGGAGTTACTTCTCTTAGTAAGGTCTAGTGGTTTTTTTGTTTGTCTCGGGGGGGGCAGATTTTTGGTGTGTCTTCGCCCCTTTCTCTAGAGGAGGAAATTCTGGACTACCTCGCACATGGTCCGTTTATCCAAGTTTTGCGGGTACCCAGAAACCCCCTGCATCCGACACGCCGATTGACGGCAGGTGACCCAATCCAGACATACCGATGCCTGAGGACAGAAGGGCAGTGGCGTGGGCCGCAGGTTGATTAAAAATTCGTAGCATGTTGCTGCTTGGATAATATTGTGGTGCCAGTCTGAGGGGTTTTTTTGTGTTATGGGGTACAACTAGGTGCGGGGATACTCTCCTATTTAACTGAAGACAAATTGCTAAGGGGCTGTTTGGCGTGACAATTTTGGGATGACAAACCATGGTTTCGATCCAACCCATAGTTTGTAACTACGGCACTGTTTGGTAGACGTGAGTTACAAACCATGGTTTGCAGCAACCAGCACCAAATTTTTGAGTGTTTCTGACATAGGGTATAAGGTTCTTCCAACCATGGTTCTACAACCATGGTTTGTATCATAGCTAGCCAAACTTCGCAAAATTGTCACGCCAAACAGCCCCTCAGTCTTACGTGTAACTTGATAGAGTTATTTTCGCAAACGTCAGAATTACGAGTCGTTGGGAACGCTTGCGTCCGAGTATTTAGGTCTGCAGGATTGACACACAAGAGAGGGATGTGCAGAAAACCCTAAGTACCAGCAGCATTAACATAAACTGATGACAAAGCGTGACGACCTAGTTCCTCGATCCCGTCTGGTCGAAATGCAAGAACTATCATACGAAACCGGACCCGGATTGAAGGTCCTGAATGCCAACATCCGCCACACTTCCATGCATTCATGAGGGTATGGTTTTGTAGCCGTGCTGCTTAAGAATAATTTTTACAAGAGCTGTCTCAAGGTATGATACTTAGGAATTGGACACTGTATGACCTGTTGAAAGAGCCGAGTTTAGGAAGCCCAACATATGTCGGGAGTCTTATTGGTTCTGGGGGGCTGGTGGTAACCTCTAGCGGCACTATTGATAATCCCCACCTAGGTCAGGCTGCGCAAACTCTAATACCAGTGGCTGGCTGTTTGGCTATGGGACCAGTGAACAGGGTGCTGATTCTGGAGGGCACTAAGGATGGTTGTGACCTGGAGAACCGAAAGTGGGGGACGCTCCTATCCTACTATACAAGTAACATGCACATATCGTGCCGGTTTGTCGAATTCCGCCAATCTCAAGCCTGGTAAAGAGTTAAAGGCGCACCTAGTTGCCACCCCAAGCCCTAATTCCGATCCCGATTGTCGAAGTTCGTGTCATATATAGCAAAACTCTATTTTGATTTGGAGTGTCGTTCCTGGTTCGCACTAGAATGAAGGAGCCATGCTGCAGAAATAGCATCAGAACAGAGGTTCCTAAACTATTAATCTGACCTATATTTCCCCACCCTGTGACGATGGGGGGCTCTAACTCGACCATCAGTGCCACGAAAATTACAACGCAGGAAGTGCTCTGGATCTTGAAAGAAGGTTTACAATAATTCAATCTCAATGCCTTCACAAATCCATCGACTAAGCTTCATCATCATCAACCCATTTGCACCAAGCCGGCTAAGCCCAGAGTATTCCTCGCCTTGCCATCACTCCCGTTCATCCACCAAGTTACTGACTATCAAAGTGTGTAATCAGGGTGGTATTGAGTTCACCGAGCCTCTGTTGTGCTCGAGTGACAGTATGTTTCTGCTAGATCTCGCCCATTACCAAGGCACTACTAAGTGGCAAGCCTTTGGTTCTCTGGAGGCTGTATGCAATATCGAAGGGCCCCGGTCCCGGCTCCCCGCACCAGAGGTGCCCCAGGCTTGACCCAAAATCGAGCTGCATAGTGCGGTAATGCACCATACTCTTGGGGGCCGCCGGAGCTGACATGATTCCAGAGCTTTGTATCGCTTAAGTACCCCGAGGAGCTAGAAAGAAGGATCTGATAGCTTGGATCCCCAAATTCGGGGCATCAGTATTAGTATTGGGCACGAGCTCAGGAGACGTCCCCACGAAGCATCGGGGGCAGTGTTTGTGTTAATTCCCAGGCTGCAGGGCGTAGCAAGTGGCGATTTATGTCGTGCTTGTTGTTTAGTCGAACAGTGCAACAGTGCAGCAGCGTACTCTAGTATGCAACCAGCTGTCGGATTAGTCACCTACCAACCTCTATTGATTACAGGATGGTTAACAGACTGCTGTTGAACCCTCACAAGGGCCAATAGTCACTGCTAAGAACACTAGAACGTGCAGGAAGATCAGCCCTTTCGAGAAGTCCGATGTTGATCAGATTGAAGGGAAATACTCACGTCAACCAATTCATGAGTAATCACTCGATATGAATATCGGGCTCCGGAGTTAGTTAAGTGTTTAAGGCACTTCTTGGGGGGCTAGGTTTGCGAACGATGAAGCTCTTATATTGACATGCAGGTGTGGGCTTGGAAGGGTAGATGCTTTCGATCGGATATTTAGGTTTCGGAGATACTGGGGGGCGGCCGAAGGTTTGCGCCGGTAATAGGAAGTTTTTGGGAGAAGCACTATCTAAAAATGGAACCTGGGTATGATTGATCTGCTACTAGCCGTTAGCGTCTTAGAAGTAGCTTCGCTGCAAACTTTGCTACCTGCCTCGGGCTCGCAGCTTATCCACCTGCTAGATATTCGGATGGGAGCAAGCAAGAGGAAATAATAATCGGCTCGTGGATTCCAAAGCCCCCACCTCACGATCTATAGCGCTGTATGGATGTGTTTTGCTGATTTGCTTACCGCGAAGATGAAACCTTGGTAGTACCGTAGCAATGCATGAGTATCCTCACCTGCAACAGATCGTAACCAGAAAACTAGGCAAGCAAACAATGGGGTAACCCGACCCCAAACTGTCTCTCGGGGACTCAGATTTCTCTTGCCTTATTTTCGGCGCTGCCTACAGTGACGGCTTGGCGAGGTGTATGCGGGTCTCCTCTTGTTATAGACGCTATCCCGGTGTTCCTAGAAAATTTACTTGCCAAATAGGCCAATCTAGATACTGGAATTCTGGAAGGTGCCTGATTCAGAATTCCTGTATCATACCGCATTCCGCATTTCACTTTGTGGCAAAAGATTTGGGCAGATTTTTGGTGGGGCCTAATCCTCGTGGGATGGGAGGGAGGGCCTTATCACCTTTTCGGGCCGTTTTCAGGGAGAATAAGATAGGTTAAAAATTCATGGACTGTACTTTTCAGGCTAATTACTTATATATTTGCGCAAGGAGTCTTGTAATAGAGCTCTTACCTTGAGAATTATCAGGGGGGAAGCATGGGCTATTTGTGACATTATTAGGTCCAGTGATCTGGACTGAAGCTCACACGGGACAAATAAGAAACCAACGGAACTACGCAGGTAACCCCACTAGGTCGACAAACCGTGCCCCGCTGTACCATAGCATCCTATGTATGCGAGTGAGTACCCATGACGTTCCATCCCCCAAAGTTGAACCAAGTTGGTATTGTAGGCCTACAAAACCCGAAACTCTAGGATGATGGAGCCTTACTGGAGTGCGGGAGAGCCTACCCTGTAATCTACCCGGTTCCTGGGCTCACCTCATACTGCTTGGCCCGGATTACCCGAGCACCGAATGCACCCTATCTCAGCGACTGCTGATGCCTTACGAGGTGGAAGGTGGAGCTTGGGAAGCAGTTATAAGTGGACGCCTTGATTCCGATACTTGATTTCTGAACAGTGTGCCTCCATGACCCATACTTGTAGAGAAGCAAACAAGTGAGATGCGTCCTATGAGTCGATGTGCGCATAGCTCCCACCTTCACGCTATTGCAAGAGCAAATACGGATTCCCCTTTCCGGAGAACATTCAAATCAGGTTACAACACCAAAAACAAACACCCATCTACAGAAGAGAGCGCAAGGGGAGTCGGACGTTTGGCTTGTAAAATAAGGATACTACAATTCATGAGGGCTGTGGGGTACAGTGCGGCTTTAAAAAAGGCTACTGAAGGTTCCTGTGGTGCTCTCTCTCTCTCTCACCTCTAGCCCCTCAGAGTGGACGGGGTCACGGTACGAACCAGGATGGAACACCACCCGCGATAAGCGGCAATTCAAAGAGTGCGGGGAAGGGAAATTTTGCTTCGAAGGGGGGCGGTCATTATCCGCTCACCGGTATGTTTGACGATTATTTCATGTAACGTTTGACCGGATGGCACATGCCGAGGACTCGTGCGGCTCTGCTGCTGCAGCCCCAATACATTGTCCTGGGACCGAGGGGGAGGAGAGGAGGATTTACGGTATGCGCGCCATCCCATGCCCAGTCTAGTCTTGATGTGCTAGGTCCATGCTGAGAGCTGGGTAAAATGGCAGTGCGGGTACGGTATGGTACCAGGACGGTTATGTGCGTGCGCTGGCCTTTATTTAATCTAAGCCAATCTATCGCAACCGGCGACAACTGATGTTAACTTAGTAATACCATATCAGTGACGGAATAAAATCACAAGCTAGAGTTCATCCCATATATCGATCTGCTACTGGTATTGGTAATGCTCGTACACGATCCTGCTGCTTCCTTAATGTTTGTATTGTGGGGCAAAAACGTCCCGTGAGAGTTGATGTCCCTCTGGGATAGCGTGGGTGGTCACCGGTAGTTGTCGGATTGGTTCAGAAAGTGGGGGATGTCAGGTCGGGATGAGGGCAGGTAAAGCTTCGGCAAAAAGGTTCCTGGATGCCTGTTACAGGGGCATTACAGAGAGCGTGACAAGGTCATTGCTACTTTGTGAATTCAGAGACCGATCAAGAGGCAGCTTCTGGATTCGGCCGGTCTACTAGTAAAGTTATTCTGGTACCGGTACTGCCCTTAGTTGCTTTTACTGTTAAATAGTGATTCCAAACGATCCCATGGTGGAATGCTTGGGAGGGGTTATCATGCACAGAACAGGTGTTGGGAACTGGACAGGACAGGACGGGGGTACAAGTACTTACGATACGGTATGGTGTTGATATCTATCCGCTTTCACCTCCGAGAACCCCGCCCCTAAGTGCTTTCCATGTCCCCGCAGATCCGCCCTAAGTTGCGATGTACCGCGCCTTGTTTAGGTCAAAGAACGACTTTGCTCTGCTGGAGTTCAGTTGTTTTTGCTCGGACTGTATGTATTGGACAAGCGATCCAAGTTACAATTCAGTATGCCTGACGTAAATAAAAGTCCATGCGACACCCAAGTCCACTCGGAAGGCTGTGTGCCTGGGTAAATACCGTAGATTGACAAAAACTTCATTTGCATCCCCTTTGCCGTTTGAATTCAACACATACCTACCATACTCTCTGATCAACTGTATTATCCTCTTGGGAGAACCCTTTCTTCAACCACGAGAGATACTTGTTACCTCACCCTCCGACCCCTGATATCGGTAGCACATAGAGTGGGTACTTGTGCTGTGCTGTGCACCGCGGTATCATATCACCCTCGCACACCTTCAAACATCCCGTTTTTTGTCCTTGTGCTCAGCGACTACAGCGAGTTCAGTACTTTCTCTGGCAGCAACGATTCGATCCTGCGGACACCGACAGCTTTGCGACGTGATTTGTTGCAGGGCCTTGACCGTTTACCTGTAAAGCTTGTCAGACGGAGAAAGCTAGACTACGCGGGAAGGAGCATTTAGAGGCCCATCACAGGCTTGCAGTAACCGTGGTGGAAGAAAGATCAAGCGAATTGAAAGAGGAACCACCGAAGCAAACCAACGGGCGGACGAACCACCAACGACATCCTCCCAGTTTGATTTTCCCCTTTGCCAACCCCACCTGCAACCCTCATTGAACGACGGAGCTTATTCTTTCTTTTACATCTTCTATTTTTATTTCTTTGCTTCTACCGGTATATTACATTTGGAGGCAGGAGGGGCCTTTTTTGTTTTTCTAGATTCACGGTACTCGGTACAGTATTCGGTCCTGTCCAGCCTTTTTCCAGGCCAACGGGAATCAAGGAGTAAGCCAGAAGCAGCAGCCAGGAGTGCGCTACTTACTTTGCTGTCCAGTGCCAACCATAAAAAAAAAAAGACTCCTCGATAGAGCCTTTTTCTATTCGATCGCTTGTGCGATAGATTGGTGAGACGCGGGAACCTCGTGTTTTTTTCCAGCAGGTGTGTAAAACTACGTGCGTGGTCTCTGTCAACACATCAACCCCCGGGCTAGCAACCGTTCGTTTTACTCTCTCTTACTGATCTCAGAGATCGAGGGAATGTATTGGGTCGTGGATTTTTACTCCAAAGATTCATCTACCCTAATTTTTTCTTCCCTTTTCTGTGTGCTTCCGCGCTCTACTGGTCGATTTTGAATCTTCACCGACCTCTCCCCCTAGTCCGTTATTCATCACCGTCATGTCTCCGCGAGCTGCGCTGACCTAGTCTTTTCCCCCTCTTCTCAACCAGCTCTGTTGTTGCCGAGAAAGAAAGAGGAAGCCCCTCAACCTTTGGATATGAAGCCCTCCTCATCAACCTCTTCGTCAAAGTATCACGTCCATTCTCCATCGGATACAGTGCCCCGCTCTCATTCGGAGCGGAGCAGGGGATCGGGCTCGAGAAATATAGGGGTATGCTTGTCTCTCCCCTTCCTGTTCTATTCTCTCGATAAGTGCTTTTTGTTCTATCATATACCCTCTGCCTTGTCATCACTTGAACCTCAACTGCCACGATGGGAGCGACACGATCACTCCCGCTGTTGCACAGGAGCTATTTGGGTGAAGCGGGCCGGAAGTGAGATAGCGGAGTTCTAAAAGAGAGTTTCTAGGACCCACGAGACCAGCAAGTAGCTACTTACTCACCTTCGAGTACTCCCGCATCGGATTACAATTTATACGACGCTCGGGGATATCCCGTTCAGCCGTACTTGGAGCACCATCCTTCATACCCGAGCCATCACCCATACCCGCCTCCACCTCCGCATAGCCATGGGCCCCCCCCTCCTCACCAACACCCTTCATACCCAAGCTCTCACCCCGTGCATCCTCAGGCGTATCACCCCGCGTACCCAAGCTATGAATCACAACAAGCGCCTCCTGCCCACCTACAGCAGCACCCGTCGTATCCCAGTTCTCAATCCCTAACCCCATATTCTAGTGGCAATTCTCATGCCCAGTCTTCCCACTCCCACCATCCTTCGCATGATAGCGACCTATCTCAATATTCGCTTTCGGGATACAAACTTAGATACCGGATCGAGCAGGAGGGTCAAAACCTAGTGGTTTTACCATCGGAGAATGATCATCCTTCCACTTCATCCTCATCCCGGTCCTCTCTGCCCATATCTGTCTCTCCATCGCCCTCCCCTCCTCCACAACTGTGTCTTCCGGCTGCCGCTATTCCTCAACGTAATGTTCGGGCAATTAGGGCACCTCCCCGTGAATGGCCGCCCATTCGTTACCAAACCGAACTTTCAACGGCTGAGGCTAAGCAGTTTATCGGCGACGGAGCTCCTAAGTTTCGTGGAGAATCGCGAGAGATTACAAACGGTCCAAGGGGTTATTACCATCTCTTCGCATTTGCCGGGGAGGAATGGGATGAAGAGTCAGACACTGCTCCTTTTCAGAGTGATTCGTTTTATGATATGAGCTCTAATCCAGAGGGCAAGCAAACCGATGCCCTGGAACGGCCAGCTATGGCACATGCCTTTGGGATATACCCGGGAACTTTAACACTGTCTTATTACGTTGCTAGTTTCGGCAGCACTTTGCAAGGCCATGAAGTTGCTGCACGAGGGAAGGTTCGGAAGCTCACAATGTTATACGTTCTTGATCGATTACGGATTTTACAGGTGGAGGGGATCGAGGGGGACCTTGGGCAACTTCACACGCACCTTTACAACTACTTGCTCCACGATACTCATAGATATGACTCAAAAATATCTCTTGATAATCAGATTTCAGACCTCGTTGCAGCTTTATGCCGACCTAGTTGGGTGAATTTTTCGGGTCCCGAAAACCAGACTATCGCGAGATTTCTGTCAGATCCTAACCCGGGCGTCGCCAATAGCTTTTTCCACCAGCTGCTGCTTTCTATAGAACTGTATCTGAGAATTGGTGCTAGGCATCAAGCTAACTTAGCTATGAAGCCACTACCGGATATGCCAGAGAAGATTAGGTGGGATTTAATGCTTGCCCAGCGGTGGCTCGAAAATGTGGAGGTAGAGGCACCGAAAAAGGTCAAAGACAGTAAAGGGAAGCGAGAACAGAAGTCTAGTGTTGGATTTAAATTTCCACACAAGAAAACCCAGGTTGAAGCCTTACGGAACTTTGCGTGGACTTTGAAGTGAGTCTCAGAATATTTTCTTGATACTATTTACCATCCACATCTCATTGGCGGTTGGGCTATTGGACCCCTTCCCCCATTCAAACCAGCAGATCCTTGCTCCTCTCCATCAACGTGCTTCTTTTCTGGTTCCGGCCGGGCTACCTATTCGGTTCCCCTATCTTACAATTCCATTGTTCCACCATTGAAGCTGAGAGCTAGTACTAATAATGTAGGTGGCCGAACATGCATGAAGTTGAATATACACTTTCAGAGGATGAAGATCCCAACGAGGTTCTCGAAGATAAGAGCACCAACTGTATGTCTTGGTTCACTGGGTTGCTTCTCCCGGGCAAGTCCATGCCATGGATTCTGATGAATGCTCTCACTGATTGCGATCCGGACGTGCCCGAAACGTTCCATAATCTTTCGCAGACGACACCGAATGTCGGATTTCAGTACAGAGGCCACACTTATTGGTCGTGGGAGTGTATAGTCGGAAAGGTCCTGGGGGCGGCCGCAGGTGTGGCACAAATCGCTGGTTGGATTGGTCCATGTTCCGCATCGGCCGATCTCAGTCGCTCGGAAATGGCTATCATCAATCAGATGCCTCCACGAGGGAATAAAATCACGCTAAGCAATGTCCGAAGTATGGCTCAAAATAGCGATCCTTTAGGTGCATACCAGACGACATATCCTGTCGACGACTATGTGCTCCTCACTCCAAACACCGATGACCCAGTGGAAGACATCAGGATCGAACGTCTAAATTTCTCACAGGCTGCAAGTAGCCCGGGAGGAGTGCACCGCATCACTGAGAACGGCCATCAGGCCGCAGAGGAGGGCCCCGCCTTAGTGTTTGATGCATCAATCACCTTTGCGATTACTGTCGAGCGTCGAACGAGATCATGGAAGGTATCTTTACGACATGACACTCCGTTCATTGCAGCTTATCCGTGTCAAAACGGACCACACGTCTTGTTTTGCGAGTACCAGCATCGGGTTATATATGCGGATAAATTAGTGGAAATCCAAAACTGGGGACCTTCAGGCGGTGTGGAGGATTCAGAAGCCGAAGACGAGGGCGGACAGCCCGAGAACACTGCTACCGGGGTAGAGGAAGTGTTGGTTGTCGAAGCTTTCGGAGTACCCGACAACGAGGTCTTCGCTCGGGCTTGGTGCTCATTCTGGGGATTACCTGCGATTACTGCTGATGTTAACAAGACGTGTATGGCTTGCGCGATACGAGAAGCCTACGCAGCGCTCGTAAGTGTTGTAATACTCACTAATAGATCAAGTGTCGCTGTGGAGGTAGAGGAGGTGGATAGGTTGTTGGAGAACCTTTAGGCCAAAGTTATGAATATATTTTTTCTGGAATCTACGGTTTTTTTCATGATTTTTGTCTTCGATTCTTTTTGTTTTTTTCTCCCTTTTTTATACCTCTCTTTAGCTGATTTATGTTACTCCTGTGGGTTCGGTGGATTCTAGCATTGCTGGGCGTGGGTGATTACGATAAAAGAACACATGCATGGAGAACTGTATGTTTAGTGTTATTTGTTTATAGCGATGATGTCTATGTAGTTGTTTCTCTTTAATGGCATGAGCGGGGTTTTTTCTTGCAAGCTTGGGGGGTACACGCGCACAAGGCTACGAAAAAAGACTGCGAGTGAAATGCGGTTACCTCTTTTTGGAACGGGTATGGAGGTCGTGCAATCTTGGCTAGAACCACAGTAGGGTGTGCAGCCTTGCATTTTTGGAAAAGGAAAATCACTGGTCGGGCATTCACGGACCCAGGATGAGTCGTGGGAACTAACTGGATAGGCTTCTAGGTGGTCCTTGTTGCCGGAGAGCAGGTTCTCGGGTTCTCGGACATGTTAGGGGAAATCGGAAAACCATTTCATATGACCCCGTTCAAATCTCTATGGAGATAAGGGCTATGCTCTCCGGTTTCAATGGGCACGCCCAGGTACGATCTTCGGAGGTACAGCGCCTAAGTTTTGAATGTTCCACAAGCGAGGTTTGCTGTCCTTACCCCCTGTGTAACATACAAAACTTAGGAGCTTTACCTCCGTTGGCAGCAAGAGAACCCTGCTTCTCACGAATAATGCGACATATGCTAAAGCGCAATGGGAATAGATAAAGATGAAATAATTATTTCTAAGATATCATAGACATAGCAAAGATTAATGCACCGCACATAGCTACAGGTGGATCCCGTTAGGCCTTAAAGTTGCCAATTTCAAGATTCACCAACTTGAAGGCAGGGCTATCTATTACTGGATTCTAGTAGGGCTGATCCCACCCAGCTTGAATAGGAGGGCTTCTTATCTTGGAAATACTTACTGGGAAATAGTCCATTGCCTCAACATGTAGTTATATATAATTCTCTCAAGATTTTGTATAGGGTTGAGATCGGATATGATAACTGGGTTAACTTTTTGTATGATTGAATGGGGAACTATTATGTCTGCTTAACCAGCATCTGTTTCACTCTATGAGATAACACTGTACTTTCTGTCTGTGGTTTTCTAGGAGAGGGTACATGTGCCTTTTAGCCGAAGAATGCTAGCCCCACTTTAGATTTTGATATTTGTTCCAGGTATCAATTGCTATGATAATTTACTTTTTTTTTAAAAAAAAATACCAGCTTTAACTTTAGGTGGCAGCTACTTATTCTTTGGGCACTTCAAGTTATCAAACCTTGGCTACTATAAAAAGCCATTTTGAATGCTATTTTCCTGGTAAGTTAGTGCTTAGATATCTCAGCTTTCTGGCCGCTGTTGCTGGGATAATCATAATATTACTACAGTGTGATAATACGGTATTTTTCTATAATATTAGCCGATTACTTTCCCCTAGGATAGAGAGCTATTGGCTAAGTTACATGTTCCAAGTAGTTATTCTTAAGTGTATGCACCAGTCCGAATAATCTTTTAGAATAATTACTAAAAACTAATATGATCACCTTGAACCTAATCTTATCACAGCTTATCTAGATTCCCTAGAGCGCTATGCTTCTTCTAGAGCTAATTATATCCCTCTGAGTACTAATTCATTCAGCCTATAGGATCCTAATTTAGCCTAAAAAGATATTCCTGTCTTCCATTCTAGCCTTAGACAACTCTCCCACCGGGCCTTAACCTATTAAAAAAAGATGTATAATGCATTGAGCAAGGGAGTGAGATAAGGAATACCTTTCCTAAAACTATTACTGGGATTAGGAAAGCATTTTAGAGAGAGAGAGTGTGTGTGTGAAACGATTTACATAGCTGACTAGGACAAACTTGGTGTATAAACGGTATGCCTGAAAAGAACTTGCGCAAGTCAAGCAGACAAAAAAGAGGGGCAAGCTGAATTTTCCCGTCTTTGATTAATTTGTTTTCGTATGATATCATACCTCCTGTACTACTTTTTACTTCCTTGGATTTTTCTTCTGCCTCTTTTGTCCGGATATTAAGGTTTCTTGGGCGTGTAGATCGTTTCAGGGCCGTCACTTGTAGTTGCTACAGGTGATTTTTGTCCCTCGCCTCGTGCCGCGGTAATTGTTAAGCCTAGTTAAGAGATTGACTTTCCCCACATTTTGGGCGCTTGAGTTGGATGCTGTTTCAGGGCGCGGGCCTATGGCGCTATGAGAGATCATCCCGTGTTTGGGGAATTTTGATTTGTACTCGTAATTGTTATGGGGTTCTTAACTCCGAGATTATATTCTAGTATAAGTATACGGTAAGTACTGCATCGTGCTTCTGTTGTGGAAGGTTGTTTAGTGGACGGGTAGCTGATACCGCATACCAAATAATCAAGTTTAATATCGCCCATCGAATCAACCAACCCGCATCTAGTCCACACATGGTAATTCCCGACGTAGGCCTTCACACCCCGTAGCAACCGGTCCAGCCAAGGCGGTCGCAGGCAGACTCCCAGAGAGAAGCTAGCCCACTACAGCGGCTGTCCATTTGGTATCCCCTGCCTTCCCTTTCTTTCCTGTCAATCCACTCGTGCAGGCTCGTCCTCGCAACTACCCACGAGTCCAAATCCCTCTACTACTCCCCCACCATCTATGAATCTTTTAGGAAGCTCTCTATACCCGCTGGCGTCCCTCTCGGAGGGCGTGCATGGTGCGTGTGCGCTAGGCTCTGGATAGACTTCGTTTCTTCTGGGGTCGTACCTGCCCAATCGCCGGCACTGCAGCCCCCTACCGACCGGCGTGGGGGGGTTAGATGAGGAGAGGGCGAGGTTTTGGGTGATGTTGAAGGAGTTTAACAAGGTTATGAGGCCGGCGAAGGAGGGGGGTTCTTTCTGGGCGATGAGAGATAGGGTGTGTGGATGTTGGTGTACTCGTTCCAGGCAAGAAGTATTCGGAAACAGGGGTTCGCAAGGTGTATGGCAAAAAATCCCTGCGTATCACAAATTCACCACTCGTATTCCGGATACTTGTTGCCTGGAACAAGTACCATGGGTGCAGAGGTTGTGGATATTGGGCAAGTTTAAGGGGCTGTTTAGTATTCTGGGGGAGGACGGGGAGGTATTGAAGAGATGGAAGGCCTGATCGAAGAGCCTGGGGGTGTGTCAAGCCCCTCTTGGAGGACAGGAGTGAGTGGGTGCTGATGGAGGGGTTGCGTAAGAACTAGCGGGTAGCTTCCCTGGTATCGCAATTTTTGGGTGTGGGGTAATCTGAGTCATGCCGAGTTTTGGCGAGCGGGGGTTCGGTAGCGGTTCTGGTTGTGGTCAGATCGGCTTTTGTTGCCGAGGGTAACTGGGAAGGGTGGTTGTGCGAGCATAAGGTCAATGCAGATTATGCTGAGTGGAGCGAGGCTGCGAAAGCTATTCGCGCAGGAAGGGCAATCCCTGACTGCTTTTCATACTACATGCTAATCTCCCCGGAGCCTTATGGCACGCTGAGCCGCTAGTGGAGCCGAACGGGTGGTTGAGATTTACGGGGATTGGACAATAGATCCAGAGCTTAGTCGATTGTGGGTATCAGCTGGAAGGAGTGGAATACCTGTACTACACTTGCACCGCTACCAGTGCTGGGCCCAGGGTGTGACCAAATTACGGGTAAGGTGAACCCGAAGTCCAGGGAATCAAACCCGCAGCACACCGTCGTAGAACCCGTTATGGTAGCCTACTCGTGCCGTAAACTTTTTACCCAAACATGCAATATCACTCGGTAGATCCGAATCTTGGCATCTACCACCACCATAGCACGGGGTTCGGACATTTAAACATTGGAGAGCGATAGTCCCCTATTCACCCCACCCACGCCCGTGATAGTATTGAACCGCAAACTGAACAATGGTAATCGCCCAGCCTAAAACAACCACAAACCTTAAATGGAAACAAAGGCGGCACTCAGCGCTCTCTCTGCTCGATGGAGCCAGACGGAGAACAAAGGAATAGTTCGCCGCATATATCCCACTACGACCCCCCCCACTGCTATTACGTTCTATCTTTCCCGTCAAGCGAGTCGCTGCCTACCTAACAACAATAGACCGAATCAACGGGCGGTTTATGATAAAGGGTTATCACCTTCAGTGCACTTGCCCGAAATTCACATCAATCAATCGTACCTACATAGCGGCCATGTCAGAGCCCCGTTACAACCTCCGTCGCACACCTGCTCCCACACGTGGCGCAGGGGCATTCAATACTGTCAGTCACAAGAAAGTCCCAAAGACGGCACCAGCGAGACGGGCCAAGAAGGTGTCCAAGGAGGCGGCGGCTTATAAGGAGCCTTCAAAGCGCTCGACTAAGAAGCAGAAGGTTCGGGCAATTAAGAGTACTAAAGTTGAGCCGCCGGAAAAAGGTTCAAGGGCGTATGGGGTCTTGAAGCTGGGTGAGGAATCAAGTTCTGAGGATTCCTTGGATGAGCTATCCGATTCGGAAAGCATTTCTGGGGGGGACAAGCAGGACGATGCTTCTAGTGGGGATGAGGAGGAGGAGAGGGGGGAGGGGGAGGATGAAGGGGAGGATGAAGGGGAGGATGAAGGGGAGGATGAGGGGGAGGATGAGGGGGAGGATGAGGGGGAGGATGAGGGGGAGGATGAGGGGGAGGGGGAGGATGAAGGGGATGAGGGGGATGAGGGGGAGGGGGAGGCGGAAGAGGAGGAAGGAGAGGAGGAGGAATATGAACCTCTGTTGTTTGCAGCTAAAAATGCGATTATTGGTCTTACACCTACCATTATTAAAGATGCCTTGGCGCTTACTTCGTCGGCGAAGGATTCTATGGTCAGGCTTGGACGGGGGGGCCCTCTGTGGGGGAAAACCGTTATTGGGAGTGAGGGATCTAGGAAGACTCGTTCTAAGAGACGGAATGTTAGTCATGTGCCGGTTGATATCGACGTTAAGGGGAGTCCAATTCCTCGGGAAAGTTTGGGAGGGGGTGGTAGTGTGGGTTTGAAGAATGTTCAGGATAGAAGTGGGTATCGAGATGGATTTGGAGGGTCAGTGATCGCCAACCTAGCTTCTGTTGCCCCGGTAATGCAGCGCTGACAGAAACGCTAGAGCACGCTGGGAGGAGGTCGAGCTAACCCGCCGAAACCTCTCCGAAGATCTCTCAGCAGCAAGGACACCCCCGGAAACTCGGGGGAAGAAGGCAAAGGCTAAGCATAAGCGCACGACGGAAGAAGTTGCCACGGTGAAGAGCAACTTCATACATGCTGTGGTCTTCTGGATACTCCTTTACCTCGCCTACTCCAACGACCGAGTGCGCCAAGGCATCTACGGAACCTTCAGCTCGCTCACCGACCACCCAGCCCTCCAAAATATCCTAGGAAGTGCCACATCTGCCCTCTATACTGCGGTGACACCGATCGCCGAAACAGGGATCCAATTATTCACCCCGCAAAAAGCCATTCTAGAGAGTCGTATGCGGACCTCCTCCGCGGCAGCCGCAGCCGCAAGCTACGACCTTGAGAAGATCATTCGTGCATCGCAGGTGTTCGCCAACCTCACCCGCCCTATGGTCATCGGGTTGATAGCGGGAGAGCTAGCAGCGGAAGGTAGCGCCCGCTCGCACTGGGCGCCGAACAACATGCGCGCCAAGATCTGTGACCTCTCCGTCGTGTTCGAGGAAGCGTTCGAGGACCTTCGCGTCCTCACTGAGGCCTTCAAGGCCACAATTCGCCGGGTTCGTGAGCGATACACCCTCCTCGCGAACATGCTCTATGATCAGGCATCCGCGGAAATGCTGGCTGGGCTGAGACTCGACGGGCGCAATCAGCAGATGCCAAAGGCGAGGGGGCAGCGCAATAAATACTCGGGTTTCACCGTGCAAGGTAAGTACAAGATTGCCAGATCGGCTCTCCTTCGAGAGTTCAACCATTTGAGGTCTCTGTCGAAGAAGGCGCTCAAGTCTGCCTCTGGGGCGATGGAGAAGACTATGGAGGCGAGGAATCTGAAGGCACTGGTTATTGAAAAGGTTGTTGATGTTGCGGAGCCCTTGGTTGCAGGGTTGGAAGCCTTGGATAAGGAGGTTCATGGGGTTGTGATGCTGTTTCTTCATCAGGAGTTTGTGGTGGAGGACTATGATCGCTGGGTGAATCTTGATGAGCTGTTCTTAAAGGGGAAGTTAGAGGCTTTGTTTGCTGCTTTGGGGAGGCTGGATGGGTTAGAGAGACTGAGGGGTCCTTCTGAGGAGAGGTAGTCGACATTTGCTAAGCTTTCCCTATACCTCCTGTTCTACTGGTATCACTCGTATTAGTGTTTCGTTCCAGGTGTATAAATCGGGCTTGGTTATTCGCGTGTACTTTATGATGTCGTGCCTATTTCGGAATCAAAGTCAAGACATTATGGATATCAGCGCTTTCTCCTGATTCACTGCTGTGTCTATTCTGGTACTCTTGGTGCATTGTATTTTCTTTGTCGCACAAGACCAGCCGTCATTGTGTATCACTCGGCCCGCAGAAAAAGAAAGTGTTGAAACAGTGAGAACGGAACGATGGTTTTGGAACTGATTGAGTGACGAGAAGAATGATGAATTGCTTAATTAACTTCTCAGTAGAGAGCGAACTACCCAGACTATCTACTGTTGAGAGCGAGACACAAATTGCGAGTAAATCAACAGTAGGAAGTAAACAGAAACAGAGAGAAGAAAAGAAAGGCAAGGAGGTATGTTCAATAGTACGAATATTGTAAGGGGGTTTTGAGATGGCGATCAAGACTAATGCAAGGAGAAAATCAATAGTGCGAGTGATACTACGGTAGTGCCAGAAGCATAGTGCCAGAAGCATATTTCAACACTCCCCCTCTTCTGCCATACCGTGAGAAGGAAAAAATAAAAATAAACAATAAAGGAAAGTTTTTTGAACATCATCGAGCACCGGTAAAACCCCCTATCCATAAGTGTCTCAAGGGGGAAAGGTATACTCTCAGCTCTTCCTTAGATCAGTTAATAACAAAAGGAAAAACATTTCAAACAAACAAGCCTGATTTCTAACCCCAAAAAGGTACTTCCTAGACTACAGTCCCATCCCGATCCTTTCCATATGACGCCAGTGGAGGTCTCTCGTGAGAGGCTTCGTAAGCATGTCGGCGGACATATCGTGTGTTGAGATGTGGCGAAATAAGACTGCTCTCTGCTCGACGATATCGCGGACATAGTGGTATTTTATGTCTATGTGTTTCGTCCGCTCGTGATGCCGCGCATTCGAGATTTGCGCAAGTCCGCCAGTGCTGTCGGTGTAGATGGTAGTCGGAGAGGAGAACGATTCCAAGTCGGTAGGAGAGATTGTATCCATAACGTTCCCGATTAGACGACGAAGCCAAACAGCTTCTCTTCCAGCTTCTGATGCAGCTATGTACTCTGCTTCCGTTGTTGAAAGGGCGACAATTGTTTGCTTCTTAGCCTTCCAGGCTACAACACACTCTGAGAGCAGAAAAACGAATCCACCCGTCGACTTTCGATCACCTAGATCCCCTGCCCAATCTGAGTCCGAGAATCCCTTGAGAGACCTGTCAAGCGGGGTCTCGCTTCTCCTATAGCAGAGCTTTATATCTCTTGTCTGCTTCAAATATCTTAAAACACGCTTGGCCTGCGCAAGATGTTCCGACCCAGCGGAAGCGGAGAATTTTGAGAGGACCGATATCGTGAACGCTAGATCAGGTCGCGTTCCTAACATTAGGTACATAATACTCCCAACCAAGGACTGATAGAGTTGCTGATCGTCAGGCGCAAGTGGTTCGAATTCCAGAGAAGGTCGAACTTCGAGTGGCGTCCAAATGCCATTACAATCGCTCATACCAAATCGTCGCAGTACAGATTCCACGAAGTGTCGTTGACCAATACGAATCTTTTCAGGGAGCTGTTCGATATCAATGCCGAGGAATTGACGTGACAACCCAAGATCTGTCATCTTGTATCGGTTTACGAGAAGTTGCTTCACCGTTGCAATGGCCGAAGGGTTACAAGACGCTAAAAGGATATCGTCTACGTATAGCAGTAGTATGACTTTGAGCGAGGAAGAGATGTAGAGATTAGCATCACCTGAGGATGGGATAAAACCTTGTGACTGAAGGAAGCGATTGATATTGCTAAACCAAAGGCGAGGAGCTTCTTTAAGCCCATATAGGGCCTTCTTTAACCGGTACACTCCGCCAGGCGGTGCCCCGGGATGCAACCATTCTATGCCCTCGGGCAACGCCATGAAAACCAGATCATTGACTACAGGATTCAGAAAGGCGGTGATGACATCCATCTGATGGATTTTCCAGCCGAGTTGGGCAGCGAGGGCGATTAAGATTCTGAATGTTGTCAGCCGGGCAACAGGAGCGTAAGTCTCACCAAACTCTGTTTGCTCGTATCCTTTAATAACGAGGTGGGCTTTGTAGCGGACCGAACGGTCAGAGTTATGCTTAACTCTGAACACCCATTTGCATCCAATGATCTTTGCCTCACGAACATCATCGTGACTGACAACCTCCCAGGTGTCATTTTCAATAAGAGAGTTGAACTCTTGTTTCATGGCACTCCGCCACGCTGTATGGGAGACAGCATCTGCGTAACTCTCTGGGTCGTAACCCGGACAGAGTTCGCTAACATTCTTGGCTTCGGCAGCAATTGCTTGGACAGGCTGACGGCGTCGAAGTGATCGACGAAGCATTTGATTTGATTCTCGGGCGCGCTTCAGAAGCCTTTCAGGTCCCAGTGACATTGGGCCAGCTTTCTCTGGTTCCTGTACTGTCGGACCAACTTTAATTCTTTTCGGCACCGGTAACGTCGGGCCCAGAGGGGGATTCACAAGACCAGTCTTCGCTGGATTGATTTCGCTTTCCGGCACCAGCAACGTCGGGCCACTAGAGGAGCTCTCGAGATCGGGTCTTGTTTGGCCGATTCGGAGATTGTCGTGCTCAACTCTGACTTTCTTCTCCCCCTCGACAATTATAGCAGCTTGGCTGCTTTCTTTTCTAACGACCCTCCGATCCCCATTCTCTCCAGTCTCAGGGACTAGAATTTTATTTGGTGGTGGGACCGGGCTGACAGGTACGTCACTGCCCTCACCCCTGGACATCGGGGTCTTGGCAGCTCCCAGCTTAAGTTCTTCTGCCTTGGAGCCAACGGCAGCCACGCTTCCAATCTCATCATCATCCTCTACCCCATCCACAAGAGGAACAAATTCTTTAAGCACATCACGACCTGGACCGTGCTTCACATCACCAGGGGTACGAGATTCATCAAAGACAACATCGGATGAACGAACAATTGCGCGGAATTCGGGGTCCCATAGCCGCCAAATCTTCACCGTATCATGCACATAACCAATCATGATGCATTCGCGAGAACGTGGACCGAATTTACCATTCCTTTGCTCCTTTGGAATAAGTCTACTGGCTGAGCAACCAAAGCGACGAAGGTGGCCAATGTCTGGTTTGATGCCATGCAGCATTTCGTACGGTGACCGACCTCCAAGAGAAGTCGATGGAGAACGGCTGTGAAGATAGAGTGCGGTCTCTATTGCTTCGGCCCACATTGCATCAGGCAAGCTGGAGTCCAGAAGGATCGCTCTTCCCTTCCCAACTATCGTACGAATCATTCTTTCCGCTACGCCGTTCTTGTGCTGACAGTAAGGAGGTGCAGGTTCAAAAAGGATTCCACCAACACGCAAGATACCTCGAAAGAGGGAGTTGTCATATTCTCCCTTGCCGTTATCGCATCTGAATCGCGAAATTGGCCAGTTTGGAAAAGCTGTTTCGACCCGTGCCTGAAATTCTTGAAAGATTCTCGTAATCTCAATGGATTCCTTCGACCGCAGAAAATAGCCATATGCCCAGCGCGTATAATCATCGATGTAGAGGATGAGATAACGGGATCCGGACCATGACGGGGTCCCAATCGGGCCACAGAGATCGGAGTGAATGAGCTCAAAGGGCCTTGATACTCTGGCTACAGGAAGTCGAACAAAGGTGCGCTGATGCTTTGCTTCGATGCATGTATGGCAGGGTGGAATATCGCCAATGGGGAGACCGGTAATGGAGGAAACGGCTCGAAAGTTGAGATGGGCCAATCGTTGATGCCACAGGGTAATTGGGACTCTGGCATTAGTGGCAGTGGAGTTGTTGGCGGCATTCGCATAGAGAGCATGAGCCTGTCTAGATAGAGGGAAGAGCGCCGGGGATTTGATGGCACCGGTGACGACCGCTCTTCCAGGACCCGCGAGTTCCCAGACCAAGTCTCTAAGCTGCCCGAGGGGTATCTGGGAACCTCCATCAAGTCTTGAGATCATGCAGGTATCTTTGGTGAACGTAATACGATGGTGGGCAGATAGCTGGCCAACCGACAGAAGAGATGACCGAAGATTAGGGGCATAGAGAGCTTGGACGTCTAGGGCCAGTACCTCATGGCTTTGATCGTTCTTGAACAGGATTCGTACAATGCCTACGCCTATGGCATTGATCGACGAGTTGTTGCCCATATGGATAGGAATAGTGGCGTTGGGCTTGAAGGCTCGATATGAAAACAATGCATCGCGATTCCGACAGAGATGGTGGGTTGCACCCGAATCAATCACCCAGTTCGAGATTTCAGCTTCCGGGGTATCTGATACCGTCAACTCGTTCGATGAAAGGGAAATTACACTGGTCAGAAGGGCTTGAACAGAGACGAGGACTGGGTCAGCGGTAGCCGGCATGGCTGAAGCTTGTGAGCTCCTGGAATTCTTATCAGTACTGTCATATCTTTTACTCTTCTGATGTGCATCCATTGCCTGTCTCCCCCTCTGACGAGAATTACAGTCACGTCGCGTATGCCCATGGCGACCACAATGCCAGCAGGTGACGGACGAGGAGCGACCATCTGCACGACCGCCAACGGAGCTGTTGGACCTGGACCAGGAGTTACGATAGCCACCGTGAACACGACCGCGACCACGACCACGGAAGCTGCAACCTGTCCCGCGAAACCCAGAATTGCTGCCGTGAGTTGAACTGCCTCTCGAGTACAAAGCAGAACCAGAAGTAGCGGTAACGTTCGAAGTAGAGGCCTCGGGGGCCTTTATCCGGAGGGTGGCCTCATACTGCCGGATAGAGGTAATATAATCCGTGACCGAAAGATTTGCCTGCTGGTGTAATAACTGAATCGTGGTGTCATAAGGATCCGGCAACGAGGAGGTCAAACGAGAGATGAAAGTAGGATCTGTAATGGCCTGATCGGTTGAGGCAAGCACATCCTTGAAATCCATCAAGGCCGTAATGTAGGCACTAACAGATGAGTAGTCACTGCACTTAATACGATTGAACTCACGGATAAGACCCTCTCTCCCTGCCCGAGAGGCGGCAGTATCGAACTCGGCAGCAAGTGCCGTCCACATCGCCGCTGGCGAGCGAGGAATACGCCGAAGAAACGCTTTCGCCTCAGGACCGCACGAGTTATAAATGAAAGTGACGGCGAGGCTTTCACGGCGATTGAAATCGAGGAGGCGAGCATGCTGGTTGGCCGGCGGGGCAACTTCGTGACCAAGGGTGATTTCAAGGGCCCCGGCCCCCTGCAGAAGGTACTGAAGGTCCTGGGACCACTGCGGGTAGGTTAACTGACTCAACCTGGTAGCTTCACCGTACTTGCAACGGTAAACAGAATCGTCTTTGGCTGCCGAGAACTTCGAAAGAGACATCAAGAAGGTTGGATGGAAAACAAAAATGATGTTAAGTATGGAAAGATAGGTAGACAGATAGATAGAAGATTCAATCTAAAGCGGGAGTAATAAATTGCAGACGGAAGGCTACAATAGGCTCATAACCTGTTGAAACAGTGAGAACGGAATGATGGTTTTGGAACTGATTGAGTGACGAGAAGAATGATGAATTGCTTAATTAACTTCTCAGTAGAGAGCGAACTACCCAGACTATCTACTGTTGAGAGCGAGACACAAATTGCGAGTAAATCAACAGTAGGAAGTAAACAGAAACAGAGAGAAGAAAAGAAAGGCAAGGAGGTATGTTCAATAGTACGAATATTGTAAGGGGGTTTTGAGATGGCGATCAAGACTAATGCAAGGAGAAAATCAATAGTGCGAGTGATACTACGGTAGTGCCAGAAGCATAGTGCCAGAAGCATATTTCAACAGAAAGTCTGCGCCACAAAAGGACAGTACCTTGGGAAGACGAATAGCTCGCTAGAGATCTGAGCTCAGATTGCGCCTGAACCTGCGACCTGGAGACGTGGGGTACCTAAAAGGAAACCTGGGGGTAAGATAAAACTTTCTCGGACGGGGGCACTGCATAACAAGGCTTCGGCATTTTCCATTCCCTGAATCTTGTTTTGCTAGTCAGGCGCTAGCAGAAATGTATATGTTCATCAATTATTTTCTTGGGGGGGGATGATGGTGGATGTTATGGAATGAGAACCTGGTTTGCCACTTGGCTGGTAATTAGTATCTGAAAATGCGGCTATTGGTAGAGTACATGACCGCCCAACTAGCGAGAACAAGCTTTGTATAACTTTATTCCAGATACACGCGCTGCGCTGTAGGCTAGACTAGGCTAACTTGGAGTAACTAGATATCATAGGGAGCGTAGTATTGTAGGAAGAGAACTGGAAAAAGGCCAGGGGAGCGCCACAAAGAGCGATACCAGCCTAGAAAAAGGTCCAACATGCACTGTACGTCGCCGAACACAATTTGACACCTGGTTTCTAGTGATACAAGTCTTGAGTTTCCAATTGACAATAATGCGGTTGTGATGTCGATTTGGTTGGAATACCGTAACTCGAATAGTTGCACCATGTGCTGGGACGTTGGAGTTGCCTCTCCTAGTAAGGACTGGATTTTCCTTTCTTTTTTGTGCCCCCGGAGAGCAGGTTTTTTTGGATGTGTTTTTCGCCCCTTTTTCCAAAGGAGGAAATTTTGGACTGCCCGGCACACGGCCCAACTATCCAAGCTCTTACGGTAACGGCGATGGAAGACCTAGCAAGGTTAGCCCTTTCCCCTCCCCGCAAGTTATGACAATCTATTGAGAACTTGACCAACGAACATTCTCACATTTCTACAAACATTGCAGCGATGCCTCAAGGGAGGCTCTCTTGATTTCCTGACATCGACCATCTGATCAGATGCCAGGAGTGTTTAGTCTGACCTTGAGAAGTGGGTCATTGGCGCCTGGGGTTTCTCAGATGATAAGGAATGTTTCATTGCCCCTCCCTCACCGCGACCCAATGCAGTATCATTGGGAATTAAAAGACTTTTCCATCGACGAATTGTAGTACGCCCGCGGCATGATAGGATAGGCAGCTGCGTTTGCGCTTCATGAGATGAATTGGGTGGATGTGATGTCGTGAAAGGACACAGGCCCAGATAGGCGCACACTCGCAACTTGGGCAAAAAACTAGGCACTTCCTCTCTCTGGCATATTATCTGGTGAGAAAGGGTGTATAGCCGGAGCCTACCGTTCTAAAAGCACAACTTGGTTCATGCGGAATGCCCAAATTTGAATGCGGCTGAAACATATCATTTTTCAATCAAGGAAGAGAGTTGGGTGGCTAAGTGGTGTCGAGTTCGACCGCAAATTCTGATGGCTTGCTATTCGAAGGAATTCACAACCTGTAGTGAGCCGAGGGCGTTATTTTATTGTTACTTTTTTATCCTTGAGAGTCTTGACCAATGGGGGGATAAGGGGAGAGCCAAAGTTTGTTGTTGTCCAGGGCGGACTACCACTCCGATCCCTCAGATAGGGTCCAATCGATTACCCCATTTTTCTGTGGTATCCGAGTGCGGGACACAAGGCTGCGACTTCTGCTTATGTGAAATGAAGGAAAAAGCTTGCCTTCCCGCTGACCTTCTCCCAATTCAAGTACTCAAGCACGGATATTGTTTTTTTCTCAAAATACTTCAGAGGTTTGGAAGAGCCGCCAAAACTAAACCTCCCCCGCCTTGGTTTTATAAATACGGGCTAGTTCACTACTATCACTCGGATGGAAAATGGTTTTGGTTTTGTTATAGGACTCTAACGCGTATATAACCCTTCCTAAAGATTAATTGCTAATTTCCCTTAACTTTCTCTATCATTCAATAATACCCGAGCGTTAATTCACCTTATAATTGCAATATGGCAGGCGTTACCGGAATCACTGTTGAGAGAGTAGACGATATCACGCCTGGGACAATTTTCCTTGGCCATTCATCCCTTCCATCCCATTCGCAGCCGAAGCGTAGGCCATTTCTGGCTCTGTGGAAGGTTGGAAACCAAGTGGTCTCATTGTGAGTGGGGCGTTTTTTATATATTTAATCTGTTTTCCTTTGGGTAGGGGTATCTTCCCCACCTGGGCCATGAATTCCGGTCTGCAATCGTTGACTAACAAGAGAAATTACGACCGAACAGACCTTTGACTAGTTTAGCGAACGAGGGCCACTGCGTGCTGACAGCCGCAGAGAGGTTCGGACGCAGTACGGCCAGTTATTACCCAATAGCTCCGGCAAGCAATCAATCCTATCTCCCGGTCACCGCAACACAGAACTTTTCAGGCTTTATAGATCTCCTGACACCAGTGACTCTCGGGCACTGTTCACTTGGGAGGAGAGCGAAAGCGACCAGAATCTCAGAAGGGGACTTGCAAAACGTCATAATGGCGCATGTAGGCCTGGTCCAATGCGGGCGGGAGGCAGCCCAGACGGAGCAAGCGGAGCAGGAATCGGAGATGCTCTTGATAGATCGGAGGACACACGAGAGCATCCGCAATATGGCCCTGGACATGCTCCAGCGCAGCGAGGAAGGCCTTCTACATGCGAGACACACCCAGGAGGTTACCAAGAGTCTAGTTGAGGCGTTTGATAGCCCCCCCGCTGCCAAATTAATATTACCGCGTCAGCAATATCCTTCTCCTTCCATGGGTTCCACTCACCCGCCTCCTCCTCCACCACCTCCACCTCCTCCACGGCCTCCGCAAGCTGGCACGCAGCATAGACACCCTGGGCAACAGAGCTCAGGCCAGCAGCAGCAGCAACAGCAACCCCTGAACAGCCGGTATGGGTCAGGGAGCTGCAGGCCTGATACCTTCCCCGGGGACCCGAGGAATCCCGACAACGGTGGTGGCGATGGGCCTGCTGGGACCCACCTTTACTGGGGTTCTTCTAATCTCTCCTCTGCACAAACCGGAAGCAAACCAAATCAACAACACAATAGAAACACGGCTCGTAGGCCTGGGACAAGCGGAAATCAAGTAGTGCAGCACCAAGAGGAGTACAGGCAGGAGGTGTACCAGCAGGAGCATCAGCACGAGGAGGATGGCAACGACGAAGATGAGATTGATGAATGGACCAAAGGCGACTGGGCTTGGGTGGAAGAAATTATACCCGAGGACAAAGGGAAGGGAAAGCAGCCTGGCGAAGATATCGACTCCAACTCTTTTTCGGAGTGGGACCCGGCCGACTGGGACTTAATCCCCGAAATCACCCCAACTGAAAAATGCGACAAATGTCATACCACTGTCACCACTTCCCCCGGAGGAATGGGCCGAACCCACATCTGTGGATCCACATACTTACCCTCAGAGGGCGATCAAAGCAATTGTAACAGCGAGGTATCACAAGGTAACACCGCAATCCCCCACCCATTCCTCCGCCCTCCATTCCAGGAGGGCCAAGAAGAACCACCATCTAAGGACACGAGCGATGAGAATGATAGAAGATCCAACAAATCCGGTTCCGACCTATACAGTGAACACCAGCGTTACTTCCTCCCCACCTCACTTCCAACCCAACAGCCATGGGCCCAATCCCAATTTAGGACATTCACCCACGCCCTCCGAAGGATCACAGCCCGCACACAGCTTCAACAAGAAGCATCCTCCTCCCCCGCAGCCGGCAGCACTAGCAACAAAAGAGAAGTTATTGAATATGTCCATTCTTCGGGTACTGAGCCCCAGGGTGTCGCAACCACACCAAGCACAGAAGCTACGCAAACCGCCACAGAAGAACAAGCCCCCACAGGGCAATACAAAACCATGGAATCGGAGACTAGCCCCATTCCAGCGGTTGGGCCGACTGGGGCGGAGGACGCAGGCGAGCAGCGGGCTGCACCATTAGAATCTCCGCCACGCTCCGCAGCCGTGGGGGGGAGGGGTGGAGAGGTAGAGAACGAACAGGCATTGGAGGAAGAATACAGGGGGGTATACCAAGAACTACAAAGAATACTATCGAACGTCTGCAAATCCTGGCTCCGACCGCTCGGCGCGTCTGAGGACTCGCTCGGGGCGCTCCATCCTAAGGACGAGGCATTTTTTGGGGCGTACAGGAGCTCCTTCAGCTCTCTAATATCACAAGATTCGGCGCACGAGGATGATTCAATTGGTCGCCTGCTGGCGGCACTAGACAGATGTCAGTCTCTGCAGGCGGAGATTACGGCAGAGATGGAGGCAGCCGGAGGGCGACTTAGTGGGGGGCTATTGGTGAAATATATTGATATTGCTCGCGAGATATGTCAGCCACATAGTGACAGTAGCAGGGAGATTGATGAGCTATGTGCTCGAGCTGGGATAGCCCTCGGGAACAGTATTTCTGCTACTGCCACCGCTGCTGCTGCTGAGAGCGGTAATTGACGATCTCGTCCACGATTTTTCCTAGCCTTTATTTATCGCAACCTGTGCCTATACCCCCCCCCCCTCTTATGATTCTTTACGATGTAACGACTTCATGATATCTTATGCTTCCGTCCTTTCATGCTCTCTTACATGTTGCGAACCTCCACGATGTCACCGGATTAAAGCGTTATATCACTATCGCCCCTCTTTTTATTTTTATTTTCCATTCCCAAGTTATAGACCAGGATTTATGCTTGTATCCCCTAAAACTACCTGCTATTGCTATCGCACATGGATATATAGAAGTGGTTACTACCGCTTAAAAATACCCACCCTCCGTCTCTGCTGCACCTCTGGTGATTGAAATCTCAACACTGTGGATGTTGCGGGGGATAAATCGCGTAACGGCCAAACTGTCCAACTAGACCATGGCTAAACTATAGCGTAGGCATAATCGGAAACTTGATTCGCTCGTCATCCTAAAGCTAACTGACGGGATATAAGCCTATAATACAACGTTCCTCCATTTCACTCCTGCTGAAACCATCGAGTGACTTACCATGACCTCACCCGATTCCACACATATGTACGGTAAGGTATCAATCTCGAGAAAAGTGCAGTCCTGCTAGGCAACCCATCAGCCTCCCTGGGTTTCTTGAGTAAGTTGACCATCGCCAAGGTTGCCTTTCCCGGTGGTCATTTTTTCGCCGCCTTAGTCATAATCAACACTTTCGCAAATCCTACACGCACACCCTCACTTGTTGGCTTGGCGGTTGGGCATCACCTGGATCGGGGGGGATTGCCCAGTGGGATCCACGTGGTGTTGGGTGGTGCCGGGCTCGGGTGCGCCTATAAAAATGGGAATACATGGCCTTTTTTCTCTCCCCTAGAGGTTTATACAAAACCAGTAGGAATACGGTAGGTTTTCGATTTTTTCCTGATACCCGAGCACTGCACTGGTAGTGAGTGAGTGGGATTATCTTGCGGCGGGCTTGGGAGGGGATTCTGTGGGGAGGGGTAGAATGATCCTGGGGGGTATTTTGGCGGCAGACGGGGCCTAAGGAATCCGGTTACACCTTCCATGCGTCTTTTCTTTTTTTTTTGTTCACTTGTAGCTTCCCTTCATATCTAAATATCGTTCGTCAGAGGGTTTCCTTCGCCCACACCCCCTCCCTGTTTATTGTAATACTCCAGCCTGTTCTTCAGCCCTTTGGCCTCATTCACCCTTTTCACCTCCCCCCCCCCACAGATCCTTCAATAGGGTGTCCTATCACTCTAAGAGCTTCCCCGTCAGTTATTCTGATGTAATCCCAGGTGACTCCGAGTAAATAAATACGATCGGCATCCGAGAAGAAAATCAAAATTTCACTGTGCGTCATAGTCTAGATATCATACTCTATACAGGTGCGATGTGCTCGAGTAGTACGGTACTGTTCACGTTTGTCCTCTTATCCCTTTACATTAAAGGGGACTCCTGCTCGTCCCGGGTTGGCTGTATACTGCTCTGAAAGTGGGCGGGTTGGATATTGTCTGTATTTTTCCCCAGACCAAAGTTTCCTAGGGTATGGTATCTTGTCTAGTAAGCACGACCTAACGGGGGGTTATCGAAAACGAGAAGAGGGGGTTGATCACACTCCTGGGGTTCTGATGGGTGATGGTTCTACAGCAGTATTCGGGGAATAACTCCCTGCCACTCCCACAATACCACTCCAATGTTCCTACCCGCTCCTTTCGTAAATGAAGGGAAAGGCAGCCATTTATGCGCTACCAAGAGATAAAATAGGGAAATGTGGCAGCGTTCATTCCCAGCATCAGAGGCATTGTGCCAAATGGATCCTTAATCCAGCTCAGGTGCTTTACTTACGCAGGGCTTGTTCCCACCAGCCACCAATCCATACGACAGGCACTATCCTCCCCCAGAGGAGGGACCGAAACAGCTGGAAAAAAGAGCTTCAGCTAGCCTAATAGCTATACAGTACTATAACCTCAACCGGATTCAAGTATCAGCTATACTCCAACCAGTGAGGAATATCATGACCTCACTAATAATACAAACAAGATTTCGTGACGAGTAGAAACTTGCACCCTGATCTGGAATTTGGGCGTTGGGCCGACTCTGTCTCTACTCGAATATATCCCAATGAGAGACAGGCCTTTCTCTGAGCCCATGAGCTTGTGAGGGTTACGACATAGTAAGCCGTTATTTGATCAATGTCATGACTCACAAAGTGAGAGAGACTCAGAGAGATCGTAAAGGGGTACGCCCTCTACGAAGGGCATATGCTCTCGACGAAGTAGATTCCTAGGTCAAAGGGAGGGAACGTAGAATATGGTAAAAACTGGAATAATCAAGCCGCGTGGTATGTAGTCGAGAATTCCCTACTTTGGAAGTGGGGCGAAAAAACGGGAGAGATGAGCCTAGGCCCTACCCGCGGAAGGAGCTCCAACGGCATAGCACCTGATCCCATTACTCCAGTTTTTACAGTATATAAGGTAACAAATGAGCCGGGGAAGACTAAACCGCGCGAAATTTGTGGTGAAAAGTGACAATCTCAAGTGTAACCACGAGGGTAATGCCCCCCCAAAATAGTTAGTGTATTTCGAGCCCGACTTATTCTTCCATTACAGTAATATTCTCCAAGAAGATGCAGGCCAATTACTCGAGTACGGTTATGACTATCCTACATTTAAAACAGTGACCTTTCGTTAGACATTCAGTGGGGAGCGGAGCCCCCCGTAACCGTATAATCTATTTCCTTAAGCGGTGTTTGCTCAAGGTTGCACAGCGGCCTGGGGGCTTGACACTGTAGGCGGCCCTTATGCGTTCAAGCAAGGAAATTATAAGGCGGATCACTGTTTGCAAACTAGAACATCTCGTGCGTTTTAGAGAAGTAGCTGGTAAGTGGACGACCATTGGAATCCTTCAAGTCTAAGGCTTTCCCTGACCACTTGTATACACAAGTATTCCTCACTTGATATCACAAATGGAAAACTATGCTCCGAATAAACGAATAATCCAAACAAGTACTAATCAAGGGTGCTACTAAACATGCCGTGTTATAGTATTCGAGTCAAGTCAGAAGAAACCAAGCAATACAAAGAGACCAAAGGGTAAGCAGTATTGCCAAGGGAACATATGTGCATGGTACAGCCGGCAGATATTCATTCGTGACCGGGAGCCTAAGCCGCGCACACCCTCCACCCTCTTCTCAACCTTCACCGCGGTAATACTAGCTATCTATAATACCACAATGAGTTTTCCTCGGTATCCTTACTTCCTTCCCAGATGTTCGGACAGAATAAGCCCACATCCAGATCAAGACCAAGGATGCCCCAGAAACACCAAGCAGCAGTAAACCAACAGAGGGGGATGGGCTTCTATGAACCCCACCAACCCTCAACAGTAAAAAGGTTCACGTGCTTCCCTCCGCGCCTCCGCCCTTCTTCGAGATATTATCTGTGAGAGGGGACGGTGTTGGTGCGGTGGGGCCAAACGCCTAACCCCCCCACCAAACACCCGTTGTTCCTTCACCCTCGCCCCAACTGAGGGCAAGTTACTTTTTTGTTTATGTCTCTGGTCTCGAGGTATTAGTTATCCACCCTCGTGGAGAATTTAATTTGGAAACCCGGGGGGGGGTGTAAGCTTGCCAGGGCCATGACAGCCCTCCATGTGGCGGTCTGGAGCTGTCAACCACGTCGCCAGGGACGCTGTTCCTGTCCTGGACCAATTTGGGCTTTCGGATTCGTAGAGAATATTAAGGTTGGCCAAAGAGTGACAGCCCACACGAGCACCGAAGAGGCCGGAAAGCCCGATTCCCGGCACAGGTCCTGCTAAGCCCCTCCAAATCGATCCTTAGCGTGCCTACTCGCGGTAAATCTGAACACCGGGAAAACTCTTGAAATGCAGTATCAGCCATCAGGCAAATTTCCCTTCTCAATCTGGGACAAAACACCATAGAAGGAATAAGGTCTCCCAGGGGGGTATTGTCCGAGGGTTTGAGCTTACTGTATTTCATTTACTGGTAGGTTATGATACTCACTTTCATTTTCCTTTTTTCCTTTTTCCCCCCCCCTTTCACTTCTCCCCTACTTCTCTTCCAATTATTTTCTTCTGACTACTACTCTTCTCATTTATCCTAAAGCTAACCAATTCTACTATCCTACTAGAACTCTTATTAATCTATCTTGTTTGATTCATTATTCTTATTTTTTTTATTTGTTCTAGATGATCTTTTGTCTTTATATTTGAAATCTATTTTCACTAGTAATTCATATTTACTATGATTAGCTTAGCAAATTAAGCATGAAATGTAAAATATATCACAAATCACTAGTGAGCACTCTACTCTCATGCATCTTTCTTTTGTAGCTTTTCGTACCTTGTTAAACTATTGTTACTAGTTATTTTAATCATTCATTATCAAGTATAAAGGGGAAATTATTATAGTTAGTTGTATAATAAGATGAAGAATACGTACAGATAGTCAAGAAAGATAGGAAGATAAAGTGAAGGGTGGATTGGAATACTGGATGTAATGAAAATCAGAACTCCATGGTTTAAGATATCTCTCTTTGGGAGAATTTTCATAAGCCAAAAAATCTTAAAGTAATAATTATGAGGTATTATTTATATAAGTCCCCCATATTATCATAAATAGATAGATATGCAACTCAGATTCTCATAAATCATCACTAAGCAAGGCATATTTCACATGACCAACACTTATTAGTCATAAGAATGTTATGTTTTCCACTATAATGTTAATTGACTCATAGTACCTCACATGACTACAGAATAGTAAGTTATCATTATATTATGACCTGTGGTTGTTTTATGACTTACGATTGTGATGTCGGATAATGTAATGGCTTTTGCACATGACTTACTTTATAAGTGATGGGTTTTAAACATGTGATCCATTTTAATACATGACTGGTGTTATGAGTTTTGATTGGTTAACAGAAGGTTCAAGTTAAACAGTTGACAGAGAAGTCAGCTGATGGATTTTACACTATTACTTGTTACAAGTGATGAGATTTGATGACTAATATGGATGAGTCATCAGGGTGAGAGTAGAGTGAAGATCAGGTATAAATAGAGGGATGTACGCCCTGGAAAGGAGATCTTCACACTACCACCTAAGTACTTATTACCCTAGCGGGAATAGCTTACCTAATAATTAAGAGTGAGGTATATGGCTTCATAGGATGACCATATATCCGAACCTATGCTCCCAAAGTTATGAGCTTCCTAGAGGCATCTGGAAGATAACTCGGACGACTGGATGAGAGCACGTTTCAAGATATGTTTAGCTGATTGGAACGATGTTTGGAGAACACTACTCCTCTCACTCTAGTCGCATATGCATATTGCTGCATAATGCTTTGATAACTGGATATCGGAACTGATCACTCCATATTCCATATTACTATTGGTATGTAGGCATTTGGACCGCATATTCATACATAGTCTATCATGACGAAGAGATCGAACACTGTCTACTGGTGGAGTGGGGGCACCATTAGATGAAATAGCAGTTCGGGAGATTCTCTGATTTGAGCTGGGCAAGTTTTCAGGGTCAAACGGTGTTCGTACTTTGTTTTGACGAACTGAATTGTTAACAAGATACTTCTGGACTAAAGAAGTTGAAGTAGCATGAACATTAGTATAAATAGTAGGCCTCTTCCCCGGTGGTTGAAGAATTATCAAGTAACGGAGAAGAGACCTTAACAATATACCAAGTTAGCAAGTTATATTTAAACTCTTTGATATTTGACTACTCTCTATTACTTTACCTTTACCAAATGATTATCCACGAGCCTTCCTGACTATTAATCCGTTATCTCGAATATCCTTGGCCTAGTTAGCCAGGAATTCTATCATGTTAGCTACCCCGTAACAGTACTTCTCTACCTATAAGTTTATGAATAAGGCCCTGTTTAGCATGTCACAATATAAAAATATGTAATAATTCTAGAAGCAGCCTATTGCTTTATATAGAAAGTAAAGGAACCATTAAGCGATGTTTTATATCACTAAAGGATAGCAAATACCTCTTTATCTATTCTTTATAAAAGAGGAAAGAGTTGGAGTTCCTTTTAAAGAGGAGTAGCAGATATAATAATATTGTAAAATATTGAATGTCTTGTCCTGCAATATTTTGCAACATGATCATTTCTGATACTTCTCAATAGTAGAGGCTCTAATTACTTTCATTTTTAAAAGGAATATGCAACGAGGTATCTGCTATTCCTTTATGATTTAAATTATCCCATTATTGTTCTTTTGCTTTCTGTATAAAGAAATAGGCTGTTATTAGAAATATAGCATGTTTTTATATTGTGACATGCCAAACAGAGTCTAAAAGATTACTTTATATTCTTTTATTCAGTATTGCTATTTTTTACAATTGATCTAGCGATCAATTCAGGTATACAAAACTCAACAACAAAAACTATCAACTAGTTCTATGGGTTTATTATCATCTGAGCAGAGAAGAGTTCCTATCATAGCTAATGAACAGATTATTAGAAAGAAGAGTTTGTTATCTCCTAATCAACAGAGTATATTATCAATATAATACAGATAAGATTCAATCTTCTAGGACCGATAGGGACTGTTACACAGTTACAGGTATCACATCAGTATTGATAAAAGTTCTAGTATTTACCTTAAGTTTATTCAAATCTTCTTTCTTTCCATCTCATTACTTCTCTTTAATTAATAACTTATAACTATATTTAATCTTATTTATACATGGGTGTTAAAACAATATATGCAAAATAAAACAATATATACAAAATAAAACAAAACAAAATGGTAAATACCAAGTGATCACACCTAACATAATCACTCTCTGAAGTGGAGAAAAAAACGTTCATTTCATAATAACAACCTCAGTCTCTTCTCTAATGACATCTCCTTCAACTAAAGTAATGACCAATGTATTTATTATCACAAGCATCTTCTTTCCTATTAGGAGGTAACACACAGCTCCTTCAGACAGTTTGTTTCTTTTCTATCTTTTTCCATTTTTCCTGAAAACTTATACTAACAAAATACAAAAACAATTATTACTTTTCCTGCATATGCCAGTATCCTTCAAGTATATACTCATTTTACTAACTTTCTACCTCCATTTCAATCACTGCATTCCTGAATATTAAATGCTTTTTACAAACTTAGATCATAAGCTATTTCCATATGCTTGCCTCTTTACTACTTCCTCTAAGTCAAAATACTTTCCTGGAATCTAGCCAAAAAACAAAGCAGATACTAGGAGAGTGTAACAAGCAGCATTTCCAATATGCTTCTATATTCCAACAATTATCACACTTGCTCATACTTTTCCATGAATATTTTCACTTCTATTCTAGTTTCTCTTTCTTCCATATATATTCCAAGTTCCTTATATCTTTCTTAAGTAAACTTTATGCTAACAATAAACAGAATAATTCTTATAAGGGAGACTTCTTAAAAATTTATAGCCTTTATTTATTTGTATTCTTTCTTGTAGACTATACTAATTTTAAGTACTTTACTAAAGGTTTGTTTAATAATATTAGTATAGGTTATATATCTTCTAAACTTATCAGATAGTATCAAAGAACTTACTTCCGTTGAAAATGTTTGATTGCTACTCACCATACTAACTACTAGGCACACACTTAAATCCAGCCACATACTTAGTTCAATAGCTCCAAATATACCCTACTCTGTTATTGTTCAGACAAAGAAAGTAACCTCTCTAGGAGCAAGGCCTTTCATGCCACTTGGCTTAGGTGCAGCATCCACTATTATTATTTGACAACCCTTTAGGTATACTAGTACACGTCTGATTAGTGATGAGAATTCGAATGCAAGTAGGCTATAGAGCCTGGAAAAGATATCTTTTCTTTCAAGTTCCTTTATTTAATTGATTGTTCTGCACGAGAAGGAAAGGGAAACCAACATACAAGAGTGAGAAGGGGTACAGAAGAGTTGAGGTGAGTGTATAGAAGTGTATGGATAAATATGATAATTGATGGAAGGAGAGGACTCAGTAGATGAGAGAAAGATATCGTAGTTTTTTTATACATACTTTTATTTTCCCAGTTAGTTGAGTTAGTGGATATCGTAAGAGAGTGCATGTGTATGTTGTTGAAGAAAGAAAATTTTACCCCACTTCGGTGCAATTGTTTACTCTTATTCTTTGTCTTGGTATTTATTGTTTCATTTTACTCCAGGTCACTTGCCATTATTATTTGCCATCCAACTATAGACAATTTGTAAAAACTTCCAACAGGTATAGCAATCCTACCTGCTAAATTCAACCAGTTTTTCTGAAAGATGACTGAAATAATCTATGTATAGCTAATAGGATCCGAGTCTATGTATAACTGATACATTTAATATGATGAGTAGTATCTAAGAATTCCAAAACATATCTCATTGTACTTTCATGCCAAATACTTGTAAAACTTGCCAGCTAACTACCAGTTGCTTCAAGTAATCTATTTTGTAATAGAAAGTCATCTTTCAGGAGTATAAACACTCAGAAAATGAAACACATATTGGATAAATTGCTAATATGCCAGGGTGGAATAAGTTAGGAGCATATAAAGAAATATCCAATACTGAGGAATTAAGTCTTCTAATTTAGTGAGAATAACAGGTTTTGTAAAGTATAGATATTTCAAAATAGAATGTAATTTAATCTCTGTTGAAAAGATTTTGATTTTATATAAACTAAAGTTTTATAAAATAACTTAGAAAGTGAGAAATATTATATTAGCAGATAGTACTTAAATGATTGACTTGTGTTTAGCTTTCTGCTATTAGAAAGAATCTACTTGTATTATAATCTATAAAATATATCTGTGAAGAATTCAGATATTGGTTCAGAGCAGAAAGGTGCCAGTGTATAAATATAGTATATAAGAAAAAAAACTGTTAGCTACTAACTTAGTTGGTGTTCTTGGAAAAGCAATAACCTCTATTTATAAATATCTCTGAGATATGTTCACTACTCAATATAGCAGTACTAGCCCAATCCGCAGGGAAAGTGATACATGTGACTAATATATACCTAAATGAATGACTTAAATCCAGTTTCCTCATTATAGAAAGTACATACCATGATGGATATGAAACATCATAAAAGGGTTAAAATCTTGGTTGAGAGGAGGCATGTCTATTAATATGTGAGAAAAGAAGTTGTTTGTTAGTAGAAGTTCTGTGCGAAGGGATAGTCTGTATGCGTAGACATGTCTGAAGAGTGTTTTTCTTGTTCGATGTAAAGGTAAGATGTACAGAGAAAGGAACGCAACTGATACCAGATTCAGTTCCTGGTGGCCACTCGCACAGTGGGCCCACTATCTCACAAACACCGGAAAACCCGGTCACCCTTAACAGGGTCACAGTCCCACTCCCGGGCCCACCAGTATGCTAACCTGACATACCACGATAAGGGAACTCAATCACAGATAACCGCCCCCCCCCAGGGCTCTTGGTAGTCCCCCCACTTGGCCCCTGTGGGAGTCCGGACGGTTGGGAACACTGCAGGAGGTATAATATCTAGGCCAAAAAGCTAAGGGTCTAACAAAGTGAAGAAACCCATCTTGAGGCCCGTTCGGGAGGCGGATAAGCCCCCAACCCAGGGTGGGAACTCGTGATTTGTACATATGATATCCTATGCTTTTTGAAATAGTGTTAGGTATCGCAACAAACCAAAGTTACTGTAGTTAGAGTATTTAGAAACTTGACAATAACCCAAAAACTGAGGTCCCAAATTCCGTCCCGGGGGGTAAAAACTGAGTAAACTCCTCATTCGTTCCTCAAAGTTATAAGTATTAGTATCCACATTGGCGACCAACCAACCACCGATCCAAGTAATAGCAGTGAAAAGAATTGAAGATGCCCTCACTCATTTTTCCGTCTCCCAAACACCCTCCAAGATCCATTCAAACCATATCTTTCCTCTCTGTCTAGCATGACCGCCAGTGAGCACAAACTTTTGAAAAACCCGCATGATCTGACTACAGCCCAACAGGATCTCAATTTTCCCCTCTATTGAGGACGGAACCTAGCCAACTGGGAACATATATAATACGCAGCACACTACTAGATACTCTTGCAGCGCCGAGACCTTCCCTCAATCTTCTACTCATGCAACTTACATAAGAACAATATCCGTGGCCAACAGATCTAGTACGGGACGAACCACACCATTCCTAATGCCATTCCTTCCCTGGTTCCCAAGAAGAAACAAAAGCAATCACATTGGGAAAGCCCGGTTCCCACCATCCTTTACCAAGGCTCTCACAACATCACCTCCACCCCCTCCCCCCTCCCCTCATCCGCCACGCTATCCTTTCCCATGTTATCTCAAAAAAAAACAGAAAACATTCCGTCATCACAGATCACTCGACATCCAATTACCTCTCCTACTCTGAGCGCTGCGAGACCGCCGTCGTCAGCCAACCACTTCAGAAAGACAGCTAGTGGGCTCCCCGCTAACTCTAGAAGAGCGGAGATATAGACCTCAACCTAGCCGTGATTTTGGATCCTGCCCTTTGATGCCAACTCACCAAGCTCAGCCTACTTGAACAACTCAAATCCCAGGTAACCCAACACACCTCGAATTGTGTTGGTAGGGGCGGTAAGGGTAATAGTTGTATATATTGCAAGTGCTGTATTAATATTAATATTATTGTTATTACTCTTAGTGCGGCAATCTCGGAACTGAAAATGCATCATCAAAAATCCCGTCTACCAGTCACCCTCTTAGGGCGGGGGAAATGTAAGGGATGTTTCTTTCGGGATACAAATATAAGGCAGACATGCTGTCCTCTATCCTGCCATGCGGTTTAAGTATGATGGGCATCATACTTCACTTGCGCAATGGGATATTCCGTTGACCCAGCTGGATAGCATATCAAGAAAGTATCATACCTGCGCCGCACATCTCAGCTCATCAAAGTGAAGGTGGCCTGAATCGCACGTGCAACTCAGGATAGATTTACTGTTTTCTGCGGGGTCCTTTTCTCCCTCCTACTAAGGGGAGCTCTCTAAAATGGAATGGGTGCGAAGCTCAGTTAATCTTGTAAATATTATAGTCACAAACTAAGTTGCCCAATATCCTGGTACTGTGGCGAGAGTATAAATTAACGGCTTCAAATAATCGGTGACTTAATTATTTAGATAAGGTGTGTGCTATAACCACTCAGATAGTATTGGGCCAAGTCCTATACAAGTACCAGGCAAGATGATTTCGTACAAAGTGTGGATAGCAGGGATGTCTAAGACATCAAAGTTCGTTGCCTTGGAAATCATAGCAACATGTTGCCTCACCGACCTGTGTTCGGTGTTTTTGCTCTTCTTACCACCACCTTAGGACTTTACTTGGCAACCCTTGTACGAAAACAATTTTTTTTTTTTTTTTTATAAACTTTTTCCATTTCGCGGCATATGCTACTCTAAAACGTTACCACTAATCAACTAACTACTTGCGGACCCGCCTACCACAACGTACTCCCTCACCACCTCTAGCAATCGGCAAAGAAACAACAAATAACCCTTTACACCAAATCAACATCAAAACCACAAATCCGACTTCCCCCCGTAGCCAACTGCACCCCGAGCGGGTCACCAAGCCGAATGAAGAATCTGTATCATTAGTAAAACAACAATAACAAGGTGAACTTACGTATCCGAAACCCCAGTGCTCACACACCAGGCGGGCTCCTCCATCAACTGGTTAAGGGGAAAGGCAAGCCCTAACCACGTGGATTCGCAACAGACAAACGCGGCCCTAGTTAAGTCTACCCTCATCACTCAAGGTCATCTGTATCCCCTACCACGCCCCACAGGCCATTTTTCATGGTCTCCGGCAAACCTCCGGGATTGGTTGAAAAACAAAGGAAAATTGGGGTTAACCACACCCCGCCCAAATCTCCCACTTCTCGGCCCAACTGGGGCCCCCGCCACAACAATCATACTTCTCGGCTTCCTCGGAATCGAGGTCGCCACCATTTGCCCCTCAACCACCTCCTCCGCCTCACTCTCCGTCGTCTCCTCCTCCTCTTCTCCAACATTGGTTCTCCTCCTCTTACCCTTCGGCAGCTTCACCAACGCTACCTCAGGTTCATCAACCACCAACGCCACTCTTGACTCAGCCACCGCCGGCTTCGCCACAGGCGCCACCCACACATCTTCCTCACCCTCCGCCACAATCATCCCACTCATCCGCACCTCGGGCTCAACCACCACTTGTGGCTCAGGCTCCTGAACCCTCACGGGCGAAGCCACCTCGGCACCATCATCATCCCTCCTCTTCTCCGCCTCTTTCTGCAACCCATGATTCCGCTTCGATAAAACGGAAACATGATGCCTTAGTCTTGACACCTCCTTCTCCAACTCCAATATCCTCGTCAACGCGGCCGAAGCCGCCAACCCCGCCTTAGCAACCTTGGTTGCCGAAAAGGTAGTAGATCCTCGCTTAACCATAATGTCCAGATACCGTGGAGTTAATGGAAGATGAGGAAGTAAAAATAATAGATGGAAGAGATAAATCTATCTTCCAGTGATGAAATTAGAGTAAGAGTAGGATGCTCTTAGACTAAAGACTTGAAGCCGTCGTGAAGAGGGGTCCAAGGAACGCGATTGGTCGAAAACCGAAATGTGATTGATCACACGGAGGTGCAATTTCAATGACTGTGGTTGTAAGCGACGTGGTTGTTGTTGTACGAAAACATCATGCCTGGCACTTGTAGTATCATTACCATAAAAATTCGCTCAGGTGTGCTGAATTACGAACTACGCTCCAGAATGCCTTGCTCAAAGACACCCCATGGCGTTAGGAGTAAGGGAGATATCGCCTCCATCAAGTGAACCCCACTCAATGGGATATAAATATCAACTTTTTATCCCTACAAGTATGATAGATTAACCGACCAACCGGTTACATGAACTACCGGTACTATCAAGTCTAACTCAGCACTCCCCGCCTTACGTCACTTCTTCTTCTTCCCGCCAGTCTTATCGCTGACAACAACAAGCTTGCCCACGACCCCCTTCTTCTCCAGAAACTCCACAACAGCCTTCTGGTGGCTCCCCTGGAGCACAACCTCCATAATTGGAGTTTTAGGACTACTCCCATTCAGCAATCCAACACTCGCGCTCCCCGCACAAGCCCTCTGCAATACCTCCGCCGCGCCCTTGGCATCTATCCCAAACGGCTCCAATCCACTAACCTTCGTCACAGTCTTCTTGCCTTGTCGCGATTCCATTATGATAGAGACTTTCGGTGGCGCGCCGGATTTGGGCTTACTCGATTCATCAGCGGAGGGGTGCAGGACGCGATAGTATGGTGAGCAGGCCTTTAAGAGCTTCTCCCCGAGGTAGTCGCGCTTTGTCACGCCGGTTCTGAGCGCTTCCCGGTCCTCGGGGAGGTTCGGGTTTAGGAGGATGCTGGAAATACTGAGATCGGTCTTTACGACGCGTTTATTTGTAGTGCTTATTAGGTTTTCTTTCTCAAGGTATTTACCCATAATAGCTTTCACTTCGGCCGAGGTGTAGCAGTCTTTTGTTCTAGTCTTTCTGTTAGCGAGCATTTCGCTTGCGGGGGGCTAAACAGGCGGAGGACATACCCTGCTCCCACCTGGTGGAATATAGCGGTGGCTTTCCCATTTGGTTTGAAGAGCTCTACTACTCTTATTGGGCAAGGAGCAGTGGATCCACTCGTAGGTCCGATACTAGTCTCTTTCTTAGGCTCTTTGGGCGGAACGGGGAGAGCATACGGGGTGAAATCTTTGACTTCATCGCGGTCCCAGTCCACATCCATCACCACTACCTCCCCTCCGTTCCTAGTTTTAACCTTGATATACCCCTCCTTATCCAGCAGTTTCAGAAACTTTGCAGCATTCTTGTAGCTAGATCTCTTCATCTGTAAGGACGGATGGGGAGCGGTATTCTGCAGAAGGTTGTGTGGAGGAAAGCTTGATGCTGGTGGGAGATAGGGCAATACGAGTGTGGATATAAACTGCGAAGAAGTGAGTGGGAAACCCAACGAAGTGAACCTTCCGGTGTCGAAATGATCAAACAATCCAAACATTGCTGCCGCATGGAACGCTTCATCAATTTCTAGATATTGGTTAGCACCCAGCTCCAAACAAACAAACGGCCGACCCAAACGGGGCAAACCTTTCACCGAAAGCTCCCTAACATCCTCCTGCCCATCATCCGTATCACCATTACCAACTCCCATCTCCTTCCCTTTCTCTTTCCCACCGACATCTCCCAAACTCACCCCACCAATCCCCTCCTCCAAATCCTCAACCCCATCCTCATCCCCCAACCGCTCAGGAATCACCCCCTCACCCCCCAACTTCCAAATCTCATCACCAACCCAATGCAAAACCCTCACCGCCTTCCCCTTCTCCCCTACAACCACCCCGAGCGCACTAACATCCACCTCGCAAACCCCCACAACAACCGGCACTCCCGGCCTCTCCAAACTCGCAATCCCCACAATCTTCCCGGCCTTCGCTCCTTCCGGAAACGGCCCAACAAGCCCCGGAATCATCAAATCCGCACCATCGTACAATCTTTCCATCACCGGTGCGTGCGTACGCACCACCGGCACAATACCGGGGTTCCGCCAGAGGGAGTACACAGTGGGAAACATCTCCTCAGAGCCCATCTTTACCCACAGCGGGAGTGGGGGCTTGTCACTCGTTAGGTAGATCACCCCGGTAATGGTCTTCAGCTCTGGTCCGTGGGTCGTGGAGATTTTCGCGGAGTTGGAAGGGTCGGGGAGAAGGGCGTTTCGCAGGGCAATTTCGCCAGCATTAGGGGGTAGTGGATGAGGCACTGCTGCTGCTCCTGCCTCCGCATTCTCGCTATTAACTTCACCCGACGCCTCTGCATCCGCTGGTAGCGGTGGTGGTGGTGCCGGAGGTGGAGGCGGAGGCGTTAGGTTGAAGTCTTTGATAATCTGATTCGCGAGCTTGCGGCGGTCGGTGGATCGAAGGGGAGCGAGTTGTTTGATCTATCACCACGAGGACCGTTAGCTCATCAGAATGGCGGAGAGAGAGGGGTAGAGGGGGATAGTCCACATTTGGCTTCTTCTTGAACATTTCTTCTTAAATTTTATATCTTTGGTCGTTATCAGTCTGATTGCTTTTTGAATTCGGCGATGGGTGGGTTCGGTGGGGGTTTGTCGACCTCCAGTGTCGGAGCTTGTCGTATCATCGTAAGGTGGGATGCCTCGTGTGGCACGTGACCTACGTCACCAGAGTAACTTTGCTTTGTATCCTGCTATCATACCAGGGGCCAGGGTTCGTGGAAGGGGCGGCCTTAGGACGGGCCCCGCGGGAGCACGAAAACGGGTTAACCCGATAGAGGGAGATATTTAGATATCATGGTTGATATTGCTCCCATAGGGTAGCCCCGCAAAACCAGTCCATCGCCAATCTGAGAACAAAGGATCTACAGAAAGTCTGGGTTTCCGATACTATATTTACCTACTAGAAGAGCACGGGCATCTAAGGAAGATCCTAAACCAAGTTGAGGGTAGGGGCTCTCATGCGGCAGGCTATATAGTGCTGCAAAGTCAAATTACTAGTACTCGAGTATATTGTAGTATCCTCACTCCCTCATCCGGACATCATACTGTAGCTCCCTCAATCGTAGTACTCGAGTACCGTATATAACTCACAGCACCATAAGGTACCAACCCCACCCCGCATCACATTATCATACGGGACCTTAGTCAAATGCCGATCACAAACCCCCTCACCCCCCTTCCTTAAAAAGTCATACTCTCTCACTCGCCCTGCAGTAATCCCCCAATCTACCCGGAATGACCTAACACCATCATATACGGCATAATGCCAACTGCAACCCTTAGCCTAAAAAATCCAAAAACCGTATATATCCCGCCCACCCCCAGCATTGTCAATCAACCCGCAGCCCCCACGACCCCCACAAGAAGGCTAAAATGATCGACCTGGCTTCCTGTTTTGTGCGTATCATACTCTTGCCTCGATCGCAGAAAATCGCTAACCTCAATAATCTCCTTGCAGAACGTTTTCCTCGACCACGCGTCCACGGCCATTGGATTAACTTTCGGAGCGCTGTATTTCGGGGATCTGGCCAAGAATGCGCTTCCTACGGATGCGGGGCCGAAGCGGCACGAGTTTTGATTAGCTGATCGATCGAGCAGTGGGATGAAAGGAGGACACAAACGGAGGCGTGCTTTTTTTCTCGACCTCTTGTAAAGTGCTCGATTCTCAACTGGTCTTGCGAAAGGGAGTTACGCTACGAAAGAGAGTTTTTAAGAAATAAACCCTCTAAAAGATGCTAAATAGCTAGCGATAAATTGAAGAGACAAAAAAAAAGTTGACCCAAATCTGAGAAACCTGACCAAACCCCTCCCGCCCCGCTCCAGCCAAAGTAAATGAGAAAACAAAGAAACAAAAACCCCTCTAGCACCTCTAAAAGTACAGAAATTTAAGCTAAGTAGTTGAGCCCCAAGCCCGAGCCACACACCACATTCAAGGCGAGGAGAACAACAAGCAACAGTGAAACGAACCCTCCGGAAGAAAAAGATGACAAACCCCAACTCCAATTCTAACCAGCTCTGGCCTCATTATATGAACTCTCTACATCTGATAGCAACCCTCGTCTCTCACCCTCTATCTGCGTTCCCACTACCCCTAACTCATCCTTCTTCGGCGGCCATCGGTAGAATTGTAGCCCGACGATAGAATCCATGATAAGTACGGTCCAGGCTCCCAGAAAGAACGGGAGTGTCCTGCTCCACCACTCGTCTGCAACACTGCCGTCTGGGCCTGCAAGCCCACCGCCTCCGTAGGCGGGATAGTCGTTCCAGCCAAGTGGGTTAAGGACCAGACTCGCGGAATAAAAGAAATTTCCCGAGAAAGCAGCCATAAAGAGCATTGGCGAGAGGCCGTCGGTCGATTTGCGGGAATAATTCTTCAGGATCTGGGGGATTCGGGAGGAGAAGTATCTATGCCAAAAGTTAGGGTCGATGCCTGGAGGAACATAGGACTTAGGCTACTAACAGCATGCAACTTGTCCAGCCCAAGACTTGGCCTATATCAATCCCTGCAAGAGAGGTCTGGATTCCCATAGGTGCAGCATATGTGCGGGATGGAAGCAATGCCAATGATCCGAAGACTGTAGTCAAAAAGCTACGGCTTCCGTGAGGTCTCCCGGCTACTCCATCCCTCGGTCTATGGAGGTTAGGATTCTGTGAGGTCTGTTAGACAGATATTACTCTAAAAGCGCCGGAGCCGGCAATGCAAACCTGATTGGTCCCGTAGCCGTAGAGGGACGGGGGTTGGGTGTTATCCTCCTCGATCTCGCTCTCACTCTTCTTAACCGTAGGGGTGGGTCGATCAAGCCCCTCCGGCCCAGATCCATAATAGTAAAACTGGAGCGCTATGACCGTGTCTATTGAAAGGTAATACGCAGCTATAGCAATCTGAAAAAATTGTTGATGGAGGAGTATTGCACCCGTAAAATTGCCTGGTTCCACATTTCAACAGTCAATTCCCTCAACCCCTCTAGATCAACCCTCGGTACAGGAGCTACTTACTTATATCGCCGGCCAGCCAAATCGCCAGAAACGCCCGCGATAAGCCTTCCACTGACTGGTTGATGTAGTTCTCATGCACCTGTGGTATCTGGGCACACAGCCAGGACATCATCGATAATGTTCCGAAAACAGTTGAGACCAAACTTATAGTTGAAGGAATACATGCCCCGAAGGCGGAGGAAATAGCAGTGAGGAAAGCCCCTTGGGGCTCACAATGGGGCGGCAACATAGTCACCTCAAAGCAACAAACTTCTCGAAACCCAACCAAGTTGGATCAGAAACGGTTGCAACAGACGATAAATCCTCGCACTGTGTATCGCACCTGGTCCCTCGGAGAGTAAAGTAACCAAACACCCAAAGCCGGCCAGCTATATAGCGAGCAGATTATAGGCCCAAGTCTTGGCAGCACTGAATAGGGAAAACACAAGTGACCTTCCTATGATGCCCCAAATCTAGATGTTCAAACAGCTGGAGTAGATAAAAGTGAAAAGGAATTTGGAACTTCCAGAGGCAGGCAAAATACCGCGAAGATGGAAGATAGAAAGGAGTGAGTGACGAGAAAGCCCCGAGAACCGACAACAGGCGGCGCTGAACCTGGCGGATAATTTTCGACCCGACAGAATCCGATCTAACAAAGAGGGGCAACAGCTCAAGCCTATGGTTGCAGAGATGCGAAGCGCAGGATCTAAACTCTCCCTAAAGGCTAAATTCACAACAGGGTCAGAATTCAACCCTTTGAAAGCACGCCAAAACATAGAAAGGGACTCACTACCGGTTTTTTTTTTCTATTCCCTGGAAGAAATGGAAACTAGTTTCTGAAAGCCTGTTTTACGTAAAACCTCGAAAATGAGGCAAGGTCTTTTACCCCAGGAGAGCAAATAGCACGCGGGACTCAAAAATCCTCTTTTCACTAACGAACAGGGGATTAGCTCACAATATATGGAGAGGCGGTGGGGGAACCTTTACAAGTTGATTTTTGGGAACCACTGGTAATGACACGCATCCAAAGAGTCTCAGCTTCAGCAGCTCTGGGCGAAGCCCCAACAGGATCAATCTGTCTTGTGGCGCGATACCGCTGAGGCGGAGATGAGCGGATATAAACTATAAAAGGCGTAGTCGTAATGTTTCTTACGCGGGCTGATCCTATGTACGCCCCACCATCGAGATCGAAGCGATTACACGTACAGGAGGCCTTGGATGCAGAATATCAACAGTAGAACAGGTGAGAAGAGAATGGAAATAAAGGCATGCGGTATGGATGGGAGAAAGGGGGGGGGGGGAGAAGATGGACTCCGGTACGAGCAAGGGACAGAGGATCAGAACGCCAAACAAACAGTACAGTACAGGTACACATACTTCGGATGGGAAACCGGCCAACGTCTCACCCCGTACGAGTAAACTCCAGGCAGCTTCCAGGAACTGTCATCACCACAGAGTTCCCCATACCTGTAATACTGGTAACAGGGAGAGAGCTCAGCTGCAGTGTTAAAGCGGACATGGATTGTGTATGGACGCGGGTGTGTTGGTGTGTGAGGGTGGAGATTGCGAGTGTCTCTCTCTATCTTTGTCCTATGCTCCAACTGATAAGGGACTCCGAAGAGTCGCCCAAGTTACTGCAGTAAGCGAACATTGAACCACCACGAATAGGAGCCATGGGCGGCCCCCCCTTTTGCAGGATCTCTGAAGAAATACTGTACTGCCAACTAAAGTCTCCGGCGCATTTCCCCCTTCGTACCGCACGAGCTTCGAAGAAAGAGCACAAGAAGATTTACCCGACAGAAATTCATCACTTCGGGCACTTTTAACTAGTAGTGATCCCCCTCACCCACTTCCCTTTCCTCCTACCTGCTCCTCGGAGATTAGTTGACAAACCATTTCAAGCACAAGGAATAAGTCTAGTCCTAAAGGCTATCTCCCTATCAGTCGGGATCGAGCTATGATACAGTACTGTATCTACTTTTGGATCACGAGCGATCTGATTGGTGTGGGATCCCGGCCCGGCAGATCGAGCCATCTGAACTTTGCGCTTCCCTCCGAATCCCCCCGCATTTAAGATTATGAGTCTCCATAGTACAAAAACCCCCCACCCGCGACCGCGTCTTGAATACCGTACTTTTGAAGAATTTTTGGAGGGAAATGATGAATGATTTATCAAACGGTGCCACCTGTTGCGAACTGGGCTGAATCTGTTGTTACCAGAGCACTGGAACCTGCAGGCGGTGCGGCTCATGTGTTGTCCTGTGCCATCCATTACTCAGCGGCTTGCTCAGATGGAATAAGCCTCAAGTCTTATTCGAGTGCCTAGCGTTCGTTTCAACCCACGAGACCATACCCCTGGTTCCATCTCCGACTCTCAATGTGAGAAAGGCTTTGAAGGGTGAGTAGTTTCACCGCCCACAGTTTCAACGGTACACTAGATAATGCGCCATCGTGGTCATGCGCATTATTCCAATATTAAAAAGTATGTCACACTTGGCCTACATCGTGGTCTTCTGATCCCGACAGTGAGGATAAGAACTAGACCGTTATTACCGTGATTCTTGGCGGAGTGAGGGTGTGCGAACTTGGCATGCGCTAATGGGGTTAAACGGTGAGGGATATTCATCATATCTGAAATATTCTTGATTTCAGAACGCTTGCGCTCACACGTCCTCCAAAGATACTGGCACAAATACAATGCACTGTCTCTCAGGAGAAAGACCTTGCGAGCAGTTACCTCTTCGTCAGATTGGTGGTACGGAGACGACGGTGATAGCATGGTACCCATATTTAGTGCTAAGGGCCATTCCAGCACGTACGCTTACAGAACCCCAAGATACCGGTAAAAGCAACAGAAGTATCATACCGCACCAAGCATGATAGTAGGACCCGTGTTCCGAAGAATCACTATTCAGTAGAGTGCTGTAGTGACCGGACAAGGCAAAGATTAGATTTACCGTTGCAATATGGACTCGTGTCGCGGGGGTAACTTATCCCTATACTGGGCACGTTGGAAACCTAAATGCTCATGTGAGTTCACAAAATACGCAGGCCAACCAAGGTTTATGAGCAGGTCTGCTGCTGGTCTGGTGAGGAATGTTTGTGGTGGGGGTGCTTGTCGTGAAAATATTGTCTAACTTCAACCACTAAAAGATTTTCAACCACTGCCTGATAAGGGCTATGGTTCTATTACATGATAGTGGATGATCCCCTACACACTACTTGTAGAGAGAAAAATAGGGATATCTCAAATTTTCGCGGAGGTACTGGGTTCAGCAGTGGGTCAAAACTTTTGTAGGAGTTGAATGTTCACTCCCGTACGGTACAGCTAATTTCCTTGGCTAAAACTGTTATTTGATATTTCCCGAGGTACCGTATTAACCTGTGGAGAGGCCACCCCTGGAAAGTTAACATACTATTACTAAGCCAGAGAAATGCTCACCTGTTCCGGCTGAGGTCCCTGACCGTCGGCAATGAACCTAGCGAGACGCTACGTACAATACTTCACAGCCTGAGCTGTGTATCCCACATTCCTACCGAAACGACATGATACATAAATAGTTCCCGTCCCGCCTGGTCGCTACCTTGTCGCGACCAAACAACACCTAGAGAGTCGGGCTCGAATGATCCTCCCAATCTGACTGCCATGAATCCAGAACCTTATCTCGATGCGACCTTATCCAATAGTCACCTTTATGCAGCCAGCCGTCATCGTGATCGTGGACCCATTAGATTGTGTTCCGGCACTCTCCCAATTGGCCCTTCAAAAAGTCCGCGAAAAGTTTAACGAGGGTGTGTGCAGTTTGAGCATTATGCAGCGCCTTGTGCGGCCCAACGATAAGCCCCCATTGATAAGGGGGGGCGTGGGAAAGCACCGCCTGATCAAGAATACCCATCCTTGCTGTGGCTCCGCCTCGGGATCTAGGCACAGATACCAATTACTCCAATCAGCAATTTCTGTTACAATGATTTAACCACTACTAGAGCCGTTATCGCAGAGAACTGCAGGCACTGGTGCACTCTTGTTCGGGAGTGCCCTCATAACCACCGCGGTATCCGCACGTTTAATTAGGGGTCCTCAAGGTAGGATCGCAAGGGTTGATCCTCAATTCAGCGGGATTTGGATCCGGCCAATTATGTCTGGAATCCCTGGTCGGACTCTGAGTAGTCGAGTACCCTTCAAAAATCGTCAAGCAACTGTGGTGCAGTGTTTGGGAGGCTCCGGCTTGGATATGATCGCCCTTTTTTAGCGTTGACTAACCCTTTAAGCAGGGAACCGACTTGAGGAGTGGAAATCGTCTCCTCAAGCTCCCTCACCATCTAGGCTCCTTTGAGCCAATCGTCTCCCAGCCCAAATTGAAAGACCGCCTTTGCGATCCTACCTTGAGGACCCCTATTGTAGCTGCGTTCTCGCTGACAAACTCTAGCGGCCACGGCTAAGTGTGAGCCGATGTGGTCATAAAGAACCCTCGAACGGGAGCTTAAGAGTATATTTCCCTGGAATCCCGCACCTGCGAGTAGCAGAATACCGTAAAAATACTTTAAATTGACCATTGGTCCTTTCGCCAAGGACAGGTTTAGTTGGATCTGGGAATAACTTACCCAGCATCGAAGCGGGCCGCGACAGTAGCGTTAGCCGCTATTTGCAGGGCATATCTCGGCCACCAGGCCTTTAAAAAATAGGTTTGAACAATTAAGGGGGTGCATAATATCAGGTAACAAGTCCTTATAGGCGGTAACTCTGTACTCGAGTAACTAAGTAATTGCCTATCAAGAGGAGGTTGTCATTCCAATTTAATTATGCATACAAGTCTCCTACCAGGGATGCATAATATTGTGGCATTTATAGCTCTTCTCTTTGGGAAATAGAACCTATTTTGTGAGAAAGGAAGGCCCCATGTTCTGGGTCTCCAAGAGTCTTTTCAGCCATGGTAGGGGATAAATGATTCAAAAGTGCATTCTCTATGGATAGCGGAATGAATAGAGCAAAGTTAGCCTCCAAGACTAAACTAATAGACCAACAGCTTTACCACTTAAGATGCGGGTTCTCGAGATAGAGGGGAAGAATCTGCTAGATATTCACCCTCCGGAACATTTGAGGCTGTTAGGAAACAGTAAATTTTATATGTTTTCAGGTATACCACCTAAACACCAATGTGTAGCTCCAGGAACAAGGATCGTAGATTTCCCTTTTATATGTATGAATCATTTAAGGCCAAGTAACCTTTACCTGCTCCTCGGTAGCGGTATTCCCACTTCTTCACATTACAGTTGCGGGGTACTTTAGAGACTCTTACGATTCGTTATCTCCTCAAGCCGCTAATCTCGGGATTCCGAGACAAAAGTTCCTAAGAAGGACTAGTGTCCCGTGACATTGCACGGCCGGCTTTCGGAATTCCGTTGACTTGCTAAGCTAAATATATCTTAAGGTCGATACAGCGAATCGCATGAATTTTGCCTTGATTCTCATTGGGAGCATTTTGTCTCTGAACCTAAGGTACCGTACCGAGAGAGGCCGGAAATAAGCTTCTTGACCGGGGGCTTGTTGTGCTACTGCTCTGACTAACTCGGCACGGCAACTTGACTCTGAGAGCGCCCTGTCAGCGTATATATATCATCACTCTACAACATCAACCAAGAAATCTACTGAATCACCTTCAACATTATACAGCTAACCGAACTCCACCCAAAAAGCTATTATATGATGGTTAATATCACTTCTATTCGGTCTGCTAATGCAGATTTTGCCGGCCTGCCACTGGCAAAGGGGTTGGTTGCCGTGTTTGGTTGGTTTGTCCCTTCCATAGTCACTAGGAGTTGCTCCCATGCTAACTGGCATCAATTGAGATTAGTTGGAGCTACAGCTGGTATCGGTGAGAGTGCTCTAAGAACCTTCGTAGCGAATACAGTAGACCCAACGGTTTACTTTGTTGGCCGGTATGCAAACCTCACATCAAAATTCACACTTCTCGCTCAAATTATGCCAACATCCTACCAGCTCCGAATCCGCCGGCAGCAAGATAACAGCAGACCTGCAAGCCCTTAACCCATCCTCCAAAGTTCAGTTCCTCCAGGCAGACGCAACCCTCTTATCCACAGTCGACGAAGTCACCAACCAAATTGCCGCCTCAGAAAAGAAATTGAACCTCCTATTCATGTCCTCGGGCTCCCTGACGCTGCAAGGCCGTGATGAATCACCGGAAGGCATTGACCGCAGGATGGCAATCTCCTACTACGCCCGCATGCGTTTCGCCCTGAACCTCCTACCCCTCCTGTCAACCTCCGAACCGGCCCGGGTGGTTAGCGTGCTGGGTCCCGGCAACGAAGGCTCTCTAAACATGGAAGATCTCGGCCTTAAAGCACCAGGATCTTACGGCATAATAACCGCAGTGGGACATGCGATAACGATGACCTCTTTGGCATTCGAGCACCTGTCTAAACAGTACCCTAACATCGGTTGGATTCATGCAACGCCTGGATTCGTCGTCACAGGACAAGGTAGAACGCTGCCTGCCCCTCTGAGGATACTGTTGAAGGTCACGGAGCCGCTGCAGAAATGCATTAGCACACCTATTGGTGACTCGGGACAGGGATTTTTCTACTTGAGCTCTCAGGAGAAGTTTGCGAAGGGGCTGTGGCTGGTCGATTGGAAAGGGGAGAGCGTCGGTAGTCGAATTGCGGAGAAGAAAGGTTGGTGGGCTAAGAGTGGGGTCCAGTGGTGGGGGGATGACAAGGTGGAAGCAGTGTGGAGACATACCGAGGAGGTTATGGCCAGTGTGAGGAAGTAGGTCCAGGTTAATGGTGTTGGTATCATGTTGATTCGGTTTCCGGTGTTTGCTTGCATTGTTAATTAATTGATCGAGGGTTATGCTACCACGATGTTTAAAAAAAAACTCCTCACGCATACTTGCCTAATTAACCGGGACATGGGATGCATAATAATCCGGCTTGGTGGAGTCGGTCTTGAGCAGGCATGTTTGCGAATGATATTCGCCAGCTCCTGCGTGTACGCGTTTCCATGCAGCAAGCTTCTTCGAGATAAACATGTGATCTTGTCCTGCGCGATTCCCTTGCCAATTCCTCCCACCACATTCAAAGCTCTCTTCTACCCCTAGCTGTGTTGTTCACTCGGGTGATTGATTATAATAGGAACGCCCCCGAATTATCCTGGGGGCATTGATTTACTTACATAAAAGGAGAGGCCAGGCGGTATGGGTGGAGGGGGCCCCAGGGGGTGGTAAACAGAATGGCATGGAAGGGAATAGCTGAGGTTTTTAGGCCCTGCTCGCCTTGCCATAAAAATTGCGATTTTTCCATTTTTCTTTCTCTATTTAGATATATCTAAATTGGGCCCTACTCGGCTCAACACAAAATCTAATATTGTGGTTAATTTTTATATATATCTTATCTCAATTTTTTGAAAATGTAAATTTTATAAAATGTAATTAGAGCAAGTAATAATGAATGAAAGGGTTGGAATAGGGAAAAATTCAACTCTGAATAGTGTACTAGATATTTTGTATTCTTATTATATACTCTACTGAGTTTTTCAATTTTTATACTTGAAAACAATTCTACGAGTATAATTCTCAAACGGGGGAGTCGGTAGCTTGTGTTGATTCTGGTTTAGTATGATATAGCTACCCGTCCCCCGAAAGAAGTATGATACCTGAAAACGGGGATTAAAGAAAGATATGTAAAATGTCTGTGCGCGTCTGAGCGCCCATACAAAATATACCCCCCTGTTTTCGGGTACTTCTTTCGGGGGACGAGTATTGTTTCATTTTGAAATAAATTAGTTTTTAGCTTTTATTGTAATTTAATTTAATTAGTACTCGGGGGGTGCCATAAGTCGGGCGACACCCATATAAAGTAACTAGGGTTTTTACCCATACAAACGCGGTTTACACCAATTTTTTTGTATGAGGAAAAAAGTCGGGCGACACCCAGAACAGGCAATAAACCAAGACTTTTTGTGGCACCGCGCCCGACTTACCCTTGTACCCGGGTACAAGCGAGGCAAGGACCTTAGTGTAATGACTTTACAGATAGGTAGCTAGAGTGGACTAGACTCCAGCCTATATGGTATACCAAGAGGTAACTTGAGTGAGACTAGACCAGTATACCTAGTATACTACTGGTAGACATAGGATGGTACAAGTGCCTACAAGGTAACTTGGTCACAGAAGATTAGAGAGGGTAGCCTGGGTAGGTCAAAGTGACTCTGCTACCCAGGGTAACCTTTGAAAAGGATGTTTACAGAAAGTCAAATAAACAAAGTAAACATTGCACCTTCAGGGTTATATCAGACCAGCGGGCGCTCCGAATGGCCCTTCGCTACGCTTCGGGATTCGAAGGCGGGCTTTTTGCGATGCAATAAAGTAGGATATTTAGCCAGCTCTTCTAATGGCTCTAAACTTCGCTTTAGGATTTACAAACTTCTCTGTTGAAAATCAATTGAAAAATTTATTGAGACATGAAAACTTGAATCGAAACCAAGTAAAGGAGAAAAAGGACTAATGAATGTGGGGAAGGACTGGTCAGGGTTGAGTGGCCTACAGTCACGTGAGCGTAAAAACTTTGTTGCCATGTGACCTTAGTGGGATTATGTACTCGTATAGAGATGGCATTAAGCGAACTCACGAAGGGAATACAGATAGGAGGGTAAAGTTACCCTACCTTCAGGTTCATGTTACACGACCCTGGGGTCCCAGTTACTCTGCTGAGGAACCCCTGTTACCCTACCTTTACCGGAAATGTTATCTGGTGACATGGTGGAAAGTTATACCACTATCGTGAGGCTTTTAAATGTTACTTGAACCACTTCATCTGATACGAAACAGGTGACTGAGAGAGCAGGAGTGGTCTGAACCTCCTGCCAGTGTAACTTTGAGAGGAAATTTCTCACACCCCGCTCTAGCCTCTGCATTGTTACGGTACAATGGGGAAGTCAGCTTGTATAGTTAGCTTTCTATTTGAAGCTACTAGCAGGTATCTAAAGATGCCTATAGATATTTGAAGATGCCTCCACTAGCAGCTATCCGCAGGTATATGTAAATATCTGAAGATGACTAAAGGTATTGAAAGCTGCGGATATCTGCAAGCCTGGTTAGATATTAGGACCTTCAAGTTTAAGCCAGACTATGGCCCACAGCTCGGTTCAGCCCACGCCGAAAAAAATCCCATGCTGGCCGCCCTGGACTTCAAGCCGGGGCGAACTGACCGCTTGTGATCACTGCCATTGGTGGTCATCCTAACCACAAGCTTCCCGACCCTCCAGTGACTACTCACAACTCCGCTAGCCCCACTGGTACCTCGCGCTTACGCCCACCGGTATCAAAATAATAAATCGGAAAACGTTGAAAGAGCTTCTGGGTTCAGTGTGCTGTGCCGGCTGAGTAACCCTGCTACGGATCACTTACTCCCACCTTTTCGGGGTGGGAGGTGGGGGGAGATATCTGGGTGGTTGTGATCACCCGGAATTCTCTGCATGGCAGTTATGGTGGCTGGCTCACTCACTCGCTTACTGTCGGTCGTCTGAGGAGCGGGAAAAAACTGGGAGTTTTATGGGTTAAATTCTCTATGGTTCTCTTTAAATTTTGATTACTGTTTGGGGACAAATTTTGTGGCGGTGGGCCCAAGTTGTGCGTTTTGTATGGAAACTCAGATGGGGGTCTGTTTCTATTGTTGCCAAGCTGGGGGGTAAAAATACATAAACCAACTTTGATATCAAAAAATAGGATTTAACAATCAAACGGATGAGTAGAGCTATGGAACCGGGGAGAGATGCAACGCCGAAAGTAGCACAAGTAAGAAATATCTCTAATAACCACCCTAGCCAAACCAGATTTAACATAAGGGAAAGACAAAGAACAACGCCGGACGACCCTGCCTGCATAAAAATATCCACAAGAATGCCCCGTTGGGGCCAAGGTTGTCTAATTTGCCTTAGCTCTAGATCTAGCAGCTTCTCTCTCCTTGAGCCTTCGCTCCTCTGACTCGACCATATCTACACTGATAGTTAGCCCAACAGTCCAAACCAGTCACACCAGCCGTACAAGAAACAAACCTTTCCACAAATCCTCGCCAGAATAGGTTTCATGGTGGATCCTCTTCTCAATCATATGCTTATGCTCCGGGTCCTCGGGATCAACGACTAGCACGGTCTCAAATTTCCCTTTCCCACTCCTAGCATCTGCAACCTCAAACCCGGCGCTCGCAACCAACACCGCAAGGGTGAGACCCTGGGCGTACATTCTCGCCTGGACCAGTTTCTGGCTGGTAGTGAGATACCTGTTCCGACTGACAAGCCCCAAGCTAATCGCCATACTAGCAACCCAACTGGCCGTAACGATAGGATATCGATTCTCCCGACCAAAGTCCTTGAACTTCTCCCAACCCGTTCTGTTTTCCTTTGCCATCGCGAGGGCACGCGCTGTCGAGTCTTTGTACTCTCGGAGCTCGGGATGGCGGGAGGCCTCAAAACTGCGGGAGTAGACGTCTGCGCTGATGATGGCAGCGAAGGTTCCAGAGCTGCTGACGAAGAAGGCTTTCAGCGGGAGCGTGAGGCTGCGGAAGAAATGCCAGCGACGGTTGAGGACTGCTGCAGCCCCAAGACCTATCCCTAGTCCTACTAGACCGCCGGAAATTCCACCCCTGACAACGGCGGCGTAGTGTTCTTCGGATTAAAGTACATTAGAATTGCATTAGAGATGAAGCAACGATAAGGTGTGACTTACCTCCTTCTTCTTCCTTTGTAAGGACTTTCATATTGAGATTTGTTGTTTTGTCGTTTCCTTTTTTTGCGGAGTGATGGTTTGTTGAAGGGAGAGAGGGAAATGCGTTTATCTGGTTTAGAGGTGAGAACAGGACAGGGGTACCACAAACCACACAACTCGACTGAGACCAGATAGTTTTGCCCACAAAGAAAGCCGGCGATTATGGTGATGTTAGTACCGTAATTCCAAAAACCAGAAAAAGCCGACGAGAAGTGAAAGGTTTTTATCAACCTCCGGGGAACTATCGGATGCACGGAAGTAGGGTAGAATCACTGACTAATAGTGGTATGACGGAACTACGGAAAGGAAGAAAAAAACTCGGATGGGAGCTGGATTACTGTGCTACCGGTATTCGGTACAGTACAGCACTCAACCCATCATGCATAAGCCATGTCCCCCGATACCTGTATCCGACTCGCGGAGGGAGGGGAGACCTTCTCCAGCTTCTCCGGAATATCTCCTGATGCTTAAAGTGCCTTATTCGAGCACTCTACCGTATTTTCTAACAGCGCCCGGCGAGTAAAAGTCACTTTGTGACGTAGGCTCATGCACTATGATAATACCAACATATGGTGCGGTACACTCCCGTTCGCAAAGTCCTTGCACAAAAAAAGGTAGTGTGGCAAAAGTCTTGGCGCTCACAAATGTACTAGTACAAGTTTTGTCCGGGCGTGGGCAGCTTAGCTTCTAGATTTAACAATAACACCTCCATGACTGATCATGACTCTGCCACTACCATTTAGTATGAGCCCCCTCAGCCTTAACCACAGCAGCTATCCGTTCTGGCATACTATCTATAAGACGATCCAAAGTACTCTGATCAATCCTGTCCCACTCTTCACTAAGTGCCTCCCAGAGCTCATCCTCAGTATGAGGTCGGTGTTCACTTCTTGTAAAGCGCTTCCGAAGGCGTGACTTGAGAAGGTGCCAGGCATTCTCAATAGGATTAAGGTCTGGAGAAAATGCAGGTAGGGGGTACTTTTTAATCCCATAGGCAGAAGTGAGAGTCCTGTTTAGGCCTGCCCGGTGGTATCCAACATTGTCATCCAGTACCAAAATCTTCTTAATTGGTATATCAAGTGAGAAAAGAAAAGGAATGAGATAAGGCTCGTATACTTCAGTAGCATATTGGACAGCATTGGTGCCTAGCCGGTCCCGGGGGTTGGTTCTTTCCTCTGGTTTTCTTTTGCGTATACGAATTAAAGGTGTTCGTCGTCCATATGCAATAGCAGCCCAGAATCCTACCCCAACACTTCCAGACTTAAACCCAGCAGATAAGTTCTTATCTATAAGCTTTTCACCAGGCCGTATCCGCACTTTTCTTCCTGGCTGATATGCCACATACTGCATTTTCGCTTCATCCAACCAAACTCCCCTCCTCCAGTAACCTTTTGTCCTTCTTAATCTATTCCGTGACCAAAACTTGCGGCGAATCTTTGCAAAGGCATTGAGAAAAGGTTTTTTCGTGGTATGCGTAACTGAAAGCCAAGCTGTTTTGTTACTTTATTGACTATAGTACGACCGATATCTAAATTCTGAATGCTCTTGGTGATCTCATTCAAGGATGCACGAGGGTTGTCTTCGACAGTTCGCTCCACTTGGCGTTTAATATCGGGGGTGATCTTCGATGGTCGGCCTAGTAACCATTTAACATCAATTATAGAGTCCTGGGAATATTATCTTTTTACTCTGCATACCTGACCGTTTGGCATCACCTATATAGCCCAGTGTACGGTATCTTTTTACCACGCTCCATACTGTTGATCGTGAAACACCAAGCTCCTGTGCTATCTGGGGACCGCTCCTTCCCAGATCTGACAAAAGAGCAATAGCCTGGATTCGCTCATATCTTGAGTGATAAGCATGAGTACTGGTATGCGGAGGTGCCATCTTCAGGCAGGCTTTGCTTGTAGAAACTTTGCATTGAAGGGTTGTTCTGTTACCCCGCACAATTTCAGGTGTGATCGTTCGGCAAACTCTTGTACTACTACATTTTTGAGTGCCAAGACTTTTGCCACACTACCTTTTTTTGTGCAAGGACTTTGCGAACGGGAGTGTACGAGTACTGGACCGACCTGAACCTGTCGGCCCCCTCCGAGTTTCGCCCCGGAATAATGATTTTCCCTCCCCATTTTTGGCACGGTATCATACTCGAGTACTAATGTCGGGGTCGCCACAAGTGTGAGATTCATCCAGATCGTACTCGTACATCTAGACCATTGCACTGGTAATCTTAACTCACTCATAGGAAGAGCTCTTACTCGACCCCTTAAGTTCACGAAAAGTAATAATCTCCCTCTCCTGCCAGTTCTTTTCTATGTGGTTATTAACGATAGATAAGTGGTATACTGTACGTGCGCTCTGTACTCTACTGGTACTAACGCCAGTACTCAAAAACCAAGGGGGTCTTGGATTTTGAATATCGTCTGCCCTACGTGCTTGTAGCTTGGTTTGAAGTACGAGAAAAAAAGAGATCAGAAGAGCAAAATCGCGGACTTAAACCGTACAAAAAAGGGCAAAAACACACACAGGTTAGTAAGCATAATAACGCGACATAGAAAGGAAGAGAACTGTTTGCGCCCCGACAAAACACCGCGATTCAGGATTACGATAGCAGAAGAAAAAATGGCACAGCGCCGTTATCATTAGCGTGGGCAAGCAAGTGATCCACCGAAAAATCATAAAACTACCCGCCTGTGACATAATTTGTCGTTGATAGGAATGAGATGAAATGAAGCTGTTCGGCGTCGTGGCTGATCAATCAATCGTTTAATCAATCAAGGGTAAATGGGAGGAGAAAAGAAAAAACCATAGTTTTTTTCCCACCTGGGGAGTGGAAAAGATGTTGAGTGGAATAAAATAGAAATAGGCAACGATGGCAATAGAGAAGAAAGAGAGAAAGGGAAGGAATGCCCTGCCGTATCTATCTTATAGCCTATGAATCGATGGATGCATGACGAGTAGATGGCGGCCGTTAGGATACCCAGTACATTGGGAAGAGGGAGAAGGGGGAGGTGGGGGCGTAAGGTTTGGTTTGTTAGGCAGTTAGTCAGACCTCTATCGTGAAGTGTGAGATTTGTGAATAGTAGCTGCTGACAGCGAGTTCTAAGATGTAGGTGTCGTTGAATACGTCGTGTCTAAGCTAAGGTGAGTATCTTGTGGGAAAGGACAGAAGGGGAGGGAAGTTACCCATCAAAACCGCCTATCACGAATAGCCTACTATCGTGTAGTACTGCGCCATGGTACCCTCGGCCGCTAGGTGGCATGCCGTATACTTTTCTCTTGTCCCATTGCATCGTCACTAGTTAAGTTAGTTCACGTGCTGCCTCAAGCTGGGCCAGTTTACTAAGTGGGGAAAGTACCAAGATTCAATAACAGGACTTCACTAGAGTACTCCGCGCCGTCATGCCCACCGACAACGAATAGGTAGCTCCCAACGATCGTCGCGGTATGGCTGAGGCGCGGATAACTAGTCTTGATACTCACACACTTCCAAATATTCGTTTCCAGGTCGAAAACCCACACATCCCGAAAGCACTCGTCGCCGTCGCTCCCCCCAAAGACGATCAATTTTGATCCCACCATGTTCGCTGTATGGTACCCCCTCGCTGCCGGTCGTGCTTGGTGCTGCAGACTCTCGGTTCGGGTGGATGGGCGTCCGTCGATGCTTAGGGAGGTTGTCGACCCCCCGGGGCGGGGCGGGGCGGATATTAGTTTCCAAGACGGCTTAGTCAAGTCCGAGACGTCCAATCTCCATACATCGTTCAGCGCCCGGACACCGTCGCCTCCGCCAAATACGTAGATTCCGTTCTTGTGCAGACAAGCGGTGTGGGCTCGCCGCCGGGAGGGCTGTTGGCCACCAGCTAACTTTGGCTTTGTGTAGCGGTTTGTCACGGTGTCAAAGACGTATATATCATTGTAGTAGGTTGGTCCATCTCCACCGCCAAATATCACTAACTTTTTGTTGACGGCTGTAGTAGTCATTGCTCTTAGTGGCGGTGGAATTTCACCGTAGACTGCAGGCTTGGACCAGGACATTGAATCTACACTCGATTAATTTTGGGGATTTCCTGGGGAATGTCAAATGCACTTGTAACCCTACCTGCGTCAAAAACATGGAGATCATTAAAACACGTTCGCACATCACATCCTCCGAAAACATATACGCTGCTTCCTACTAATGTGCAGGTATGTGCTCTTAATGGCATGCTATCCTGTCCATGGGTTGGAGCCTTGTACCAATACATCCCGCTGGCGGGAGCTGGGGCCACAGAAGGCGCACTTCTAGGATCTGGGAGTGGAGGTTCAAGGCTGGGCGGGTGTCGTGGCCTATTCTTTGCACTAGCTGCATATGCTGCTAACGATACTTTGGAGGACTCTTTTCGATCTCGGGATGCAAGACTTTTCTGTGATCTAGATGTATTCACGGGAGTGGTTGTTGGTGCAGGGGGGTTCTTGAGAGTGTATGAAGGAGCAGTAGCGACTGAAGACGCACTATCTGAACGAGCTACCATGGAATTCAATGCTGTTGTTGATATCGATCGAGTCTTCTGCCCTGGGATAGATCCGGACGGGCTGGCCAATGAGGATAGCCGAGACCCCGGAGATCCTGGGGTTGTGGCTGGGTTGGGGACCTCAAGTCCACCACTTTGCTTATTTCTAACAGAAAGGCTGGCATATTTTAGCGGCGAAGCAGTAGCGGAACGCGCTGGTGGCACTGTTTGTGGTCTTGAAGACGATTGCTTGTCTGATGTTGAATTCGCAGACGTACTACTAGCGGAACCGCCCTTATCTGCCCAACTCTGCAAATCCAGGGGTGCTGGTACCATTTGTGTTTTAGAGCCACGTCTCTTTGAGTGAGAAAACGAAATAGTTTGGGGTAGTCCTGATGTACCTGATGTTGAGTTGCGGGACCTTGCAGATTTCAATGAAGACGATGCAGATTCTTCATCTGACGATGAAGTATATCCTTGGACTGCCGAAGCTGCCGTTGACATCGATGACTCCCTTTTAGAGTCAGCCACTGAACCAGCCGGAATACCCAATTGATCTGTCGCTAAAGCAACCCTCTGCTCCAACTCCTCCGCCAAAGCAATGCTCCCCCCTCCCTCATCTTCTTTACCTCCCGGTGATGGAGGTCTAATAATCCTTCTGGAATCCGATATCTTCCTAGTTATTCCCGGCATCCTTCGCATTCCAACCTCCGCAGCAGCTTTACTTGCCTGCCCGTCCTCAGCTTGATATCCCGGCCCTCCGGACCCAAATCGGTCATCCTCCTCTCGCAGTTCCTCGTCAGACATGATTTTCCTGCTAGAAACCGACCTGCCTGGCTCAAATGCTGGGGCGGTGGGCGATCCCCTCATCTGTCCCTCCCTTGTCACACCCAGCCCTGTTGGCGGTTGGGGGAACCCCCGCGCAACCATATCAGTGTAAGAATCGCGCCTCGATAAGCTTCCCTTGTAGCTACTACTTGTTGAACTTGTCGATGCTATCGTAGCCATAGAAGCGGATGAGTTGAGCATTGGGGGTGGCCTGATGTAGTTTGCAGCCCCTGCAGCCGTAGTAGACGATGACCGATTTCTCGACTTCGACCCATTGCTTGTGCCTTTCGACGAAGGTGTACCCTGCTGTAACGACGGACGCCTTCTATGCAGAGCAGTGATTGCAAAGATGTCAGTAATAGAATCTGATAAACGCTTCTTGACCGTGTGAGTATGAAAAGAGGAGGTAGTAGTGATGCCAGTCGGTGTTGGAGGAGGCGTATCAGGGTTGAAGTGGGTCTCATGGTATGGGGGGCCGGAGGAAGGGATTGGTGCGAGAGTCGGACGGAAGCCCTCTACGTCTCGAGCCATGGTGACAGGAGCAAAAGGGGGGAAGCAAGAGTGAGTGAGGGGGGATGTGATGATGGTGACGGTGATGATTGTTGTCGGCGGACGCCCGTCGATTCAACACCTTCGAGGACCGCCGCTACTGGCTGCTCTTCCACCCTGGGCTCTCGCTCCAAAACGAACAAACTTGCTCCACCCCTCGCTCCCCCTATCCTGTCCGCGCACTGATGGACTGATGGACGCTCGCTCGCTCACTTACTGGCACTCACTCACGTACTTACTCCTCTTTCCTCCTCTTCTCTCTGAAGCCACGCAATCAAGTATTGGGAACCAGGCCCGCAAATGAAAAGTGGAGGAAAGGAAACTTAGACACACCTTCCGTTCGAGTCAACCAGCGCTGCCACTGCAGGAGATCCCATCCCCATGAGAGCCGCATAATCAGCCATTCCCGCGAGGTCCTGCTCCACCTCTTGTCTATCTGTCCCTGGCAGGCTTCCAGAATTCCCTCTAGCCGGGAGTAGCTATACGGGAGACAGCAAAGACGATTCTTGCACTGTTCCTGTGGGAACCCGAGAAAGGCTCGCGAATCACGAACAGGGCCAATTACGTTTTTGGAGGCTAGGCCTCACTCAGTTGACGGTTCGCCAGAAAAGAGATCCCGCGCGGGTTTGACTGTGGCCCTGCAGGTCTGTGCTTGGGCCAGTGCAGCAGCCCCCGTTGGCAGCGGCGGACGGTCGGAGTGGCAAAGCGTTCGAGCGGTGACAGTTGCCTGGGTCTCCGGGGCAGTGATAATGTTCCGCTGTTTGGACCTTGGTACGGGTTCCTTTTTTTGTTTTTCTTTTACACTCTTGACTGAGCGAGTTAAGGTGGAACGGGGTGGTAGGTGTGATACGGAAAAAGGTAACACGATACGGCGATGTTCGATCGAGCCCAGAAGGGGAGCTTTCTATCCAAATCTCCCGATATGTTGGGTGATAACCGTTGAGTGGTTAGTGTGCCATCGGTTTGTCGCTCCTGGTTGCTTTGCTACAAGTTACCGATTTGGCAGCCTAGGGCTTTTGGGTTCTGCCCGGGAAGGGAATCCTGCGGCTCCGTGCTGCAGCAGGGTATTGTGAGTGCGGTGTGTGCGAGAAGCCCCTTCCTTTCTCCCTTTTCTTAGACCTTCCCTTCTCTGTATATATTTTTTTACGTTAGCTTGCGGGTTTATCTGTGGGTATAGGAAAAGTCCATCAAGCACCCGAAGGCCTGCTCGGAGGCGAGGGCTCTGCTCCATTGTCTCATACAGATTACCTTTATCTTCTGTTTCGAGAAATTGCGAATGGAACGGCCGTTTGGCAACTTTTCTGTTTCCAACTGCCATACCAGAATGGTTCCATTGTGCAGTTCTTGGACAAAACTCATCATTGGTGAGCCCAAGTAGCCCTTAAAACACGCCAAAACCACCCATTTCGGGGTCTTGTAAATCGCTCTTACCACCACCACCTCTTAAATGATTAAGATGAAGAATATACCAATGCCCAGCCCAGAGCTCCACAATACTAGAATTGTCAATTTTATAATAAATTCCATGGTTTTGTGTTGTGTGCAGGTCAATGGAGGCAGCTCATGGAGATCTGGACGGCGAGCCAGGAGAATTAGTATGGTGGCTGATAGAAAAAGGTACTTGATTTCAAAATTGCTAGTTTGGCATTGTTGCTTACCCAATATTACCCTATTTTCTTCAATATTTAAACTGGCAGCTTGAAATCGACAGAATGATCATTCCACCACGAATGGATACATATGGATACATTTCCACAAGAGATAGAAGAGTTCTCATACTCTAAAAAGTGGGATTTTTGGTGTAAGAACGGCTACTAATGACGAGTGTTGTCAGGGTACTGTGGAAATGCTAGAGGAAAATCGATGCAATAGAAGGGTGAGACTTATGCTGGTGTAGAATAATTTCTGGGTGAAAATAATTATCAACAACCCTCTGTTAATTTGCCTTTCCAACAATCCAATTTGATGCCTGTAACATTATTTATGCAATAAAATTCAATATAGAAATTATTTGATAAATTAAAGTTGGTATTAACATTGTAATTTATGTTAATTTTTGACCTTGAGAACAGCAAATACATATCTTGAGTTATATAAAGTGCTAATATGTACTGGAAAATGAGATTCTGTAAGCATATTAGTACTTCTTGTGAATATGAAAATATGGTTCATACTAGATACATGTTACATTGTTCTGTTATGATTATAAAATCCACCCCAGCCTAGTTTTTATCTGACTTTTACCAATATATTATCCTATTTTTTCTTTTATATTACATCTATTTAATTCTCTTCATTATATATTTACTATATTATTAAACACATCATTGACAACCTTATTCTAAGCATAACGAATGATTGAACCAGATTCAACATTAATTATTAGTAAAAGTAAATATTAAAAAACACTCCCTTGGTGTGGATTAAATGCAGTACCTTATCAAATTAGATATTTTGTCATATAGCCCTAATTTCCAACACAATTGAGCCCTTCTTGTTGTATCTACACAGGTCTACACTTTAAACACAAGACACTATATGATTGATTAGCAGATTTTGAAACTTAGTAGAGTCTAAGTTCAGAACTAGAATCAGTTAGTTATTCTTCATCCCTTCCACCTCTTACGCTTTTTCTTTTACTAGACTACTATATTCTATCAGATGTAAATTTTGCTCTTCCTAGCTGTAACAATTCTTATTCATAGAAATAGTCACAGATGCACTTCTAGTTGGAATTCAGGTAGAGTGTATAATAATGAGAAATTTGTCTAATAACTTGTATTTAAGAAATAGTATACCAGTAAGAACAGGCAGTGGGAGCAGTATACTCTAGTTTACATGTCTATTACTGATAATATAAGTATAGCAGATATTGCACATGGCTTATTAGTGGGTAGAAAGTCAGCACCTGATTGTATTGTGAAACTCTTTTACTGCATAAGAAATGTCAGGTAATACAAAGACCTGAGCTGAAAAGATAAAGACATTAACAAAGCGAAGCCTATAGGGCCAAAAATCCAGATAGACACCCTCACCACCCTCACTATAAAACAAAACCTATCTCAAAAAGCTTAAACAACTATACAGTCACCAGTATTTAGATCCTGTAATCTTCTCAAAAAACAAAGTACAAGACACTTGCAGAATAATAGAGGGTTTTCCTTCAACTATAACTCTCACAAAATAAGAGAACACTTATGAAAAAAATATCAAGATACATTTTAAAAGAAGCTAAGTACTCCTCAAAAGAAATTCCACAGCTACTTTTCTGAAAGAAACTAAAGCTTTCTCAAAACAACATAAGAAGTTTGCCTTAGAAAAAAAAGCCAAAGACCTCTACAATCATACCATCTCAAATGTCCTTCAAATCACAATCTTGATTCAGTATCAGCTTCCTGCTACAGGACAGGTTTAAACCAGCTGTCTCAAATCCAATATCAAGGCCTAAAGGACAAGAGCAATTGGAGAGAGATCTTAGGTTCCAAGCTCTATCATGATTCAAAAGCAAATGAAATAAGGATTTTGTTCTCCTTATAGAGAGGTCAAGCTCAGAGAAATTTAAATCTCAAAATATTTCTTGATGAATAAGTCAGAGATCACAGATCCCTTTTGGATATCTAACTAACAATATATATCGTCTAGAATTGTTTTGCTCTGTTGTGATTTGTGTACTACTTCTTGTGAATAGAGTTAATTGGAGTATCTCATGATCAAACATTGAATGAATGGAGTTATCTAGTGCTACTAGAATACTATATCTATTAATGCCCTCAGATATCTCTCTGAACATGATCCTGGTAGCTGCAATACTAAGGAAACTTTCTGTTTCCCATAAATTTAGCAGTTAGAATTGTAGTAGATATAAAAGAGCAGAAAGAATGATATATGCAATTGAGATTGTGAATTCATTCTGGAAAGTAGACTCTATAATTATATATTAATTATTAGCCTGCTCTTTGCACATTTTAATGGTTTTCTAAGCAGCCAGATATTATCAAACAGATAATGCTAGGTTTTCCTACTTTACCGTAGTATATGATAAGTAGAATTGAAGAAAATATATAATTTTGTAAGCTTTAAATGATAGAAGTTAGCAAGTATTATATAAGATAAGTTGGAGAGCATTTCTTAGAGTGAGTTTCAAGACTTTTATACTGCCAGTTCAAGGCTACAATACCCTTCTCACTCTGAGAAAATTCGCAAACCTCTTATAAATAGCTGAGAGACTAGAAACCTATTCTGGCACTTTCCAGATGCATGCTACTTCATTTGGCTGTTGGTATTTCTTCAATATATAATGATATTACAGCATCAAAATTCTAAACGCATATCGCAAAACATTTTTCCATCTGCATATATTCTTTCATAAACAAGGTTTCGTTAGGTATTGGAAGATTAGGCAAAATCTATTACAATGATAAACCCAAAGGAAGAAAATAAGTAGTGGGGGTGTGTAGTATAAAAAGATAAGATTTTAGAGTATAGATTGTCATGCTTCTTCCCCCCTATTTTCCTGTCCGCTTGAAAATTGGCCAGGTAACCTCCTTGTGATCCGTCACATTCTGGTTTTCAGCGAATTAGCATCCTTGATTCCTTATCGCCCCCTCTCGCCATAGCTTCAAGTCTTTAACTTCAAGTACTCCGCTGGGCTCTGCTTGACTTTAATTCTTTCCTTTCGATTACGATCGTTTGGAATCTCGAGGTTCCTCATCTTTCCCCTCTGCTTTCTTCTTCCCTCGGTCGGCTTGCCCTCTGCTTCTTCCTTCCCTTGGTGGACGATTTCGCACCTGCTTCTTCCTCCTTTGGTTGAGTGCTGGCGGTTTCCTCCCTTCGGTTCGGTCGAAAGGTCGGTGGTTTCTTCCCATCGGTTGGTTAGTCGTACGGTCGGTCTCCTTCGCAAGTTGATCGTCATGGTTAAGCGAGGTTCCTCATCCTTTTCTGCCGCCGCGGTCGCAAGATCGGGTCTGGCTCTCTGTCGGACGGTCGAGAAAACTTTGGCCCTCGAGGCTGAGGTTTCCCGCCTCCGCCATCACATTTCCGTCCTCTCCCGTCGGCTACATTTGTCGGCTCTGGAGAGTGAGTCCCTCCGCCGTGAGCTCGATGCTCTTCGTGCGGTCGCTTCCCTCTCTCGTGCGGGTGACGGTGCTGAAGCCTCTTCTCCTCTTCGTGAGGAGGTGGCTGATGGAGTGGCGGTGCTCGCCCTGGTGGCTGAGCCTGCTGTGCTTACGGTGGCGTCCCTCGGGGCGCATGTGGAGGCGTTGACGGTGACTACTGTAGCTTCCGCTGTCATGGCGCAGGAGCCTGAGCCCGGTGTGGCTGAGCCAGTGTTACCGGTGGTGGTACAGGTTGAACGGTCGCCATCGGCTGATGGGGCTGTTGCCAAACGTCACCCGCGTCGTGTGCGTTGGGTGGACGATGAGGCTGGCGTGGCTTCTCGGAAGGCTTGGGTGATTGAGGTTGTTTCCTCGTCGCCTCCTCCGGTTCCCGCTGGTCATACCGGTTCTTCGGTGGCTTCGACTGCTGGGGGGGATGGGTCCGATCGTCATGCTCGTGACCCTGGTTTTATTACCGTCGGCCGTGGTCGGCGTCGGAAGGGGCGTGGTGGGCGCCATTAAGATTGTGTTGGATTTCTTTTGTCGTGTTTGCGGGACCGGTTTGCCGGGGGTGGGCTTGGTTGTGGCTATGACCTCGCTTACGGTAGTGTTTGATGAATGGCTATGGGAGGTGGATTTGCTTGGTTCGTACCCTAGTTGAGTGGTTTATTTTGTGATTTCCGTGTGCTGGCCGGATACTCGGACTTCGGTCTACGAATCGCGCGGGTGGTACTTTTCCAGATGTACTGCGGGCTAGGCGGAGTTGGGACTGGCGTACTCCTTGGAACGTACTGCCGTATGGTCGTGCAAGCCCGGATAGGTAGTCGCTCCATTAGCTATATAGTTATAAATAAAAGGAATTGAACCCCCCTATTTTCCCTCCAAGTGCAATTTGCACTTTCGGAAACACCACGTACACTATCTCGAGATTTCCGCGTAACGTGACCTGTCAGGTTACACGAATACCATATGGATCCCTCTGTCCTGCCTTTTGGTTCGAGCTGTCGAAACAAAGGGAAAGGCAAAAAGACCAACCCCCCCCCAACACCGGCAGGTGCTAGGAGCTCCTCCACTCAGGAGGGTGCCCCGACCCTGTCCCCGATCTTCAAGCCAGCAGGCCCCCCCTTGCTCAAGGGACCCAGAAGCAACACGATAACAAGCCTCCCACATATCGATGAGAGATACTTGAGAAACGCCCCTCCAAGCGCCTACTTCCTGAACCTTTTCCACAAGATAAATCAGGACCAGGAAATCGGGGCTACCACAGCCAGTAAAGAAAATGTGGTCATGATAGAGATGATTTATCAGATCCATAAAGACTACAGGACGGCCATCGATGCGCTAAGCGAACAGATCGAAGCCCTTACCGAGGAAGTTAGCACACTCAAAGATGCTACACCCCGGCCTGACACCCCCACCCCGATACCCTTCACACTGCCAGCAACGGCCCCTCCAAGACCCTCTGCTCCCGACACCCACCCTTTGACCCTCCCCGCAGCTGCCCCACCCAAATCATGGGCAACGGTGGCCAGGAAGGGTAGAAAAGAAAAAACTACCATGGCTGCTAGGGCTGCCCAAGCCCCGAAACCGACTACCAACAACAGGCCACAACTTAAGAAGGGCCTCACTGCCAGAGAACGCCGCCTTGTCATCAAACGGGAAGGCGAGCCACTCCCCACCTCTGCACTAGACCTAAGAGACGACATAAACTTAGCGCTAGCTGCGACCTACATACAGACCGTCTCCATCCGGGGAAACACGGTCACTCTCACCACGATGGAATCGATCAAGGCCACCTCGCTTAACAGCAAGGTGGGGTCGTTCCTCCACCTGATACCAGGAACGGTTAGCGTTCTCCTGGACACCCCTGTGTCACATGTTTTGGTGCACGGCATCCCCACCTCGAAGTCTCTGGTAGAAATAGCTACAGAGCTCACCACTTTCAACACTGGTTTGTCCCTCACCGGTCAGCCCAGATGGCTCACTACCGACGACGCAAGAGCTGGAAAATCCGCCTCCACAGTCGTGATCACCATTACTGGTCCCAGGGCTTCTGACTATGTTGGGAAACGCCTGGCCGCCTTCTCTTCCACCTATAGAACGGAGCGCCGATTGCGTTTCAACTCTCATACCCAGTGTTCCAACTGTCATGGCTACGGACATCACAACAACAAGTGCACCAACCCGGCGACATGCCGGTGGTGTGCCTCCCCACACCCTACAGGTAATCATACCTGTCCCACTGCTACCTGTCGTATACGCGGCCGACCATGCAACCATACCGTGCTTAGGTGTGTGAACTGCAAGGGCCCCCACGATGCCCATACTACACGATGCCCCTCCCGCCCTGTGAGTGCTCAGGATGAGAAGCCGGAAGAAGGCGAGGAGGAGATGACCACTTGATGACTATGATTTGTGTTATGGTTATTGCGTAGACTTTGGTTCTACATTTTATATTGTGTTTGAGACGGTGTTGAAGTTTCTTTTGTTATATTAAGGGTTTTCTAGGCCATACTTAAGGGTGCATGCCGGAGTTTTCCTGTAGTTAAATACGAAATAAACTCACAGGATTTTACAAAAAAAAAATAGAGTATAGATTGTGGAAATGTATATGTGGTATGTTGTGTCAGGTGGGTGTTTGTTGTTATCTAGTAGTATAAGAAAGAAACAATTAAAGAAAACACTAGTGCCAAGCCCACTTTGTCACAACCAATAATACACCTAACTCATAAACAGGCTGTTACTAAACTAACCTTTAGATATGACCTAAGTGCGTAGTTGTATTTCAATAAGTGCCGGGAATGTTCAGTCTGCAGGTTAAGCGGGAAAAGAAAACAGACTATTTCATTTGCTGATATAGTCTCATCCAAGGAGCTGAGACTGGTAATTTGTTTTCCCTTGTGTTCGTTACAGGGCCTCTGGGGCCTAGAAAACGGCCGGCCTCTGCCCCAATTTCCCGTCCCGGTTAATGGCCTGGGGTGGGGTGTTTTTTTTCCACTCCCTGTCCCTGCCCCTGTCCAGGCCCCGCCTTATGCAATGTCCCAGACAGCCCCCTGTCAATGAATTTTCCCGCCTGGGGCCCTGCTTTTTCGTATCTTCCCCTCTTGAACATTGCTCTTTTGATACATGATTGAGTAATTGTATGAGCATATATCCAAAAACACATACCTGAAATTAGATACGGGGATTTATTTGTATGAAATGATTCATACCATACGGACTGGAATAATTCACAACAGCAATTGGATGTCCAAGTTGCCTAGTCTAGTAATATGTATTGTCTCAGCAGGCCATACGCCTAATTCATATGCCTTAGTCATACGCCTAATTCATACACCTAATTCATTCCCCTAATTCATGCACCTAATTCATAACATATTTGGCTGGGTGGTGGGACACTCACTAGAAATGGGACACTTGTTAAAAACGGATATGTGAAATTGAAACTGATATAATAGAGTCAGATGAAGTACAAACAATGCAATTATTTCAAATATTGTACAAATCAATCTCTTGTTTAAGTGTATGAAAACTTATTTTCTATTTTCTGTCTATTCATATTCATATTTGGTATATAATACCAATTAGAGATAATTTGCAACAGCAATATAAATGATGAGATGGAACAATTAAAATAACACAATTTGAAAATATTTTACTATAAGGCTCTTCCTCAGGCTCTACTGTATAATACCCATAACTTTGTCGGAGTGGCTGTACTATCTAATTTGAGTTGTGGATTTCAAGATTGCAGCATTTCTGCCCCCTTTCATATACATCCCGCCAATACCAAGAAAATACAAAAAACAAATACCAGTCGATTTCGGATGTCGCCATCTAACGATACCAAAGAGAAACACATTCAGGAGGCCTTAAATGCCCATGAGGATAATCCTGAACTGTTTCTACCCAAATTTTCACTGATGTTTCAGGTACTAAAATGAATACTTTACAATCGAATCTCCCAAATAACAACCTCACACAACAAAGCCCATGAATCCCAGCAGCTCCTATCCAATGCTGAAGAGGTGGCATAAACTTCTTGGATCAAGAAGTGGGACGATTATAGATTCCCGACTCGTCGCAGACATGTTTATCAAATGGTTCAAAGGCTATTCCGTGACAGGAATTGTAGTGATCAAGTTGGAGAGCAGTGGGTGAGCCGCTTTCTTGGTTGCCATCCAGACTTGGACTCCAAAGTTGGAAGATGTTGGGATCAGGAGAGAGCTCTGGCAACAGACCTTGATTGCTTTAAGAAGCATCTTGATCGTTTTTATAATATTTGGTGCAGGTTTCATGTCAGAGATCAGGATACCTGGAATAAAGATGAGAAGGGATTTGCCATTGGATTAGGAGGAACTGGGACCTTGATTTGTCGTGCTTCACGCCGTAATCCAAGTCTTGTTCAGGATGGGAACCATGATTGGATCGCAGTGGTAGAAGCAATCTCTAGTGGGGCCAAAGTCTTACCTCCTCTCATTATCTTTAAGGCAAATGCCTATCTTATAGGACTCTCACGGTCCCCTGGTGAGATACATGTTGGGATAACTTTTGTGTTGTTTCCTTGGTTACATGGTAGCTATGAGGGATATCCTTTGTAAAGGTTACGACAAATTGTATGGTTTCCTTGGTTACGCGAATATGCGACTCATACCGGGGTATGAGTGGGGCGGCAAAGGCTGTGCTGTAACAATCCTATTGTTGAGCAGGTATGCAACAGGCAACGACAGTGGTCTCCTGCGTAAGTGAGTCTCCCTTTTCTGCACCAGGGTGTAGGGAAGTACTATCTCTTCAGATAGTGCGGAACTGGCTTGCTTGCCTTGAGTGATCCATCAAAGGATACTATCTCTTCAGATGGTAGGATGGGTGGATTGTCGTGCTTGATAGAACTATCACAATAGTCCTATGTTCGGGCGGCCTGTCGAGACTATCGCAATAGTCTCCGGGTTCTTAGAGTGTAGGGTCTTGTAGAGAAGGAGAGTATGTAAAGAGAGTAAAACGTTTATCGTATTGCAATATCTTAAGTATAGAAAAGTACTAAGATGGTTGCGTGAAGACCCTATCTCTGGGTTGGTTTTTTTTTTGTAATCATGCGTTGTTTGTTTCTAGGTATGAAAAGCCTTATGCAGCGCTAGCTATGAAGAGAAAAAAACCTATAAATGCAAACCCACTGCCCGCTTCACCTCTTCATGGGAAAAATCAAACACCCGGAGTCCGTAGGGAAAATCTTCCCCTCCTAGCACCTAAGATAAAATACCCCAGACACGTAAGGAAACAATACATAGAAACGTACAGGTAGAAAGACCCAAACCCCTCCGCAGGCTCCCCAAAACAAAAGAAACCGCCTGTTCGAAGAGCCCAAACGTGGGTCTGGGGGGGTGGATAGATGATCATCGACAGGAGAAAACACGGAAACCGTGGGCCCACTGTAATCACTCGTGCGGTCTCGCAGGTCATTAGATTGATCCAAGGCGTTTGACAATAGCCACGGAGGCAGTGCTATACCACGACTAGGGGTAACCGAGGAAAGGTCAAACGATCGCTGGAGGAGCAGTAGGGTGCCAGCTGGTGAGTAGCAGTAGGGTGCCAGCCGGTGAGTAGCAGTCGGGTGCCCGCCGGTGAGTAGGAGTCGGGTGCCAGCCGGTGAGTAGCGGTAGGGTGCAGGCCGGTGAGTAGCGGTAGGGTGCCAGCCGGTGGGTAGCAGTAGTGTGCCAGCCGGTGAGCAGCAGTAGGGTGCCAGCCAGAGGGGGGAGAGCAATCGAGTGCCAGCCGGGGGAGAGTTTCAGCTGTAAGATGCCAGCTAAAGGGGCAGTACGGGTACAGTGGCAGCGGACGGAACCGGGAGGGGGGGAGAGGAAGGATCGTGAACGGGCTAGCCACAGCCGACAAATGGGCCATAGCAAGGGCATTTGGGACGATGACGAAACCAGGACGAGACTGTGGTGTTACTGACCGAGGCTTTCCCCACCAGAGGTACAAGCCCAGCAAGCCGAGACCTACTTCGACCGAGAGTCCGACACCGTAATGCTGACCTTGGACGAAGCGAGAAGCTTTCCAACCTTGCAAAATGCTAAGTGAGGTGCAAAGCAAGTGCGGGGTAAGGGGGACAACAGAACATCATGAGCATGTCAACGACGAACGGGAACAAGAACACCCAGGAGGGGAGGCCAGAGGGCCCCAGGGAAGCAGGGAAGATGGCTTAACGTCAACTCCTAGGCAGTAGGGATCGTGGGAGAGGAGAGGTGGGTAGGGGAAAGTGACGATGATGTCCCGTGGTGTTGAGATTTCAATCGCCGGAGGTGGAGGAGAGATGGTTCGTGTCCTATCTCTTGGTGGTTTTTTTTTTTTTTTTTGATATCATCTGTTATTTGTTTTAGATACAAAAAGCCTTATGCAGTGCGAGCTATGAAGAGAAAAAAACCCATAAGTCACAACAACCGCCCGCTTCACCTCCTCATGGGAAAAATCAAGCACCCCGAAACCATAGAAAATGCCCCCATCGCCTAGCACCTAAGATACTAATACCCCAGACACGTAAGGAAACAATTCATAGAAGCGTACAGGTAGAGAGACCAAAACCCTTCTGCAAGCTCCTCAAAACAGAAGAAAGTTTCGCTAAGGCCTCGAAACATGGGTCTGGGGCAGAGGATAGTGATTGCGCGTTAGAGGAAAACCACTGGAATGTGGGCCAACACCGTAACTGTAGAAAACGGACGCGCCAGTAATTACATCGTTCGACCAAGGCGTTTGCGGCAGCCACGGAGGCAGTGCAACATCAGCAAAAATTATTATATGTGTCCTGAGCGTCCCGTGCATCAGACGTTCAGTACGCTCAGAACATTAACCGTTACTCTGGACGCGACGTCGGCCGGACGTCACGTCTGGACTCCATTCCCTATCTACCCCTGCGTCCTCGACGTCCCGACGACGTCCACCACCAAGTGCTTGCATCCAGATGCCCTCCGACCCTAAGCTCTCCCGCATCGCGACGATCTCCTTCCTGTGCCTCCCTGGTCATGGCGGAATCCAACTCCACTCTAGCATCCGAAAGATTATCCGGATGCTTAGTCTTCCGGATGCTACACAGCGATATTTGAACCCCCTCTGCATCAATTGCCATATCTGGCTATAGGCTCCCAATGCCTTCCAAATAGCTCACATGTTCGTCGCGACGGCATTGTGATGGCTCACTTGCATACTCTCAACGGCGTCATGATAGCACACATATTCCAGACGCCGTCTTTACGACGTCGTGATAGCTCACATGCATACTCTCGACGGCTTCGTGATAGCACACATATTCCAGACGCCCTCTTGACGACATCGTGAGGGCTCACATGCATACTCTCGACGGTGTCATGATAGCACACATATTCCAGACGCCATCTCGATCGCTCCACTATTCATTTGTATTACTGAGTGCCATTCACAAAAGCTTCGAGGCACTGATGCCCCTTGTATCAGGACATTGAACCTCATCCGCATCTTGATATTCTATTATTACTAGTCTACTGCGGTGACCAGGGCGTCCAGGACACCCTGGCCATGGCGATTCTACGTTTCTGAGCTCTCGCTCACATCTCGCTCAGAAATACACCCCAAATTGTGCTCACGGCTCCACAGATCGGCCAACCAAAATCTAATAGTTTACATTTCCTGCAAATCAAATTCCATAAACTCAACGGTTCACACATCGCCAAGTCTACAAAAAACCATTCTCTCCCACGCCTGCGTCACTTTCCTGCGAGTCGTCCAGGTTCAACGATAGCCGACTGGCGAAACCCGGGGTCGCTGGCACCTCTTGCGCTAGTCCCAGCGTCAGCTCCTGTGAGTTACCTAGGCTCACTGGATCTGAATCTAGCATCTGAAGCGCCTGGGCGAACGACGCCTGGTTGTAGTCAAACGACAGTTCGCTCCCCTGGGATGCATCTTGACTCTGCCGGTAGTGCTCTAGATCCCCAGCGTGGTTGTTGAGCGGTGTCTGTTCCCGCACAGCAGCTCCTCTTGGATTCCGGCTGGATAGCTGACGCCTGGATAGCTGACGCTCCAGTTCGGCATGAACTGCGTCATGATTGTCAGCAAAGCCTTCACAACTTTCCTGCATCATACGATGATTTTGCTGGATCCT
>Ga0307517_10000304_pt1 | contig 85170 bp, 95 predicted proteins | sample 23_EM_MG_FD_194515 | JGI IMG/M metagenome (GOLD analysis project Ga0307517, IMG submission 194515) | Populus trichocarpa ectomycorrhiza microbial communities from riparian zone in the Pacific Northwest, United States - 23_EM | ecosystem: Host-associated > Plants > Roots > Unclassified | place...
GGGATGCCAGCCAACGATGATTAGCAGTAGGGTGCCAGCCGGTGAGTAGCAGTAGGGTGCTAGCCGATGGGGAGCAGTGGGGTGCCAGCCGGGGAGGAGGATTAGCAGTAAGGTGCCAGCTTATGGGACAGTACGGTGCCAGCGGACGGAACCGGGAGGGGGGTGGAGGAAGGATCGCGAGCGGGCTAGCCACAACCGACTAACGGGCCATAGCAAGGGCTTTTGGGACGACAGTGAAACCGAGCGGGACCGTGATGTTACTAACCGAAGCTTTCCCCATCAGAGGTACAAGCCCAGCAGAACCGCAGCCTTACTTCGACCGAGAGTCCGGACGCCATATCGCTGACCGTGAACGAAGCGACAAGCTTTCCGACCGTGCAAAATTCTAAGCGAGGTGCAAAGCAAGTGCGGGGTAAGGGGGAGAACCCAACTTCATGAGCGGGTGTCAAAGATGAACAGGAACGAGAACCCCAAGGAGGGGAGGCATGCGTGCCTCAGGAGAGGAGGGAAGATGGCTTAACGTCAACCCCTAGGCAGAAGCCATGATGGGGGAAGAGAGGTTCGTGGGGGATAGTGACGATGATTTCCCGTGGTGTTGAGATTTCAATCGCCGGAGGTGGAGAAGAGATGGTTCGTGATCCTAGCTCTTGGTCGGAACCAAGCACCTTTTATAGGCGTCTTCCCACAACCCTAACCCAGGTTACGCGTCACCGGGCATAGCATAGGGCCCATGACTCGTAATTAGTCATGGTGCGAAATCCATCACCTGATTCTTACAAATCAACCGCGCACATCCTCTTTACTTGATCCAAACCAATAAACCCGATCATGCGCTCAAATGAGTCACATGCCTAAAACCCATGACTCGTAATCGGAGTCATGTGCGAAATCATTACATCGTATCACGTCTCATTCGTGACGTCATGAAACCATTAACCAATCATAATCCACCAATGACTCGCAAGTGCGTAGTCATGTGAAAGCTGTGAGTCAAATGATGTCATAGTGCAAAACTCAACATACCTTATGGCTAATAATTATTAGTCATGTGAAATCTGCCTTGCTTAGTCACGATTGGTGACACCGCCGACCAGACACGACCACGGGTATCCTCAAGTACAACGAAAAACAAGGACAAATAAGCCTAGAATCAGTGAACATTAGCACCGAGCTAGCCATCCATACCGGAAGATACCAGAAGCAAGAAAGCTTGAGGAAATTGTGCCTCAGGAATATCATGGATACTTGGACGTATTCGAAGAACAAGAACAAACGAAGCTACCGCCGCACCGACCAGGAGTAGACCTGGACATCAAACTCGAGGAAGGGCAAGGACTGCCTGTCAAAAAGATTTGTGCGCTCTTCCAGGACGAACTGGAAGAACTCTGGGACTACATCAAGCAAAATGAAGAATGAGGATGGATAAGAGAAACCTACTCCCACAGAGTATCTCCCATCATGTTCGTCAAAAAGAAGGAAGGAAAACTGCGACTATGTGTCGACTACCGAGCACTCAACTACATCACCAAGAAACACAGGTATCCTCTACCCCTGATAGGGAAACCCTTGGACAGGCTACGAACGGCCAAATACTATACAAAGCTGGACATCAAGGATGCCTATCACAACGTCAGAATCAAGGAACGAGATGAATGGAAGACAACATTAACCACAAAATACGGCACATACGAATACTTGGTTATGGCTTTTGGGCTAACCAATGCATCAGCGGCATTCCAAAGATGGATCAACAGGACCCTGCAGTCATATATCGACATATGCTGCATAGTGTATCTGGATGATGTCCTCATATATTCGGACAGTCTGGAACAACACGAAAAGGATGTGGCAGCCATCATCCGGGCCATATGAAAGCAAGGAATGAAGCTCAAACCATCGCAATGCGAGTTTCACAAAAGGGAGACAGAATACCTAGGATTCATCATCAACAACGAAGGAGTCAAAGTCGACCTAATCAAGACTGCTGCGATATGGGACTGGAAACCACCCACTAACAAGAAAGGAATCCAAGAATTGATGAGATTCTGCAACTTGAATCGAAGATTTATAGAGGGATTTAGCAGAACGGCCAAACCCCTATACGACCGAACCAAGAAAGACGTTAAATGGGAAAGGTGAGACAAGTAACAAGCGGCATTTGACGAGCTACGACAAAAGCTATGCTCAACCCCAGTGTTGACATACTTCAAACCAGGAAGACCACTTCTGGTTGAAACCGGGGCCTCGAAATATGTCTGCTCAGGCATATTATCTCAACATGACGAAGGCGGAAAATGGAGGGCGATAGCGTATTGGTCGAAAACCATGGCACCGGCCGAATGCATCTACGACGTACACGACAAAGAACTATTAGCCATAGTTCAAGCACTCAAAGAATGGAGACAATACCTCAGAGGAAGTGGACAACACTTCAGTGTCCTAACCGACCACAATACCCTAACAAGGTTTACAACAACGAAGGAACTGACCGACCAACAAATACGATGGAGTGAAGTCTTAAGCGGCTTCGACTTCAAAATTGAATTTCGAACCGGAAAAGAAGGAGGCAAGCCGAATGCCTTGACAAGGCGAAAAGCAGACATGCCCCAAGAAGGAGACGAAAGGCTCACACAAAAAGATAGAATTCTCTTGCCAAAAGAGAAATACTTCGATGCCGAAATCCAAGAAATGCAAACGATAAGGTTAGAAACAAACGATGAAGAAGAAATCAGCAAGAGTCAGCCAAAGATAAAGAAATCCAAATGATAAAGGAAGCGCTGAACAAAAGAAACAAAGAAATGAAATGGGTAGCCTTAGGAGTGTGCCAGTAGAAGGACGGTTACCTTTGGCACCAAGGGAAAATTTGGATTCCTAATAACGAAGGAATAAGAACCAATCTTATACGACGACACCACGACATTCTGCAGGCTGGCCACGGAGGAACGGTGAAAACCACAGATCTCGTCCAAAGAAAATACTATTGGCCAAAGATGCGAGAAATGATCAAACAATACGTCAGAAGCTGCGATATTTGTCAACGAACAAAAGTCGTACGACACGCACGTTATGGGCTGATGAACCCTAACAAGGCCCCCGATCGACCGTGGAAGTCAATATGAATGGATTTCATCACAGACTTGCCACTATCGGAAGGAGCGGATGCCATCCTAATCGTCATCGATAGGCTCACAAAAATGGCTCACTTGATACAATGCACGAAGGACATGGATGCAAAGCAAGTCCAGGAAATGTTCCTAAAAGAAATATTCCGACTACATGGACTACCGCGAGACATTATCACAGATCGAGGCTCGATATTCACATCAGACCTATGGAAAGACACAACGAAGAAATTGGGAATAGGAAGAAGGCTTAGCACCGCCTTTCACCCACAAACCGACGGGCAAACAGAACGGACAAATTCCACTTTGGAACAATACCTCTGAGCCTACGGCAACTATCAGCAGGACGATTGGAAGGAGCTCCTACCAATGGCCAAATTCGCCTACAACAATGGATATCAAGAAAGCATCAAGCACACACCATTCTTCGCGAATTACGGAACGAACCCCGAATATCAGGCCATCGGACACCTGATCCAAGGAGAAACGACGTCACCAGAAGATATACGTCAATTACATGACACATTACAAGCCGAAATGACAGAAGCCCAGATGCGACATAATGAATACTACGATGCACAGCGAAAACCCGATCCCAATTTACAAGAAGGAGACATGGTGTGGTTACTACCAAGAAATATTAGGACCACCAGACCATGCAAAAAGCTCGACTACAAGAAAATCGGACAATGCAAAATCTTGGCAAGGATAGGAACCAGCGCTTATAAACTGGACCTGCCAGCCTTGATGAGAATACACAACACATAGCACAGCTCTCTTCTCGAGCTCTATAATGACAATAAGGTTCCGTCACAGCGATCAGAACCTCCTCCCCCTATCCTCATTGAAGGAGAACCAGAATACGAACTCAAAGAAATTATCGACTTGGGTCTGCACTACAACAAGCTCCAATACAGAGCTAAGTGGACAGGATACTCACCAGAACACGACAAAACCTGGTATCCCGCCGATAACTTCAATAATGCAGACCTCGCAAAGCGGAACTTCCACTCCCCCTACCCAAGCAAGCCGCACCTCAATCAAACTCGAGGAACTGGAGAATGGAGACGTACTCGTCTCCGTATCGGAGACACAGAACCAGGAAGAAGCGCCTCCACGCCCACCGAAGACAGCAACCCCGCAGAAAAATTGGGGAACAACAATAGGCTTGCCGGAAATGACAGCGACAAGCCCGCCATACCGTTCACCCTCGGCCTGGGAGGAAGGGGCACGAAAGCAAAACGAACACGATGCACTCCACTGGACGGGGTGCTACAACGACAACTGCTGGGTGCACAACAGCGAGAAAGTGGCGCGGGTATGGTACCCCAAGAAGTCCAGTGCTACGCGATCCGGTTGGAACCAGATATACGAAACAAAGGCACCAGCACCGGAAGAGGACAAAGCGGTCCGAATATCGAAAAACCAGCAACGAAAGGCAAGGCATTCCACCAAAAACTGGAAGGAATGCTACAACGACAAGTGCCCGACACACGTCCGGTACAAGGTGGACGCAGGGTACTACCCGCAGAAGGAGGGAACGAAGAAGGTCCTCGCGCACTGGCACCGGTACCACCGAGACCCGAAATTCGGTGTCGCAAAAAAGGCGTCGTGGAGACAAGACAAGAGAGGTAGGGGAGCGAAAAAACCCAGCCTGATATTGAGGCCTTACACAGGCAGATCCGGAACTGTTGGAAGGAAGGGAACGATGCCTAAAAAACGAGGACGATCACCGACGGAAGGTAGCGGACCAACAAGCCAAGATAGAGGGCCTCCAGGAAGACGTGCAAGGACTTCGCAGGACGGTGGCAGGATCGGGATTCAGCCTAGGAAGGTTGAAGAGAGAGGTAGACAATGCCAGGAAAGGAAACCAGGACCTCGAGCGCCGAAATGACGAGCTAAAGGAACAGTTGAGAAGAGCTGGGCGGAAGTTGCTCAACTTGGGCAATTAGCCTCGAGGGACCGATGCTAGGGGGAGACAGGAGCTAATGTCACAAATTGTGACTAAGCAAGGCAGATTCCACATGACTAATAATTATGAGTCATAAGGTATGTTGGGTTTCGCACTATGACGTCATTTGACTCATAGCTTTCACATAACTGCGCACTTGCCAGTCATTGGTGGATTATGATTGGTTAATGGTTTCATGACGTCACGGTTGTGACGTCATACGATGTAATGATTTCGCACATGACTCCGATTACGTGTCATGGATTTTAAGCATGCGACTCATTTGAGCGCATGATCGGGTTTATTGGTTTGGATCAAGTAAAGAGGATGTGCGCGGTTGATTTGTAAGAATCAGGTGATGGATTTCGCACCATGACTAATTATCAGTCATGGGGGCTATGCTATGCCAGGTGACGCGTCACCTAGGTTAGAGTTGTGGGAAGACACCTATAAAAGGTGCTTGGTTCCGACCAAGAGATAGGATCTTCACGCAACCATCTAAGTACTTTTCTATACTCAAGATATTGCAATACGATTAAGCTTTACTCTCTTTACAAACACTCCACCTCTACGAGAGCCTACGCTCTAAAGAACCCAAAGCCTATTATGATAGTCTCGACGGGCTGCCCGAACATAGTACTATTGTGATAGTTCTATCAAGCACGACAATCTACCCATCTTACTATCTGGAGAGATAGTGTCCCCCGACGGATCGCTCAAAGACAAGCAAGCCTGTTCCGTACTATCTGAAGAGATAGTACTTCTCCCCAAGTCCTGGGGCAAGAAAACGAGACTCGCATATCAAGAAGACAACTGTAGTTGCCTGTTGCACTACTGCTCAACAATAGGATTGTTACAGCCGCCTCTTACAATGGGAAAACAGAAAGTCCAAGAGGTCTTCTGTTCACCATTGGAACTTGCCTAAATCCCTATTGCAAACTCAACCGTTTTCCAGAATGGGATCTTGATGCCAGTGTCGAGACTGAGTATGAGAAGTCATATAAAAAGGGGTTCAGTGCGCATTATGATCTGTACTATGCACCAATAAATAATCAGGCACCTGACATGTCAATTCTACGGAGTGGTCTGAACAGTCAATCCAAACACCTTTACTCTTCGAGACACAGAGCAGTTATCCTCAGTGAGGCCCTAGCGTACATCGAAACCGATTCGGAGATTGAGCCGACCGAGCCAGCGTCTGAGGCTACGGATCCCACACGTGAGGCCTGCCCAGCTGGGATTCTTTACAAGGCAAATATACTGGAGTGGTGGAAGGTTAATGCGGGAAGATTCCGGAATTTAGCCCCGATGGCTGGGGATATTCTCGCTGTTCAACGGGGTAGTGTCGGAGTAGGGCGGGTGTTTAGCATGGCAAGAGATGTGATTCCCTCTCGGCCCTCACCACTGAAAAGCAGTACAATTCAATCTTCAATGCTGGTGAAACCCTACGAGAACGAAGAATTACGAAGAGAGCTAGCAGGTCACGATAGTGAACTGGAGGCAGGAAAACTCGAAGAAATGGCAGCTGCGGAGGATTATCGATATTGGGCTGATAGGAAGAAAGAAAGTATAGAGAACGATAATGGCTGTATCTCCGATGATGACCAATCACACAAGAAGGACACCGAATGGTCTTTCGTTGATCAGGATGGCAGGCGAGCATTTGGAAGACAGCCAAAGGCTATACTACCTGAGCATGGACTGGTTGAATCTCAATATGCACGGCCTGGACCACCCCGAAACCAAGGTGTAGATGACTTGCGAGGTTCCGAGGAATCAGATCCTGAAGAAAGAATCTCGGATAGTACAGTCAACATGTATGTTGCATCCCACACTGATCAGGAGGACTGCTCACAAGAGGGTGAGGCGGAGATTCCCGGTGAAGGACTGAGCGATCTTGAAAGTATCGACCAACAGGGTGACGCAATTTCCGGCTGCATAGCACGCTCCACCGGCTGCCAGGAAGAGGTTTGTTCAGAGGAGGAGGCTCGATCGGGACCCACTGATTTACTACCGGTTATATGTGTAACCCGCGGAGGAGAGCCGACAGCAACTAATACCACGATTCGAGTTCCACCCAGGAAGGGTGCTGGAACTGGGGGGACAGAAAAGAAAAGAACCCGTTTCCACTGAGTTAATCTTTGCGCAAAATCATTATAAAATCATAGAATTTGATTGCGTAATTGAGAAGGCATTTTTACCATCCCCTAAGTTATCCTAGTGGCCAAGACATGCCGAGGAGGAGTCAAGTCAACAATGTATACCGTAGTGAATGACGAGCCGCCATGAATTGATTGGAAAATGCCCCATATAATCAGGGGCCTGCATGTGGCCTCGGCCGGCCGGGGTCCATTTTCTGACCCTCGTCCGCCCGATCAGACGTGCACACCCCAAGTAAATGTCACAGTGAGTAGAAGGATTCTATGTTTTCATAGGTGGAAATTCAAGAAGTCTGAATACATTGTCCATTTATTCGAGCTCTTACGATAAGCTATAGGAACAGGAGCATCGTCATGAAAATCATACGCACAGAAAAATCATACGCACACAAATCATACGCTCAGAAAAAATCATATGCACAGAAAGATCATACGCACACAAATCATACGCACAGAAAATCATACCCTCAGAAAGATTATAGGCCCAAAATAATACACTGGTAATGGTGTCGTAGATAATACGCACTAGTGCAAAGGCTAGTTGCATTGGCTCTAGTTAGTCGAGTTTGTCAGGTCATAGCGTGATTTGTCTTCCACTATATTCTTTCTGTTTCCCCTTTTCTCCCATAGACACAGAAACCATTCGCCCCGCCGCCCTCTAAATCTATGTCCCGCGCTGCGCCCTGTTGAACCCAAGTTCCTCCCCGCCCAAGTCTCTCCTTACCCGCCATCCACTTGAGCACATTTGCATACCTTTATCGTGGCTCTATACCAACCGCACTTCATTCTATCCTGCTTTGAGCAGGAGGGAAGCTTGCTTTGAGCGAGTTTGTGTGGCTGCGGAAGACTATGAGAGGGCTATCAAAAATAAAGAAGAGGGATGTGGAGAAGGGCGAGCGGCAGCGCGCGCGAAGAAACACTGCGAATCACCTCCACAACTCTGAACATGGGAGTGAAGATATTGCAAATTCTACCATGGATGCCAAAGGTGTGTTATTTTCTGCTATTTAACCGATCTCTCTGCATGGGCGTGAAATTAGCAATTGTGGTATTTAGCTTTCAACTCGGTCGCATATCGGGATTTAGGGCATATACTAATCTCCTCGTCGCTTGTATTAGATTCGGGGAACCATGTTTACGGCTAGATATGCATAAGGTTTATTCTGTGAAAAGGAATATTTCCCACATGGTGAAAACCCCCGATCATCCACGCGTCAGATACCACCAATGTGCCGATTTTGACGTTCTGGACTCAATCCTTTCGTGACCTAAACGGCAGCCGGATAGCAACTTGAAGGAGGGTTTCGAAGAGGAAAATGACCCCCAATGACACCGCATCACCGGTGACATTGTTATAATAAAGGACAAGTAAGTAATTCATCCTTTGGGCTAAGGCTAGGCTTATATACAAAACTATCTTGAGGCAAGGCGTCCCATGTGTATTCAATGCTGGGAATAGCAAGACATGTTAGCTATTACCGCAAGTTGAACCGGCGGTACACAAATATGTTGCGTCACAGAGTATAGCGGCAGATCATACCTGACATGGTGCAAGCAGTACGTGGAAGTGCTATAGGCCAAGCAGCGAGATGGAAGGCGCTCATACGACTCACAAGGCTGCGAGTGATAGTATGAAGGATACTACAACCCTGAGTTCTCCTGCAGGAAACGGGAGCAGCGAACATAGCCCGGACGGTACTTTGAGAACAAAAGGCTGTGTGATTGGGCACCGTGCCTTCGTTCCACGATTGGGATCACGAATGCGGAGTATTCAAATTGGACCCGGGCCAGCCCAGTCATATAAGAAGAAATTAGCAATTCACCCACTAAAAGAATTCGGCCAACAGCTTTTACCATTGATTCAAACCGTTGAGGCGCTATTTCAGACTTTCCTCCCGGAGGAGCATTCCAAATACACTCCAGTCTATTAGACCATTTACGATGGCAAAGCTGACAAACTTGAAGAGGCATTCGGAATATGGACCTCCCACTCACTTGTCATCAACGCAAATACCAATAACCATAAGGATCTGGAGGACGTATACCATGGGTTCTGTGCGATAGTAGTATTCGGAGACTTTGAGGGCGGCCATGCCTGCTTTCCTCAGCTTGGAGTCAAGATTGATTGTACCCCTGGTATGTAGAGACTCTCACCCATCTTATCCAATTCCAATAAGTAACTAAGATATATTCTCTAGATTCCATTATTTTCATGCGTTCCTATGCAGTGAAACATTATATTGGCTCTTTTGTGGGAAATCGGTGTAGTGTGGTCCACTTTACACATCAAGCTGTGCACGATACATATGTGGAGAAGACGGGGAAGCCATTGTGGGAGTTCAATAAGATGCCTAAATGGTGGCAGAAGTTGCGCATGCATCTGAATGTATAATAATATTCCTAATCATTGATTTTTGTATTTGGTATGGGGATACACTCACACTCCGCTGTCCCGGATCTTGATAATCCAGATACCTTGCTGTGTCGTGCGAATCTGAGTAGGTTGTGAATTTGTTTACACCAAAGCCTAGCCTCTTGTCCCGGATCACTCGCTATGCCGGATGCATTCTTAGGATTTTGTCCCTCCGGGATAGCGGGGCGCTAGTGTATACTTTTGAGCTTGGCCTGCCCTCGTTTGCAAGGCTGTGCCCCGAAAATCATACGTCCAAACAATACGCCAAAAGCCATCCGCCCAAAACCATACGCCCAAAACCATACGGCAAAGAGAGTCACCTAAAACCATAGCTTTTTATACACCATAGTGATCGCCCAGTTTAACCAACTATCTGCAAGTTTAGGGTAAGTGATTGCATGAACCGCAGACCAGATTTAAATAGTGGCTAGTATTTGGGTGGATGGCTTGCAAGGCATGTGAGACGTGACACCTAAACCAATTGTCTGTGAATGAAAAGCCCAAAACTGAATGCCCAAAGCCATAAGCCAGAAGCCATACACCCTGAATGAGATCACGAAATGATACGCCGGAGACCAGATTCTCAGGAAGATAGGAATCGTGCATGCACCCCTATACAACTATACGCTTAGAGTTATGTACCCGGAATCTTATGCTTAGAAGTACTTAGAAACATATCTAGATTATACGCTTACAATCATATACTGAGACCGATGTCCAAACACTATTTATCTCAAACTAGAAGCCCAAATCATAATGATAATGTGAGAACTATAGTCAAATCATATCTTTTGAGATAGTTGCCGGATTGCTATATGGAATATCCAAATAGTGGAGTCATCATACTAGACATACGAAGTAATTAGGGGGTGTTTGGCCACCCAATTCTGATCTCAAATTGTGATTTCAGATCAGAATTGAGAGGCCAAACACCCCTTATATTTCAACCTGCCATTTGTTTAGTCAGAGAATATCACCCGTAGGAATGAGTGGGGCTCCGGACAGGGGGAAGCTTGGGGGACGAGAAGACGGGGGCCGTCTAGGGAATCAGCGGGGAAAGTAAAATACGCGCCCCGCCCCACAGCCGGGCCTGGGCCCCGTGTCATCCGGGGCGGGGAGGAACGGCAAAGAATTGACCCCAGGCCGGAACAACGGTGGGGTCACAAAGTGAAAACCCGCCCCGCCCCACCCCGTAACGAACACTATTTATGTCTGCTTGCGATATGGAATCTACCATAATTCATTACATCTTGTACAGAAAGTAGTACTAGGAGCTGGACACCAGCGGCCTTGCTGAAGACCTTTCTTATCTTGAAAAGGGCTCACACTTGCACCACTCCCCACCTCTGAAGATGTCCGTAACTGTCCTCTCCTCCCACCACGATCCAGACAGAATCCGCTCTAGGGCCACCGCTACTGAAAGCCATTGTTCGTATGCTGCAGGCGCCGTGAATCTCGAAAAAGTTCATTTCCTCAAATCCAGCGATGCCAATTTCAAGTTCTGTAAATTGCTCCAGAGGAAGTAACCCCAGTTCGGTAGGGTCAGATTATCCGGTACAGTCTGTTTTGTTTAATATAACATCTCCTCTATTATGTCCCCTTAATCAAGGTTGCAGGTTCTGCAGCGCTCGCTCAACCTGCTGACATTCTTCATCTCTGTCTTTGGTAATTCTCTGGGATGCAGTCGGTGTCTCCCTCCTAGTGTCTTCCATTGCAACAACACTTTCTGCCTTCCAAAGAACATCGAGTGTCTGTATCCTGATTCCTAGGGGATGCTGGCAGTCAGTGTGACAAGATCTGGTGGGCAGCTTGATTTTTGTTTCACCTGCGGTAGCCCTCCTTGATTTCGTCATTATGTGCTAGCTCACTGATCTCAGTGGAATACATTGATCTGGATCCAAAACCTTGTACGTAGGAGGAAAAGTGACCAAGATAGGGCATTTTGATGAAGTTGCAGTGATTTTCCCGGCGGATCAAATCCACCGGCTGATTAACCCACGGAAGTCTCTCTTGATCGGCCAGCTGAGGCTGATTGGCCGCAGAGGTATGGCGAATCTCATGAGCTCGTCAATTCGTGATTAGTTCTCATACCTCCTAATCCTGGCGGTTGGCTTCTACGCAGGTAGCCTTTCACGTAAGGAATCCAAGGAATTTTTTTTTTCTGGTGAAATGTCAGCTCATACCTTTACGGGTAGGAAAGTGTATCTGGTATATGGCTGCGATATTGGGCCATGAGGGAGAAATGAACCCAAGTACTAACACACTTCAAAGCCATCAGACAATTGTGATGCCAAGACCTGTGTGGAGCAATGCAGACATCAGTACAGCTGAAATACTGCAGCTAAGGTTGTGCATTGTCTTGCCCTGCCAATGTTTGACATCTCGCAAGGCTCTTTTTAGTACACTGAATCGTCGATATGGCGGAATTCCTTTTCAGGCATTGTTGAATGCCTGCTGCCATTTATGCTGTTTCAGGAACCCTTCAACCAATTGTATCATATATGTGAATAGGCTGAGGGAAATGTTGTGCAAGAGGTGTGACTTGTGTTGGTCGGACGGGTTCACTTGGTACAGTCCAGTGCATACATTCTGGCCTATTTTCACACCTACCTGCCAAAAGTACTCCTAGGTGCTAGCAGCCTCTCTTGACTCAAGCTCCCCAGCTTTCTCTTCATATATGGCATAGTAGTCGACCTTATATACCTCCCACGGATTGCGATCAAGCTTGTTCGATTGAACCTCACAGTTTGGGCATGGCTTGCTGCCTATCCCATGCAAGGTCATAGGTTCAGCATGATCCGTAATCGACGCCAACAGGATCAGAAAACAAAGGCATGTTTTACCATCCGCACAATCTATACCAATGCCTTCATGTGAAACATAGTGCAAAGGTGTGCGGACAAGATCAAAGACAACCCGCAGAGAATAGGCATTGATTTGCCATTAGGTTTCATTGCCCCGGGTTGATTCACTACTGAGCTTTGGCTCTATAGGCAGCAATGCCACAAGTAGGACTAACATTTTGGCAGGGCTGTTCCTCCTCGGGGAAAGGATATTTCCAAGGGTCATGGAGACCGGCCAGGCTTTCTTGTTTCCCCAAACATTGGTTAGGTAAGTCTGGTCCACCAATCCGATTATAGGTACTACAGTTGACCTGGCAGGCAGCGTATTCTCCCAGGAAATGCAATAATGGGTCAGCACTGGAAACAGAGTGCACTGGCAGATGTCAGGACATATTTCATACCTGTGTATCTCACCACCAGTCTGCCGTATGCATCTCCAAGTATAGTCGCTCTGTACTGCAATTGTATTCCCTCCCACGCGTGTAGACCACACCTGATCTCTACGCAACCTGGCTGATCAGAAACAAACATGGTCAATCACATTCTGAGAATAAAAACTTGTCGCATGCTGACGATCATCAATTGCTGCTTTTGTCCACACCAGGTAATCACCAAACAGTTCCCATTCGTCAAGATGTTGTCATATAGTATACGCTAACCGGAACGATCTGGCATCCATACCACCCAATCCTTCGGCCAAGTACAGGTCACTCTGGCACTTGGCTACCTTGTTTCGGACAAATCAACTTGCCAAATCAAAGTCCCCTTCCGAAGAGACTGGGCTCCAGGGCTTATTTGTTGTGGCCAAATTATGCGGAGTATAACCTATGACCAGGGGAAACTGCTCATGACTGGGAAACCACTCACATGTCGCAACCATGGAAAATCAAATTTACCTTTGATTAACTCTGTTAATAATTGAGATGCAACCTTGAAAGTGTTGTGTCAGCAAGTACGTTCAGGTATGGAGAGTTTGATTATGTAATTATTATTTTATAATCCGAAATTATCTGTCTTGTATAATCATTTTAAGACCAATTATCTAAAATAAATCACTAATTGCTCTAAGTAGTATAAAAGTAAAAGATTTAAACAAACTATCCTTTTTGATAAATAAAGGGATTGTATAAGTCTTACTTGATCTAAGTTATAAATTTTTTACATTAATTTATAGCTAGTTTTCATACTTATAATAACTAATAGCAAGTAGAAAACAATACACAAATTCAATCAACTTCATACTATGATTTCTGCTTATTGAGTGGACTGATTAATCCAATTCCTTACGACTTGCTTTGCACTTATTATTCAAACATAGTAGCCTGGTTTTAGGTTAAAGAGAGGGAATCTCCATTTTCCGTACCTTAATTTTTATAAGAAGTAAATAGTTATATAATAAGAGTTAAAGTATGTAAGAACTTAGAAAGCAATTACCTAATACATGTAAAATATATTCTATTAGCTTGCTAGTATTAGGTAAGCATAAGATTTTATGTGCTAGTCTTGCAGATTTGAGTAACTTCATGTAATTTTCCTATATTCTGCAAATCTTCAAAACTCAGTTAGCATATTTAACAAAATTCCCAAAGTTTGTTCCAATAATCTGATATTTTCAAATTATGTAGTCTATAGATTTCTAATATAGATTATAATGCTTTATTTATTAAATGTAATTTATATATATAGTATGCATATCTAGTATAAAGATGATTCATTACTAGTAGATGTACAATAATTTGTTTATAATATATTGAACAACTAAATAACAGCTTAAATATAAGTTTTAAGCTAGATTGTATAGTTTCCATAATGACGACTAAGATTTGACTAGTAATTCAAGAATATCGAAACCTTAAACCCTATAATCTCTAGTACACTAAGTAGTATTGATACATAAGAGATATCAGTTTTAAATATGTAGTAGATCAAGTAAATAGCTCTAATAATATCTTACAAATGACATATTATATTTTACTAGATCTATGAATACTATAAAAATACATTTTGGGCTGTTTGGCAGTTTTATTTGCAAGCTTTGCTCAAAGTTTAGCTACTAAGATGCAAATCTCGATCTTGGATAAACACTAGGGCATTAAATGTTAAAAACATCAATAATTAGCCTTAAACTTTATGTAGAAACAAAAATAGTGATAATAAAGTATATTACAATGAAATAGAGTTATTGGTTTACTTGATAACAAGATATGTTACTCTGAAGAGCCTTGAACTTGTTTAGAGCTTTCAGTAGCCTATTAGTTACTGTAACACTGAAAGATAGTTATGAATTTGATTAAAAAAACACCTGACTCAGAACATAATGGCCGTATGCCATCTTTCAATAGGCTTACTGAAATACACTTTGGAGCTGTTTTAATTTTATCCTCCTTAGAGTATTGAGTGGTTTGTTATGTGTAATTGGTCTTAAAATGATTTTTCTAGGAGCCCTGTTTCTTATTGTCAAATATTAATTACATATTAAAATTCTCAATACTCAAAAGTATTTGTTAATTAATTTTCAAGGTTGTATCTCAAGTATTAACAGAGTTAATCAAAGGGAAACTTGGTTTTCCATGGTTGCCACATATGGGCGGTTACCCGGTGCGATACATTAGTTCACAATATCGCCGCATACTCTTCAAGCACCTAGAATAATCTTGTAGCTAAATAGACGCCTGCAAGCTGGTGGGTCAGAAGTGTCCTCCGTACCCTAATCGTCTTGCCTATCATTTTCTATCTCGTTATATGCACCCTAGTTTGCAATCTCCTGCGGGGAATCAGATTCATTGTCTTAGTGGTCCGGATAGATGTTTTCATGCAGTCTGAAAGCGGTGGGCTGCGGTGTATCAGGGTCTGCCATGGCACTAACTCGGAGGGATAGAACCATATTAAGATCCATTGTTTGAAGGTGCTTTTCATATACAGTTGCCAGTTGATAGAGTTGCCTGCAATAAGGATACTTGATTGAGTTTGAGGTCATCGGGTTCAAGTGTGGTGTTTTTCTTGCAGGTTGTCTGATGGAGCAGAGGTCGGCTGATAAGGTGAGATGGCCGGCACGTGATTTAGTCTGTCAAGAAAAAAAGCACACTTCGTTCAACAGGCAGGGGGTAACTTCAAGCTTGGTTGAAAGGAGGGCGAACAGGTCCGGACGTTCAAACTGTTATTCACTACGATTCACTCGGATAATCAACTTGTGAAATCGAGCTCCGAGGTTGATCTGCTGCTGTTGACGGATAGTGCGGTTGTCTTCTCAATATCAAAGTTAGATATTTAGAATGGTCTTGGCTGAGGGTTCCACCTCCTGTGCGGCTCCGTTGCAGCTTTAAAGCTTTTCTTGAACTTAGCCCTCCTTTGAGTGTATATCTCGTGAGTTTTCAAGATCGCAATATTCAAGTTTGTACAGGGCACGATCCTGCAAACCCACTGTCCTCATGCTGTCTATGAAGCTACCCCCCCCTCCCCCCTCTCCCTCCCTTCCTCTCTTCCTCTCTCATTCATATTCTCTCCATAATCATTTACTCAACCACAATTACATGCTTTATGGATGTGCATGTTCATCCTAATAGAACCCTTGACATCAAGCTCAACCCAACTTGTTACTTGTCAGTGGTACCACAAATATACCCACAGCTGAATTCAGCACAACCTATCTACGTTCCCCAGCCTAATAATTTTCTCACAGACATTTGTCGTAAGGGAACTCATCCTATCATCTCCACACTCCTGTTATGGACCAACTCGCTTTATCATCCGCAGACTCCTCTTATCGTTGGCAGAGTTTTCCAATCTTCGGCAGAACTTCTCTTATCATTCTGTCGGCCCACCCTATTGTCATTTCTTCATCAAGCCCAAACTAGTCATGTTCTAAGCTAATATGTTCACCAAGAAAGATACCCCGGGCCATTAAAACTATTGTGATGTTTCCTGGTGTAAGTATGTCTGTGGCTTCCTCAATCCTGGCATTATGAATGAGGTTAATAGTAGCTTGCGGAATTGAATAAAATGTGAAATGGTGCAAGTCAGGATCGCAATCAGGTGGCAGGGTACGGACACCCAATGGACACCCATTCAGGTACATTCTCTTACTCTCCCACTCATTGCTACTCCAGGTGGAGGCAGGGCTGCACTCTGGCATACTGATACTGTCCAAGGCTGCCGTTGTACAGACTGTCTCGATCGTTGGCTGAAATACGTAGCAAAAAAATAACGACAAATTCTCGAAAGGCTAACGAGAGCAAGAGGTGCTCACATTCTGGCCGCTCCTATTCTGGCCAGAAATCATTGTATGTTGTCTCAATGAGTCTGCATTTAATCTGTTTACTATATGTGAAGAGGGTACGGACAGGTTTGGCGGGCCCGCTCAAGATCAGCCTCTGGATAGAGGCGCTCTCCAGTTCACACCGGGGTAGGCCCAACCCGCCTCCATTTGACAAGGGGCCCTAGCAGACAGGGGAGCACATTGACTGGCTGGCGATGGCTGATCCCACCTTCGACCATATCTTGGAGGAGATAGATAGGGTCCTGGAAAGCGGATATAGATGGCGGTTGCTGGTTGGTGCAACGAGAGAAGGTCCTGCAATTCTCAGGAACGATCCTGACCAGCCGCTGCCCCTTGGTGAACTGGTACCACTCCTCAGTGATCAGGATGTCACCATTTGGTGGTCCACAAACACGCTGAACGAACCAATAGATTTGCTTTTTTATGGCCATCGTCAAACAGGGCATGAAGATGAGACACCTTCTCCCATCAGCTTATCTTTCTCATGTCGAAATAATAGACGTCCTTCTCCTGACGAGTCACAGAGTAGCGATAGAGGTAGCTCAGGCGACGTCATGGACCTGCAGTCAACCACGCAGGCTGCAAAGTGAGGCACTAGGTCCACTAGGATGTACAGTATGCAAGAGAATGGAATGATGCAGGGCAGTGGTCCGGCAGACGTTGATGGACCAGTATCTTCCGATGATTGGTGTTCTGTTGGCAGTGCCAATCCGGCCAACGCTGCGATTCGTGCCTCACCTCTCAATTCCATGCCATCTCCTGGTAAGCAATATTCTCACCCGCATGCGAACTTAAACCAGCGTCCCTTGCGGCCTTGCCAACAAACCGGAAGGGAGACTAATATCAAGGAAGTCTCTGAACTAGAGACCTGCACACTTAATAGCAATGGCAAGCATGACCGAACGGCGATGGCCACCTAATATCAGGAGCCAAATCGTCCGGCTAACACTGTGGAACCCCGGAGAAAGATCGTCGCCCTGTGTATACAATTCATCCCACAATCATGGTTCAACATGAAAGACCCCATCGGGAGGTTAACCAAAGTCCGCTATATACGGTCAGGCTTCATCCACCTGATAGCCCTTCTCCGTTGGCTTCGGGGCTCAGTGACGATCTCGCCATAGCGGCCACTTAGGAGATTGTGGTTGAAGCATCAGTACAGCATCTTGTGATGCTGGCCTGAGGACCCAGGCAGCATGCGGATACGTGGGAGGAGACACAAGTCACCACACCTGAGAGGGACCATTACCCAGGTGATCCACAGTCTAAATATGTTCACGTGGACCTATGTCTACTAGAGGCTGCACCAGAATCCCACCCATCCGCCCTCTCTCAGGCTAGCGAGAGTCTCAGTGCATCCTCTACCCCTGGTAAGTTGTGGTTCCAACTACTAGGTTTTTCATCTACTATGTTGACAGTGGGGTTTCCAGCTGCGCCAGCAGAAACACATATTTGGAGCTCTCACCTGTCTGTTTCTGTTGTCACATAACCTTTAGCAACAAGTCTAAACTGTCCTTACTCCAAATAACCAATATAAGCAGAAGATGAAGGCCAGTTTGAAGTAAACAGTAAGGGAATTATGGAAGTGACAGTAGGGCCTGGGCAAGCGCAACCGACGATAGCAGCAGACAGGACTGGGCAGATCTAGGTCGCTAGAGGTGAGAGGGGATCTGCGAGGGCCTCTGGATTCCCGCTGTTGGTAAGAGTTGGCAGGAGGTTTGTAGATGAGAGGATAAGGGGGCAGCTACAACAGGAAGAGGCTTGGAGGGTGTGGGGTCACAAGGAGCGCGTCGGACGCTTTGGAAGGAAAGTGCGGTCTTCGGGTGCACCAAATGCAAGAGATGAAAGGCAAAGCGGGCTCCGGAGATCCGAAGGACGGGAGGCAATGAGCGCACTGTCTTCGTCCAGACGTGCGCTCTATACATCCGCTGAAAAAGGTTTTTTTGCTGACCTCTGTTTCTTACTTTGGTCTTGTAAGATTATAGAATTCCGCTATGTGCGGAGCTACTGGTAATCGTCATGATTGTAGGAAGACTATCACTCTTAGACTTTGTATTTAGGGAACTCTCCTGGCTAGCCGGAGAGAGCAGACTTTGACAGACCTTTAGTCTAAGAATATACTTGGTTGAATGGCAATCCCTGAGTCCAATTTGTCCTTCCACTATTATCTCTTACTTGCGGTCCCCTGAAACCTCCCTTAGCACTAGCGTTAGCTGGTCTACAGCCAGACCTATTATATTTTCGTTAGACAGCAACAAACCTGTTATAGGTGAGACACTTTCACCCTCAGCGGATAATCTTTATAGCCAAGTGGAAAAGCTGGTATGGTTGTTGAAAGTTGTCTCCATAGGATCAGTATATAACCTGGTTAAAAACCTCTTCAAACTAATAACTTCTGATAAAAAGGTATCAAATACCTATAACCATTCGTTCGTCCGTGAAAATTGCCCCAAACAAGATCCTGCATTCACGAAACTATCTATTGCAAAGCCGACCCTAAGGTAGTAGCAAAAACTGTGACCTAATCTCGTACCCTCTGCGATGGCATCTTAAGTAAAATACATGATTTAGCCTTGGAGCTTCTTAGTTCCTCTCATATTTAAATCTTCTTTCTATGACATCTCAAGTATCAAGCTTTACCAACTAGAGTTACCCGCCTCAGTGTTTCCACATCCTTCGATCCCACCACTGTTAGCATCTCCCGCCCCACTACTCGTATCAAACCCATGCCGTTCATGTATATTATTTGAGTGCTGTTCATTAAAAGTTATTTCGGCAATTGGACAATAGGGATCATGAATTTGGAAATCTTGTACAAAGACTATACAAGACCTGTTTTTTTCAGTTTATTGCCAGGTCTGTAGTGATGTCCTCATTGCTACCTTTAAAGAAGAAGGGAGCAAGCCCACGATTACCGACATCATTTGAGTGTTCTTTTTCTGATTGGCTTTATTGTTATCCCATTCTGGTGCTGAATCATACAACTCACCAATACAATAGATGTATTTATTAATATTTTCGACCAGTTCTTAATTGATAACATGAATCACATTTTCAACGTCCAGCCTGTAAGCTGCAATAGCTGTAGCAATCAGCATACAGGATTGTTCAGAGCGGAAGACCACGCCGCAAAAATTAACACATGAGAAACCATGAAAAATCAGACATTCAATAACCTACCGATTCGCGCTGGGCACCCTGGATAGAGGTAGTTGGGAACTTGACGAAAGGAAATATTATTCTTTTGATTCTCCTCCGTCAAACCCCAGACATCAGGGACATACTGTTGGACAAATAGTGATCTCTACTGTTGGCAGCACATTTATCATTGATAAAGATGAACGTACATCGGAGGACCAGTGTTCAAGAGATGGTATATAGCCTGCTGCTTTTGCACCTCGTCGACCCCCAGAACGTAGGCAATTCCATTCATGCATTAGAATGAGTGCGACATGATAACAATTGGCACAGAAATTACCCAATAAATAATACCTTCGTGGGTGCTAACGATACAGCTGCATTTAATATGAACGAAATCATCAGGTAGGAAATCTCTAGCCAATTTACCGCCACCATATTGATCCTTTATATAACCATGACAAATAACCCGTGTACAAATCTTAAGTTCTACTACCTGTTGATAAAGCACTCCCCTCTCCACCTTCCCTGAATCTCCCCTACGCCCTTCCTTTCCCCTTCCTAGCCGCCAGCGCCACTGCCACTGCCGCTCCCGGTCCCACCTTCTGGCCGGCATCCTGCTTCTTCTTCTGCACTTCAATCTGATGGAATTTGTGGAACTCTGAGTGGGCCTTATTGACAGCTATTTCTTCGGGGTCATTGACACCATCGCCCAAGTAATTGCTCGAAAATTCGGTATTCTACCAGGCAGTGATGGAATTGGCAAAAAGTCATAATACTTTGTGTTAATTTGCTGCCTCTCGCCCCCCTTTATTCCAGACTGAATGTTTAAGATGTTGATTGATTCCATATAAGCTGGCTAAGTTAGCATTTATACTTAATGAAGGAATTTTAAATGTTTGTTCCAGGCCATAAGTACCCGAAAAAAGGGATTAAAGACACATATGACAAGACATGTGTACACGTCTGAGCACCAATACGAAATATTTCCCAGCTGTTTCACCTACATATGGCCTGCAATGAGAAAAAGGATTACTTACTAAACATTCAGACCATCAGCGGGAAGAAGCCATACAACACTTTGAGTATTGTGATATCTTTCCCCTGCTTAGCGTCACAGTATAGGTCCGTATCACTCTTTGCATCACCACCATGAGCAGTTGTATTCCCTTCTTGAATTTGTTTTCTGATGTGTGCAGCCATACGCAGTGTTTTGCTCTGCATGTACGTATCAATAAACTGGTGGCAGATGTTTTTATAAGCATCTAACAATTCCGTTAGATCTCCAATACGCGTTTCAAGGGAGGATGTTCTCTCCAAATGCACCGCTGCCTCCTCCCTTGTAGAGGCAAACTCATCCCATGTGGAGCCGGGCTTAGCCTCAACGATAGCCATTCTCACTTTGAGGCTAGCAATCTCACCGGGAAGGTGGATAAGTGTGAGGCCACTGTGATTCCCTACATAAAGAGTATTGTCATTCACGGATAACTCCGTATGGTTGAGAACGCGTTCTAACACGTGTTTTGCCCCTTCAATCATTTTGGGTTTTCTTGCTGTTTTGGTAGTCGTGAACACAAATACTCCCAACTTGTCCTTGGGATCTTTTCCTTTTGAACTCAGTCCAGATAACCCGCTTATGTAGCACGATGTGGTTGGTTCGCTTATGTCGCAAGCGATCAACCGGTTAATCATCACAGCCTTTGTCCCTCAACTTTCGACCTCTGGCTTCTTGCACAACTCTCGGATCCTGTTGGCTTTAAGCCGTTCCAACCTACTTCTTAGATCGTCTTGCCTGGGAGCTATCGCTTCGTCTGTGCCGACTACTGTAAACGAGAAGAATTCTAGGGATTTTGTTATGCACCGACTGGACATCTTGGAATATATCAAGGACTGTGGGTTTGGGTGTTATTAATGTTGATGCCGATGTTGATGATGATGATGATGGTAGTGGTGGTGATGGTGGACACTTATCCACGACGCGGTCAGCTGTTTTGGGAGACTAGAGATCTACCCTAGGTGGTGGAAGAAAACTAGTGCGTGAAAACAGGTTAAGAAATGTGGGGTTTGCTGCTGGGGTGATTGTAATTGGTGTTTGGGAGGTTGGTTCCAGGTCGTTTTGAAGCGAGTTGGTGGGGTTGTTGGGGTCTGCGGTAAGGGGAAGATGGGTAATCAGGAACTGAACATTCGGGCAAAGGCGATGATGCGTGTCCCTTCCTAAGTGGCGTTGTGGCTAGTGTCCCCTTCAGTTTTTGGCGATGTGGGATGTTCTCGCGTTTTCCCTTGACTTAGATGGTGGTCTAACCGAGACTGCTTGTGAAGGTACAATGCGTTCGTGACCTTCTTACTATACCGGGAGATTGGCGACGTGAACTTGACCCTGTATAGTTACGGTGTAACGTACTCGATAAACCGACAAGGAAACGCACAGGAAGCCAAGCCCAATAGAGTGGAAGTGAAGAACCAATTATCGTGGAGTGAGTGTCGAACGCCCTCCGGACTGCTAAAACTGCCCTATACGAGTGCCCTATCCCACAGCGGTAACTGTCCCACGTGACTACGCGGCATAGGAAATGATAAGGAAGAGACGACGAGACGAGTGATTTATTTGAGTAAGCCTCCCGCATTAGTGGCTTCCGCTTATTAGGATATGAGCTGACTGTGCCCTAGTGATTATGCAAACTGGAGACGTCTATGGTCAGGATTCTCAGAAGATCTAAGCTTCCAACCAGAAGCTGATGTCCCGGAGATGGCTGAAACTAACCCTGAGACTCGAAGCCTGAACTTTGGCGATGACTAGCCCCAAGTTGATATCCCAAACTCCGTGGGGGAGGACACCAAGGATATGAGCAATGAGGGTGATTCCAGCGAGCCTAGCCGGGCATTGCTTTCAAGGATGTCACAAGCTAAGGTACTCAACGATGAGCTGTTAAAGCTTCTTCAAAATAATAACATAAATTTCGAGCAGCCGAGGGTCAATCGGAGGGCATGGGCCTGTCTGCAGTAGGGCAAGGCAGCGCCCCAGGGCAAACCCTGCCCCTAGAGACTAAACCAGAAGCGCTCCGAGCGAAAAATTCCCAACTTGAAGGTGTAGTCAAACTCTACGCAAGCAGGAACAAGAACATTGACTGGCCAGCCAAGAACAAGAAACACTTGTTTTCCACTTGAAAAAGAAACACGCAGAAGATCGTCAAACCGTTCAAAATTTGGAAGGTTACATCAGCAGTCTTGAAAAAGAAGTTCAGAAAAATAGGGAAGAGCACGAGGTTTGCAAAGGACCAGCATCAAACCTCAACCTCTACACTTACTCACCTCCAGCAAACGCTCTCCGCCACGGAATGAGCCACCCACAAAGTCACCAAAAAAAAGGAATCCCTAAAGAATAACCTGGACAAACCCATCCAGGAGCCTGAAGCCTCTCGCATCCGCTTTGCCCAACCCCTCCACGACACAGCCGAGAAAGAAGCGAAACCGAATGCCTTGCGACAAGCCCAAGACTTACAATCTCACCACCAAGCCACCGCGTTTGAAGACTTCCTGCCGGAGATTTAAGACGCGGAGGTACTCTCAGGTTGACGGTGATAAAGTGGCTATGCTCCATGAGGTTCTTGAGCGCAGGGGAAGGGCAGCGTGTGAGGGTGAGGAGGAGATTAGAAGATATAAGGTTGCGGGGAAGAAGTGGGCTAAAGAGTGCGAGAGGAATAACAGCAGGATTGAAGAGGTGGTGACAGAGACGAAGGAGTTAGATTTGAAGCTGAAGGCGGAGAGGAAGAGATGTGATCAGAAGATGGGACAATTGATTCTTGCTCTGAGGAGGGAGTAGATTGATGAGATAGTATAAGGGGAAGGGGGATGCTCTCGTCATGAGTAGTGTATTTTTTTATTTCTTTCGCCATTTCCTTTCTTGCCTTATTGATCATTGTGCGACCGGGAGGTAGGGTGGGATTTGGAGTATGGTTTTTGCTCTTTTGCTCTTTTGCTCTTTTATCCTTGCCAGTGTTAATTTTTGAGTTTGACTTGGTAGTATGTCTATTCTAGTGTGTATTATTATGAAAAAAACAACCTCAAAGCTAGAGTGGGAGTGGAAGGGGGTTTTATTTTACCTTTCTTTCCTTCCGTCTTGTCCCTCTTATTGATGTGATGAGGTTTCTACTCTAGATTATTCATGTGATATGGATATTGTGGGTTTAGGTACGGTACCATCAGTATTCTCACCAACCAAGTACCCCCAGATGTATAATACTAGTACAGTATCAGCACCGCATCGGTGCTGATGCGATATTGATAATACCATACCTGTCCTTGGGTGGACAAAACTGGCTTAACCCTCCCTCCGTATCCCCTGTAAAATATAGAACTATCCAGGGAGACTAACATTCGAACCTCAAGCCTTCAAATTTGAGGCTGGTACCGGGTCAATGGTAACTCGCACTAATAACCATAAGCAATTTGGGCCCAAACAACGAAAACCCAGAGACAAGATATTATAATGAGGCGAGAATTGATCTTTCGCAAAGGGATGCTCTGCCATGCATGGTGTTGCATTATTACCCTCCGCCGCGGTTGTGCCGTAAGGCAGAGTGCCAACGAGCAGAATCCACTTCTCCATCATGGCAAAATCCCCTCACGTTCGCTGCCTGGTATGGGCACGCTGGAGGGGTGAAGGTCCTACTCATGGGGAGAGAAGTCAACAACGACAAAGCAGATGAGGGCGGCCAAATACCGCTTTCGCATCCTGCTGTTTATTGTGATGAGAACCTGATAGGAGAAAGATTGGTGAGGCAGATGAAGAAGTAGAAAGAAGCGAAGGAGGAGAGGTCTGTCTATTCTTCGGATTCGTTTGTGCTTATCTATCTATTTACCGGCGGCCAAACAGAGGGCCTAAATAAAGAGAACATTACTATTCGGTGGTCGTTGCGGAGACATACTCTGTCCCTAACACGCACTGCCTTCCGACATATTCCTCCCCATGCGCCCCGAGCAGTTCCGATATATATTAGCGAATCTTCCAACTGGTATACAAACCAGGTATACTTGCCCCTGCTCCGTGATCGATAATGACTGGCAAAGACACTAATAGATCACACTAAGAAAGATAGGAAAGGTACGACAACAAGGTATACATATGTGTGAAGGGATGGCCGGTGATATTCAACACTACCCCTCACTGGGGATTATTGTCGCTTGAGCTGCCACTGTTGTTTGTGGCTATTCAGTTTCCGAAATTTGGCGTTCTGGTGATCTGGGGATTTTGCTAGTCGAAGTCCAAGAACATTTTCTCAAATTGTGGCTAGGGAAGCGGTTTAGTAAATATGTCGACAGTAATCCCCTGGGTTGGACAGTAGGTGAGTTCAATGCTCCCTTGTTCCACATGCTGGGGTATGAAGTGATATTGTATATCGATGTGTTTCATCCTGGCCTGTGATTCACAGTTTTTCGTGATGGCTAAGGCGCCCTGATTGTGACCTTGGATATGCTGTATCGCTGTCCTGGGTTTCAGGGCTCCTATATCCCCTAGCAGGTCCCCTAGCCATAGAGACTCTTTAACCTCTTGGGTCAAAGCCATATACTCTGCCTCTGTAGAGGGTGACGCCACACTTGTCTGCTTCTTGGAAGCGCATGATATCGCCCCCCTATTTATTAGAAAAACATAACCCCCAATAGACTTTCTGTCTTCCCCAGTACCCCAGTCTGCGTCGGTATACCCTCCACACACTCCTGCTCCATACATGATGCCATGGGTGCTGGTACCACTGAGGTAGCGAAATATCCTCCTAACGGCAGTGGAATGACTGGGGCCGGCGTTATGACTGAATTGGCTAACAGCAGACAGGGCAAAAGCGATATCGAGTGGATTACAGATCCTCGCATGCATCAGGTACCAGATGGCCAATTGGTATCTTTGTTGGTTGTTCGGGTCAGTTACATGATCCACTGATAAAGCGGTTAGGCGAACATGCTGGTCAGAAGGGGTAGGCACTGTTGCCGCGGTTGACATTCGAAACCGGTGGGGAATGCCGTCTATGTTCGGCTTCTGGGACAGCTAAAGGTTTAGTAGAATACGGTTTGTACAATGTCCATTCCCCAAATAGTATTAATGACACAAGGTCGGTGATATCGAACTCTTGATGCAGAAGCCCACGGATCCAATCCACCTGTTCCAGTCTTGGGGCAGTAATGACGAGGTCATCAACATATAGAAGCAGGATAAGTTTGAAGAGGGAATGAATATACATGTGGTGGTCACATTTGCTCCAATGGAAACCGAGGTCGATGAAAGAGGTATTGATTTTTCCATACCATGCCCAGGGCGATTGCCTTAGTCCATAGATGGACGTAATCAATCTGCAAGCCATGTGCTGATTAGTGGCCTAAGCAGGGGTGTCTATCTGTAGCATCTCAGGGATGTCAATATATACCCTCTCCTCCAACTCGTTGTTCAAGAAGGCTGTTTTAATATCCATCCCTTTATCAGCAAAGAAAGTACCTGGCATACTGGCTCTCCCCACTCACCATGTGTGCCCGACGTTCCAGGCGCTTATAACGTAAACTCCTGTTGTGGGTGGGTCTGCCCGGGGGCATTCCGGGCGGAAGGGAAAGCGCCGCGTCGAATGCCTCTGGACGGGTAAGTCAGCGTCCGGAGGCATTGGATGCGGCCCTTTTGTGTTCTGATGCATTTGACCCCACATGGCGCAGCCACCCCCTGGATACTCTACCCCCGGCGCCCAGCCTGTTGATCCCTTTGCGCCCAATGCAGCCGTTCCCATACTGCCTGTTTGCCGACGTCTTGTGGGCGCGATATATCTGCTTCCGGCTTCCCCTGGCGATACGCCCGCCCAGCACCTTTCTTCCCATGATAACCTCTCTCGTTTGACCCTGTCACTAACCTCTCCCTGAATCCATTTCTCATCCGGAACCGCATCAACATCACCTCCGCTTCTCCCACACTCCCGGATTCTCTTAGTCCTCTTGCGTATTTGTTTGATGTTTTCCCGTCATTGCTTCCTCCGCCCTCATCCCTCCCACTATGTGCAGCCCTTCCTCCTCCACCCTCTGATCCCAGCCCCTTTTCTCCCATATCCGGCAGACCTCCCCCTCCCTTGCCCTTTCGTTCAACTCTGTCCTCAGCTCACCACATCCTATCTCGTCTACTCCATGCCTCTCGCTGCCTCCCCACCATCTTACAGTCTGCTTGCGGGCTGCCACCCTCTTTTCCGGCCTCTTACAGTCCGCTTGTGTGCTCCACCCCGTCTTCCCCAGCTTCTCACAGCCCCCGAGGCCCATTCCCGTGCCTGTCAACCTACCGCTGCCTTCTAGACGACTTACCCAAGCCTGCGCAGTTTATAACCATCTGCCTGACACATTCCCATCGCTTCTGAACCTACAATTGCCCTCTAGATGCCTGACTCATACTTGTGCGGCTTATAACCATCCGCGCAATTCATTCTCATGCCTTTCCTGCGCACGGACTTGCACACTACTATTGGTTGACCATTCCGGACCCTTTTACCGCGCGTAATTTAATTTAATTTTATTGCTTATATATATACAATCAGCGAGTGGTAATAAAACGATTCTCCCTATCCTCTCGATCGGTTTCTTCAACATGCGATTCCGTCTCCCCAGGGTCGTGGAACTGCGCTGTACCAACTAGTGCTCCCAGATTGGGCACATGTTCTCGCGGCGGCTTGTGCCAACCATGTCCTCCTCCTGTATCCACGAGGCTGCCAGTGGCCTCCAATTTATCAAGCTCCGTATCACTATCAAACTCCGGCCTCAATGCGTCCTCATCCTTGTCATATCCTGCCGTCCTCCCGACCAGCTGCACCCAGTCCTTCGCGATTCTTGCCTCCAATGTCGTCCTTATCCGCTGGATTATTCCACGTTGGCAAAATCTTCCCGTTTGCCCCAGGATCGTGTCTGACGTTATAGCAGGGCTATCTTTCTGTCAGCTGAGCTTTCACCCAACTCGAGTACTTGCTGTTTTCAAAAGTGTCCGTATGCCGGGACCATTAGGGGATCCAGACACTTTTGAAATCTGCCAGTATATATTGTTTTTCTTACCCTGGAAGTGGCCCTTATGAAAGCCACATTATCGATACAAATGCCAGTCCGCCAGTGAATGACATAATATAGTGCGTGTCAAACTGATAAACGGGCAAGTGATCTTATCCAGGAAAGAGTTATCAGTCATGCCTATCCTTTTCGGGCTAGAGTAAGATAGAGCAAATATCACGCCTGGAATCTGGGGTGCTAGGAATCTAAGAGATAGTGGCTGTCCACTGGATTAGATCGGTTTACTCTTACTCCAATTAGATACAACCCTGACAAAGGGTAAAATTATACCTCATAGCTGTCCTGCGGGCAAATGAACACATCCTCCTCCAGTAGGTATTCCACTCTTCGTGCGCAGGTTGTAGGATCCTCATATTGGGCTTATGGACTTCTGTTATAGGCTTCCTTGCTGTATTGAGATACAGAGATCTGCATCCGTTGTGCTTGCCCGGATCTGCAAATCAAGGACCAGCGGAGACTGTATTTGGTCTAGGATAGGATATTGTTTATCAATTCAGGGTAAGTTACCTGGTCATTTGAGGGCGAGGTAGGATCAGCAAAGTCGGCAAAGCCTAATTTGGTCCGGCATCACACCAACATGTGCGGACCTCTTCGTTCTTAGTAATTGGGTCCGCAAACGGATTGAAGAAAATCGTCCAGTCCCACATCAGGTCACAGGATCTAGCCAGAATAGTCCGCTCAAGCCCGGTGGCCATATATCGCCTACTGGTGGCTTGCTGCCCTCCACCATCCAATTCCCGAACTATTGGATCCAGGTGACTTGGGGTTATCACTGGCATCTCAAGTACATTCAAGTCTGAGGGCGAACGGGAGGGAATGGCAGATGTAAAACCGTTTTGGCTAACTCGTACTTGAGCAGAGGTTCCCCGTCCGGGGTAACTACTCCTCCTGGTCAATTCTGGGTATTCCCAGGGGCCATTGTCATTATCGAGTGCGGCGAGCTAAGAAACTCACGTCCAATTGGTCTTTGCGCTCCCCAGGCCGATGGATGATCCATATCGTCCCCATGCTGGCCTAACTCGTGCTCCTCACTCGGCTCACTCTCCTCACTCTGGCCATGATTACCCTCATATTACCCATCATTAGAGACTTGACTCTCATCCGCTGACTCTAAGACCTGCTGCCGGTTGTAGAGGAGTGGCTCTGGTACCTGGACTCGCGAAGAAGCTGGCTCGCGCCTGGCATCCCTCCTCCTACCAACACCAGACCCGGCCATAAGAGACTCAACACTCGGTGATGTTATTGTAGTTCATCTGTCCCTGGACCCAGATCGCCGGAAATGTGCGCGAAGGCCCTGCCTTTGCCTTTGCCTTTCCTGCCTCGATGAACGCGCTCGGTCCGCCATAAGCCGCCGCCGTTGTTGTGACATAGTATGCACGTGAATAGTCATAGCAGAGAATTGCAGTGTATGACGTTGAGGTGGAGGTGGTGTCAGGAAGCCTCTCTTGGTAGGTAGCTAAGGGCACGATATGGAGTGTGAACTTGGAAGATGGAAATGGTCGGTCTAGATTCCGTAAGAACAAAGGAGACCACAGTTCGTCACTCGCTCTGATGGCCTCTGGGGTCAGCACATACCGTGCCGCTTGTCCAAATTGCAGCTAGATACCTGATATAGGAATTTGCGCCCGAAGACTTGGCTGCGCTGCGAGTTCACTGTAGCAATACAAGTGTGAGGTACATAGGATTCCAGAACGTGTTGAAAAAAGCTTTATCAGAATGTGTAGACTAATCTAGTTTGAATAGGTCTGCCAAGGGAACAGAAACAAATGCTGGTAATGCTAGGGCTTGGGCCTGGATGCTAATCTCACAACGTGGAAGCTGCCAGTAAGGCTCAATGGATGCGATATAACATGCAAAGCTAAGATAGGAATAGTAATGAAAGGGGCCACCACAAACGAAAAACAGGACCAGAAGAACATGAATGATCCGAAGAAGGCCAAAGAGCAAACCGCTCAAGCCAGCAGAGAGAACATATACCAAGCAAAAAAGAGCAGCAAAAGAGCAAGAATGAGGTGCGAAGAATCAGCGAGGAGGTCCTACGAGCCGACCCGCTAAACCCGGAACAGCTAGTGGCAGACAAGAATGCTCTGCAAAACTCTAAGAGGGACCCCGTAGAGAAACAAAGTGTCCGTAGACTACATTGGGTTTGCGCAACCCGGAACGGCAATGGCCTTCCCAATCCAAACAAGAAATGTGCTGGAACAAATACAAGGATATCTCTCAAAACTCTAAAAGTTAAACTCCACAGGAAAAACACGCAAAGGAAACACCTGCAGGATCTGCGGACAGACGCAGGTCTAAATTAAGTATACTAATCAGGACAAGCAGCCCAGACGTAGCGGGCTAATCTAAACCAGCAATAGACATGAAACAGCGAGAATAACATGAACTCTACAAACTACAGTGAAAACACCAAAAGGAAAAGGCGAAGGGTCCATAGTGGCCTAGTACTTGTAAATTGCTTGAAATGGACCTGCCCCGTCAGCTAGCTAGACATTAGCCACATTGGTCGGGGCAGGAGAGCTTGGGTCGCAGAGCTAGTAAGCCAGGATAGAAACGGACTTGAGCGGACTCCCAGTCCGCGTTCAGCCAGAACTGCGGTAGAACTTGCCAACAGAATAGATGCAAAACCTGGTAGTTTTAACGGGAACTTACCAGGTGTAGAGTATGCACTCAAGTCGGTTGGGGAGTCAGCAGGCGGGCTTCATTATCATCCGACATATTCAGATGTCAGAATATCGGCAGACACATCGCCGGGCCGCGGATCTGGGGGGGAGTGGCTTCTCCTGACCGTATCGACATGTGTCGCCAATGTGTTGACAGGCTGCTTGGACTCTGAGGCCAGCATCAAAAGATGCGGGGCTCACCTTCTCTGCTCTGCCAGCTCAGAGGCGGCAGACGAATGATTGTGACACAGATTGGGAGTAAACAGAGACGGACAGTTTATCGGACTAGGCCTGTCAGCAAGGTGCCAATACAGATTATGCTCCCCATCATGTGTGTCCGGCCAAACCTCAATGCCGGCATCGATTGCCACCACATGGCGTGCCACCTCCCTCTGGGGTTCCACACTTCCATCCGAGCCGTAGGGCTCATCAGCCTCTCCCATGACTGCGAGGTTTTATTTACCACGGTTATTGGGTGGGGTCAGGGATGCTTTCTTAAGGTCAGTCTCCCATTCTCCTTGTCTACCAGATCTCAAAACACATGTGTCCAAGTTTGCATGAGCGACAGAAGCTTGCTTACCATAAGACTCTGGCTCTCATTCGCCAACCTCCGCCCAAATGATGCGGTCTGTTCGCCTAGTCGTTTTTGTTGTATTATCGCTCCTGGTGGTACTTGATAAGGTGGTTCTCTTTGTGGCTGCAGCAGATAACACTGGCTGGTGGCCATCTGAGCTCTGTCCATGATCACTACAGGCGGACCTGTCATCCGAGGCGTCTGGAGCGAGGCCCCGGTTATCACATGCAGCAAACCTGAACTCACCGGGAGGAGGAGTGCTATCCTCTCTATCCTTCCTTCGATAACAACAGAACACCAGATCCATTGGTTCGATTGGCGGATTCAAAGACTACCATATGCGGACTGGTTGCCCATTTGTGATTCAGATCATTTCAGCAAGCGGCAGCACATCCTCTGGATTATCCTCCTGCAGACGTGTACCCTGTGCACCAATAAGCATACAAAATCCGACTCCTGCTGCCATAGTGTTGTCTATGCCCGTTAGTAGGTTCTGAAAGGTGGGTTCAGTTAGCTCTATCCAGTGAAAATGTCAACCACTTTGCCACTGCCTCATGTCCATCCCGAAAGCAAGTGGGCTGGTTGGGCGGACTATGGGTGGCTCATCTATCCAGAGATGGACAAACCGCGGATTGGCGAGACGTGCAGGAGCTGTATTAGCAAATATGGTACATGTTTATTGCGAACACTAGGGGAGAACTTACGATCATTGCAGGCGGGGGTGGGGTCAGCAACAGCAACAGCGGCAACAGGTGCTCTCACCATGTCTCTTAAGATACCCTGATGTTTTTTTGCTATGTCCTTTAGCACAAAGTCGAGGGTTTCGGTAAAACATTTGCCACGGGTGGACCAGCCTGCCCGAGTCTGGACCTCTGGCAAACAGGCCAGAGGGTAAGAGGATGTGCCTGGATGGCCCCCCATTGTGCGGGAGTACTCTGCTTGCCCCCTGGGATCCTGTCTTGCTCCATCTTACCTTTCATAGCATTTCGCCTGGCTTTATACTCCAGACTACAGGTTCGTGGGTGGGGGAAGCCGCAAACGTGCTTACACCAGGTAACATTGCCGGTGTTTTTAAAGGACGCCCATTTTTCGAAAGTGAGACCAACCTTTGAGGCCCCCATTGTAATAGTGATCTAGGTGGGGGGTGGTTGATGGATCAGAATGATGCTGTTTTTTGGGGGGGTTTAAATGGTCCCTCAGAGGATGGAGGATGGCCACTAGTAGATGCGGGTACTTTCGAGGATGAAGGATGGTGGAAGATCCGAAAATGGAAATAGCGTGGGCCTGGCGGACGGTAAAGGGTGTTCTGCAGATAGTAATGGCTGTGAAGGGGTTATTGGCTAGGGAAACACAGATAGGTAATCTGAAATGAGCTGAGTATACACTGGTGATACTGCGGACGAGTGAGAGGTTGTGCTGAGCGTCGTGGGTCCTGTTAGGATAGGCTGGCGGTTGAAGGATATGAGTGTGATTGGGGAAAGCATTATGGAGAGAAGATGGAAAAGGGGGAACGGAGAGCTTATATAGGCCACACTAGGACAGTTTTGGTGGGGTTGGCAGGAGTGTACCCTGTACAAACTTGAATATCTTGAAAAGTCATGTGACCCACCCACAATGACGATAGGTTTCAGATCAGGGTTTAAGTCCCAAAGGAGCCGCATGGGAGCCATTACCCATGAGCCAAGGCTCCCATAGTCTCATCGCGACAAAGAACAGGTTTCACAAGTTAAACCGTGATTCACGGTTGGCAGCTTGAATGTCTGGCCCCGTTCGTCATCCGACTAAAGAAATTTGAAATTTTCGTGATTTCTCTGATGAAAGAAACCTCCCCTTGATTTTGAAAGACTGAGTCCTGTGCAGCTGTTCAGCCTATCCGCTTACGTATCCGCCAGACTACTTGAAAGAGAAACACCAGACACGATGACCTCAAAGTCACCAAAGTGCCCTTATTGCAGATGTCGTTATCAACAAGCTGCTGCATACAAAAAACACCTTCAGACAATGCATCTTGATATTGTTCTTTCCCTCCGCATGCTTCCAGACGCGACTTCCCTGGCACCTACTTTTGTTCGTGATGGACTTGAAAACCTGACCGACTCCAACAACTAATCTGAGAGCCGGCTCGAGATCCGAGATTTCCATACAGCAAGTAGTGAGATAGATGATATGCAGAACGATTTAGACAAGGAAGAAGTTTCCCCGCGACAGGTCCGCATGCCTGCTTCGGGTCAAGAAACTAATCCCGCTGCTGGCAGACCATACGGTGAAGCTGCTGACTATACAGATCTCAACAGGGCCATGACTGATGACCCTTGGAGATCTTTCTCTTCTGAAAACGACGATAATTTGGCAAGCTGGATTGTCCAGAGCAAGGTAGCCAAGTCCAAGATCCACGCGCACTTTGCGCAAGGTTTGGGTGGGACGGATAGCTGATCATTCCGGTCCGCCTGTACTTTGCGACAACATCTCGACGTACTGGACCCATTACGTGAATACTTGGTGTGGGCGGAAGCCAGTATTTATCATGGTTGACATGCAACAACTTTGTATTATTGCAATATTATTCACTGTGACCGCTACCTGATCCACCAGGTCGCGTATAAGACAGATATAGTTTACGCCCCTATTCACGAATATGATTGGAGTGAGCCGCTATTTTATTCCGAGATGCATCGGGCGAACTGGTGCTGGGATATACATGTAGGAGATAGGTTCTGACAGGTCTTGGGAGAGGTGTTTCCAGTACTAACAGCCGATTAGGTTCTTTGGTAGAAAGCTTTGCCCGCCACGTCAACAGTGATTCCTATTATCGGATTGTCAGACCAGACACAGCTTACCAATTTCTCAGGAGATAAGAAACCCTGGCCAGTATACATGATGATCGGCAATATTGTTTCGCCGACGAGAACCAGGCCTGCCAAGATGCCAATCCTGCTTCTGGTATTGCTTCCAGTACCCCCAAAGTTCACTGGCCAATTTGCCCTTAGCAACCTAGCCCAGCGGCAGACAAATGCGGATAGCCTGTGGGATGTCTTCTATCGTGTCTTGGCACTATTACAGCCAGTTGCCCAAGAAGGAACGGTAATGGATTGTGCGGACAGTAAAAGACTCCTTTATTTTCGCATTTTGTCGGCCTGGATTGCGGATTATACTGAGCATGCAGCCTTGCAAGGAATAGGCAGCAAGTCATGACCAAAGTGTGAGGTTCCGTGGGAGGAGCGTGGTAGGATCCGCGGCGGACGTATGTGACCGGCGAGTACATTCTATAATGAGACAACCCTTCAGGAATGAGCCGGCAGAAGCGGCCGGCATTGCAGAATACTTTCTGTAGATGAGCGGGAAAAGAGAAAACACTATATTCACCGGAGTCGACCGAGTAAGCCCCGCTGAACTACACAAGCCGGACTACTTGCACAACATCTACCTTGGCTGATTCAAACATATGCTGGAATGAGTGGAAGGATTGCCCAAAAAGCATAAACGGCAGCAGGGGTTCGACGATGCTTGGAAAGAAATTTCTTCTTACTCCGGATTCATCATACCGAAAAAGGGCTTTCGAGCAATCACACAATGGCAAGGAAAGGCGATATGCATTCTCGGCCCATATCTTTCAGCCGTATTGGCATCCTCATTGCGAAACCCTCACACTTCTCAGTATCAGAATTTCAAGAGCTGTTTGCAGTGTGTTAGCGCGCTTGTGGACTTCACTCTCATAGCTCAATATCGCAGTCATATACCAGGTACACTTTCCTACATGGAAAGCTACCTGCAGACATTCCACCGGACAAAAGACATTTTTCTTGAGTTCCGTACCTCGAAGCCTAGCCTTGCTCAAGCAAATCGCCAGGATTGGGAGCTAAGGGAACTAAGGGCAGATCAGGGTGCTAAAGAAGTCCACTATCGAAGTATCCGTAATCGCGGTCGGCTAGCTGATCACGAGAGGGTTGAAATGTCTGATCGGCGGGCAGATTTGATACGGCGTGAGAACCAGTTCAACTTCATCAAGATGCACTACCTAACTTACTTGCCTTCCACATACGGCATTTTGGAACCATATCGATATATTCAACACAGATTGGTGAACTAGCACATAAGGATCAGATTAAAGATGAGTACCCCAGGTCAAACAAGAATGAAGCAGCCCGACAGATCTTGTAGCACTATGGACACCAGCACGCCCTCGGAATAAGGTTGCAGATAAGGGAAGGACTTTCGAAAGTTCAAGGTGTGATCGGGGTACAAGATACTAAGATGGAAAGGCCTCGTGTTTCAAGTCAATGCACACCTCGCCGCGTTCTTAAAGGCCGTATGAAGAACACCAGCACGCTGACCGAATTATGCACAGCACTCGATATCCATTATTCCAACATGATGGAAGAGATAATGAGTTTTATCAGGCAGAGAGCTGCAAAGGACTGGCGGTTGCCTGCGGACCCCGCCGAACTGGGGTTACTTCCTCTAGAAGGATATGCTCACCCAGAAATCCCTGTGCCAGACTTTCATGAAACTGGCAGGTTCCAGATCCACAAGGTCCGCTGTACTGGAACAATGGCATTCCGCAACAATGGCTCTAGACACGATTGGGTGTGGGTCATGACTGGTGGGGAAACGAACAATGGAGATTTACAGAGTACGGGTGGTGGATCGGTTGCTAGCACCTTTCAGGATAAGAAATATTGTAAGTGTGGTTGCACCTGTCCAGCATGTGGAATTAGTTCGCATACTCGATCCGATAAATAATGGCAGAGTGCAAATTTCGAGCAGGCATATTCGAGTCAGCAACCGGACCAATGGTCGCGATATGCCAATAATCAGTATAGGGGCAGTGATTGGACAGGCGCAGGTAATTCCAAGCGGTGAGAAGCAATGGATATTGAATCACATGATTGATCTGAGGACGTTTAATGAAATATATTAAATTATTCTATCCAATTATGAACAGTATTTATTCGGCCGCGTTGAAACCGGGCAGTTAAGGGGGCAGTTCGCATATTGAGTGTCCTGCTTCAACCTGGTTGCGGGTGTACGACACGATCTCCGTGCATTTAAGGGAAATCTTTACATAGGTTGTATTGTTCTGCATGGATATACCTCCAAGTTGAAGCCGTACGCTTAAGGTGGCAGTGCCCATATTCAGGGTCCTGCTTCAACTCAGCCGGGATAGTATTCCATGATCCCAAAACATTTAAGGATGTTTTAAATAAGGTGAATTGTTGGACAGGAATATCCGGCCGGGATGAAGCAGGACACTTAAGATGGCAGTTCCCATAGTGTGTGTCAGGCTTCACCTTGGCTGCGGGAGTTATACATGATTCCCAGGCATTGAAGTGAATGTTTTAAACAGGATGAACTGTTCGGTATGAATATACAGCCAAGTTCAAGCCGTACACTTATGGTGGCAGTGCCCAAATTGAGGGTCCAGATTCCACTCAGCCGCAGGGGTACAACATGATCGCTGGGCGTTTAAAAGAATGTTTTAAATAAATTGAATTGAATAGGTGGCCAAGTTGAAGCCGGCGACCTAAGGGAGACATTCCCCTAGAAAATGTCCGGCTTCAACTCGGCTGCCTGAATTCTGCGGATGATTAATGCGAAACTATGCTCTCCTGCGGGGAGGGAAGCCAACCAAAGTAGTTGGTCAGCATGGTGGCCGCGCCGGGCGTCTTGTGAACAGTAACAGAATTATGCAAGTGACCGTAGGGTGGAGACTAAGAAAAAAGTGAAGTAAGATGACAGCGGACGGAGGTGGATGGAAGCCAACAGATCTAGGTCGCCAGAGGTGGCAAGGTAGCAGAGATCGCCGCCAGACTCCAGCAACAGCAAGAGGTAGGCAGGAGGCCAGTAGAGGACAGCTTAAGGGGGCGGATACCAGGGGGAGGCACTAGGAGGGGGTGGGGCCGCAACCAGCATGTCGGACGATGTGGAGGGAGAGTTGGGCGTCCAGGTACACCAGACGCAAGAGATGAAAGGGAAAGAAGGCATTGGAGATGCGGGAGGACAGGACGCAAAGAGAGGACGGCATTCGTCAGCCAGCGTGCTCTCTCCGTCCTGAGAAAAAGGTTTTTTTGCTCATGTTCCAATTCCTAATCGTCATCACACATTAAAGCCAGTAGCGATCAGAGGCAGTTGAACTTCACTTCTCGGGGTGAAGTTTCCGTAAAGGCAACTCCGGCATGCTGGCCGTAGGCTTTAGCAACTAGGTCGGGCTCATAATGGCCATCTTCCTTCTTCCTGAATAGCCATCTGCAGCCAATAGCCTGACGGCCAGGTGGAAGAGGTTCCAGCCTTCAGGTATTATTCAGGGCAAAGGAGTCAACTTCGGACACCCATGCTTCTCGCCAGTGCAGGCTATCCTCGTATTCCAAAGCCTCTTTATGAGTTCGAGGCTCTTCCATACTTGTGAGCATTGGCTGCACAAGTCCCCTGTTAAATCTTTGTCCTCGTTTGAGTTGTCTGTTAGAATGCCTCTGGGATGGCATGCTAACCTCTTGCTGACTAGGTTGTGCCTCAAGGTTTAGCCGTCTAACCACTATTGTTTTACCACCAAACCCCTGTGTGGCTGAATCCTCACTACCACTAGCTAGTGGCTTGATGTGTTTCACTGGTCTTCCCTCATTGATCTCCATTTTCTCGTGTTTGCTGTCATCTGGTAGGGTAATCTCTATCTTATCCAGTGCTGTACTTTATTTTGATTTTCTTCAATCCACCCTTTCTTGTCTACGATAACATCTCTAGAGCTGATAATTCTTTTAAGTGTAGGATTGTAGACATGGTAAACCTTGCTACCGCAGTTCTCATCATACCCGACCAGAATACCCTTCATACTGCATGTGTCGAGTTTGCTCTTTTTTTATGCGAGCACTAACCTGTAGGTTACTGATCCAAATCATGGCAGATGCCCAATGCTTGGTACTATTCCCGTCCAGTGCTGCAGCGGAGATCGATCGTCCTGTGTTGTTGACCAAAGGGTGTTATGTATGGGTGCGGTAGTTGACACCGCATATGCTCAAAATTCTTCATCGGGTCTGGAATCTGCTCTCATACAGCAGGCTCCTTCCATCATGGTCGTATTTGCTCTTTATGCTAATTCATTCTGACTTGGGGGATAGGGTGGGCGAAAGTGGTAGACAATTGCAGATGATGGCAGATATCGCTGGAAATGCTGCCAGGCGTACTGGCCTCGACCGTCGGTTCTCAGTACTTGACTTCTTCTTCCGGCTTGATTCTCTGCCAGTCCCTGATTTGCCGGAAATGCTTCCAGGGCCTGGTCCTTGCACTTTATAAGTGTGACAGCTATTCAGCCACTTTTCTTTTCGATAAAGCTAAGGAAGTATTACTCACCCGTTACCGTCCTGACTTGCATTGGTTCCCGGTTGTCAGAGTACACTCCCTGCAGAATCAGGGCAGTCTTTTCTCGTGGACCGGTTGATACTTCCTTATGCTTTCGACCTGCTGCACAGGTACTACAAATCTCTCGCTCTTCTGGTACGATGTTTGTTTTGTCTCTCTTTATCGTGAAGTCACTCACTCTAGGAAGCCAGTAGGCACCAGGACCTTTGTCAAGCGTCCTGTGGCTGAGCCTTCGATGCCACAATTCCCCTGTTTCTGAGACTGAGTTGTTGGTTGCAAGACCAATATAATCTGCCTTACTATGTGGCCCAGTCTGTAAGTAGTACTGATTTCTCTCATGCTCCGCCTTCAATCATATCCCCGGCTTGGATATGGGGCATGGTTCTTATGTCAATTCAACCAGGTGGCCACTATCGATTACCCGGGCAACTGATTGCAGATTGCCTTCAAGCTGGGGAACAAACAGTCAATGTGACAATCTCAGTTGTCCAATGAGAACATCACCGGTGCCAACAGCCGCAATCTTGGATTGGTTGACTATCTCTATCCCTCATGGGATAATTTGCCGATAAGTTCGTTTCCTACAAGCATTGTAAGTACTGTACAGATGCTGACTGCCACCAGACTCCACAATCCGGTGTTCGTGATCCACGACCCACGAGGTATGATCTGCTACCGTAAAGGCTAGACCTTTCTAGTCTCTTGGGGTAGGTTCGCTCACTTTCTCTGCCTCGTCAGCCTTTCTTTTAAGTCAATCGCTCTTCTAGTGGCTATCTTCCTGACAATAAAAGCAGTGTCCCTTCCCGCTGGGTATTCCGGCGGGTTTACGAAGTCTGGTGTTACACCCAACATCAGATTGCCTAAGACCAAAAGTACTTGCCATTCGCCCTCCTCCCCTTGGCGTCCGGTATCGTACTCCCATAGTTCTACCACCTAGTGGGTACTTAGTGCCAAATGCTGCTGTGGCAGAATGATAATATCTTTGCTCCGGTTGCCTAGCATCAGCAATATGTTGTCTTGTGGACTCTTGTAATAACATTCCCATGAATATAGCAAATGTCCGGTCGTCAGTAAGGGACCCGAGCGTCCTGATGCTGGGCTCATATGATTGTGGGAGACTAGGGCTTAGTAAGGTAACTAGTTCCTTGCCTTTGATTCCATTTCCATCCGCTGACAAGCTATCAACTGGGTTGCCCAATTGGCGAACCCGGTTGAGGTCATGGGCTATGTCGTCCCCTTCGAGGATCCTTATCAGCAAAAGATAATCATGAGTCTGAGGCGGGGGTACCGCTCCCGGACACATCAGACATCATTTTCCCCTGCTCTGCGTTCCGCGTGTCAGGACCCGATTCCCAACACTGCTTGCATCCAGACGTAATGTCGGACATCAGTGACCACCCACCGCCTCATCATATATCCTCCTCTGCCCTCGCCCCATATCTGACATCCTGACTTCTGTGTTTGTGCCTCCCATCTCGACAGCATCCGGACCCCTACCCAAGGGATCCCCTTTTTCTGCTGCTTCCAGGCGTGCTCATAACAACCTGCCTTCTGCCCACAGGCATGCAGATATTACACTCTGGCTAGTCATTTGTACTGGTCTGTCTCGTACTACTACTACTCCCAGGCTCGTGCATAATTTCATGGTTTCTGGATGTTTCTGTTCTTCAATGTCTATATCGCTACTATATACTTGTCTATTATACCCCTTTATCGTGTAGTCGTAATCGTGAGGATATATCTGAATAGGGCAGCGATCTAGATGTCATCTGTGCTACGTCGCTCCCCAAGTATATGTTATTATACAAGCCCCCTTCGTGATCATAATAGATCGCGTTAAATGTGCGTAAATAGATCCGCCTCTTGAGAAGCCAGCACCGGTCGGTCTCCAGCCTCAGATGCGCCAGGCCTAAGATCGTTCTTATATCCACAATTGTGAGCTCTTGGTTAAAGTTTCTCGGCTGAACAGTTACCACAGAGTGTACGTCAGACCGACATCGGAAGTTTACCACGATTAGGAATTGAACCCCGCCGAGGCGCAAGACCGTATGGGGCTGCATATGGTCCGAAGGTATTTTAACCCGAGCTATGAGCCGTGCCGGGAGAGGACCCCTAAGCACCCCATAGATATTCTTCCCACCAGCCTGTATCCCAAGGCAATCCTTGTCACGGGTCATGTTACGGAAGACTGGGGCACAGGGGCATCAGGCGCTGTGTATGTCGTGACCACCGGCCTTATGAATCGCAAGAACCGGAATCGCCAGTTGCGTCTGTAGCTCCACCGGCAAAGTGCGAAGTATCAGTGGATGTTCTGCCCGTCGGCGCTAGGGAGGCAGGCTCAGTCCACTATATCCTATCAATTCCAGACCAATTGTCTCCGGGAATATATCACATCCTCTGCCAAAATCAACGACATTGTGGATATTCTCACGAGGTCCCTTAAGATACGTACGATGGGCTTGTGGGGATGGCCAGGAGTGCTTTTCCCTAAATGTTTTACTACCTCAGTTGGTAAATCACCTCCTGCAGGTTGAAGGAATTCCGAGTTCAAAAGTGTCATCCGGAGCGCATCTTGTTGACCGTAGCTGTTTGGTATCGGTCATGCTGCGTCAATTGTATTTGACCGTCGCCATCAATCCTTGATTTGCTCTTTATGTGCGATCTCTTCATACTCGGTAGAATACATGGGGATATTGCCGCACATGTAGATGTCATGGTGCATGTGGCTTATTGGACGCATCTTAACAAAGTTGAAATTAGATGCCAAATGTAGGAAAACCCGTACTTTGGTCTTTCTCTTCATCACGATCGTCGTCAGAGATCCGGCGCCCTTGGGATGGGTAAACTCCCTCCCTCATTGGGGCTCTGTGACGACGCAGCTCCTTGTCCAACTCATCAGCCGTCTCTTGGGTCCGTTTGGATATGCCAAACTCCAACAAGATGTCTTTCATCTCCTGGAACTGAGTGGCATATTCTTCCATATAGGCTATAGTCTCCCGTTTGTGACTTCTGTATTGAGCCATCCTGGTGCAGTCAAGCAGTCCCCTGACACAGGTGAGCACGCGTCTGAAGGGTTGTACCTGCATCCTAGCAGGCTGTGGCAACCCGACAGCGAGCTCTCCCACCAAACCACGCCTGAGAGTCCCTATCTCTTTTCCTTACCACTGCGTAACCTACCTGTAGGCCTTTTTGGGGACCAAGAATCCAGGGTAAGGGGGCAAAGCATTCCTGGCATCGTTGAAGGCCTGCTGTCGGAAATGTTTTTTGAGAAATCCCTGAATCCAGTCGATCATATGCTACAGAGTCCTAGATATATTGTATACAGCATATCCGGCTTGTGCAGATCAGCCGTGGAAACTCTAATCAGTTCTTAAAAACCCCTTTGCCCTGTCTTGATAAAATGAGTTTCATTCCCGTAGCGAGGGAGAGCAGGCTCGTGGGTATCAGAATCTAGGGAGCGGTTTTAGCGTTGGAAGGGTTTGTATGTTGCGTAATCTCTAGCACCATACGGCTGGCTCATCTCCCTCATGCTTCCTGAGGTCCCTCAGATTTAGGACAGGCGTTGGATTTAATCCCGTATTGGATAATGTTTTCTAGATGGTGAGCAATCAAGGCTGACATTATCAGAAAGCATCTCTGGATCTTGCCGTCACCACCATCAATAGGGGTATCCTCCCACGCCCCACTCTTCAATTGCACAAAAATGAATTCAAATACCCAACAGAGTATATTGGCATTTATCAGTCTCGCGAGTTTGTCGGCACTAGAGGACTTTGCAAGCTTATGCTCAATGGGTAATAGCCTATGAAGCAGAATCGCCATTGATCCAGGTCTGTTAGGTAGTGTGGAGGGAAGATTTCCAATCATCATATAAACCCGCCATGCTTTCTTGTCTACAGAAAGGTTGGTGAGATTCATCTGAGCTGACATCTCAATAATTGGAACCACACGTGGCCCTTCCAGCAGGGTTTCCTGTGAGCTATTAGTATGCTTTCACATAAAAGTGGCTACACGGCAGTAATTGGATGTCCCACTACAACTCAGCCATATCCATTTCTGCATAAATTATCTGTCCGCTCTAGTTGTATTCACGGTGTGGCACATAGACTAAGTTATCACCTTAGTCTATCTGTCGCAGAAGATATCTGACGCAGTCTAGGAGGTTCCAATAGCAGAATGGTAATGTTCTCTGACCGTCCTCCACATGTCCCTCCAACCATTGCCGATACTGGCTATACGGATCCAAGCATCAGAGAGGATTCTCCAACATATGCATAGAGCCATACCCGGCTCCTGTCAGGTTTCCAATACCAGTCGAAAAGTAATGATTAATCGCTGTCTTTGCCACTTTGCTCTGAATCAAGCAAGATACAAGTTTGAAACCTTCTGCCCTGGCAAAAGGAGCTCAAGGCTTCCCGCACAAATCTCGCCATTCTGCCTTATACTCTTTAAGGTCTGCAATCGCTTCCCCGGCCGCTGGATAATCCACCTGTTCCACAGCAACTTGGTACGTGTTGTTCTCGAATACTTCTGTTTCGGGTTGCTGCCTCAGCGTATTGTCATGTGGGTCGCGCTCACTAAGGGCTGTATCTCTGGCAGGCTCTGATTCTTATTCAGAATAGCAGTGTTGGATGGGTTCGTTGGAGTCAGATATGTTGCTTGCCTGGTCGGTAAGGATGTCCGGAGCTGCATTCCTTATGGTCGATGCTAGTACCATATCGAGATTTGCTAGGTCACTTCGCAAGTGTGACTCGTACGTGCATGCACACGTGTATCTTTTGCGACAAAGTAAACATGTGACCTGCATAATGGAACTCGGGGCGGTCAATTTTGCCAGTCCAGTGTGAGGGATAGGATTGTGATGTTGTCATCGTCGCAATATAAACGCGTGTGGATGACTTCAAGATGCTGGCCCTAGTGCTGTGCTCACTGATCTACTACTAGCTGTCGAACAGGTTTAGCGTTGTGTGTCGTGATGTCACGTATTATCCGCTGGTTATTGTCATGTGTTTCCAGGTAATGACTGTATTGCTAATTGACGCCCACATTGACAGTTCTTGATGCATCTTAATTCTTGAACACAATTCACACGATTCATGATTCCTTCAAACCATCTTCAATGTCTGAGAGTTGTGTATATAATCTTTGTTGATAACGACAGCAATAGGTTCATACCAAGGATGATGCGACATCCACAACATCTACGACATCCTCTATATTCACAAAACTAGAATCTCCATGTGAACTATGAATATAAACAAACAGTCAACAGGCATGGTGCAAAATATCAACATGGAGTACGGATTCAGGCAAAATTCCTGAGTGCTTGCGCCCGGACAGAATGATCAACTTCCGCCTACTTCTCTTCATGGTGCAATCAGCATGCATGAGACCAACGTATACAGTCCAGGGGTTTGTGCTCATGAGCTAAACATGGACTTCAAACAAGTCCAGGCTCAAAAGAAAATGTACACCGTGAGGCCGAACTGGGCAAAAAATCGGATCATAGCAAGGCCTTTGCCCCGGCCGGGCAAATGGCCAAAAGGTTTCCTGACGCCGACTTCCTGCCAATACACACCAGTATGAGGACCTTATGTCCTGCTTGTGATCTCATCATCCCCCTACTGGCTGCCAATGATATGCATCAATAGAAGACAATGCGGAGGCACTCGTGCCACTGGTGAAGAACAGTTGCCGGAAGTTGAATGCCACAAATATCAAAGGGAAAATGCTAGTGCCAAATCCCACAATCCTGCCTGGGCAGGTCGTTGTCCACACATCTTTACCACACCCCGGGGCCCCAAATCAGCAGGGGGCTGTGAAGCCTGTAGGGAAACCAGGTCTACATGCCCTAAATCGTCCCCTAGTCCACGTCCCTGCTGCTGGACAACTTGGACAGGCACCTCTGGGTGCGGCAGGTCAAACCGTACTGGCTGCACAAGTCAATGTCGCTGCTGCGGGAGATGTTGGGGAGGCTCGCCAGGGTGCGGCGGTTCCTAACGTCCAAGCGACCGGACATTTTGGACAGGCTCACGCTGGTGCGCCTGTTCCCAAAGTACTGGCTGCACAAGTCAACGCACCTGCTGCAGGACAACTTGGACATGCTCCCGCGGGTGTGGATGGTCCAAGCATACATGCTGCACAAGTAAACGTCCGTGCTGCCGGACAACGAGGAGAGGCTTCCCCCTGTCAGTGGGTTGCAAAAGTACTGGCTGCACAAGGCAATGTACCTGTTGCCGGACAACGCGGAGAGGCTCCTCCGGATGAGGCTTCTCCAAATTTACCTCATCCACAGGGGAATGTTCCTGCGGACTCACAAATGGTACGTGATTCAGGTTCACTGGAGAATGACCGTGCGCCGGTGCAAATAGGACCTGAGCCACTGCATAATGGCCTCGCCGGAGACCAAAGCCAACCTGTTCCCACGGTCTTTCGCCCAGTACCCAACTGTAGGCCCACAGGTTAGTTACTTGCTAAATCATCGGCCTGTATCAGATCTTTACTTACTGACTTAAGAGATACAATTTCGAGCACTCTGCTTGGACCTCCGTGCACTGTACCTATTGTTTATATCCTGCTATCCCGAGGTTGTCTGGCACTATGCCAGTTTGACAGGAATAAGGTAAATGTCGCCCCAAACTATAACTAACTCCATTGGCATCCCACTCCTGTCAATGCGGTTGTGTTCACCGAGTTGGATTCCTATGACATGCGTGGAATCTTGGCTATGATTTACTGATCCGTACCTTATCACTGGATCTGCTACATACTTGGCACTACAGGGGAAGGGAGTAGAAGGTTATGTAGGTCTCGTATGTGAGAGTTGGATGGCATGGATTATGATTTCATCGACAGCGATGAAACCGTAAGAGCTCAGCTCTTTTGAAATCCAGTGTTCGACAACCCGATGGATCTCATGGTGTACTGTTACCATGAGCGCAGTTCAAAGTGGCCAACACCGAGGAGCTGATGAGAGTTGAGTCTTACAATCAAAATAATGTCTGAAACTGGGCCCATAATCTCGCACACAACATAGACCAGATGCACTCCGCCCAAATATTCGATGACAGACCTGCTAATCCGGAGGGTAGTGATGTGGATGACATGTGTGAGAATGATACCTCTGATTTATCTGAGCAGTCCTTGGGCCATGCAGAATCTGGGCATGGAAGTGAGATCCTCTTTACAATATTCCGACATCCGGCTGCAGGGAAGGCAAAATTGCCGCTGAATCTTATCGCCCTTCTTGCGCACTCATTGAGCAAGCAGAATTGACATCCATCATTGAATGTCGTCCATCGGCCGGCTAGGGGCGAAAATGACGCAACACATGGCGTACAGTGCGATAAGGATTAGCGCATTTAGGGTAGCCCCGAAAAACACCATTTGAATTACCTTATCAATGAGTATCGGAGATCCGAGGAAACACGGAAACGTTGGGCTAGTTTCGACCCTGAAAGTGCAGAGGACACTAAGTCTAAGAGAGTGTATATGGGTGCTGGTCAGGAGAACTGGACAGGTGAACTGATGGATTCGATAGCAGGCCAACTATTGCCGATATCTGACTAGATGAGCCATGGATTAGTTGTCTGGACAGTCATTTTAAAGGGTCTTTGATTGTTTCATTTCCTTTGTTCGTTTGATCATTGTGTGTGTAGCTCAAAGCAATGATTAGACTCGTTCTTTCTAGATGGTGTTCCCGGCCTGGATATGTGCAGAATGTGATGTTCCGGTAAAGTGTGCACAAAGACATCCACCATTCATAATGCAGCTCTTATTACAGCTCAAACCCTTGTGTACTGGTCACGGGTGGATCATGCCGATTGATGACAAATTGTACCCGATGGTGCTATCACAAAACGAACATCACACACAGAAATACTTCACGCGATTCTGACAGTTGGACACGCATACAGCGCCACAGATGTTGTTGCCTACGCGCAGTATAACAAGGCCACCTACCGACCATCCTTCCCCTGTACACCATCCGTCTCGCTGTTTACTTCTACATATCATCTCCCCTCGTTGGTATATCAAATGTCTCTATTGAGAAAAGTCCATCCCTCGGGCCAAAAGTCAATGTAAGGACTATCTCTTGATCAATTTAAGAGAGTATTACCTTCATATTTCTGGTATTCCCATACGCCAAACAATCCAGGCGCAGGGGTTGACCCCACCAGGGCAAAATGCGGAAACAGTCATCCTTGTGCACCTGCCATTGCCGGTGAGGCATCAAGGACGTAAGAAATCTTCCCTGTTTAGCATGATCACATATTTCAGAACCTCCAGATATGATCAAACATTTGAACTTCAATAGTCGTTCATCGACGTCTGGTGCAGGACCACCATGTGAGCTAGCGGTGGAGGATTTGAGGTCAGGGTTGGACATACTACGCCTAAGTCCGAAATTTGCGACTTAACCACCGCTGGAAGCAGGGCCCACTTGGGGGAGATATCCTACGCAGAAAGCTGGTGTGGGTTCTTGAATCCTCGCAAGCTAACAGCTAGGTACAAGGGATAGCTTGAACATGTCAAAGTATACATCAGGCTGCTCCGGTGGAACCGTACGAGTCTGACGGGCACCCAAATGCACTGGGTACTCAGTTTGGCACGCTCCTTCCAGCCTGGCCAATGCCGAATTCAATTAATCAAAACAAACCCCCCCCCCGAAGACATCGATGAAGTTGAACGAAAAATAAGAGTGTTGGTTAGTGACACAGCCCAGAAGCTTCAGGCGACGAACTATCATCAGCAAAGAAAACACATGCATCTGATGCGCCCTCACTGTGTCCTGTGCGTCCTGTGCGTCCTGAGTTCAGTCCAGCGTCCGTAGGCTTCCCGCGCGTCCTGCGTCCGTCCCCAACACCCACCCGCCACTATTGCGTCCTAAGTTGCGCAGCAACACTCCCTTGCATCCGGACTTGACGTCCTCCCTGTTCTCCATATCCCAGCGTCCTGATGCTTTCAATTCCCCAGCGCCTTGCGGAAGCCGTCAGGATTATTATTCTCCTACCCCTAGTCTCCTGGCGTGAACCCTGTGCCAGCCCTGCCCCTGCCAACGTCCTGTGGCCTCTCTCGAGAGTAGTCATCACTGGCACGTTTAACTCATGTATTAATTATATATTTTCTTCATACCAGTACACACTATATATACAGGTTGCCATGGCACCCGATACACGCTTTCGCACATATCCATCCTACTCCCGTTTGTATAACTACTAATCCTGTTAAACGTCCTCAAGTCGATATGGCTGTTGACGAGCCAGCGCCGGTCTCCCTCTGGAATGAGATGAGCTAGGCCGAGAATTGTTCCTCTGTCAACCAATGTAAACTGTCGTGCATCTTCTCTCAGCTGAACCGTAACAAGACCGTGTATATCAGAGGGCTAGCCTGAGTTCACAGGGCTCAACATCTGAACGCCTGCCAACAGCCGCACAGTGTCTTGGCTGCAGTCCCTGATTTTAAAGAGGGCGATGAGCTTTGCCGAGAGAAGACCCCTCAGCGTACTATACATCTCCTCGCTTCCGGCCTGTACCCATACCCAATCATTCCGACTTTCTTAATTCCGAAATCGGTGAGTTTCTGTGCATCGTGCCCGATGGATGTCCTAAACATCGGTTTCCTGGAATGCCAAAACCGGGATTTCGAGTTGCGTTAGTAGTTCAACAGCAAGTAGTTGGAGTATTGCTGGTTCTTCAGGAAGGTGGCGTTCAGTGGGCCGGTTGTGTCCGCTGTATCGAATCAATTCCAAACAGATCCGGTCAAGAGAGATTCCTAACACCTTGCAAAAATCAAGGAGGTCGGACAGGTCGTCACGACGACCTTTCAAGATCCTTCCACTAGGGGCCGGCGTAGATACCGTACTCGTTGTTTTATCTACATAGCCGAGGACGTCACCGAGATTGGCTCCGCGACGTCGGAGCGAATTCAGGTTTAAAAGTCTCATTCAGATTGCATGCGGACGACCGCAGCTGGGAAGAATTGGTCGCTCGACATTGTTCTTATTCGAGCGTCTCCATCCGTCCTTGATCTATTCCTTATGCGCGAGCTCTCCGAACGTGGTGGAATACAGTAAGATATTGCCAAACTGCCGTATATGATCAGAGAAGTGACTTAGCAGATGCATCTTAACAAAGTTGAAATGGGATTCCCTATGGATCATGTCCATACGGAGCTCGTTCTCCTCATCCCGATCGTCTTCGCGCCGCTGGTGCCGCTTTGACGGTACAACTCGCATGTTGCTCTGGGCTCGCTGATGTCGTAGCTCCTTTCCCTGCTTGTCACCCTTGGCCCGAGTTCTTTAGAAACTCGAAACTCCTGGAAGATATCTTTCATCCTGTGAAACCGGTCGAGATATTCCTTCAGATAGGCTATCGTCTCAGGGGTGTGGCTTCGGTATTGCACCATCATATTGAAGTCGACCAGTGCGCGGACACAGTGCAGAGCATGTTTGAAAGGTATTACTTGCCGGCTGTTGGGCTGCCGCAGTGCTACGGCGAGAACCCCCAAAGTACACCGCCTACGGTTCCTCTTCTCTTTTCCTTGCCACTGCGTAACCTCGCTATAGGCCATTTTGGGCACACCAAACCCCGGGTATGGCGGTAGCGCCTTCCAGGTGTCGTCAATGGCCTGGAGCTGGGCGTGTTTCTTGAAAAAGCCTGAGATCCAGTCCATCAAGTGCTTGAATAATCCTAGATTAACTGTATGAAGCAAATCTGGCTTGTGCAGACCAGGAGCCGAAACCTGGTGAAGCTAGTGAAACACGTTTTTCTCAAGATCGATACCAAGAGTTGCAAACATGATGCGGGAGTCGTCACTGGCAGATTCACGCTGGCAACATTCATGTCTTACATAATCTCGGGCCCGGTGGCTGTTGGCGTCGGTTCCTAATTCTCCTGGAAGCACCGCGCATTTAGGACAAAGATTCGATTTTATCCCGTGAAGCGCAATGTTTTCCAGATGGTCAGCAATCCACGCAGACAATATTGGAAAGCGTCTCCGCACTTTTCCGTCTGCGCAGTCAATATTGACGCCCTCCACCGCTGCGTTCTGCAAGGGGTCAAACAGGAGTTCGAAGACGCCTCGGGGTGTGTCGGCATTAATTTGCCTCTGCAAGTGGTCTGCAGAGAACTTTGTAAGTTTGGGGGGAACCGGCAATAGCGCCAGAAGCAGCACGGCAAAGGATCCGGGCCTATTACACCGGGTTGCTGGAAGATTTCCAAAAGTCAAATAGACTGGCCATGCCTTCTTGTCAGCTGAAAGGTTGCTCAGATGCGTCTGATCCGACATCCTAATGATTGGAACAACAGTTGCGCCAGACGGAAGTGTCTCCTATAATCAGTTAGTCAGCGCTCCCAGGAAATAGATCGAGAAACTCTACTTGAATGTCCCACCACCAGTGTGCTGTATGCATCTCGACATATACCCGTTGTCCTGTATGCTTGTATTCACGCCGTGGCGCGTAAACAAAGTCATCTTGGTAGGCTATCTGGTGAAGGAGATATCTGACACAATCTAGGACGTTGCGATAGAAGAATGATAAAGTTCTCTTTCCGTCCTCCCCCTGTCCTTCAAACCATTGTAGATATCTACTGTACAGATCCAATTCCCGGAGGTGCTTCTCGAGCGTGTGCATAGACCCATAGCCGACAGACTCAGAATTGCCTAGTCCACTCTCGAAGTATTCTTTGATTCGTGACTTCGGTACTTTACTCTGAAGGAGCCAAGAGTTCAGCCTGAACCCTTGCCCGCTGGGGAATAGTGCCCATAGCTTGTCGCACAGATTACTGATTTCTTGCTCGAATCCGTTCACGTCCCCAATTGCTTCTCCAGCTCCCGGAAAATGCGTTTCTTGGCCGCTGGAAAAGGAGGCAGTGTTGTTAAGCACTTCAGTATCAGACTCGTACACAACATCACCAGTCAATACGTCGTGCTCGCGTGTAACAATCCTATTGTTAGGTAGTTAGGCAACAGGCAACGATAGTTGTTTCCTATGGTGAGCAAGTCTTCTTCTTTATAATAGGGCGAAGGGAAATACTATCTCTTCAGATAGTACGGAACTGGCTTGCTGATCTGGTCGATCCGTCGAAGGACACTATCTCGTCAGATAGTAAGATGAGTGGATTGTCGTGCTTAATAGAACTATCACAATAGTCCTATGTTCGAGCGTCCCGTCGAGACTATCACAATAGTCTCCGGGTCCTCGAGGCGTAGGCTTTGATAGAGGAGAAGTATATAAAAGAAAGTAAAAGTAATCGTATTGCAATATCTTAAGTATAGAAAAGTACTTAGATGGTTGCGTGAAGATCCTATCTCTTGGTCGGAACCAAGCGCCTTATATAGGCATCTTCTCACAACCCTAACCTTGGTGACTCATCACCTCGCGCTACATAAACCTCTATGACTCATAGTGAGTCATAGCGCGAAATCCCTCCATGACTCATACGAGTCATCACCCCATATTCCGTTAACCAATAAAAACTCATAAACCAAGTCATGTGCTCAAACGAGTCGCACGCGCGAAACTCATGACTCATAATGTGAGTCATGTGCAAAAGTCATTACATCATATGACGTCACAATCGTGAGTCATGAAACCATCAACCAATCAGAACATAACAATGACTCGCAAGTGCATAGCCATGTGAGAACTATGGGTCAAGTAACGTCATAGTGTGAAATCCAACATACCTTATGACTCATAAGTATGAGTCATGTGAAATCTGCCTTGCTTAGTCACGATTTGTGACATCGCGTCCAGGAGGCTCGGGATGGGATTCATAGTCCGAATCCGGATGTTCCCCCACGATGTGGGTTTGCGTGTCAAGAACATGGCTGGCCGATGATGGATATCGTATAGTAGTGGAGCCGAGGATAATGTTCACATTGGAGTGGGTAGTTCGTAAATGTTTCTCATATGCTGCTGCTTGGGTGTATTTTTGTCGACAGAATGGACATTTGCTAGGCATCGGAGGAGTGCTTAGTGTTGATCCTAACGCGTGTGGATCGCACATAGGTTCAAGAGTGGTGCACGCTTTGAACGTTAAACTGTAAATAGGGGTCAATCAAGTTTAGCGCCCAAGATCTAGACGTCACATTGTATCAGCTATGGTTTCTTTCATGAACGGGCACGGCGACCTTCATGTTTTCACGATGGTCATGGTTCAGAGGGGATGTTTCATTTCTAACATAAACATGAATCAATAAAGCCCTGGCTATGCTAGTGTCAGAACTACAAATTCTTGAAAAGAATCAAGAGGCATTCAAAGCGCCAAACCACTGAGAGTTGTATATATAATCAGCATTGATCCTGATCGCATGAATTCATACCCGGAATCAACTCACATTTACAACTTCCAGGAAATCCCACACAATTCATACCCAGAACTAACTCACACGCACAACGTCCACGATATCTACCGAATTCACACCGCAGGCTGTTTTTACCCCGGCGGCAACCTATACACCCAAAGGTCTAGCGATATGGCACATAATAATGTAGAGTACGTCTATATGCCAAATGCGGGAAACCAGCAGGCTCCGGCGGGCCAAACCGATCACCTTCCGCCGGTATCTTTGAGAGGATATATAAGTTCAAGACGCCCCAATTATCGTAAGATTGTTGATCACCAGCTCTCAATAGGCATATCCGACGACAACCACTTGTATGGTGATAGGCGGGAGGCGGTGAAGGATGAGATGCTTGCAAGGGGCTTTAAGAAAATCCCTCCATTCTGTGACTACCATTTCCAGCAAATCATCGCTGGTATGAGGACACTGCGCCCTGCCTGCGACACCCTTGTCAAAGCTGCGGCTGCGAATAACAGGGCTGTTATGCACCAGATCGATGAGGCTGTAGTTCAACTTGTTAAGGACAGTGGGGTGAAGTTGAGTACCACCGTGAAGAATGGTTGTCCAGGCCTGACACCACGGGGCCAGAATCGAGTCTTCTATGATCAGATCATGCTGAGCGATCGGTTACTACCCCCAGCGCCCCAGAACAGTGGGGTCCTGCAACGACTATACCAAACCCAGGTCCAGTTCCCCAAAGCGTTCCACCGGCTTACCCCCCTCAGGCGCAAAACGTACCTGCTCATCATGGGAATTACCTCCGGCCAGCGCAAGGTGTAGCCGTGGAAGGTGTAGCGGCGCAAGGCGTACCGGCGCACAACGTACCTGATCATCACGGGAATTACCCCCCACAGGCGCAAAACGTACCTGATCATCACGGGAATTACCCCCCTCCGTGGCAAGAGTACCTCCACATCCTGCGATTTACCCTCCTGCGGGTCAAATCATACCGGGCCTTCCTGCGAATTATGCTCTTCCGGGTCCAAACGCACCTGCCCTTCCCGCCGATAACGCTCTTCCTAATCCATTAACACATGCTCCTCCTCCGAACTATTACGCTCAGAATACAGCAAACGGACCAGATGCGCCTGCGATTTATCAGATGCGCACGCCAGAACAATCGACAGAGATATCGACTCCCTTTCTGGTAAGAAGCAATGCCCCGACTACAAGGGTACTTCCCAGGGGTGGGAATTACGCGGCTCCCGACCCTATGCCAACAGGTGAGTTTCTTTCATAACAATTAGGGCCTTTTCTGTTTTTACTTGCTGACTGATGATTATTAGATTTGAGTGCTCTACTTGGGAGGCCCCGTGGTGTGCGTATTGTTTGGACCTTGCCTTACAGATGCGGCCAGGGTCAGACACCAGAACGGAGGGCGAACATAAATTTTCGGCCTCACTATAACATGATGCATTGGCGTCCCCCCCATATAAATGCAGTCCAGTTCGCCAAATTAGATTCCTATGACATCCGGGGGCTGCCAGCTATGATATCGAGAAATGTACCAAACGACAGAATTCGCTATATAGTTGGTGCCACTGTAGAAGGCCGCCGTGCCTCCCCAGGGTTCCTTCCGAACGGGTATCTTGCATTGATTATGTTTTCATCAATAGCAATGAACGGTAAGACCCTGGCTCCTGTCGAATCCAGTTCTCGATAACCCACGGGATCTCATGATCTATTGTTACCGCGACTAGGGCGACACACGACCGGCGAGACTATCGTTAAGGGCACACGAATATCTCCATGAGGATGCCGTCACCGATTGGGCCGATTCCGCAGCAGGACATATGGGGAACATGCATTACCGGGCTCCATATGTACAGCCTAGATTTGATTATGGAAACGCCAATCGATCAGGGGATCACCAATATGGAGACGCCCCGAGTGTTTGCCTTCCAGGATCATCCGGCTTGTCATCTGATGTCGCGGACACCAGGCGTAAGGGTCGGGACAGCCCCGGGATGCGGCCACCCGCTGTCGGCGACACTGTTGAATCCGCCATGGCTCGTACCCCGCTCACTGTCAAATCTTTGACCCGACCGAATGTCCCAATGTCTTCTGACCTACTTGGGTGTCTACTACGCGGGAGCGAGACTGTCAAGCGCAGTGCTCCGGATGATGAAAATTTGGACATTCCTAAATTTAAGAAAACACCCTTAGGAGCGTCTCAGTGTGAGTCTATGAAAGGCGTTGAGGTAAGCAATGGCGGAGATCCGAAGGGCGACAATTGTGAGGAACATATATCAAAGAGACTTCGCGGGGGTTCACTGGCCGCGGGGGTTCACACAACGTAATGGATGAGACGGTGGGGCGATTGCTTGTTGTGTCTAATTAGATTCATTGTTTTATTAGTTTTGTTTATCATAGTCTTTCATGTATTCAGGATTGGAATTTTAAGCTTATAGATTAGATAGATCAACTCTCCAGGGAAATATGGTGGTATTGGCGGCCTCCTCAACATCGAAGTGTCGCTGAGAGTCGCTGAGTATCGATGAGTGTCGATGATGGCTGATGTCAGCCTCACGCATCAACAAGTGACTGAGTGCTTGATCTTCGCAGATGATCGCATCTTATCTTTTAAGCCGCATGATACTGGGGTCTTCCGCGAAGATATTAACATCAATGTCTTGTAGGCAAGGAAACGACGTCTCTTGGCATCTCCAGAACAACAACCCCCGGCGTCCAGACCCTGGAGACCTTTAAATGCTTATTTCATATGTCAATGAAGACACTGGATAAGCGTTGATTTGAATTTTCTATAGAGCTAAATTTAAAGCTTATAAACATAGGTCTTCATTTGAATGGTGGGTGCGAGATCATCGGAGTCGTGCAAACCCTACGAGGTCATCACATCGTAGGGTTTAATGTTTACACAACTCAGACCTCTGGGGGGTTTTTTTTGCGACGCACTACAGGCCTTCCTGACGTCTATAAAGGTCGTCATCTGCCCTCCTTTACTTCCTTCACACCTCCTTCACATCCTTCACCCCACACCCCCCTTCCTCACTTCTCATAGTTGAAATAACCCGCGAGAGCGCCTGAAGAGCCCCGGGCAAAAGGGCAGCGGAAGTACACTTTGTCCAATTTTTTAATCGTGGGCAATACTAACATCGCATTACTTCAGGCAGCCTGGCGTACAAGCGACAAAGAATAAACAAGCAAGCTCCGTGAGCCTAGGAAAGTAAGTTCGTGCTGTGGCACCATTGACATGCGCTCGATATTAATATTACGATTGGTTGAACACGTCTGGCAGTCTTGTATGACGAAAGTGAATCAAGGGGCGGTCAACGCAGGGCTCCCCCGCGTCCTGCCGCCCACAGATGGAGTGCGGAGAGAAGGTAACCAATGATCCATTGACACCGTTATTCTTCAAACATGCTCTGATGTCTGGCTGACAGTTGTCATTCATGTCAGAGTGGGCCGTCGGGATCCCGTGAAAATCCCTATTTCGTTCCCGCCTTTGAGGATTCTGGGTACGTCTACAACAACCTACCCATATATCCAAGAACCCTTTCAACTGACACATGAATCAGTGGGCGCTATGGCGACATAGCATATGCAAAAAGCTGGTGTGGATTCAAGAATGATCGAACCAAAACTAGAGCCTACAACGTATGGCGTCGCCATGTTAAGGGCAATATCAAGTCCCGCTCGTTCGATCCAGGACGGCTAACCGACGATCAATTAAAGGTGATCCTCAACTTTGCCAGTTCTCTTCCACCTGTCAAATCGCAGATCGAATTTGTAAAACAAAACCACAGCGCTGACGACGTCAGGGAGGTCAGTCATATACTGAGGATTTTGGTCAAGGACACGGCTAAGAAACGACGGACGGCAATGGAGCACGACTACGCAGAGCGGGCTGGTGATGAGGTTGCAGGACCTCCGAGTAAGTGATCAATCCACGCTAAGTTCTGCGGTTCCCGGTAGTAATCCATATCTTCAGTGGTATCGCCTAATTGGACTTCCGCATATTCCCCACGGGCAATGAGGATTCCCATTGTTCGCCGAACGGGTGCCCCTCAAGGTGCGCATGCGTTCCTTGGCCATCCCTCGTGTGAGAATAGCTCTGATCGGGGAATAGCCTGGGGAGTCCTCTAGTCGCAAAGCATGAAAGATCTGCTCGGCGTGATAAAGGTGTAACGCGCTGAGAAGGCGATTCTGTGCCCCCGATATCTCATCAGCACAACTGGTGAGGGTAGCAAAGCACTAAGTCTGGATCCTCCGGCCGCATTCCCCCTCCGAGACCTCATCTTCCTCCACAAAGATGATGACCTTCGGGCATGGCTCCTTGCTAATGATGGCAAACATCCTCTGGATCTCATGGTTCTGGAGTCACGCCTGGAGGAAGCAGGGGATGACAGATAAACGTCGGAGCCCGTCGGCGGCAGACACCCATTTTTCGACCGCAAAGTCTGGGATCATTCCGGGCAGGCAGAAGATATAGTGGGGGGCATCCAATGAGACGATGAGGACGACAAGGACGACAACATCGTGGTGAGAAATAGGCGTATGAGGCAGCAATCGGGAGAGGGCTGGGATGAAAGGGAAGATATGGACGACAACAAGGACAACAAGGGGGGGGACGGCGAGGAGGACGAGCGCGTGGAGGATGTGGTGGAGGGCGAACAGCAATCTCCGATGCCCCGGGACCGGCAGACAATTGTTATCGACGTAGGTTTATTGTGTTTCAGCTATCTAGAACGATACCAGACTCAATAACTAAACCGACTGAATAGGACAACAATTGAGGCGCCCCTGGCCCCTCGAGGCAATCCGGCGCCACCAGGGTTCTCGCATTGGACGTGGAGGAGGCGGCATCGGGCTCTAATCCCACCGTGCCAGCGTCGCACTCAAAGCAGTCAGCACCGGCAGATTCCGAGGAGCAGAGAACCGTTCTACAGCTGATTCAGGGGACGCCATGGATGGCTGGTTGGCTAAGCAATCCCAACCAGAGAGGAAGCGACCGCGATGCCTACGATGGCGCCCACGAAGTCCTCCGGCTGGACTTTCTGGGACCCTTGATCAGCGTCCGGTCAGCGCTCCCACCCCCGTCAGCCACACAGTTTTTCCACATCCCACGATCCCCGATGCTGAGACAATTGAGCCGGCTCCTATCATACCAAATGCTGAGTTTATCCCATTGGCTCAAAGTACGCCAAATGCAGATACTGTTCCACCGGCACCGGAAACCCCGCCCCCTGGGCTGGATCAGGATATCACGACCTCCCCTGGGCCTCCTCTATCCCCGGCTCCTAACACTCATGATGCCCCTACAGCTGCGGGCCAAAACACCCAAATGGCACCAAAGGGCCGTCGACGAGGCACCAGGGTTGCCGGCAACTGATTCTTTTTTCTGTGGATTTTCGTTTACTGTTTCATTACCTGTCTGATTGTGCAAGCTTCGTAGATTAGATGTTGAATTTTCACCCTGAGATTTTCTTGGCTAGCATAGGATATTAATCATACCATTGAGCGCCCTTGTGTTAGCATCTTCTATGACTAGCTATTTCAATCTCTTGTGCCTGATTCCCTGTTTCCCTTGCATCTTAGACTCCAAGCCTCGCCTTAGCTGAAGTTTAACCTTTACTAGATTCGGCCGTCATCACTTTATCAAACCAGAAGTGGCCAGGCACTGGGGGCGGTTATCGAGTGACTACAGTGCGTTCTACATTCATGTGTGTTGATTGGTCAGCCGGAGATGAGGTTCCATATTTATCGTCCGCTTTAGGTGTGGCCGATGTCTCGCTAGAATTCTTGTCGCTAACCGATACCTTTTGTGGCTAGTACCCCGTATTAGGTACACTCCCATTTCGTCCAAATTTTTAAGCCTGGAGTCTTCAAGTCTACGAGTCCTGCGAGTAGTAGGACCATGGACATGATGTTGAATATTCAGAAAACCATTTTTCACAAGAGCATATCTGCGTTCAATACCGAGTGTTAGTGTATGATGCACCCCTCCCCTAAGTCCTAGTGTATAAGAGTTAACGCCTCCTATCGAAAACAAGAACACCACGCAAACTCCTCCTCTTCACAAGAGTGGGAATAGGTTGAACTAGTTTCTTCCCTCCCAAAAATCAGAGTAATATTTTGGCTAACATCTGATTATCCAGGATTATATGATGCATCGGCAACGACAGACAAATTCACGCAGTCATCCGACCAATGGAGCAGGCAATCGGATGGAGCGTAGAGGAGACGATGTACCAGAAACCATGGGATCCAGTCAGACAACACCGCGAGTTGGTAATCTGAATGGGTGTAGACGGGAGGTCATTCCGGATACCATGGCATCCAGTTAGCCAATACCTCGAGTTGGTAATCTGAATGGGCGTAGACGCAACGTCGTACCGGATACCAAGGCATCCGGTCAGCCAGCACCTCGAGTTGGCAACTAGAATATGAACGGGTGTAGGGGCGAGGTTGTACCTAACCCTATTGGATCCGGATCGGGAATGCAGGCGGACGAATCTGCCAGCTCCCGGATGCTCTTAATCCACCATCCATCGTGTCGAAGCCAATCACCAGGTCTGGGTGAGACAGGGGTTCTAGCAAGACCGCCCAAGCGTCCACGAAGAACGACAATACAAACCAGGGCGAATATTGAACCCGAGGCGGAGCCCGACGGGCAAGGACATTTGGAAACTGTTCATTTAAGCGAGGATAGCAGTGATGAGTACCAAAACCAATGCAATGCAGATGAAACTGGATCGGAGACAGAGATCGATGTTGACGCCTTCGACATTTCCGCGGGAACAACCTCCGGACGGCGTCATACGTCGCAGGTGTCTTGCAGACAGGGAAAGGGTCAACGACACATGGTGTGAATCTCAACCACCTCCATCAGCAAAAATCATACCTTGCGTTCTGTGCATTCTGTGCATCTGACGCACCTGACGCTAGAACGCAAATCACGAATCAGGACGCAACCACCCGACCACACCACACACCTGACACAACCTGACGCAGCATGTAATCCTCAGAATGCAGCAGACGCAGCACCTAATGCTCCGGACGCTACCTGACGCACCACCTAATACTCAGGATTCCATCTAACGCACCACCTAATTCTCAGGATTCCACCTGACGCCAGACGACAGCTTCGTGGGTTAAGCGAAGGGTCCCCCCTTTACTTTTTCCTGACCTGGGTCACAATAGATTTCATACTCTCACTGTATTAAATTTACTACTACTAGTATTCTATTGTTCTAATATACAGGACCGATCATGATACTCATAAGCAACCCCTCCCCTACCCGGGATTCAACCTGTACCCGGCACCCTGTAACCTCATGAATAAACATCGCGGAGGGAAGTATTCTATGTCATTGTGCGGCTGGCGTCGAGGCCAACAACCTCCCGCAATCAGGTCCAGGATTGGCCCAGTTGTCATGGAGGAATCTGACATCTAGCTCTGGGAGCGCAAGGGTACTACCTATAATGACAACCCCAATAATGGTCAGAGATTTCATGGGTCTTGATGCGACAGAGACGTCCTTTATACCGCTGCGTAGCTGGCGTCGAGCCCCACAACCTCCCGCCATCAGATCCAGGATCGGAGCAGTGGTTGTGGAGGGATTTGTCATCGAGTTCTGGGATCGCCATGACTCCATTCAGCCCTGTAACTTCATGAATTGAGGTTGCGGAGGGATGAACCTTATATCATTGTGAAGCTGGTGTCGAGCCCAACAATCTCCCGCAATCGGATCCAGATTCGGCTCACCGGTCGTGGAGGAATCTGACATCAAGCTCTCGGAGCACTAGGGTATCTATAAAGACAACTCTCACAAGGGTCAGCGACTTTCTGAGCATTGATGCCACAGAGACGTCCTTTATACCGCTGTGTAGCTGGCGTCGAGCCCAACGGCCTCGCGCAATCAGATTCAGAATCGGAGCAGTGGTTACGGAGGAATCTGCTATCGAGCTCTCGGAGCGCCAGAGTACCTATAAAGACAGCTCCCACAAGGGTCAGCGATTCCCTGAGTTTTGATGCCACAGAGACGTCCTTTATGCAGCTGTGCGGCTGGCGTCAAGCCCAACGATCCTGCGCAATGAGGTTCAGAGTCGGAGGAGTGGTTGTGGAGGAATCTGACATCAAGCTCTGAGAGCGCCAGTGTACCTATAAAGACAACTCCCACAAGGGTCAGCGACTTCATGAGCCGTAATATGACACAGACGTCCTTTATACCACTGCGTAGCCGGGGTCGAGCCCAACGACCTCGCGCAACCAGATTCAGGATCGGAGCAGTGTGTCTGGAGGAATCTGGCATCGAGTTCTGGGAGCGCCAGGGTACCTATAAAGACTGCTCCCACAAGGGTCAGCGATTTCATGTGTTTTGATGCGACACAGACGTCCTTTATACCACTGCGTAGCTGCCGTCGAGCCCAACAACCTCCCGCAATCAGATCCAGGATCGGAGCAGTGGTTGTGGTGGAATCTGCAATCGAGGTCTGGGATCGCCAGCATCCCCCCATTCAGCTTTGTAACTTCATGAATAATACCCTTCTGGGAATGAATCTTATACGGCTGGATAGCTGGAATGGAGCCCAGGAACCTCCAGGTGTCGGATTCAGGATCGATTCTGTGGCTGTGGTGGAGTGTTGCAGCTGTGGCCCCGGACTGTGGATGAGTGTTGTGATGAGCAGAGTGTCGTGTCGCGTCCAGTTTGAGGCTCAGTGCCGAGAACCCACCAGGCACTAGAGAGTCTTATGCCTATCACTCGCTTTCAGACTGGAGTGAGCTGGCATTTTCACTCATTCAAAGATGATGTTCTGAAAATAGAACTCTGAGTGCCAGTCTGCCAGTGACTCGGCCCAGGGGTCTTTAGCGCAAATTTAAGATTAAGGGTACGATGGCTTTCTCCCCTGGCCCCAGCACTAACTATATTTTCTGTGCCAAGAAATACCCCTTCCTCACCATGGGGCTGGGAGGGTACTCAGGGGTAGCGGTAAATCCTAATGTTCAATGGTGTTGAGGTTGAAGTCTCGATGCATGGGAGGCAGGGTTGCTTAGTTGCATGTGTCCGGACGGAACCCAGTACGGAGAATGGTGTCTGGAGGCGCCTGACGCAACCAGATGTGGCGCCTGAGTACAGGACCCACAGGACGCACAGGACGCAGAGTCCACACTACAAGACTCAGGACGCAACACGACTGTATCTGATGCAGGATGACTTTTTGCTGATGTCTGGATCACTGGAGGTACCTCTCGTTAGACGGACACCAGCAAATCGTGGACGCATAATCCGTGGTAGAGCCTACAGTCCACCGACCTTTCTGTCATCAAGCGTGGGATATTCGTTTCCACTAGCCCCGCCCTCGTGGTACTCCATCTGGTGTCAGATCCTCGAGTCCGGTAGCTGAACCGGGGATCCCACGACCGGGGCGGCCCAGGGCGGCGACAGATTCACGGCGAAATACCGTTTCAGGGGCTGAGGGGACCAGATTAGAGCAGGCAATGGCGCTGATGCTCCGGTACCCACTTTTTGATAACCTACTGCCGAACCCGGTTGCTTGGACATCGCAGATATATACAGTATGGTGAAAGGCGCTGGAGACGATATCGGATGCTGGGAATATTGAGCCATCAGAGGAGAGTATGAAGCAGGTAAGTTGACTCAGCCGGAGGTGATACGACGTAGAGACGGTCACTGACTGTAACAGCTCCGTCAAAAACATACTGCAGTGAGAGCGCAATTCTTCTATCATGTGAAGCATAATATCAGACAGCTATACGATCTGCCACCAGATAATCCTACCGCCATGGCGCGCAGGGTTGATTATGTGCTAGAACGGGACAGGTTCATGTGCCCACCCCATGGATATGAGGTTGGTTCCAGCCATTCGACTTGGGCGGACATGACTAATCGCGGAACGCATGTACGACTTGACCTTCTGGTTCCTTGCCCCCCAGATTGCGGACGCTATATACGGCAAGTATTTCGACGGAAGCAACATGCAAGGCATGGTGGACCCTAAGGCTGTGAAGTGCATAAAAGGGACGATGGTCTGTCTGACATGTGCAATACGGTGCCATTCACTACGGGCATAGCCAACCAGGGTATATAAGAAACCCCCTAACTTCAATCCTGAAGTAGTTGGAGGTGGGAGAGTCCGAATCATTGCCTGTTTTTTGATAACCGAGTTCACTAATCATTAAAAATGCAAGATCTTTTTATCCGGCAGAAAAACACCTGGCGGGGGTTTGCCCTGGCGATGCAGGACATGTTTATTATAAACCTTCGTCAGAAGATCGCACAGAGACTCGAGAAACAGCATGGCTCCCGGCAGGAGAGGAGAGAGGGCCCCTCGGACGATAACGATGCCGTTTATGCAGAACTGAAGCATCAGCTAGCCAAGCAGACTCAGGGAGATCGTGCCTTACAGAGACAGATGCCGATTGACACCCACCTCGGCGGCCTGGGGTGGCTCGAGGATAGTCAAAATCAGTCGCAGGAGACGGAAACATCACTGGATCTCAGTCAAATGTCGATTGACTGGCAGCTAATGTTTCTGGATTCGGATGGGTCGAATTATGGGAGTCTTGACAACGCAGGGGGGGCCGTCGACTATCAAATGAGCAATTGCTTATCACTTAGCCTGGAGGATTCCCTGGGCGGAGAAGTTGAGCCAGGGGGGGCGGGGGCGCTGGAGGAAACCAGTGGCCGGCAGGATGGTGCGAATTCCACCGAGGGTGCTTAAGCGGAGGTGGTACGTGTAGGTGGATTTAATTTTTTTACTAGTGATAGGACGCGCAGAAGCAGGGGTAATAAAGGTCATATGCAATAGTCACATAGAATCATAGTAGATACTGTAGTATAGGGCGTCGGGATGACAGCAATAAATTCTGAGCAATATCACGATAATTTTGGGAAAACGCACTTGAATCTAGAACATGGGAGAGTGTGAGGAAGAGGTCCAGAATAGTGGCTATGTGATCAGCGCGTGCGGATGGAGTGCGGAAGTATCGTGAGTCCGGAAGGCGTGACAAGAAGTAACCGGAGTTTGGAAGGATCAGGTAAATAGTGCGGAGGGTATGGGTATCGGGACAGGGAAGGCGCATACAACAGAGGCTAGGATCGCGTTAGGACACGATGGCCTAGTGTCGGAAGGCGTCAGGACATGATACCCGAGCGTCGGAAGACGTCTGGACATGATAGGGTAGTGTTGGAAGGTGTTAGGACGCAAAGGAACAGGAATCAATTTTTTGCTCATGATAGGCTCCATGTGGAACCGGCATAGAATCCAATAGATGCATAAGTTTGTAATGTTCAGACTAAGTGTTCGCCCCCGTTTACATTATGCGATTCTACTACTTGTACTCATGGTTTTTCCAGTGGCCCACTACCACCTGGCCTCTTCCTACTGCCAAATGCTGATCATGATCCACCTTATTCGACAAATAAGCGCAAGGAAAGCGGGGCACCACTTCATGCACGACGTCTGGTATGATCGAGACTGGGGCGGAAGGATTTCATCGGGAGTATTAGTATCGCCGAAGTTGCAATCTCTACTCATCGTGGGTCACCGCCAACATGTGGAGGACCTTATCCAATATCACCGATATCTCATCGGGGCAACTGGGCACGGAGCAACCATGTTAAGCCGGCTACCCTGGACCCCCTTCCCCTCTTGGAGCTCATATTTTTATATTCAAACGATGCCGTCCGGGTGTGGCTGCTTACTCCCTCTGGCAAAGATCCTTTTAATCTCCTGGCGCTGGCATCATGCAAGGATCGGGGAGAGCACCGAGACGAAACCCTGACGGCAGCCTCCGGTCGACATCCCTTTTTCGATTGTAAGAGCTGGGACCAATAGGGCAAGTGGGATGACATTGGAGATGGGTACGAGGATCACGATGAGGTGAGTCGCATTGATGGCAGCGCCAGCGACAAAGAACACAATATCGATTACAGTCACCATGACGATGAGCGGGTGCAGCTGAGACAGGTTCATAGAGCTGCTCGCCGTGGTAGATTCACTATTCAAGGTGACCAAATAAGTATTCTTTTCTTTTCATTCAAAGTTTTATGTAATCATATATCTAGGACAAGGATGGGGACAGCAATAAATCGGAGTGTGTGAACACCTCAGTGAGCGATTATTCTCCCGTCGGAGATCTACCAGGCCAACATATCGGGAAAGCAGAACTGTGGGATTCGCAGAATGGGCCATCCGAGAAGGAGTGTCCTAGGGTCAGGAGGGCTATTGTTCCAAAGGATCCCAGGCTTGCAAAGCTCTTGAACACTCCCGAACAGGAGGTTGTGGCACCCGGCCCAGGATTAGGTGGTTTGTCGCGCAGAACTAGAGAGTATTGTGAGCCAGGCCGTGGGCACAACAGCACTGTAGACATACCTGTTCCTCAATTAGAACCACCTGAAGATCTTGATATTCATCGGGCCAAGTCCCCCACCCCTGCACATGAGATCTTGACTCGAGCAGAGTCTAGCCCCCCTCATCTGAGACCTTCTCACTCTGCCACCATTTCTCCGGCGCCTACCCCGAGCATTCCTGAATGTACCCCAAACCGCCAGCGGCCGCAGCAAATTGCAGCCTGGGAATCTCGGAATACACGCCCTCAAAATGCGACAAAGACTGCCCACGCTCCCAGCGCCAAACCACTCAACAAATGTGAACCCTCGGCCGGACACTGCCCCACCATGTGGGAGAGGCCCTCGAGGGCCTCACAGACCATGAACTTGAACGTTCTTGCCACTTCCCGCTTATTTTTTTCACGGCACCCCAAAAGTTCCAGATTACATCTACACGATTCCAAGACCTCCCGTATTCTCTTACCTTTTTCTATCAGCTACACACTTCCTCGATGTCTCATATGCTTTAGATTTTCGTGTTCATATCCCCTGTATAATACTAATCGATTCCGTGTACCTGCTTACTTTGGGGTCTGGTAAACGCTACTTTTAGAATCTCGTTGTCACTTACTGTATTTGTGCACGTCGCGCCTGTAGACATGATCCGCTTGTATCACATTATTCACAAGGTTCTATTCCTTGCATACAGATTTCGGTGTGCTGAGTGGTGCTGACTCGCTGTTTGGAGATGCGAGTAGATACTACTAATCCGATTGGGTGTGGTGCCTGTATTCAGTGCAATCTCGTCGTCAATCAATACCAATTGCAGCTAGCTTCCGCCCAGCCAGCGACATTTGCGCCACTGTCTTTTCGCTTATATTTGCGATAGGTGACACCTGCATATGGGGTCCTATGGATTTCAGCTCCCAAGCCCAACTTGAACATGAACGATCCCAAAGCCCTATTTCGTAGGGCCAATCTCGAGCTTCGGACTCTGAGTGCCTTGTAGTTCTCCCACCGACAGTATCCTGTATCCTACCAATGTTAAGATTGTCCGTGTAGCAGGCACCCTCATGAAGGCAATTATTCCAATACAGATTGTAGGCACTTCTCTCCCTCTCATACCGTCTAATAGTGAGTCCATAGTTATGTTAGGTCCCGCATGAACCACCTGCGTCAGAGTATTCACAAGGGTGTATTCCTCTCAATAGGTTTTCACAGGGCGAAGTGGAGCAGATTCGCCGTTCAGAGATCTGAGTAGATACTTCTGATCATCCTCTTTTGGCCAAGTGTGTTTCCCACGCAATCTCGTCGTTAGCCCATGCACCTTGTAGCTAGGTTTCGTCTGGTGAGATTACCGCCACTGTGGTTTCGACTTTTTTTCTGAAGGCCAACCCCCGTGTGTGGGTTCCTATGGAGGTCTTGAATTTCACCTCCTAAGACCAACTTGAGGCTTCATGATCAAAAACCCCAATTTAGAAGGCAAATGTCCTGCATCGGACGTCCTGTCTAACCCTCCTGACAAGAATCTAACATGCCTTACCAATGTTGCAATTGTCTGCGTAGCCGGCGCCTCCACGATGGCAATGATTGGAATACTGGTGGTCACCAATTGTTTTACTCTCATACCGAGTGATACTCTATACATAGTTATATCGGGGCTGGGGTCAACCGCTTGCGTCAGATAATTCACAAAGGAGTACTGCATTTCTTGAATACAGTTTCGGTTGGTGGTGATCATTCGATGCAGGGACAGGACAGTAGATAATCCTAATCCTCTTTTGGCGTGGTGAGTGTCTTGTGAACAACCCTCGTCGCTAACCCATACTGCTTGCAGGAAGACTTTGCATGTCCAGTGACATTCCCGACACCTTTATTTCCTCTATTATTTCTCACAATAAAACTGTGAGTCCTAATTCCTGTACTGTGGATATGGTATTGAAAGTTGAAACCCCTTGGTGTAGGCACATCCCTCCCTTGCATACCGTGTGATAGTAAGTGAGCCTACCACACCTGGAAATCCTAGCGTACAGGTGTAAGACCTAAAGCATCGTCTTCGAAGAAAGGGAAAGACTCACTCCTCACTTTCACCAACTTGACACATCCAATTGTCAGACTGACTCCTATCTTTACTACCGTTGACTACGCGTCCTATATCCCACATTCATTGGAATTGCTGGAGTTAGCCATCGTCCTGGGTTCGCAATCTTAACGAGCGCAGGCGGGACATCTTACCCGACTCCATGGGGTCGAGTGAGCCAACTCTGAGGGTGGGCAATCTGAGCCGGCCAAAGCGCGATGTCATACTCCACTGCATGGGATGAAATCAGTCAACTTCACAAGAGGGTAATCTGAGTGTGTGTAGACTCATCAGCAAAAAGGATCAGTTCGCATCCTGAGCATTCTGAGTGCATCCCAGCTGTATCCTGTGCATCCTGAAAAATGAGATTCACTCTAAATGGCCAACTAAAAAATTTAAAAATACACCACTATTAGTCTTATCAACTTTTTTGAAATTCTGAATCATCACGGTGGCTTGGCGACACATAATAGTGATTAAATATAAATGTCTCAGGTTTATGCACTGAGTTCGCTAGCAGTTGATTTTGAACCAACTGCACTTAATGCCAATTTTTTATAACTACTATTTTCGGTACATACAAGGATTCAAAGTCAAGAGTTCATTTTTCGGTATAAAAAATGAATTCCTCTATTATCCAATGGTCTGACACCCGACAAGCTTCAAAATATTTTTCAACCATGATATTGCTTTAATGAATCTTCTCAAGTAACGCGTTTGTGCATTCTACTACTTTTTTCTGTCAGGATGCAAACCACCTTTTCAGGATGCTCAGGATGGGCTCAGGATGCACCAGGATGGTCAGAATGTGAACCTATTCTTTTTGCTGATGGCGACACGCCGTCTTACGACCATATAGGCTGTCCAGATTAGCAATAGAATTGACTGAATGTGGCAGCTCCAGTAGTGCTGAATCATGGTGTAGTGATTCTTCCCCACCACCTATCATGAGACGGCTTCTAGCACGACTGGCCAGGCGCCTCTATAGTAGCACCATTCAGACCACACCATATACGGAGCCTGACATGGAGGCTGACGGACAAGTACATATGAAACCCGTCCGCCTCAGTGACGATAGCAGGGATGAGTATTCAATGTCACATCCTGGCGACCAAACGGAACCTGACAATGATCCTGAAGCAGAGAGCGGCGGTACTGCGGATGAGACAATACCTGTAAGGTTTCCTTATCGGTTCTCGGTAAACTGAGAACCTTAAAGCAACCAGCCCGGGTTGTGCACATGAAATCCTAGCCAAAGTGTGGCCTAGGCAGATTGATCAAGGGGAGGCTCCGAAAGGTTGTTACATAAAACCTTTTACGATATCGCTAAGGTCTTGAAGTGTTTGGTGGCCTCTCACTATCGTCGCGAACTGAAGAGGTAACTATCCAACCAAGTATATTGAAAACTCTGTCGGTCCAAGTCTCCCCTTTCTATGTCCGAAAGATGCAGCCTTTAAATACATAGCCGGCTTTTCCTAAAGCCTTACTTCTACGAGCACAGGTCGTATCCTAAAACAACAATGATATCAAATCAATACCATCAAACAATACATAAAACATTCAAGGTATGAAACGATCCCTTGAAACAAAACTTCCAAACAAGCGGAGTATCAAATGATACTTCTGAAATACAATCAGCTAGAGGCACAACCTCGTATCCTGAAACCAAACATAAAACAAACTAGGTATCAAACGATACCTCCTGCATACGTAGCAAGGCTACTGCCACAAGGCTCGTATCCTAAAACCAAACTAATCCTAAAGGAAATCCATCAGTAACTATAGTACCTGTACTGGTTACACCCCCGAAACAAAACCTCTGTTTCTATCAATCAAACTAAACCTAAATCCAACTGGTAATAACTCCACAATCCTCAGATCCAGAGTCATCATACTCGCTTTCGAAATAGGGCTTGAAAAAGTGTCTATCAACTGGCCCTTCATCCTGAAATTGGGTCCAGCTAGGCGTCGTCGGGGTAAAGGGCATGGTAATAAATCCTGTTTCCACAGGAAACTCGTCTCCAGGCATGTTGTCAGTCCACCAAGCGTGAACAAAATCCATCGCATTTTCAAGACATTCCAACTGTTCCCAACTATTGTCACTATTGGGGTATTGTTTCCATTGAACAAGAAACTGGGCCTTGCTATAGCGTTCACGGTGGTCCAGCACCTCCTCAACCTCCCATTCGGGCATCTCCACAACCCGGATAGGCGCTGGTTTCGCATGAGTCCGTCCAGGGAATCTGCCGTTATCGTTGGGGAAGAACTTCTTAACCATCAAACAGTGAATAACTGCCTCCTTCCTACAGGACATTTTCCGAGTGCATCTTGACAGTATAGTTCTGCGTTTGTGCATCGTATACATGGACCTGGAAAGGCTCTTGCCATCGTGGCTCGAGTTTCTTACTCCTTCCAGATTCTATCCCAAATCTGTCACCGTATACCATCAGGAATTCTCCAATGCTGATGGGTTTGTGGGTCGTCCTCCTCCTTGCTGCAACCCTGGTGCTGCGGATCCTAGCTAGCTTGAGTGCTTGATATGCGTCATTCCTCAGCTCCTGGTGTCGATTAAGATAATCCTCAAATGCTGGGACAGCCATGCCTTCGATCCTATATGTCGCGAATAAGGGGTAGGCTCGTCCATACACCGCTTTGTATGGTGACATGTTTATGGTATCAGAATGTCCAGCATTCGTATATGCAGGCACATCCTGCAATGAATTCACCCAATTATTCTGCCGCTTGTTGGTGATGTTTCTCAAGGCGGTCTTGAGTTCCCTAATCTTGCGTTCCACTTGCCCATTGGTTTCGTGATATCCAGGCACTGCCTTAATATGTTCGATACCCATCGACTTCATACTTTGCTGCCAAATCGTGAAGTAAACTTGGGATCGGCATCGCTAACGATCGCTGTAGGTGTGCCATGGGGTGTGAATACATGGTGACGAAGATAGGATAGGGGGGTCTCTGAATTCGCATCTGCAGTGGTGGGTATGAACCAGGTAAATCCAACAGCACGGTCCAAACCCACCAAAACCATACCATAGGTTTTTGTTGGTCTTTTACTGTTGTTGAAAGGTCCGGCGAAATCGATTGCATAAGATGTAAAAATCTCAGAAGGAATCGGCATCATGTGGGCATTGCCTTCGGGCAACGGATTCCGTTCCTTATTCCTCTGACAGTGCTCGCACTGCGCAATGTAATCTCTCCAATCCTTCCTCATTTCTGGCCAGTACAGGTATTCAGTACCGTATCTGAGATTTCTTTCCGCAATGTGGTGTCCTTTGTCATGGACTTCCGATATCACGAGTTCTCGAAGGGTCTGACCTTTTGCTGCATGGCCTTTCGGTATTTAAACAGCTTGAAGTCCTTTGCGTGTAGTGGCGAACATCAGTCCGTCACCAATCCGATAGTCTTCCATCCTTTCTCCTCTAGCCGTCTTTCCAGAGTCGCGAGCTAATTTGTATAACTCATCCTTCCTATAGGCATCACCTAGTTGTTCTCTCCACATGCTCTGCATCTCAGTGGTAACTTGAATGGTATCACGTTCATCAAGTACCTGCTCGAGGCGCGAGAAGTCTTCTTCATCCTCAAGGACATCATACAGGATGCGGTTATCCTGCGATAGGGTAGGTGGTATGATTGTAGGGATGGTTCTGTGGTAGTGGGATAAGCCTCCTCCATAGAGGGGTTTCTGTCGCTTTGCCATGTAGGCATCGTGGGCTTTCCGATCATGACCGTCGCATTCTCTGCATTCTGCAAGAGGATCGTCATGTTCTAGTGCCGTGGCAAGACGTTTTCCGACTCCGTCAAGGTCAATTCTAGGTCTGGGACCCTAATTGCCATCCGCTAGGTATCTCGCTCTCATTGTTGCCACCTCAGGAGATTCAGGTGTAATGACTTGTCCGGCAAGCCTGTTCTCGTTATGGAATTCGCATACTGCTGTGTGGCATACTGTCCAATGAATCGCTGAGTGGTTCAAATCTTCTTCGCTGAGATGTCATGAGGAGACCATATCTCCCCAGTCGTTCCCTTCTCTCATACTGCAATCAGAGCCATATTCAGAGTGGTCTCCAAGAGTGCGTAGGGTTTCAAAGCGTCACATGGTGTCAGAAAAGAATGAAGTAGCAAATAAGGTATGGGGTGAGTTCTCATGGGTATAGGTAGCTTCGAGGTCTTCTGTTTCTTCAGTAGGATCTTGGGCGTATTCTGCTGGTCCAGTATCATGTCGATAAAGGTGGGAAAGTGCGTCAGCTAAATAGGTTGTTGCCCCAGGGTTGTAAACTATCTTTGCCATATACTTTGCTAGGTGTGTACGCGACCTCATTTGCTTCCTTGTCGGTCTTCGATCCGTCCTCAGATACATCAGGGATTGATGATCTGTAACAATCGTAAACTTATGTCCTGCGAGGAGGTGATCAAATGCTACCAAGGCATCCATGATCACCAGCGCCAACTTGTCTGTTGTCCCATAGTTCATTTGCCTATTAGTGAACTTCCTGCTGTGTAAAGATGCTGGTCGTGTAGTTTCAGGTGTTTCGCCTTGTCCAACCCAGGCTCCAACTCCTGTGTCTGCCGCATCTGTCATTAACCATATGGGTACCCCAGATTCGTGGTTAATAGGTCTGATAACCTCGTTATCATCTGGAAGCCTCTTCGTATTCTGAAAGTCTGTATCATGAGTTGGTGTCCAGACAAACTCCGCATTTCCTGTGAGGTCGGTAAGGGGTGCAGTTATAGTTGCAATGTGTGGTAGGAATTGGCTAACGTAGTTGACCAATCCGAAGAACTCGCGCAGTTCTTTCCTATCTTTAGATGTCGTCCATTCTCCTATTCTGGTAATCTTCTCAGGTGAGGCGTGAAGTCTGTCATCGTCCACCACATGTCCAAGCACATTCATCTTTGGCGAGAAGAACTCTGATTTGTTTCTGCTGGTGAAGAAGTGCGCTTCCTTCAGCTTCCTGCAGACCTTCTTGATGTGTTCCATGTGCTCCTCTTCCTTGTTTGAGAATATGAGTATCTCGTCAATGTAAACCCACACAACCTCTCCAACATAATCCCTCATTAGATGTGACATGATCCGCATGAATGTCCCAGGAGCATTCATATCTCCCTGCAGCATCACCTTGCTAACGAATCCTCCAAATGGTGTTTTGAAACAGTTCAGGTATTGGTATTCTGGTTCCACTCTTGTCTGGAAGTATGTGTCACTAAAGTCAATCTTGCTGCGATATCTTGATCGTCCTAGAGCATTCAGGATCGTCCTTTGATTTGGGATTTCTGTGTCATCTTTTCTTGTGTTGTCATTTCGTGCAGTTAGATCCAACAGGGGTCTGATCCTGCCATCGGATTTTCCTTGGACAAACAGTGGTGCTGCGCCAGGAACTTCTTTCCGATATATGACTCCTTCTCGTTCTTTCTGAGCAAGCCATTCCTTAAGCTTGAGCTCATATTTTTCTGGAACTCCGAATGTTGGTTGCGTTTTAAGGTTCTCCTTATCCTTCAACTGAATTCGATGATTGTACTATCGCAATGGTGGTAACCTTTCCGGAATTCGGTCTGGAAAGACCTCCGGAAATATCTCCATAACCTCTTCTGTGGTTGCTATCGCTTCTGCCCTTACTAGTCCACTAGTTGGTGTGCAGTTGACTTTAACCTTGTGCTTAGGAAAAAGTATCGTCGAGTTCCCACACTCAATCGTTGCCTGATTTCTCGAAAGGAATTCCCTTCCAATCCAGGCATCATACTTTGCGAGGTTGCCAATAATCATCCTGTTGTTTCTGGTACGCATTTTTCCAATTTCTATATCCACTACGCTTTGTTTGCTGCTGGTGGATTGTGATCCTTTCATGGCCATAAGAATCTGAAGTTCTCCTTCCAACGCTTTGGTTTCCACGCCGTGGGTGGTGACAAATGCTGCGCTAAGGATATCTTGTCCACTAGATCCTGTATCGAACAGTACTCTGGCATCGTGACCATTGATTTTTATCGTTCCTTCCAAAGCCTTCTTAGCCTTGGCCGTACTGGGTGCCGTTTTCCCTGATGAGGCGTACGTCTCTATTTCCATCGCGTTGATGTAGACCTCGTCTGCACTTGTTTCAGCCTCCGCTCTGTTTGAGTTTGATTCTTTTTTTACCGCTTTCCCTTTGCCTTCATCCTTCTTGTCAGGACAGTTGTGGGAAAGGTGTCCTTTCTTTCCCGAGGTGAAACAGACACCGCTGGCCTTTCGTTCCTTGGAAACTGTGTTGCTAACCTTCTTCTGATAGGTAGGCTTCGAGGGGCTCTGATCTCAGTCCTTGTGATGTGATTTCTCCTTTGATTCTTTCTTGTATGCTACGACTCCTCTTAGCATGGCATCCTGTCGTTCCGCATATCGTATTGCCAAGTTTATGGTTTCGTCATTGTCACACCATGGTTTGATTATCTGGCCTAACTTGATATGCATGCTAGCGAAGAATCTTTGCATGAATACATAATCTGAGATAGTGTCCTTGGGTAACTTGGATCGATAGGTGAGCAAGTCTGTTGCTACATCTGAGATGTTGGTTACTACTCCATCCTTGACTTGTCTAACATCAAGGAACTTCTGGTAAAGCTCCTCGGTATGTCTTGATGATTGGAATCGTTTTCGTAGGTGTCTAATAAGTTGGTCTCTTGTGATGTCGTTTTCTCCGAACTCTTAGAGTGCTTGTCGGTATGTGTCTTTGGCTCTACCTTCTGTGTAGAAGCCATAGTATCGAGCGTTTCATCCTGTAGTTGAGGTAATACCATGTAGCAGTAGGTATTCTCGAACATCTTCATACTATCTATCGAATGACCCAGGGTCCATGTCTTTTGCTGACCCTGAGAACGGCCGGGGTTCCTGGATCTTTATAGTCAGCCTTGGTGCATTGGATCGATCAGGTACCTCAGTGGTTCCTGATGCAGACATCTTGTCGTCCTCGTCGTCACTTGACTTGCTGCTGCTAGACCTGCTTGGATCGTCCTTGGATGAGGTTGACTGTAAAGGTTCGTTTCCTTTCCCTGGTCATTTAGGGAACGCGCCTGTTGTGGCCGTTTGTTCCTTGGCTATTTCACTTTCAGATTCCTTGAGTATCTGAGAAGCCTCGTCCCTTGCTAGTTGTCTGCAAGCCTCATCGATACTAAGAGTTGAAGCCTTCTTTGCCTGCGCTTTAGCCTTCCTCGATATTGACCTTGTAGACAGTTTTGCAAGTTCGCTTCTATCAAGGGATCTGCCTGATCTCGTGTTGAGTTCGTCACCTATTGTGGGCAACTGTTGCTATCGGGTTTCTCGTGATGATCGTAGTACTCCCAGAGCACTCTGCTGCTGACTATCTCGTATAGCCTACTGATACCTGTCGTCGGTATTCCTTAAGGTTGATTGCTCCTTAACCGATATAATTTCCAACTGACTTGTTGAAGTGAAAAAAATGTAACGTTTCCTTATCGGTTCTCTGTACACTGAGAACGTTTAAGAAACCGTCCCGGGTTGTGCACATGAAATTCTAGCCAAAGTGTGGCTCAGGCGGATTGCTCAAGGGCAGGCTTCGAAAGGTTGTTAGATAAAACCTTTTACTATATCGCTAAGGTATTGAAGTGTTTGGCCGCTTCTCACTATCGTCACGAACTGAAGAGGTAACTATCCAACCAAGTATATTGGAAACTCTGTCCGTCGAAGTCTCCCGTTTCTAAGTCCGAAAGATGCAGCCTTTAAATACATAGCCTGCCTTTCCTAAAGCCTTACTCCTACGAGCACAGGTCCTATCCTAAAACAACTATGGTATCAAATCAATACCATCAAACAATACATAAAACATTCAAGGTATCAAACAAGCCCTTGAAACAAAACTTCAAAGGAACCAGAGTATCAAATGATACTTCCGAAACACAATCAGGGAGAGGCACAACCTCGTATCCCTAAACCAGACATAAAACAAACTAGGTATCAAACAATACCTCCTGCCTGCATAACAAAGCTACAGCCACAAGGCTCGTATCCTAAAACCAAACTAATCCTAAAGGAAATCCATCAGTAACCATAGTACCTGTACTGGTTACAATACCTAGAGGTCCTTGCGGGCCATGATCTGTGGAGACCGACGGAAACAATCGCCCAGAACTGTGCCAACCTTGATCAAAACTGGTTAACAGGAGGTCGCAATTGTCCCACAGTCGCCCACTGCCCATGTGACTATAACTTGCGGCAGGGCCTTGTCCCTGGCGTCATTCCCATCTTCAAGCGTAGGACGGTATTCATCCTCACTTGGCATCCCTAGCACAACAAAGTCTGGTGTCAGAAGCTCGACTCGACCAGGCGCACTGAGTACCACAGGAACTGTCTCTGTCAGGCATGAACTTAATTCACGGGGAAACACAGTGACAGGGGTAGAGGGGGTACTACTAGGTGTAGTAAAGGATCTGAGGCTTCAGTACACCCTTTATGTTTACCCACTCCCTAACCCAGTTGGTTTGAGGTCAGAGGTCCATAGAGTTTGGAGTCGCCCGCAAGATAAGATTACAGATGCCGGATATATTGAACGGTTGTCGAAGAATATAGGCCTTGTATCTCCCAGGTTACAAAGACAAAGTGTGCTGCACCAACTACGCAAGTTACGTCAAAAACACTCTGGCGCGCGGGGGCAGTTCGTCTATTATATAAAAAATCATATAAAGGAATTATTGGGACTACCGGGCGACCCCACTACCATCACGCACAGAGTCCAATACCTTCCGGAAGATGACAGGTTCATGTGCCCCTCAAACTGGTATGACGTGTGTATCCTCCTGTCGCCCTGTCGCCCAACCCGGACTTCCAATCACAACTGACTATGACCTGGATGCAGACTATATCAGTCCGGTTCCTCGCGCCTCAGATTGCCAAAGCCATCTATGATTAGTATTTCAAGCGCAAGTGAATGCTTGGGATGCTAGACCCAGAGTTTATCAATTGTGACAATAGTACGATGGTGTGTCTCACTTGTGCAATCCTGTGCCATCAACTACGCGCATCTCGACTTGGGGTGTATCAGGATACTCTAGACTTCCAGCCTGACGCAGTTGGAAGTAGGAGGCCCTCAATCTCCCCCCCATCTTTGGTTTTTGTTCTGATGACAAAGGCATCTTGGAAGGCGTTTGCTTATGGCAGAAGAACAGCTGGCAGGCTGTACCACGGCCAACGCAGCACCTCATGCTCCGGAATCTACGTGAGATTATTACAGAGGCGATCCATCAAAATCATTTTATGATGCAGGAAAGTTGTAAAGGCTTTGCTGAGAATCATGACTCCGTTTATGCCAAACAGGAGGCTCAGCTATCCAGGGATCCGCTATCCAGCTGGAATCCACGACGAGCCGCTGCGCACGAAATGACACTGCTTAACAATCACGCTATGGGTTTAGACCACTACCTGCCGAGTCAAGATGCATCCCAGGGGAGCGAACTGTCATTTGACTACAACCAGGCACCGTTCGCCTAGGCGCTTTAGATGCTAGATTCAGATCCGGTGTGCCTAGGTAACTCAGAGGAACTGACGGTGGGTGTAGCCGAAGAAGGGGCAGCGACACCAGGTTTCGCCAGGCAGCTATCGTTGAGCCTGGATGACCTTCATGAAAATGAGGCAGGAGTTGGAGATAATGGCTTTTGGTAGACTTAGCAATGTGTGCACCATTGAGTTTATGGAATTGGGTTTGCCGGGAATGCGATACTATTAGATTTTGGTTAGCCGATATGTAGAGCCGTGAGGACAATTTGGGGGGGGTTTCGGAGGGAGATCTGAGTGAGATCCCAGAAATGTAGATTCGCGGTGGCTAGGATGGCCTGGACGCCCTGGTCATGGCAGTACACTTCTAATAATAAAAGATCAAGATGCGGATAAGGTTCAAGGTGACGATACCACGGGCACCAGCGCCGCGAACCTTGTAAGACTGCCAGTCTTCAATACGAATAAATAGTGGAGTGATCGAGATGGTGTCTGGAATATGTGTGCTATCCCGACGCCATCGACAGTAGGCATGTGAGATATCACAATGTCGTAAAGACGGTGTCTGGAATATGTGTGCTATCATGATGGCATCTATAGTATGCAAGAGAGCCATCACCATGCCATCACAACGAATATGTGAACTGTTGCGAAGGCATTGGGATATAGCCACACATGGCAAATGACGCAGATGGTGTTCAAATATCGCTGTGTACCATCTGGATAGGCATCCGGATGCTAGACGGGAGTGGAATTCCGCCCTGACCCGGGAGACACAGGGAGATGATGGTCAGGATGGGGGAGAGCTTAGGGTCTGAGGGCATCTGGAGGCATGCGCTAGGCGCTAGATGTCTGTGGGATGTTGAGGATACAGGGGTAGATGAGGAATGGCGTCTGGACGTGACATCCGGCCCATGTTCCATCCACAATAACTGTTAACATTCAGACAGCCCTGCGCGTCTGATACACGGGACTCTCAGGACGTATATAATAATTTTTGCTGATGTTCAGCGCCAACAGTCTTTCTATTATGACCATGTGCCCACTTGCCCCGATACCTGGCTCTACTCTCCTTAATGCCTCCTATGCCTTCTTTGCAGTACTGCACCCTCAATATTTGTGTTTTGTAAATATCTAACATTCAGGGTAAGGATTGTGAATGCCGCATTATTCCGCGTTATTGCCTTACTGTTAGTCTTATCAAGGTCTGCCTCAACAGCGACGCGTTACCCTTCTTCTTTGAGGATTCGTATCACTCTAAACTTCCAGGCCTGGTAGTTACTGTTACCCAAGGGCATCGAACAATCGAGCTTTTTAATTGACTGGGCAAGGGAGATGGTGGAAGATGCAGTGGGGCCATCAGGTTCTGTAGCAGCAGAAGCTGACATTGCGTGTTTCTTGGTTGCTGCATTTGCCGGGAATGGTATACTCGGAGCTGGCAGAGGAGGAAGGGTGGAAGTAGGAAGTATCTAAGATTATTGGACGATCAGGACACGCGGTTCGGGCTCATAACCTATTGTTATGAGATCCTGATAGGCGATAGATTGGTGAGGCAGATGAAGAAGTACAAACAAGCGATGGAGGAGAGGTCTGTCTATTCTTCTGATTCGTTTGTGCTTGCTTATCTATTTACCGACGGCCAAACAGACCGCGTAAATACAGAGAACTTTACTATCTGGTGGTCCTTGTGGAGACATTCTCCGTCCCTAACACACACTGCCTTCTGACCAATTCCTCCCCATGCGCCCTGAGCATTTCCGGTGATATTAACAACTCCTCCAACACGTATACAAACCAGGTATTCTCGCCCCTCCTCCGTGATTGATATTGACTGACAAAGGAACTAATAGAGATCACTAAAAAAGATAGGAAAGGTACCATAACAAAGTATACATGTGTGCGCAGTGATCGCCGGTGATATTCAACACTGCTCCTGGATGCGAGGAAGTGGTGAAAACCCTCCTCATGCAGGAAGATGTCAAACCGGACAAACCAGATAACCTTGGCCAAACACCGCTCTCCCATGCCGCTTGGGAGGGGCATCAGGATGCGGTGAAACCCCTACACATGCGGGAAGATCTCAACCCCTACAAACCAGATAATTCCAGCGAAACTGTACAGTGTTCCCAAGCGTCCAGTCCGTCGGTCTTTAGCCTAGGACCGGACGGAGGCCAAGTTTGAGACCTTCGGACGGGACGGACGCCCAATTGCAGTCCGTCCTGACCTATGCCCGGGATGGACGGCAGGGCCCTATACGTGCCTTAGTTTATGTTTCATTTTCGAATTTCATGAGAATTAGGTAAGTGTTATCAAGATGTGAAACATTTTTATTGCAATGAAGAGAAGCTTAGGCTCTACTATCATGTATCAAATTTCACTATGAATCAACCAATGCTTCCAGTCATATCCGATCCTGGTTCTGAGCGCCGTGATCCCATTCCACTTCCTTGACCAACAAGGGACGCCCGTCGTTATGCAGGACGGTAGGTAACCTACCGGAAGTTATAATTTCCAAAAAAAGACTGCAGGGCCCGTCAACCTACAGTCCTGCGGTGTTTACAAATGACGGACGCCGTGCCTGGCCGTCCTTACCCACCCTGCCCGGGACGGACGGGACTATAGGACGCCAGGGCCCTGGCGTCCGGACGGGACAGTTGGGAACACTGGCGAAACACGATTCTCACACGCTACTAGGCATGGCCATGGCTTGGTAGCAGCACTACTACTACAGCGGTCCAAAGCGGCAACCCCAAGCGCGGTTTGAAGTTTAAGAAACGTTGTCTCGTCGAAATCACGATCCTTCCCTTTCAGAGTTTGTATTATACTCACAGTAAATGTCCATGGACGCCACCACCCCTTCCGGACGAATAAATCCCATGAGATGTGTGCGAGGATGCGCGCATGTCACCTTACTCACGCGAACCCCCCTAGAGACTTTCCCCCACACCCGCATAATGATTCACAAGTTCATTTACAAAGTACTGTGGAGTTTGTCCTGAGGGAGGAACTATTTCTATTGCAACGAGAAGATCCAGTTTATATAGCTCGCAGTTTTCATCCCATCATTATCAATTGTCTCGTCAGCTGTGAATTCTTTGCCCGTGTGTTTTTTCTTCCCTCCTTTTCTCCTTTCAGCCTACATGATAGATAAACTATACAAAATTACAGAGTGTTATTCAGATATAATAAAAGCAGTGTATTCTACTGCACCATTGTGCAAGGATTCTCGTGGCGAGCGCGAGCAGCCACGCAGGTGGAGACCCCCCCGAACATACTATATCGTATTAATTTGAATAAGGGAGTGGTGAGCCATGTCGTTGGAGCCCGATTTTTTTGTTCCAAACAAACCCTCTTGTTTAGCTGTTTTTTGCCTATTTTCAAAAGTATCATAGGGAATTCTTAACTACATAAGCGCGCCGCTCGCTTTTTTCATGTCAATATGGTAGGTGCCTAATTACCATAGATAATACTGGTACAATACTCTGGCGCAAATTAAAGATTCGGAAAAATTGACTTGAAATATGTGTTGCAACCATACATTTTGTTGGTCACTTTTTGCGGATCTCTAATTTGCACCCGGGTACTCGAGTACTTGCGAGCAAACTAAAGCATAGTGTAACAGGCTCTAGATTTTGCTGTGTTTTTCTGTTGATCAACATCTAACTTAACTTCTGTGCAAGTCCTCAAGTAACTTAGGTTACATACAGTCTCCACTGGGTAACACGACGAAGTTGGACCGCTGACGAAGAGGGTAGAGGTGGTACAAGTACAGTAACGGCAAACCCTAACCCAGTAACTGAGGCAGCGACACCTTCCTCCTCTATGCAGGAGTATGATAGGAACCTAATAACCAGAAAAAACAGAGGCGCCATAGAATCACGCTTTTAACGAACTGGCTCGGACCAGGATGGTTTACGAGCGGCCAAATTTCTGAATTATTGATAGGCCAAACATCTTGTCTTTTCCAAAATCCACAAAAGCTTGGCCTTCTTAAAGTACCAGGAATTTCGAAAAAAGTCCTAGTCCGGGCCAGTTCGTTAAAAGCGAGTTCCCACGGTATGTGTTGCTCGTTCGCCCTGATTAACTACCCCCCAACTTCTTGCTGGACACCGCGCCCGTTTCTGCAGCAAATATCAGCAACGACGGAGATGACTACCCCCCCCCCGATTTGACCACCGAAGAAGAGTGCAAATGTGTAAATTGAATCCAGAGGAATCAAGAATCAAATGGAAAGAACAAAAGTCTACCATTAAACAGCATACCTTGACCATTATTAGGTCTTCTTACTGGCCGTTGGAAGGAGTGAATGGCTCTTGCCCTGGAATCAGCCTCGTTCTAACCGTGAATATTACCAATCTTGGTACGGGATCGAATGTATTCAGGATCAATGCTCGGCCGGATCTGTTGAGGGATTTTTCCCAGGTATTTGCTGAGCATGTCCTGGAAGTGCAGGGGGTTGGAAGGCGGGTGCGAGGCCATATACAGCACCTGATCAGCTTGATATCCAGTGGCCTGCTAGACTTGAGATATTAATGTCCGGCGGTCGAGTTTATCATTGAGTTCCTGTTTAATATCAGCGCAAGGTTTCTTGTTATGGGAATGGTAAATGTGAGCCAAGAAAAACTGCCTTGGTGCCAGCTTCCTCGCCTTCTCTCTCCACCCTTGCATTAACTCATAATTTTTCCTTCTCAGTTCATCTTCAACAACCCCCATCCCCGCAATCTTATTCCGTAGGGTAGAGATTTCGGCATTAACATCACAAATAATCTTCTCATTATTGCCTTGAATTTCGGTTCCCCGTGCTCGTAAGGACTTTGTGAGATGTTCTTGATAAAATCTATGCCATGGTCAACCCCTCGTCTTACTGTATGGAGGAAGCTAATACGGACATTTCCTGGGTTACTTGATAGGTGCAGAAGGTGAGCCCACAAGTGTAGATTTCTATTATGATATGCGGACTGAGTCCACTGAGAACATTAGTCTTGTAGTGGTCGCTTGGGTTGAGAACTGCCATTACTGCGTCGTCCAGCTTGGAAAGTCCTGTACCGTAGGCTGCACAGGTTCGCTGGCCGTTCAGAGGGTGTTCGGGAGGCTGTAGAGCAGCAGCACATATGAGGCAGTAAATATGACTACAAGACGTGAGGAAAAGATAATCAACTTGGGGCCTACGGAGGAACAGGCCCTCCAGGAATGGGGTGAACCCATGCGGGGTTCAGTAAAGAAGTGGAAGACAACCCTCCCTATCCCGTGCCACTGTATATTTCAGTCAGGACAAGGATTTGTTTTCCGATTTTTATTGACACCCCCGAGCACAATCCCCCCACTTGCCGGATTAGAGTTTCATTGCTCCAGGTGCATCAATACCAGAAGGAAACACTACTCGAATCCGGAGACCCGAGTAGTATGATAGGTTTATTCAATATAATCAGGGAGCTAATTACCTGCAGGTAGTTACAATGGCGCGGTCAGAGGATAAAGCCGTCCATCGTAATGTGGTACGATACCTATATTTCGGTGAAATGAGCAAGGAGTTGTGGCCATAATGTGAACATTGGTTAGTTTTGGTACGAAGAACAGAATAGATGCGATTGTGGAAATTTAAAATTTCATTCCTCGAGTATATGCAGCGTCGAGCTTAATGCCGACACGTACTCGCACTTGTAATGGGATGATGCATCCAACCATCAGCCTCACTTCACCTCTTCTCGCAATTAAACCTACCAATGGTTCTACAGTGCCGTCAGAAAAGTTCAGGGACAAACGGCAAAACACACCAAATATGCCACATTTTGAGGTGCCTCAACACGAGAATGCCTAATAGTGCTGCAATTCTCTAAAATTTAAAAAATCAGTACTATCTCAAATTCAATATACTGAGTTGGTAGAGCCTCCAGATAAGTTCTAAGCCTTGAAGACCCTCCTTGAACAGGTGGTAGCCAGAAATCTCGGTTCCACATAGTAATCCAATATGTAATTGGACACTCTTGCACTGTTTAGCAGCAAAATGGTCTCAACACTTGTTGAATTGTAAAGTATAAAGTAGCTGTCTAGGCATTAATTTCTAACCACAAGCCAGAATACACAGCATACCTCCCCCTAAAGGTTCAGAAAGAATATGTAAACTTTTTACAACATGCTCCAGATACAATAAATGGTGCCAGGAAAATTAAAGGCTCTAATTAAGTGAGATGGGGCTGTTCTGTTGTGCTGAAAAGTGGGACTTTTGGTGTGTTTTGGCATTTGTCCCTGAACCTTTCAAACGGCACTGTACATCGCGGTTAACATTTAGTATGGGTCCCATATACCATGTTACCAAACAAGCGAAAGGTAGGAAAAAAAAAGTACATATCATAGACGGTATCATACCTTAGTTTTTAGAAGAGGCTTCTGATACTACATTATACCATCTCTAACGCTGGAGCAGCAACATGCTCCGCGCCCTCTACACCTCCAGGCATTGAAATCACAACTCCACATGGTTCAGTGCATGATCCCTCCTCGCCCCGTACTTTTGCGCGCTTCACAGACCTCGCGTCCGTGTATATCAGCAAAAATAATACCTTGCCTCCTGTGCGCCCCGTGCGTCTGACCCCCGGGACGTCGGAATGCTATCGCGAATCAGGACGTAACGTCAGATCGACGTCGCGTTCTCCCTTTGTGTCACCTAGCGCCATCCGTCCTGACGCCATCCAGACACAGACCCCTACGTCCTGTGTGTCCTGACTGCGTCTGGTGCTCCGCTATTACCTCCTGACTCCCCCTGATCTACGAGTCTTCAGTTCCTACTGCCTTAGGTCCTCCGCTATTGCATTCTGACGGCGTCGGATCTATTACTCTCCCGCCCTGATGCCTGTTCCTTCTCAGCGAACATCAGCGCTTCACTCATCTTCAGATCTCGCGTCCTAATGTTTTCACACCCTGCCGACCTCGTCCGGCTCCCACGATCCGCATCTCTCCCTTCGTGACGCCTGCCCACTTCTTCCTGATCTTTCGCCCTATATATGCCGTGTCCTAATCCGATCGTGACTCTATCTGACGCCGCGTTTTCATCCAGACGCATCGTGTACTTAGTCTAATGCCATCCTGATCCTACGCCTAGGCACTTGTCTTCTTTTAAACGCTGTCACGATATGTTTTACTATCCTGATCGCCAAGATGCACCTGGTAAGCGTTGCTTCTATTAATTCTATGCTGAATTCCTCGAGTTGGCTAGACGCCCTCATCTTAATACAACTATGCTCCTCGCCCACTTTCCTATATGTCAGAACGCATCCCAAAACTAGTACACTACACATGCTCAGCATTCTAACTACCCGCATCTATGCTCGCACTTTCCCCCTGCTACATATCCCACGGATCATTAGTCTCCTCCGCCGGCTCTAGATCATGAAGGAGGAGCGCGAGCTGTCGCAATTTAGTCGGAGTCACAGTATTGACCAAAGTTAGCCCCCCAGCCACCTGCTGTGAGCCGTTCTCAGTCTGTAGGTCCGAATCGAGGAAGTTGAGTAGCTGGGTTGCCGACACCTGGGTGAAATCAAAAGACCTGCTAGTTTCCTGTAAATCATTACGGTTATCAGGGGCTCCAGCCACGGCTGCAATACGTAGGTTGCTGGGAGTTTGACTCTCAATCTGTGAAGTTGGACGTATCTGAATGCGTGGAGTTGGGCGTGTCGGAATCCAAGGAGTTGCCCGTGAGGGGGCCGTCTAGACATTTGACTCTGCACCTCAGTCACAAATTGTGACTAAGCAAGCCAGATTTTACTTGGCTCATACTAATGAGTCATTAGGTATGTTGGATTTCACACTATGACGTCACTCGACTCATAGTTCTCACATGACTACGCACTTGCGAGTCATGGTTATATTATGATTGGTTGATTGTTTCATGACACACGATTATGACGTCATATGATGTAATGATTTTCGCACATGACTCACATTATGAGTCATGGGTCTCATACATGTGACTCATTTGAGCACATGATTTGGTTTATGAGTTTTGATTGGTTAACGGGATATTGTGGAATGACTCATATGAGTCATAGATGGATTTCATCCTATGACTCACTACGAGTCATAGAAATTTATGTAGCGCGAGGTGATGAGTCACCAGGGTTAGGGTTGTGAGAAGATGCCTATATAAGGCACTTGGTTCCGACCAAGAGATAGGACCACGAACCATCTCTCCTCCATCTCCGGCGATTGAAATCTCAACACCATGGGAAATCATCGTCACTTTCCCCCACCCACCTCTCTTCCTCCATCATGGCTACTGCCTAGGGGTTGACGTTAAGCCATCTACCCTCCTCTCCTGAGGCACCCATGCCTCCCCTCCTTGGGGTTCTTGTTCCTGTTCATCGTTGACACCCGGTCATGAAGTTCGGTTCTCCCCCTTACCCCGCACTTGCTTTGCACCTCGCTTAGCATTTTGCACGGTCGGAAAGCTTCTGGCTTCGTTCACAGTCGGCGATACGGCGTCCGGACTCTCGGTCAAAGTAAGGCTTCGGTTCTGCTGGGCTTGTACCTCTGATGGGGAAAGCTTCGGTTAGTAACATCACGGTCTCGCTCGGTTTGGCTGTCGTCCCAAAAGCCCTTGCTATGGCCCGTTAGTCGGTTGTGGCTAGCCCGCTCGCGATCCTTCCTCTACCCCCCTCCCGGTTCCGTCCGCTGCCACCGTACTGCCCCATAAGCTGGCACCTTACTGCTATTCCAACTCCCCGGCTGGCACCCTACTGCTCACCCCCCACCGGCTGGCACCCTACTGCTACTCACCGGCTGGCACCCTACTGCTCATCATCGTTGGCTGGCACCCCCTCTGCTCGGTGGCTCCGCTCGCCCCTCTCCCCCTCCGATCGTTCGGCCTCTCCTCGGTTACGCCTAGTCGTGGTATACCACTGCCTCCATGGCTTTGTCCAACGCTTGGGAACGATGTAATGACCTGCCCGACCGTACATCATGGTTTTTGGTGGGCCCTCAGCCTATGAGTTTTCCCGTGTCGGCGATCATCTACGCTCCCCCCCAGGCCCCGAAAGGGCCTTAGAACAGCCGTCGTTTCTTTTGTTTTGGGGAGCCTGCTGAAGGGTTTGGGTCTTTCTACCTGTACGTTTCTGTGTATTGTTTCCTTACGTGTCTGGGGTATATTATCTTAGGTGCTAGGCGGGGGAGACATTTCCTATGGACTCGGGGTGTTTGATTTTTCCCATGAAGACGTGAAGCGGGCGGTGGAATTGCATTTATAGGTTTTTTTCTCTTCATAGCTAGCGCTGCATAAGGCTTTTTGTACCTAGAAACAAATAACACATGATTACAAAAAAAAAAAAAAAAAAAAACGACCAAGAGATAGGACACGAACCAACACACCACCACCACCGGCGATTGAA